>Ga0070696_100003110_pt1 | contig 11041 bp, 10 predicted proteins | sample KBSK1253metaG_FD_65474 | JGI IMG/M metagenome (GOLD analysis project Ga0070696, IMG submission 65474) | Corn, switchgrass and miscanthus rhizosphere microbial communities from Kellogg Biological Station, Michigan, USA - KBS K1-25-3 metaG | ecosystem: Host-associated > Plants > Roots >... | reverse complement strand
GCCACGCGGCGGCCGTTCTTCAGAGAGGACTTCACCGATTCGACGCGGTGCGCATCCTGATAGTCGCGCGGCGAGATGCCGAAGGTCTCCTTGAAGCGACGCTGCAAATGGAACGGGCTCGCGCCGACCGCAGCAGCGAGCTCCTGCAGCGTGACCCGCTCGCCGCGGCGGTTGTCGAGATAGCTTTTGGCTTTCTGCAGCATGCTGTTCATGACCATGATTTTCCTTCAGGAACGGCGGGGTGCGCTATCCGGATCTTGCGCCTCCCGACGGACACTTGATAACGTTCGGCTACCCCTCGTGCGCTTTCTTCCGTCCCTCCTCGTCATCTTGTGCCTGCCGCTGGCGGCTGCCGGCCAGACTCCCTCCACAGGAAACTCCGATCGTGGGGCGGTGCAGTGGTCTTGCGACTTCGAGAGCAGCGCCCCGAAGCCCTGGGAAAGCTGCGGATTCGTTGAGCAGAAATTCGAAGACGGCCAGCCGCGGGCAAGCATCGTCAGTACGCACAGCCGAGACGGGAGGAAAGCGGTCCGGCTGCTCACCAAGCCGGCTGATTCCGGGGTCTCAAACAGCAACGCGTCCGTGCGCAATGACCTCAGGCTGGGGAACGGCCTGACCGACTGCGGCCCAGGCAAGGACCAGTGGTGGGCGCACTCGACGTTGTTTCCGGACGACTTCCATCCTCCTGCCGGCGGCGCGGGCGAGTTCGGCGTTTTCTTCGACTTTCACCATGCCGGCCCCATGGGAGACGAGGGACAAGCCAACTTCCATGCCACGATGACCGGCAATCGAATCGCGTTCTTTGGATTCGGCGGAGAAACCGTCGCACACCATTCCACGGACCCGGGACTATTCAGGGGATTTGCGGTCATCGATCCGATTAAGCGGAACGTCTGGTACGACTTCGTCTACCACGTGAGATGGTCGCCCGACGCCGATGGATTCTTCAAAGCCTGGGTGAATGGCAAGCTGATGGTGGATCACCACGGACCGACCCTCTATAGGAACCACACCTGCTACCTGAAGCTCGCGAATTACCACACGCAAACGGAGCAAAACAGCGCCATCATCCACGACCGTGTCAAACGCGGCACGAGCGCCGCGGCAGTGACGAACTGGCAGCTGCAGTAGTCGCTTTGGTAAGGGCGTGCGGCCGCGGCGCGCCTACTGGCCGGCGATGGCGCGCTCGCGCTCGAGCTGCATCGCCTGGTCGATCTTTTCCTTTGCCTGCTCCATGGTCTTCTGACCCTGCTCCAGCTCCTGCTTCTTGAGCGCCGCGGCGGTGGCGGCGGCGCTCATGGTGTCGGCCCCGCAACCGGTGAGCGCGGCAAGCGCGAGCAGTGTGACGAGGTGCCTGAGGTTCATGGTGTGTTCCCTCCGATACCCCTTCTACCATGCGCCGCTCGGCGCTTCCGCGAAATACTTCCTGCGGCGCTCACTTCGGCCGCTTGTCGATGACGCGCTTCGCCTTGCCGAGCGAGCGCTCGACGGTCCCGATGCGCACGTCGGCGCTGATGCCGACGTACGACTTGATGGCGTGCCTGAGAGCGCTCGCGGCGCCTTCCTCGCCTTCGACCACGACGGTGAGGTGATCGAGCGGACCGTCCTTCGACACCTCGAGCACGTAGTGCGGCGTAAGACCGGGTTGCTTGAGCACCAGCTCCTCGATCTGGGATGGAAACACGTTGACGCCGCGGATGATGAGCATGTCGTCGCAGCGGCCCGAGATGCGCCCAATGCGCCGCATGCTGCGCGCGCTTGGCGGCTCGAGGCGGGTCAGGTCGCGCGTGCGGTAGCGGATCACCGGAAGGGCTTCCTTGGTGAGCGAGGTCAGCACGAGCTCGCCCCGCTCGCCGTCGGCGAGTGGGGCGCCGCTTTCGGGATCGACGATCTCGGGATAGAAGTGGTCCTCCCACACCGTGAGCCCGTCCTTCGTTTCGCTGCACTCCTGCGCCACGCCCGGCCCGATGACCTCCGACAGGCCGTAGAGGTCGAGCGCATCCAGCGCCAGTCTTTTCTCGATCGACAGCCTCATCTCGTTGGTCCAGGGCTCGGCGCCGAAGATGCCCACGCGCAGCGAGCACGAGCGCGGATCGATGTCCTGGCGCTCCATCTCGTCGGCGATCGCCAGCATGTAGCTCGGCGTCACCATGATGATTTCGGGCTTGAAGTCCCCGATCAGCATGACTTGCCGCTCGGTCATGCCCCCGCCCAGAGGGACGACCGTGAGGCCGAGGCGCTCGGCGCCGTAATGCGCGCCCAGGCCTCCGGTGAACAGGCCGTAGCCATAGGCCACGTGGACCTTGTCGCCGGGGCGCGCTCCGGCGGCGCGGATGGAACGCGCCATCACCTGCGCCCAGGTGTCGATGTCCTTCGCGGTATAGCCGACCACGGTCGGCTTGCCGGTGGTCCCGGAGGAGGCGTGCAGGCGCACGATGCGCTCCATCGGCACGGCGAACATGCCGAACGGGTAGCTCTCGCGCAGGTCCGCCTTGGTGGTGAACGGAAATCGCGCCAGGTCCTCGAGCGAGCGGCAGTCTTGCGGCTCGACTCCGGCGGCATCGAACTTCCTGCGGTATAGCGGCACGTTGGCGTAGGCGTGCTGCAACGACCATCGCATGCGTTCGAGCTGCAGCGCCCGCAGCGCGCTGGCCGGGGCGGTCTCGATCTCCTCCAGCGGAAAGTTCTTCACTTGCCGCTGGGGCCAGGCTTGCGCTTCTGCAGGAAGGCGGCGACGCCCTTGCGGTAGTCCTCCGAGAAGCCAGCCTCGCGCTGCAGGTCGCGCTCGAGGTCGAGTTGCGCGTCGAGCGAGTTTCCGGCGGAAGCATGCAGCGCCTTCTTGATGAGGCCATAGCCCTTGGTGGGACCGGCGGCGAGGGTTCTGGCGATTTTCGCTGCCTCTTCCATGAGACGACGATCCTCGACCGCCTTCCAGATCAGGCCCCAGCTCTGCGCCTCCTTCGCCGAGAGGCGCTCGCCCAGCAGGGCGAGACCCATGGCGCGTGCGCTGCCCACGAGCCGCGGCAGGAAGTAGGTGCCGCCCGAGTCGGGCACCAGGCCGAGCTGCGAGAACGACTGCACGAAGCTCGCCGAGCGCGCCGCGAGCACGATGTCGCAGGCGAGCGCGATGTTGGCGCCCGCGCCCGCTGCGACCCCGTTCACCGCGCACACGATGGGCTTGGGCAGCGCGCGCAAACGGCGCACCAGCGGGTTGTAGTTCGAGCCCAGGCTCACCGACAGGTCGATCGGCGCGGCGTCCGCGCTGACATTGCGCTCCGAGAGGTCCTGGCCGGCGCAGAAGCCGCGGCCGGCGCCGGTGAGGAGCACGGCACGCACGCCGGCGTCGTCGAGCGCCTGTTCGAGCGCGTCGCGCAGCAGCTGGTGCATCTCCGGGTTGAAGGCGTTCAGCTTGTCGGGGCGGTTGAGGGTCACCGACAGCACGCCTGCGTCCCGGGAAACCAGGATCGATGCCATGGGAAAGCTTACAATCCCGCGATGCCGAGAGTCTATTGCATCGACGGCATCACCCCGGTCGTCGACCCGAGCGCCTACGTGCATCCGAGCGCCGTGCTGATCGGCGACGTCATCGTCGCCGCGCGCGCCTACATCGGCCCTTGCGCCTGCCTGCGGGGCGACTTCGGCCGCATCGTGGTCGAGGAGGGCGCGAACATCCAGGACAGCTGTCTGCTCCACGGATTTCCCGGGAAGGACACGGTGGTGGGCCGGGAGGCGACGGTAGGCCACGGCGCGGTGCTGCACGGCTGCGTCGTGCGCCGCGGCGCGCTCGTCGGCATGAACGCGGTGGTGAACGACAACGCCGAGGTCGCCGAGGACGCGGTAGTCGCGGCGCTCGCGTTCGTCAAGGCCGAGCAGAAGATCCCGCCGCGCACCCTGGTCGCCGGCATCCCCGCCCGCGCGCTGCGCACGCTGAGCGAGCAGGAGCTTTCCTGGAAGAAGGACAACATGCTCCTCTACCAGGATCTCGCGCGGCGCAGCGCGGCGGGCATGCGCGAGGTCGAGGCGCTCAGCGCCGTCGAGCCGGACCGCAAGCGCATCGACATCCCCGGGGCCGTGCCGCTTTCGGAGCTCAAGGCAGCCAAGCGATGAGCTACCAGTTCATTTCGGTGGAGAAAAAGGGCCGCGTCGGCCTGATCACGCTCAATCGGCCGAAGCAGCTCAACGCCCTCAGCCCGCAGCTCATGGCGGAGCTCGGCGAGGCGCTCAAGGCTTGCGATGCCGACGAGGGGGTCGGCGCCATCGTCATCACCGGCAACGAGAAAGCCTTCGCCGCCGGCGCCGACATCGCGGCGATGAAGGGCTACAGCTACATGGACGCCTTCATGGGCGACTACATCACGGCCTGGGAGCATTTCCGCAGCGTGAGGAAGCCGGTGATCGCGGCGGTCGCCGGCTATGCGCTCGGCGGCGGCAACGAGCTCGCGATGCAATGCGACATCCTGATCGCCGCCGACAACGCGAAGTTCGGCCAGCCCGAGATCAATCTGGGCATCATGCCCGGGTATGGCGGCACGCAGCGCCTGCCGCGCTTCACCAGCAAGGCGAAAGCGATGGACCTGTGCCTCACCGCGCGCACCATGGATGCGCAGGAGGCCGAGCGCGCGGGCCTGGTCTCGCGCGTCGTGCCGCTGGAGAAGCTCATGGAGGAGGCGCTCGCGGTCGCCGACAAGATCGCCGGCTATTCCCTCCCGGTGGCGATGATGATCAAGGAGTCGATCAACCGCGCCTACGACACCTCGCTTGCAGAGGGCGTGCTGTTCGAGCGGCGCGTGTTCCAGTCGCAGTTCGCGCTCGAAGACCAGAAGGAAGGCATGGCCGCCTTCCTGGAGAAGCGCAAGCCCGTTTTCAAGAACAAATAAACCGGCTCGTGGTTAGAATGAAGCCGGAGAACGCCCCTGTAGGAGGAGGACATGGAGCGCATCTGGCTGAAAAGCTATCCCCCCGGCGTGCCCGCGGACATCGATCCGGGGGAGTACGCGAGCCTGGTCGATCTGTTCGACAAAAGCGTCCGCAAGTTCGCCGCGCGCTCCGCGTTCCACAGCATGGGCAAGAGCATCAGCTACGAGGAGCTCGAGCGCCGCTCGCGCGACTTCGCCGCCTGGCTCCAGGCGAAGGGCCTCCCCAGGGGCGCGCGGGTCGCGATCATGATGCCGAACTGCCTGCAATATCCGGTCGTCATGTACGGCACGCTGCGGGCCGGCTGTACCGTGGTCAACGTCAATCCGCTCTATACCGCGCGCGAGCTCGAGCACCAGTTGCGCGACTCGGGGGCCGAAGCGATCGTCATCCTCGAGAACTTCGCGGCCGTGCTCCAGCAGGTGCGCGCGAGGACCCCCCTCAAGCACGTGGTGGTGACTTCGCTTGGCGAGATGCTCGGCCTCAAGGGTGTGATCGTGAACCTGGTGGTGCGCAAGCTGAAGAAATTGGTGCCCCCGTTCGAGCTGCCGGGCGCCATAGCGCTGAAGGAGGCCTTGAGCCAGGGCAGGGGCAAGACCCTCGATGCTCCGCTCCTGGGGCACGAGGACATCGCGTACCTGCAATACACCGGCGGCACGACCGGCGTCTCGAAGGGCGCGATCCTCACCCACCGTAACGTCATCGCGGCGCTCCTGCAGTATCGCGCCTGGCTCGGCCCGGCGATGGGCGAGGAGCGCGCGGTGATCATCACCGCGCTGCCCCTCTACCACATCTTCTCGCTCACGGTGAATTGCCTCGTGATGCTGTTCGTCGGCGGCGAGAACGTGCTCATCACCAACCCGCGCGACATCCCCGGTTTCGTGAAGGAGCTCTCGAAGCACAAGTACAGCATGATCACCGGCGTGAACACGCTGTTCAACGCGCTGCTCAACCATCCGGACTTCGCCAAGCTCGACTTCTCGCACCTGAAGCTCGCGCTCGGCGGGGGCATGGCGGTGCAAAAGGCGGTCGCCGAACGCTGGAAGCAGGTCACCGGCACGCCCCTCATCGAAGGCTACGGTCTCACCGAGACAGCGCCTTCGGCCACCGCCAATCCGCTCAACCTCGCGCAGTACACGGGATCGATCGGCGTGCCGATGTCCTCCACCGACGTCGAGCTGCGCGACGACGCCGGCCGCAGCGTGGCGCTCGGCCAGCCGGGCGAAATCTGCATCCGCGGGCCGCAGGTGATGAAGGGCTACTGGCAGCGTCCCGACGAGACCGCCAAGGTGCTCGGGAAGGACGGCTTCCTGCACACCGGCGACATCGGCATCATGGACGAGAAGGGATTCATCCGCATCGTCGACCGCAAGAAGGACATGATCCTGGTGTCGGGCTTCAACGTGTATCCCAACGAGATCGAGCAGGTCGTTGCGACGCATCCGGGCGTGCTCGAATGCGCCGTGATCGGCGTGCCCGACGAGCATTCCGGCGAAGTGCCGAAGGTCTATGTGGTGCGCAAGGACCCGCAGCTCACGGAGCAGGACGTGCTCGAGCACTGCCGCAAGGAGCTCACCGGCTACAAGCGGCCGAAGTACGTCGAGTTCCGCGCCGAGCTTCCCAAGACCAACGTCGGCAAGATCCTGCGCCGCGCGCTGCGCGAGGACAAGAAGGCCGCTTAATTCCTTGGCGTCAGTACCAGCCGTCGAGCGCCGTTCGCCTCGAGCGTCTTGCGGTCCGTGACCATGCCGACGTACTCGCCGCGCGCCCAGGGTCCGGCGAACGCCCGGTAGTGCGGCGACAGCGGGTTGCCCGATTGTCCGCCGGAGTGGATGAAAAGCGAGCCCTGCGCATCGGCGAGGTCGTAGATGCCGCGATAGCTGGCGCCGTGGCGGTTCGCGTAGGGCGCGGCGTCGTCCGCGAAGTCGCTGCGCCCGACGTTGATGGAATAGGCATCGCCCGGGCTCGGCACCTGGATGTCGAAAAAGCGGGCGAGGAAGCTCTGGCGCGAGAACGGCCGGTGGCGGTGCTGGGCCGGATGCGCCTCGCCCCAGCGCCACGCCTGCGGATCGTCCCCGAAGCGCTGCTTCAGCTCGCCCAAGGCGCTCCCCAGCGAGTCGGACAGCAGCTCGTCGCAGCTCTCCACGCGCGGGGTTCGCAGGTCGTCGCACCAGGCGGCATTTCCTCGCAGGACGTCGGCGACGAAGACCGCGCGCGGGCTCCAGTTGCGGCGGAACGCGTCGCCCAGCTCGTCGGAGTAGAGCCGGCGCGCAAGCTCGCGCCACCAGGCGGTGACGATGAGGGGCTCGGGCCGGTCCGCCGCCATGCTGCCGTCCCAGCCTGCGAGCAGCGTCAGGGCGGCGCGCGCCGCATCGTCCTTCGGCTTGACGGATAGGAGGCGCGGCATGAGCTCGCGTACCGCGGGCGAAACGGTATCGAGCTGGATGCGGGCGAAGCTTTCGACGGAGTGCGCGGCCACCTTCGACAGCAGCTCCTCGATGCGGCGCGCCCGGTACGGGGGCTGCCATTCGAACGTGATGTGATGGGGATACTGCGGCGGCGTGATCTTGTGGTTCGCGCTGACCAGGACGCCGCCGGCCGGGCTGAAGGCGCGCGGCAGCGCCTCGAACGGCAGATAGCCCGCCCAGTCGTAGCGCGCATCCCAGCCGGGCGCCGGCGCAAGGCCCTTCAGGTCGTTCTCGGGCTTGCGCAGGGGCACGCGGCCTGCGGCGACGAAGCCGATGTTGCCCTCGACGTCGGCGTAGGTGGCGGTCTGCTGCGGCGAGTGCAGATCGCGCAGCGACGCCTCGAACTCTTCCCAGCTTCGCGCGCGGCCCAGGCCGATCGCCGCCTGCACCGTCAGATCGTCCTCGGCGAGCGCGGTCCATGCGAAGGCCATCGCATAGCCCCGCGGCGTGAGCTCCAGCGCCTCGCGCACGACGTCCGAGATGACCGGACCGTGCCGTGATACGCGGACCTGCAGCGCTTCGTCCCCGGCGCCCTTCACCCGGATCGTTTCGGCAAAAACCTGGAAGGCGCGCGTGCCCTCCGGGGCGAGGTAGTTGCCGAGGTGGTCGAGTTTCTCGAGATAGAGGTCCTGCACGTCCGGCCCGGTGTTGGTGAATCCCCAGGCGATGCGCTCGTTGCGTCCTATCAGCACCCCCGGCACGCCGGGCAACGTAGCGCCGATGACGTCGAGCCCGGGCGCGTGGAGCTGCGCGAGATACCAGACCGGCGGCGCGGTGAAGCCGAGGTGCGGATCGTTGGCGAGCATCGGCTTGCCGCTCGCGCTGTGGGCTCCGGAGACTACCCAGCTGTTGGAACCGGGCAGAAAATCGGGGTCGGACCCCAAGAACGAGAACCAAGAAGAACCGGGGTCTGATCCCATCGCTATCCGAGGGGGCTCGCGCTCTAGAGCTTCGTAGAGAGATTTCAAGTCCCGGATCTCCGGGGGCGCGTCGCCGGGGTACGGAGCCAGAAACTCGTGGATGCGCGCAAGGGGCAGCGTGCGCGCGAGGCGCATGCGCAGGAGCTCGCTGCGCCAGTTCCCGCCCAGGTCCCAGGCCATCATCTTCAGCCAGGAGATCGAATCGACCGGGCCCCAGGGCTCGGGCTTTGCCCCGACCAGCACGAACTCGGGCGGCAGGACCGGCTGCGTCGCGAGAAACGCGTTCACGCCCGCCGCGTACGCGTCGAGCGCGCCGCGGCTGCGCTGCTCGAGGTGAGCGAGGTTCGCCTGCGCGGCGCGCCGCACCCCCAGCGTGCGCATGAAGCGGTCGGTTTCCAGGCCGCCGGGGCCGAACAGCTCCGCGAGCCGGCCGGCAGCAATGCGCCGGTTCATCTCGAGCTGCCACAGCCGGTCCTGCGCGTGCACGAAGCCGAGCGCGAAGTGCGCGTCGCGCTCGGACTGCGCGAAGATGTGCGGCACGCCGTGGACGTCCCTCAGGATCTCCACCGCCGCACCGAGCCCGGCCGCGGTGATTTCCCCCTCGAGCCGCGGCAGCGACTGTCGCAGGTACAGATAGCCGACAGCCACGCCGACGGCCACGCCGGCGGCCCCCAGCAGGACGAGAAGCGCCAGGGCGCGGCGGACCCGGCTAAAGCTCGTAGCTGCTGCCCTCGCCGCCGGTCACCGCCTGCTCGACAATCGAGCGCGGAAGCTGCGGCGCGAACATCTCGATGAACTCGTACGCGTAGCGGCGCAGATACGCCCCGCGCTTGATCCCCAGGCGGGTGGTGCTCGATTCGAACAGATGGCTCGCGTCGATGGCGCGCAGGTGGTCGTCGCGCTTCGGATCGAACGCCATCTTGGCGAGGATGCCCACTCCCAGCCCCAGCTCCACGTAGGTCTTGATCACGTCCGAGTCGAGCGCCGTGAGCACCACGTTGGGCTCGAGGCCGCGGTTCTCGAACGCCTTCTGCACCAGCGAACGGTTGGCGAAGGCGACGTCGTAGGTGATGATGGGAAATTGCGCCAGCGCCTCGAGAGTGAGCGGCGTGACTTTGAGCAGGGGGTGCTTGGGCGGCACCACCACGCACCGGTTCCACTGGTAGACCGGGAGCGAGACGAGGTCGGGGTAGATCGCGATGGCTTCGGTGGCGACGCACAGGTCAGCGTCGCCGGCGAGCACCTGCTCGCAGATCTGCGTTGGATTGCCCTGATGGATGCGCAGCTGGACCTCGGGATACTTCTTCTTGAACTGGGCCACTGCTTTGGGCAGGGCATAGCGCGCCTGGGTATGGGTGGCCGCGATCGTCAGGGTGCCGAGCTTCTCGTTGGCGAACTCTTCGCCCGCCCGGCGCAGGTTCGATGCTTCCGCGAGGATCCGTTCGGCGATGCCGATCACGGCCTTGCCCGGCTCGGTGATCGACACCAGCCGCTTGCCGTGGCGCACGAAGACCTCGATGCCGAGCTCCTCCTCCAGCGCCCGGATCTGCTTGGACACCCCGGGCTGGGAGGTATGCAGAGCCTCGGCGGCCTCGGACACGTTGAGGCCCCGCCGGGCGATCTCCGTCAGGTAACGGAGCTGCTGCAGCTTCATGTGAACAAATTCATATGCTTCGACGTGAACAATTCCCTATGCTTCGTGTGAACAGATTCATATATAACAAAAACTGCATAAGATCCTAACACATTAGTCTTTGAAAGAATAAGCAGCACCTCTAGCATCGGATCATGGACCTGGCGTTTGTAGCCTTGGGGCTGCTCGTGGGCACTCTCGTCGGCATGACGGGCGTGGGCGCGGGCTCGCTCGTCACGCCGGCGCTTGCCTTGTCCGGCGTGCCCCCCGCCATCGCCATCGGCACCGACCTCGCCTACGCGGCGGCGAGCAAGACCGTCGGGGCATTTACCCACCGCTATCAGCGCTCGCTTGACCTGCGTATCGCCGCATTGCTCGCGCTCGGCAGCGTGCCGGCCTCGGTCCTGACCATCGCGTTTCTCGCGGTCCATGGCGTGCGCAACTCGCTTCTCAACGCCGCTTTGGCGCTCGCCCTCATCTTGACCGCGAGCGTGCTGCTTGTAGGCCGCGCGCGCTTCCAGGGTGTCGCCGCCCGCTACGAGGGTCGCATCCACCAAGTGCGCCTGCCGCTGACGATTGCCGCGGGCGTCGTCCTGGGGGTCCTGGTCAGCCTCTCGTCGGTGGGAGCCGGCGCGCTCGGCGCGGTCATGCTGGTGGCCCTTTACCCGCGGCTTCCCGCAATGAGCGTCGCCGGAACCGACATCGCTCACGCCGTTCCGCTGACGCTGGTCGCCGGCCTGGGCCATCTCTGGCTCGGCCATGTCGATTTCGCTCTGGCGGCCAATCTGCTGGCCGGATCGGTGCCCGGGATCATCGCCGGAAGCCTGCTCGCGGGCCGCATGCCCGACGCGCTGGTGCGTCGCGTGCTCGGCTGCGTCCTGCTCTATGCCGGCGCGCGCCTCGGCCTGGGAGCGATCTGACCCCATGTACCTCTACGACGAAATCGATCAAAGGGTAGTCGACGAGCGCGTGGCGCAGTTCCGCGACCAGACGCGCCGCTTCATGGCGGGGAAGCTGTCCGAGGAAGAGTTCCGCGCCCTGCGGCTGAGGAACGGCCTGTACATCCAGCGCTATGCGCCGATGCTGCGCATCGCCATCCCCTACGG
>Ga0070696_100003107_pt1 | contig 11045 bp, 12 predicted proteins | sample KBSK1253metaG_FD_65474 | JGI IMG/M metagenome (GOLD analysis project Ga0070696, IMG submission 65474) | Corn, switchgrass and miscanthus rhizosphere microbial communities from Kellogg Biological Station, Michigan, USA - KBS K1-25-3 metaG | ecosystem: Host-associated > Plants > Roots >... | reverse complement strand
GGGATCCGCCGCATGCTCGGCGTGCTCGCGCTCGCCAAGAAACATGGCCCGGCCGTGGTCGATGACGCCGCCAAGGCCGCGCTCGAGATCGGCGTGCCGACCTATCGCTTCCTGCGCAAGTACGTCGACCGCCGTCCACCCGTGCCCCTGACCCTGCGCCAAGTCGACCCGCTCATTCGGCAGCTCACCCTCTATCGCGATCTCATCGATCGCAAAACAGGAGACCCGCTATGAATCTCGTCGAGCTCGATCGCGCGCTCCGCCAACTCCGCCTGTCCGGCATGGCGGCCGTCCTCGAAACCCGATTACGCCAGGCGCAGATGGAGAAGGTCACGCCCATCGATCTCGTGTCGATGCTCGTCTCCGACGAGCTGCTGCGGCGACAAGATCGCCTCCTCGAGCGTCGTCATAAACTGGCGCGCTTTCGCGATCCCGATCGCTCGCTCGATACGTTTGATTTCGATTTCAACAAAAAGATGAACCGGGCACTGATCCACGAGCTGGCAACGGGCCGCTTCATCGCGCAGCGGGAAGACGCGCTCTTTCTCGGCCCACCAGGCACGGGGAAAAGTCATCTGGCCCAGGCCATCGGCCGCGCGGTGATCCAGCAGGGCTATCGCGTCATCTATCGCGAAGCCCACACGCTCCTCGAGGAACTCGCCGACGCCACGCTCGACGGCACCCGCAAGACGTACCTCGTCGATCTCGCGGCCGTGCCGCTCCTGATCATCGATGACCTGGGCATGCGGAAGCTGCCACACACAGCGGCAGAAGATCTGCTGGAAATCATCATGCGCCGTTACGAGCGCGCGGCCACACTCTTGACCTCAAACCGGCCGGTGGACGACTGGGGGAAGCTGCTCGGCGACACCGCCGCCGTCACCGCGCTCCTCGATCGGCTGCTCCATCACGCGCACATCCTCAAATGCGGACCGCGGAGCTGGCGCACCAAAGTCCAGACCGACTTGCGCACCGAGGAGGCCACGAAGTGGAACTCACTAGTCTTGGCTGTCGGATGAAATAGGCGGTTTTGCCCTGTCGACTAAATGTCGGTTTTAAGCTGTCCACTGAGGGTTGTGTTTACGTGCACGGGCGGATGATTACTTTGGCTGAAATTCCAACATTGGTCGGCCAGTTCGCCGATGCGACGGTCGCTATTAACGGGGTGTCATCTGTCCACGACGCTCTGGAACTCCTTGAGCCGCGAATGCGCGCTTACGCCAGAGTGCCACTATCCGAGTGGCCGCGGATGCTTCTCGCGGGGTTGGATTTCCAGGACATACCCGATCGCGTGCTGTGGGCATCCCTGATGGTTGGCGTCACACGCGTACCCGCCAACCTCGAACCACTCGTCCAGCGCCTTCAGTCAAAGCACACTGCCGAATCGACGCAGCACTAGTTCTCGTTGTGCCTGTCGGTGGCGAATTGCCAGTCGTGCCGCGAAAGGCTTGAACGAAGGAACCCGTGACTGCGGTGGTTGGGTTTGGGAATGTCGCATACCCTCACGCTTAGATGGTCGCCGGAAGGGATCGATGTTCCGCGACAGAAGGCGCTCGAAGGGCCAGTGGTGACCTACCTCAGCATCGTCACGGGTCGATGCTGATTCGCGACTATACCAATCCGTATACTTACGCCGCGTCGGATGCTAGAGTGACGCGCCATAATGGGAGACTCATACCTCGACGCGATTTATGCTATCGATGCCGCTTGCGCCGGCTTATCGACGGACGACGCGCTCAACGCGCTTGAATCGCTGTGGCGGTCATTTGCGACCCACGCGCGCAAGGTAGCGTACGAGAGGCCGGGCGGCTTCTTTGGCGAGCGCCCGGAGCAGTTGGCGCGACTGGAACAATTGCGCGTTGAAGTCGCCACCGCGGAGCCGGATCTGGATCTAGCGACAGAGCCGTTGGATCAGGACGGCGAGGCGGCGCTCCGTCGCGTCCTGGACGAGAGCGATCGGGCGCGGGATTCCGCCCGGCGACGACTGACGCGGCGCCCGCCCGATTCGTAACCATTCCAGATCGGTACGGTTGACGCCCGCCGCGTTAAATCGCGCGTCATGCGCGACGACAACGATCCGGATTAGCGCGCGATCACTCGGTAGGGAAGCGCGGGTGTGGATCCATGGATCGAACGCGTTCAATCTGGACACGACGGACGCATGGCGTGATGCGAGGCCCGCCGACATCTGGACTCCGGCTCTGCGCCGGCCGGGTCGCGTGCAGGATCGGTCAGCCAGAGGCACAGGCCCCTTCAGAGCGTCAATATCATACTGAACTGGTTCCAGGAGCTGAAGGCCACGCTGCCCATCGGAAAATAGTTCGCGAAGCGCACGTACGTCAGTCACGGCCCACGCTCAACGTCCGAGCGCACGAAAAAAGAAACGTTCGACGCGTCACCGCTGGGCGCCTACGGCAACGGCCGCGCCAGAGTTCACGACCATCGTTCCTGTCGAAGGCGTACAGGTAGCGGTCGCCCCCGCCGATGAAGATCAGTCCGCCGCCGGTGAGAATTGCGCCGCCGCTGGCTGGCGAGCCCAGCCGATCGGGCACTGGCACGTCCTTGAGCAGCGGATGGCTGCGAACCACGCGGCTCCCTTCACCGCTGGCGACTTGTCTCCGAGGCCGCGAGATCCGGCGTAGCCGCCCGCTATAGGAAAGTCGATCAGTGCCACCACTACTAAGCCTGGATTGCAAGACCGCGAATGTGCAATGCCCTCTCCGCTGAGTAGGCCGAGCCCGAACCCGATTGCCGCCCCGACGACGGCACCACGTGCAGACGCAGTTGTGGGCGATTTTGATCTCGATGACATCGGTCGCTGATTTCTCTCGACGGTCTGACCGTGCCGCCAGTCCCGGCCGATCCACGGGACATCATGCCGGCGCTGCTCAGGACACCCCCCGCCCCCGGCTGGCGGCTAGGGTTCCTCTTCCTCGTCGTCAGTGAGCCATTCATCCAACGCGACCCACACGTCTGTTCGATCGTCGCGGCAGCCGGACAGAGACGCATTTCGGCACACCTCGATCTTGTAAACTGGATGGATCTCCCAAGAGGATACCCGCCGAGACGACTCCTGCGCCCTTCCGTTGATACAGGGTCAGCACTGTGCTGATGCCGCCCGTCGGAGCCAAAACGGATGAGAGAGCCACCGCCGTTCAACGGAGTAATGGGAACACCGGCGCCTGAGGTACCAGTCGAACTCTTGCCGCCTGCGCTTGCCGTACTCGCTGACCGAGGAAGCTGTGTCGTCCAGCCACCCCAGTGCCGCGGCTGCCGCCTCTCGCCCGGAAGCGAGCGCCTTGTAGACTCCCGCGGAGGAAAGCGGGTCAAAGATCGAAGCGGCATCGCCAGCGGCGAGCCAGGTTTGTCCGCAAAAATGCTCAAGGGCCGAAGTCTCACATGGATGAACTCTCAGACGCGCCACGGAAACACTAGCAGCCGACCCGATCAACGAGATTTCGCTCGCCAGCGCGGACCAGACTGGCGGCTCCAAAGCACCGATAGTTCGGATCACGTCAACATCACTCACGAGGCAGGCCATCACGCAGTGCGGAGGCACCGGGGCGACATACCACCAGCCGTACGGTGCCGCCCCAACCAAGAGAGTTCGTCCGCGCCAATCGCTTTCAAAGACAGCCGAGACGCCGCACAGCGCATCGAATCGGCGCCGACGGACGCCCAGAGAGCGGGCCACCAGCGACGAACGTCCAGTCGCGTCTATCAGGAATGAACACCTTACAGATGCTGCCTCACCTCCATTCCGTAGCGTCACCTGCCAGGTCGTACCGGCACTCTCGGCCTTCACGAATCTGGCATTCCGCAGGACTTGCGAGCCAGCCGACCGAGCATTGGCCAGCAGCGCCTCGTGGAGTAGGCATCTATCAACATGGAAGCTCTTACCGAGCGGTTGCATGATGAAGCTGTGAAAAGCCGGCGTCTCCGAACCCCACGAAGATTCGATTCCGTAACACTCAGCACCGATGAGACTTGATTCTGGAATACCAACCCGAGCAAGTTCCAATGCCGCTGCGTGGTTCAGAGTCTCACTCGGAATGCAAGTCGGAGAGTGATCGAGTGTCGCAAGGCAGACCGATACTGAGGCGCGGGCCAGAGCCGCCGCTGCGGTGCACCCGGCCGGGCCGCCACCAACGACCAGTACGTCGACGTGCGTCTCCACTAGTTCTCTTCTCTAAAATCGTCACCCGATCCCACAACAAACGACAAGCTATCGTTCCAATGATGCGCCATTTGCTGGTAGCCTCCGTCCTGCCCACTGAATTGGTCGGGGTCAACGCCCTCAGGGATGAGCCTCCTGATCCACTTCTGCTGAGCGGTCCCGCTCGACGGGAACGTGTCGTCAGGTCGCTGGGCCGTCCACCACATGTAGAATCGCGGCAGGTTATCTTCCGGCGATTCACGCTCCTCCTTTTGGCAGTCGAAAAAATCGGCCTGCCATGGAAGCGCCATCTGCTGGGTGAAGAACCCCGGGCGGAACTGAAGCGCACCGACCTTCTTTACCGCGACCGTTGACTCGATTTCCGGCTTCGGGTCAACTCTGAGCCGGAATGGCTCGATATAGAGCTCCGTGCGTCGGATCAACCAACTCACTTCGATGCCTGGAAAGAATGGCCCACCGACACAGTTTTCCGCGGCAGACTTATCAAGCCCTTCCGGTGTGACAGGACCAACCGGAAGAACTGATGGCTCGCCCTGCCAATCCGACACGAACTGGCCGCCGGCCCATTGCTGCAATAGGGCGTACTGGATTTGTGTGAGGCTGAAGAATGCCTCCGGTGTTGGAGCTTCGTCGGCGGCTTTATAATCGTCGCCCCAGCCACGCGGCATCAGTCTGGAATCGACGTCCTTTGACCTTGGATCTCTCATTTTGCCAAACACCAGTTTGCGGAGGTCCGTGCCCGCGTCCGGATCCCGGCCTGACGGTGGTGCGGCGAGGGTATCCCAATCGACTATGGCCACGTGAAAACTTGCGCGATCCATCTCGCCGGGATCGAATACTGATCTTGCCCCAAGTGCGCGCTTGATAATCGGGTAGATGTCCCGGGTGAACGATGGTCGATATCCAGTTAGCGACTGCCCACCGCTTGCCGCCCAAGCGCGACGCTGCTCGGCGAGATCGGCCAGTGCACCTTCGGCAGGGCCACTCTGAAGTTCTCGGACGCCAAGGTCCCACAGCGTGTCATAGAGTGAAACGACGTTACCGATTCCCGGAGCGAAATCCGGCGGTCCGACCATAACCCAAGCTGCATCTGCGTCGAAGAAAGAGCCATCAGCAAGTCGCACGCGAGCCTTCACTGAACCGTCGGACACATCGTCGAACCACGTGTCGTTGTTGGCGTACTCGTCCATCGGTTTGGCCGGATCCTCGGTCGAACCTGAGACACCGCTCCCACCGAACACAAGCAGTCGGCCAACATCGTCGAGACGCAACTCGCCTAGATCTTTGATGAACGACACCGTCTGATTCGGATTCGTCAGCGTCACTGGTCCGGCGCTAGCTCGCGAGATGACCTTCTCGCCTGGATCGAGCTCCAGCAGCCGCGCTCGATCTTCCTCAGCGACTGTCGCATTCCGCAGGTTGGGTCGGCCAGGCTCGTCCTTCTCGCCCTTCGCCTTCGCTTCCTCTGTCTTCAATTTCGGAGCCTTCTCCACAGCAGTGGCCTCAGTCCGACTGCGTTCGACATAGACATCCTGAGAGCCGCTTGGGCCATTGAAGGTAAAGAATGACGCCTTACGGTTCGCAACGTGAACACGCCATTCGATATCGACCACATCGTTGCCGACCGTGATCTCCCGCCGCGGTGAGAGCAGACCTTCGGCATCCTCGGTGTACTCGAACACCCTGAATCGCGCCGCTTGACGCTTGATGCGTCCCTGTTCGTCACGGAAGGAATCGAATTTCGTACCGTCCGAATTCGCGGCGAGTCCTGGATGTTCCGGCCCGATGAAAAACGCCTCGGGTGCATTTCCCACACGAGCAGTCCCGATCGCTGGATGAATTCGGAAACGCCGCGCCATCTGGGCCTCCTATCGAATCAGGTCGAGGATGCGTTGACGTTCTGCTTCGTCCAGCTTTCGATCCGATGGCATCGCGTAATCCGGATCGAGGTTCAACTGCGCCGGCGTTGGGAAGAACCGAGCTCGGATGAGCGCGCGTCTTGACAACACATCGTTTTTGTCGAACACGTTGAACTTGATGGTCCCATGACAGCGGAAGCAGTACCGGTTGAGTGCCTCGATCGCTTCCTTGTCCAGTGTCGACCCTGACCACTTCGGTGAAGAGCCGACGGCGCGAGCAGTCGGGGACAGATGGGCACAGCTTTTGTCATGCAAGCCCAGCCACGTCCGCGCGGCGGCGAGATGAAACGAGTTCGGCTGGGCAACCGACGCGTGCCGCTCGGCCTCTTCGTTGAACCGCCTGATGACATCAAACGCCAGCGCAAAAGACGCGGCACCGGTATCGTCAGTACCAGCATCAAATAGCACAGGAGTGCCTTCCGCGCGCACTCGGACAAAATCGTCACCGAGTCTGTCGAACCAATGATCCGTGTCGAGATAGTTGACCAACGATTTTCTCGGGTTCTGCCCATGGCATGCCACGCAACCGTCGGGCACGTAATAGGACTTGAGACCCGCTTCGGGGTCGGCAGCCGCCTGCAGATCTCGCGCGTCGAAGCTCGCGTCGAGCTTCAACGACAACTTGCCGCCTTGGGAGAGCCGCCCATAGTCGAGCCAGTAAATCGAGTCTCGCTCGTCCAGGGCTGTGGACGTAAGCATCACCTGTGTGTTCAGGGACTCCGACTCGACGCCGAAAGGCTTCTCCCGTGGCCCCATGAAGAAATTGAACAAGATGATCGCGGAGTCGATCTTGTTTTTCGCTGCGGCAGAACCACTTCTGGCGCGAAGTCTCGTCAACTTGCGCCACCCGAGTTGGCGCGTCTCCGCCGCGTCGTTCACGTTGGTAATCTTTGGTGCAAAAAAGCGCGCCGCAAGAATCTCGTCGGGCCGCAGGGGTCTGTTACGAAAGGCCTCTTGGAAAACAGCAGCGTTGGACACGCTGGTAACGCATGGGGCTGATCCTGGATTGCAGGGTCGGCCCAACCCGACACCATCCATCAAGGCAGCAGAAGGCAATCTTTCAAGATCTCTCGCCGTCAGACCTGAGTAGCCGACGTATGCGAGGAGATCGTCGAGCGTGGAATCAAGAATCGATGCTCTGGAGCTGAATCCTATTTCGCCGGGAAGGTTTGCGTAATACTGACGCGCCCGTGTCTCTGAGCCCTGCGGAACCGCGGCAAACAAGGTGGTCCAGAAGCCGACGGCCACGAGAGCACATCCAATCAAGCCGGCAACAGAGAACTTGCTCGGGTTCATCACGCGATCTCCTCCTTAAGCGTGTTAGGGCGTACCCCTGGGAAAGAGGAATGAACTCTCGACGAGAGCCGGATTGTGAGCGACGGCTTCATCTCGGCGCTGCAGCATGAGACGGTAGAGCCGCTCGATCTCGCCTTGCCTCTGTTGTGAGTCCGCCAGTCGGGCTCTGACGCGGTCCGAATACGCGATGACCTTGCTTCTGAGCGTGTCGACCGGACTCGACTGCTCAAGGAGAGCCAGAAACTCGCCTTCCGGGCTTTCGGTCGGCGGGCTAAGCGCCTTCAGTCGCGCAATCACGTCGCGCGTTAGCTGATCGGGATGAGCGGCTGGAACATCTCCCGGGTTGAGCGGTTTGAATCGGAATCCAGCAGGTATGACGGCGAGAAGCCGTGCTCTCGTGCCCGAAAACACCGGGTTCTCGACATCGACGGCCAGCGCAGCGGCCACGAACTCGCGCGTAACGACACCTCGGCGAACCAGAAGGTCAACCATCTGGTTGTCAACATGGCTGGCTTCAGGGACAAACCATGCGAAGTTGGTGTCGCCAGCGAGACCGCCGATCGACGTATTGAGCTTCGCTACCACCGCCTTATATTCGGCCGGCTGGAACTGCAACAGATTTGCGAACTGGCGCGCTTCCGGAATTCCCAAACCCTCATATTGGGGGATGCCGCCGCCTGCCAAGAGATTTGCGTTCACGAAGAACGTGTCTGGAATCACGACCGGATCCGGAGGGCCTGCGCCAGGCGACGGAATGGGATGCAGCCCGGAGAATTGGCCCGCGCTGATGATGTTGTACTCGGTGGTGCGGAAAAGAGATCTGAGCGTGCGTGGCCCATCCGTGACCTCTTGCTCGCCTGAGCCAAGGGCCCGACTTGCCGCTGTGAGCCGACGCCCATTGAACTGCCGGATTGAAGGGAGGATGAACACTGTTTCAAACGCCTCTGCGCCTCGCAGATCACGAAACCGCGGCGACTCTGCAATCTGCCAGTGATCGGCCGCCGTCGGCGCTAGATAGTTGACCGAATTCCGGAAGGAGTGCCAGTTGTTCCACGGAAACGGAAGCTCCTTCATCACCGGTCCGCCGTTGATATGGCACGCCAGGCACGTACCGCGACGTTGGGCTGCCTCAAGCTGATCGGCTCCGACTGATGACCCCCTGAATTTCCACGACGGTGGATCACCGTCAAGCTTGTAGTAGTTGTAACGGCTGCGGCCGTCATCCCATCCCCACGCCTCTATAAAGGCAGGAACAAATCCCCGGTCATTGAACATCGTGGAAAGCGCCACGTTCGGGTCGAGGCGGATGCCTTGATTGCTTCCCTTGAAGGCGGTCACTGCCCGTCGTCTCTCCCCACGTGTGGCGCTTTGCAGACGCTCGTCCACGACGAACAAGTTCCGCTCGCCGCTTGGGCCCATGATCAGCTTCTCGACTTCGTCAAAGCGCGCTTCCTGCGGTCGATTCTTCAGCACAAGTAAGAACAGTGGGTCGCCAAGCTCGCCAAGTTCAGCCTGCGACATCAGTGAAGGAATCGATTCGTCGCTCGCCTGCTTGGTGAGCGCTGACTGGCCAACAGTTGATGACTGCGCGCAGAGAACCGCCAGTCCGAAGAGCCATACAACGAAACGCCGCCTCACAGGGCACCTCCAGTTGCAATGTCGGCCAGCCTTTGGGACCTTTCTTGGCCGACCCGAGCCCAGTCCGGGAGGTCGACATTTGCCGCCGAAACTATTGACGCCTTGACGCGCAGTGCCGCCGCGACCTGCGCACCTGAGCCAATTGGCACGTCGTCGAGCAGGAGATCCGCCGGAACCGTCAGCTCGGCGCGCCTCCCACCACGAGTCACTTTCCAGAGACCGGCGTTGGCTTCCCGGTCGTTGATGTCAATGATGTGCCCTCCGACGCGCCAAATGCCGGCCAAGCTCGCGACTTCGATGCCGACTGGGTCAGCGAGCGTGAGGCTTCGATCGTTCCGCGCGAGCGACTGCACCGCCGCGGCGATATTCGGATCGGAATTGCGCTCCGGAACGCAATTCCCAGCAAGCGTGGTGCAGATCGCGCCCGGTTGGACCTTTGGATTGGGAATCGCGGCAACATCGACGAGGCGAAAGAGGGCCGAAAGGGTGCTCGACTTATGCGCCAGGCAGATGACTCCTTTTTTGCCGTTAATCCATGGGTTCTGCTGTGCGAAAGCCCTGAACCGCCCCGCCCGAGCATTCTCGGTCGCACTCGCCGTGACGAAGCCGGGACCAAATAGCTCCGACACTTGCGGTTGTGCGGTCGGGATGACGGCCTTAATAGCGGCAATCAACTCATCGGAGCCCACCCTTGCGAGGGCCTCGTAATAGGCGAGGAACTCGGTCGTGAAGGAGATCCGTTGAATTCGACCGTTCGCCTTGTCAACCGCCCACTCGACGTACTCGTCCTGCAATTGAAATCGACTGGCGTCGATCTCTGCGTTGGTCGCCAGAGCCGCCCTAGGGAACGCCGCCCACTCGACGCCTGCTGTCTGCGCCTTGGCGGCCGGAACTTCGTCGAAGGCCTCGGCGAGAGTGAAGGCGGAATCGGGGAGCCGCGCACTCTGGCTGTACTCGAGATGGAGAGCCAGCCGGTAGTTCTCCAGCGCGCGAGCCGGCTGCAGCGTCTTACCGTGATCGGTGTAAGCGAACATCAGGTCTCCTTCTAACGAAGTCGGGCGAGGTCAGGCGGCTGTTCGGACGATTCCGATGCCCGGTGTCAACGGTCCGCGGCGGCTTCTGAGATCGACCACGACATGCCGATGTCTCGATGATGCGGAAAGAGAAAGCCTCCCACACGCCGCAACACGAGGGTCTGAGCCTGGTTGGGCGCCTTATACTGCGCGGTCCAGCGTACGGGATTGTCGTACTGGAGGGCCTAGCGGTGAATCATGCAGAGCAACTGAGTCGGCAGTGCCCTAGATCACCATTTTCGCGCGCTGTAAGTGCTAGTTCAACGACTTTTTTGTCAAGTGCGACTTGACGTTAGCTCAACCTTAGGCTAGATTGGCGCCGTGGCGAAAGGCGCCAGGGTTGTCGTTGACCGTCGGCATGACGTTCTGAAACAGTTTGGGCGGCGGCTCAAGGCGGCGCGGGAAGCGCGCGCTGAGAAGCAACAGAATCTGGCTGACGCTCTGCATTTGTCGCGCACGACAGTTTCGAATCTTGAGCGCGGGGCACAACGCGTGTTCCTGGATCAAGTGTACGAGTGCGCCATCATCCTAGGCGCAGACTTGATTGAACTTCTGCCGGGACTGGCCGACGTCCGAAGCAAGCCCGCTGTCACGACATCGGCGGACGATCCCCTCACCCGAGATGCTCAGGCAACTGCCGTCGCGGTAATCGAGACCATCAAGACTGAGCTCACTCGAGCCGATACAGTTGAGAGTGGGGCCGCACGCAGGGCGGAACTCATGAAAAGCTCAAGAACAGGAAAGAAGAGACGTGCGAAGAATTGAGCGTGCCGCGCGCGAAGCGCGGCGAGTCTTTGCGGAACTGAACGGGTTGCAAAGCGTCCCTGTTCCGGTTGACGAGATTGCCGGCCACTTCGCGCACGTTCTGAAAAGAAGGCTCGATGATGGTATCTCAGGAATGCTCGTGCCTCTCGAGACCGCGCTAGCCGGCAAGGAATGGGT
>Ga0070696_100003105_pt1 | contig 11047 bp, 11 predicted proteins | sample KBSK1253metaG_FD_65474 | JGI IMG/M metagenome (GOLD analysis project Ga0070696, IMG submission 65474) | Corn, switchgrass and miscanthus rhizosphere microbial communities from Kellogg Biological Station, Michigan, USA - KBS K1-25-3 metaG | ecosystem: Host-associated > Plants > Roots >... | reverse complement strand
CGGCACGTGCTGGTCCGCGGCGATCTTGCCGAAGCCCAGGATTGCGATCCGGATCGGCCGCATCAGCCCTTCAGGCCCGCGACATAGGCTCGGGCTTTTTCGGCGGTCTCGTCTGGTGACTGGCCTGCCCGGTAGAGTCCCGAGCCGAGCCCGAAGCCATCCGCGCCAGCATCGATCCACGGGCGCATGGTGTCGGGCCTAACTCCGCCGACAACAATGACCGGAGTGTCATTCGGCAGCACCGCGCGCTGCGCCTTGAGCACCGCGGGCGCAGCGCCTTCGGCCGGAAACAGCTTGAGCCCGGTCGCACCGGCTTCGAGCGCGACGAATGCTTCGGACGGCGTGAAATAGCCAGGACAGGAGATGAGCCCTGCCTTGACCGTCTCGGCGATCACCTCGGGGTTGGTATTGGGTGAGACAATCAGCCCGCCGCCCGCCGCCTTGATTTCGTGAACCTCGCTCCAGCGGAGGACGGTTCCGCCGCCGACCAGCGCAGAATCGCCGAACTTGGCGGCCAGTCGCGCGATGCTGTCGAACGGCTCGGGCGAGTTCAGCGGCACCTCGATGATCCGGATACCGGCGTCGAAGATTGCCTCGCCGACCGCCTCGGCCTCGTCGGGAGTGACACCGCGGATAATGCCGATCAGCGGGCACTGTTCGAGGTTGCTCCTGAGCAATTCGACCGGGGTCATTCGTTCAGCTCCGCTTCGATCGCGATGAACCCATCAGCCCAGCGCATGCGTTCGCTCATGGCGGGTACAATTTTCTTTTGGGAGATGCGTTCCGGTGCAGGTCGAACTGACCATCGAGTGCGTCGCAGACGTCCACTCCATCCTTGGCGAAGGACCGGTGTGGGTCGAACGCGATCAGGCCCTCTATTGGCTCGACATCAAAGGCCGAAAGATATTCCGAATCGATAATGAATATCAGCTCACTGAATGGGATACGCCAATCCGGATCGGGTCGATAGCCCCGCTTGCAGAGGCCGGGTTCATCGCCGGGACCGAAAACGGCATCGCAATCATCCACCCCGACGCCAATCTGTACGACCTGATCCTGCGGCCCGAGGACGATCGCCCGGACAACCGTTTCAACGATGGCAAGGTCGACCGCCAGGGCCGGTTCTGGGCGGGTTCGATGGACGACACCCAACGGCAGGCGAGCGGAGCGCTGTACCGCATCGATCCCGACCGGAGCATCACCCGTGTTGACGACGATTATCGCATCGCCAACGGCCCGGCGTTCAGTCCCGACGGGCGGACGATGTATCACAACGACACGGCCCGAAACGTCACCTACACCTTCGACCTCGCCGGGGACGGCACCGCCAGCAACCGCCGGACCTTCCTAAAGCATGACCCGCAGGGCGGGCATCCCGACGGCATGACCGTCGACGCTGAAGGCAACCTGTGGATTGCCTTCTGGGGCGGATGGTGCGTCCGCCGCTTTTCGCCAACAGGAGAATGCCTGCAGACAATCCGCGTGCCGGTAGAACAGCCGTCGAGCTGCGCCTTCGGCGGGCCAGCGCTCGATCGCCTGTACGTGACTTCGGCGCGCGAATCGCTTTCGGAAGACAAACTTGAAATGCAACCTTCCGCTGGCGCACTCTTTATGTTCGAAACGGGTGTACAGGGGCTCGCCGAACGACCGTTTGCAGGCTGACTGAGGAGATCGAACCATCGCCAACTTCATGTTCGCGACGGGGATCGAAAACAGCATCCCGACCATCAATCATGGCAAGACCCGAATCGACGAGATGGAGGTCTGCGGCCATTACGACCGTTGGCGCGAGGACTTCGACTGCGTTCAGGAAATCGGGATCAATTTCCTGCGCTACGGGCCGCCGCTCCATCGCACCTATCTCGCGCCCAACCGGTTCGACTGGGAGTTCGCCGATCCCACGTTCGCCGAGCTGAAGCGCCGCGAGATCACGCCGATCGTCGACCTGTGCCACTTCGGGGTCCCGGACTGGCTCGGTAATTTCCAGAACCCCGACTTCCCACGCCTGTTCGCCGATTATGCCGGTGCCTTCGCGGAACGTTTCCCCTGGGTGCAGCTTTACACGCCGATCAACGAGATGTTCATCTGCGCGGTGTTCTCGGCGAAATACGGCTGGTGGAACGAGCAGAAGAAGGACGACAAGAGCTTCGTCACCGCCCTCAAGCACATCGTCAAAGCCAATATCATGGCGATGATCGAAATCCTGAAGCGCCGCCACGACGCGATCTTCATCCAGTCGGAATCGTCGGAATATTACCATGCCGACAGCCCCGGAGCGATTGGTCGATCCGAAGTGCTCAACCAGATGCGGTTCCTGTCGCTCGACCTCAATTACGGGCGGCGGGTCGACAGCGGCATGTACGAGTTCCTGATGGACAACGGCATGACCCGGGACGAGTACAACTGGTTTCTCGAGCACCGGCTCAAGCAGCACTGCATCCTCGGCAACGATTACTATCAGCTCAATGAGCACCGCGTGTTCGCTGACGGCCACACCGTGTCGGCCGGCGAGACCTTCGGCTATTCCGAGATCACCCGCCAATATTACAACCGCTACCGGCTGCCGGTGATGCACACCGAAACCAACCTGTGGGAGGGCCCGCACGGCGACGAAGCGGTCAAATGGCTGTGGAAGGAGTGGGCCAACGTCCTGCGCCTGAGAAACGTCGGCATCCCGACGGTCGGCTTCACCTGGTACAGCCTGACCGATCAGATCGACTGGGACACCGCGCTCCGCGAGCAGAACGGCAACGTCAATCCGCTCGGCCTGTTCGACCTCGACCGCCGGATCCGCAACGTCGGCCGCGCCTACAAGCAGCTGATCGCCGACTGGCGCAACGTGCTTCCGGCGCAGAGCGTGTGCCTGATCGTGCCGATCAAGAAGATCGGCGATTATGAAGAGGACGGCGACGATGCCGCCGGCCGTCACATGAGCGAGGCCCGACTTGCCGGCGAGTGAGCGCAGGATCGGTCGGATCGAGACCTTCTACGCGCCGCCGCGCTGGCTGTTCGTGCGCGTCGAGAGCGAGGACGGGGCGGTCGGCTGGGGCGAGGCGAGCCTGGAGGGCTGGGCCGAGGCGGTCGACGGCGCGTTCGAAGCGCTGCGCGACCGGTTCGTAGGCGCAGACCCGTTCGCCATCGAAGACATCTGGCAGGTCGGCTACCGCGGCGGCTTCTATCGCGGCGGGCCGGTGCTGATGAGCGCGCTGGCCGGGCTGGAGCAGGCGCTGTGGGATCTCAAGGGCCGGGCGCTCGGGCTGCCCGCGTGGCAGATGCTCGGCGGCAAGGTGCGCGACATGGTCCGCTCCTACGCCTGGATCGGCGGCGACCGGCCGCACGAGATCGCCGAGGCGGCCGAGGTCCGCCGCAACCAGGGCTTCACCGCGGTCAAGATGAACGCGACCGCCGAGCTCGATTGGATCGGCACCCCGAAGCTGTTCGACGAGGTGGTGAAACGCGTCGAGGCGGCGCAGGCGCTAGGCATGGACGTCGGGCTCGACTTCCACGGCCGCGTGCATCGGCCGCTGGCCAAGCAGCTGGCGAAGGCGCTCGAGCCGTTGGGACTGTTGTTCATCGAGGAACCTTTGTTGTCCGAGAACCCGGAGGGGCTGCGCGAGATCGCGGCGTTGGTCTCGACCCCGATCGCGCTCGGCGAGCGATTGTTCTCACGCTGGGACTTCAAGCCCTTCTTCGAAGCGGGCGTCGTCGACATCATCCAGCCCGATTTAAGCCACGCCGGCGGCATCCTCGAAGTCAGAAAGATCGCGGCGATGGCCGAAGCCTATGATGTCGCGGTCGCGCCGCACTGCCCGCTGGGACCGCTCGCGCTCGGCGCCTGCCTGCAGATCGCCGCCTGCACGCCCAACCACGCGATCCAGGAGATCAGCCTCGGCATCCACTACAACACGGGCGGCCACGACCTCCTCAATTTCTGCACCAACAGGGACGCGCTGACTCCGGTCGAAGGCTTCCTGCCGGTGCCCGAAGGACCGGGCCTCGGGGTCGAGATCGACGAGGCCGCGGTGCGCGAGGCGGACAAGGACCGCCACCGCTGGCGCAACCCCATCTTCCGCACGAAGGACGGCAGCTTCGGGGAGTGGTGAGCGACTTGCTCAGTGGCATTTGAAGCGGTCGAAGGGCTCCAAACAGGCATTGCAGCGCCACTGCGCCTTGCACGGCGTCGAGCCGAACCGGCTGACCTCGACCGTATCGGTCGATCCGCACAAGGGGCACTCAGCAGTCGCTGATTGGGACGGCGGAGCGATGCCGTAAGCATGCAGCCGTTCCCGGCCGCGTTCGGAAATCCAGTCGGTGGTCCACGGGGGGAACAGTTGGCGTTCGACAAACAAGTCGCCGAAGCCGGCCTCGTCGAGGGCCTCGCGGATCAATTGCTCTATAGCCAGCGTCGCCGGGCAACCAGTGTAGGTGGGCGTAATCAAGACCCGATTGTCGCGAATGCCACGAACGATGCCGAGGTCCGTTATCGAGAGCACCGGGATTTCCGGGTCCGGCACGCGGTCGAGCACGGCCATCACCGCTTCTTTGTCGATCTCTCTGACCGCCGTTGCCATGGCGGCAATCTACACCCGTTCGAGCGTGAGCGCGATTCCCTGGCCGACGCCGATGCACATGGTGGCGAGCGCGAGCCGGCCGCCGTTTCGCTGCAGCTCCTCGGTCGCGGTCAGCGCGAGGCGGGCGCCGGACATGCCGAGGGGGTGACCGAGCGCGATCGCTCCGCCGTTGGGGTTCACTCGTGGATCGTCGTCGGCGACGCCGAGCTGGCGCAGCACGGCGAGGCCCTGCGCGGCGAAGGCCTCGTTCAGCTCGATCACGTCGAAGTCGCCGACCTTGACACCGAGCCGCTTCATCAGCTTCTCGGATGCCGGGGCGGGGCCGATGCCCATGATCCGCGGCGGCACTCCGGCGACCGCCGCGCCGATCACGCGAGCGCGGGGCGTAAGGCCGTTGCGCTTCGCCGCTTCCTCGGACGCAATGATAATCGCCGCTGCCCCGTCGTTGACGCCCGACGCGTTGCCGGCGGTGACCGTGCCGTCCGGCCGGACGATCGGATTCAGCTTCGCCAACGCCTCCAGCGTCGTCGCACGCGGGTGCTCGTCGCGGTCCACGACGACCGGGTCGCCCTTGCGCTGTGGAACCTCGACGGGGACGATCTCCGCCGCGAGGCGGCCGTTCGCCTGGGCCTTTGCCGCCTTTTCCTGGCTGCGCAGCGCGAAGGCGTCCTGATCCTCGCGGCTGACCTGGAACTCCTGGGCAACGTTCTCGCCGGTGCTGGGCATGGTGTCGTCGCCGTAGGCCGCCTTCATCTTCGGATTGACGAACCGCCAGCCAATCGTGGTGTCGTACATCTCGGCGTTACGGTCGAAGGCGCTCGCCGCCTTGGCCATGACGAACGGCGCCCGGCTCATGCTTTCCGAGCCGCCGGCGATGATCAGGTCGGACTCGCCCCCCCGGATCGCGCGCGCCGCCATCGCCACCGCGTCGAGTCCCGAGCCGCACAGGCGGTTCAAGGTCACGCCGCCGGAGCTGTCGGGAAGCCCGGCGAGCAGGCCGGCCATGCGCGCCAGGTTGCGATTGTCCTCGCCCGCCTGGTTGGCGCAGCCGAGGATCACGTCATCGAGCTCGCTCCAGTCGACGTTCGGGTTGCGGTCGATCAGCGCCTTGATGGGGATCGCGGCGAGGTCGTCGGCGCGGACGCCTGACAGCGCACCCGCGTAACGGCCGATGGGCGTGCGGACATAGTCGCAAATATAGGCTTCGGTCATTCGGCTCAGATCACCCCGCGGCGGATCTGATCGAGCTCGATGCTCTCGAACAAAGCCTTGAAATTGCCTTCGCCGAAGCCCTCGTTGCCCTTGCGCTGGATGATCTCGAAGAAGATCGGGCCGATCACGTTCTGGGTGAAAATCTGCAGCAGCAGGCCCTGGCCCTCGGTCGGGGCGCCATCGAGCAGGATCTGGCGCTGCTTGAGCTCCGCGGTCGGCTCGCCGTGGCCCGGCACCCGCTCGTCGAGCAGCTCGTAATAGGTATCGGGCGTGTCCTGGAAGGCGACTCCGCGGCCGCGCAATATGTCGACGCTCTCGTAGATGTTCGAGGTGCCGAGCGCGATGTGCTGGATGCCCTCGCCCTTATACTCGCGCAGGAACTCCTCGATCTGGCTCTTGTCGTCCTGGCTCTCGTTCAGCGGGATACGGATCTTGCCGTCGGGCGAGGTCATCGCCTTGGAGAACAGCCCCGTAACTTTCCCTTCGATGTCGAAGTAACGGATCTCGCGGAAGTTGAAGAGCCGCTCGTAGAATTCGGCCCACACCACCATCCGGCCGCGCTGCACATTGTGGGTCAGGTGATCGATATAGGTGAGGCGGCTGTCGAGCTCGGCCATGCGCCCGGCGGCGTCGGGGAAGAAATCGAAATCGACGTCGTAGATCGAGCCCCCAGAACCCGGAACGCCACCATAATGATCGACCAGGAACAGCCGCGATCCGCCGATCCCCTCGATCGCCGGAATATCCATCTCGCCGTGAGCGACATCGGTCTGGACCGAGGTCGCGCCAAGGCTGATCGCCCGCTGGTGAGCGAATTTGGCGTCTTTGACGCGGAACGCCATGGCGCAGGCGCTCGGGCCATGGTCGCGGGCAAAGGCCTCTGCGTAGCTGCCGGGTTCGGCGTTGATGATGAAGTTGATCTCGCCCTGGCGGTGGAGCGTGACGTCCTTGCGCTTGTGCTTCGCGACCGCAGGAAAACCCATCTTCGTGAACAGGTCACGCAGCAGCTGCGGGTCGGGCGCGGTATATTCGACGAACTCGAACCCGTCGGTCCCCATCGGGTTGGCAACGCCGGTGGCGGTCTGCTCCTCGACCGAAGTGGCCATGTCACTCTCCTTTGCTGACCAACTGCGCTCGGGCGGACGCCATTTCAAGGCGAACCACGGCTTACGGTCACTAAAGTCACGCGATGCAGCGCCGTTTCGGCCATTATCGTTAAATCGGGCGGATATGAGAGCGGACAGACCGGAATGACAACCGGGCACGTCATCCGTTACTCCGGATGCCGGCTTGTAGGACAGGAGAATCGGTCATGGACACGCCCGAAGGATGGACCCTGGAAGACGGCGGCAAGGCGCTGCTCCGCACCTACAAATTCAAGGACTTCAACGAGGCGTTCGGCTTCCTGACGCGAGTCGCCCTTTATGCGGAGCGGATGGACCACCATCCCGAGATCAGGAACGTCTGGAACCGCGTCGACCTGCGCCTGTGGACCCATGACAGCGGTGGAATCACCGCGCGCGATGAGGAACTCGCGGCTGCGATCAGCGAAATTGGCACGACATTCCCCGTTCAGCGTTGAACGGCCATAAGCCGGTCTAAACCCCGGCTTTCCTGTGATATGCCCGGGCGAATCCCATAGAAATGGACCCAATGCGCAAATATTCGCTTCAGATTGCCGCCGTCTTGCTGGCGGCGCCCCTGGCCTCGTCTCTTCCCGCACCAGCTGCCGGCGCGGCGCCGCGCCACGACGGCGCGATCGCCGATTTCTACCGTTCGCGCGGCGGCGCGCCGCTGTGGCTGTCACCTTCGGCGGGACCAGCCGCGTCCCAGCTGATCCAGCTGTTGGCGACCGCGCGCGCAGACAATCTCAACCCCGGCCGCTACCCGATCCGGCAGCTGACCCGCGCCGTGCAGGCGGCGCGCAGCGGCGATCCGGCCGCCGTCCAGCGCGCCGAAGCGATGCTGAGCGCCGCGTTCGTCAGCTATGCGGGCGACCTCAAGCGCGACCCGCGCATCGGGATCATCTATGTCGACACCGAGCTTCGCCCGACTCCGCTGCCGGCGCGCGTCCTGCTCACGCAGGCAGCGCGGGCCCCGTCGCTGAGCGCCTATGTCGGCGAGCTTGGGTGGATGAACCCGATCTACGGCCATCTCCGCCAGGCGCTCGCCAGTCGGCTCTACATGAACGACCATCAGCGGCGGCTGCTCGCGCTCAACCTGGAGCGCGCGCGCGCGCTGCCGTCGGGCGAAGGCCGCTACGTGATCGTCAACCCCCCAGCAGCGCGCCTTTACATGTACGAAAATGGTCGCGTGGTGGATTCGATGCGGGTCGTCGCCGGCAGACCGGATCCGATCGCCCAGACGCCGATGATGAACGCCTTCATCCGCTACATCGCGCTCAACCCCTATTGGAACTCGCCGGCGGACATCACCGCGAAGCGGCTTGCGCCCACCATCCTCAAGGAGGGTCGCGCCTATTTCACGAAGAGGGGCTACGAACTCTTGTCGGACTGGTCCGACCACGCGCGCGTCATTGACCCTATGTCGATCGACTGGCGTGCGGTTGCAGCCGGTCGCGTGCAGGCTCGTTTGCGGCAGAAGCCCGGTCCGGCGAATTCCATGGGCAAGATGAAGTTCATGTTCCCCAATGCGCAGGGGATCTGGCTGCACGACACGCCGGAGCGGGAGAAGATCGAGGAAGCGGCACGGCTGCAGAGCAACGGCTGCGTCCGATTGGAGGATGCGGCGCGCTTCGCCCGCTGGCTGTTCTACGGCCGGCCGCCGAGGGTGCAGGGCGCGCGGCCCGAACAGAAGGTCAACCTGCCGCGGCCAGTCCCTATCTATCTGACCTATCTGACCGCGGTGCCGAGCGGGACGTCGATCACTTACTTCGACGACTTCTACGGCAAGGACCGGCAGCAGATGGCGACGATGCGGCTCGCCAGCCGCTAGGCGCGGGAGCTTTTCGCGGACAGTAGACGTTCAGGCAGCTGAGTTGATAAGAGCAGGACCGATGACCCGCCGCATGACCCGCATTGTCTATTATTATCCCGACGAGGTTGGGACCGGCTGACGCGCGCAAAATTCAGACGACCGACCTCGACCCGCCAAGCCACCGCTCGGCGGGTTTTTTATTGCTGAAAAGAAGGATCCAAGGATGTTCCAGGAACCAGTGGTTGAAGGACAGACCGGCAGAAGATGGCGCGACTTCGTCGTGCCGCAAAACTGGGCGCATTTCACCGCCGAGAACCATGCGGTGTGGGACTTGCTGTTCGTGCGCCAGACCGAACTCCTCGGCAGTCGTGTCGTCACGCCGTTCCTCGACGGCATCGACCTGTTGAAACTGTCGCACCCGGGTGTGCCGGACCTGACCGAGCTCAACCGCAAACTCGAGCCGCGGACCGGCTGGCGGACGGTCGCGGTGCCGGGCCTGGTGCCCGACGCCATCTTCTTCGCGATGCTGTCGGACCGCGTCTTCCCGGTCGGCAATTTCATCCGCCGCCGCGAGCAGCTTGACTATCTCGAGGCGCCAGACTGCTTCCACGACCTGTTCGGCCATATCCCGATGCTCGCGCATCACGATTTCGCAGAGATGGTCGAGCATGTCGGTCGTCTGGGCCAGGCCGCGATTGCGGCGAATGGGGGCGACCGAGTCGCCCGCATCTACTGGCACAGCGTCGAGTTCGGCCTGGCGCAAGAGGCAGGCGAGGTCAAAATTCTGGGCGCGGGTCTCGCCTCGAGCTTCGGCGAAGCTCATTTCAGCCTCGAGAGCGAGACGGTCGAACGCCTGCCCTTCTCGGTCGAAAAGGCAGTCAACACGCCCTACAAGCACGACGCCTTCCAGCCGCGCTACCTCGTTTCCGAATCGCTCGAACGGACCATCACCGAGGTGCTGGCGTTGACGCCTGAGGAGTTGCTGGCGCTATAGACCTGAGCATGGCCGACCAGCCGACGAGGTACGAGTATCGCAGCGGGCACGACCCGCGGACGCTGCGCGACGCGCTCGGCTGCTTCGCGACCGGAGTGACGGTCGTCACCTGTCTCGATGGAAACGGCAACCCCGCGGGGCTGACGGTCAACAGCTTCACTTCGGTATCGCTTGACCCGCCGCTGCTGCTGGTCTGCCTGGCCAAGCCCGCGGCGAGCGCGGGCGCGCTCATCAGTGCCTCGCATTTCGCGGTCAACGTTCTTCAGACCGGGCAGCAGCCAGCGTCGATCCGCTTTTCGACCCGCGACCAGGACCGGTTCGGTACGACGCCCTGGTCGTGCGGCGAGGAGGGGGCGCCGATCCTCAAGGATTCGCTCGGAGTGTTCGAGTGCGAGCGGTTTGCGGTCCATGACGCGGGCGACCACCACATCCTCGTCGGACAGGTGGTCAAGGCCAGCTTCGATGCCGGGCTCGATCCCTTGCTCTATTTCCGCGGCCGCTACCGGCGCCTGCACTTCGACTAATCGACGATCAGCTCTTCCGGGTGCCTGGTAAAGCGCCGGACGATGACTACGATCACCCCGCCGACGATCAAGCCCATCACTGCTCCGGCAATCGCGTTCACCAGCCATTCGAGGAGGCGCCCCGCCTTGCCGGCCTCGGCCGCAACCCAATGGCCGAAATCGTGAATCCAATGCGTAAGCCGTTCGGCGAGATGCATTTCCTCGATCCCGTGGAGCAGGATGCCGCCGCCGACCCACAGCATCGCGGCGGTGCCGATCCCTGACAAAGCTGTGAGAAGCTTGGGAACGATGTGGACCAGCGCATCGCCGAAAGCGCGCGTGCTCCGCGAACGCCGACCGGCCATGTGCAGCCCGATGTCATCGAGCTTCACGATCAGCGCGACGACGCCATAGACCCCTGCCGTGATGGCGAAGGCGACTGCGACCAGCGCGGCGGCCGTGGTCCATAAGGACATCGGGCCGAGGCTGGCGAGCGCGATCGCCATGATCTCGGCGGAAAGGATGAAATCGGTGCGGATCGCTCCCTTAACCTGGAGCTTCTCGAGCTCGATCGGGTCGACCATCGCATCGACCAGCTGTTCTTCGTGCCCATGCTCGTGACGCAGCTTCTCGACGATCTTCTCGGTCGCTTCGAAGGCGAGATAGGCGCCGCCGATCATCAGCAGCGGGGTGATCAGGAACGGCGCGAAGGCGGTCAGCAGCAGCGCCGCCGGGAGCAGGATCAGCAGCTTGTTGCGTAAGCTGCCGATCGCGATCTTGCCGATGATCGGCAGCTCGCGCTCGGGCGCGAGGCCGATGACGTAGCGCGG
>Ga0070696_100003101_pt1 | contig 11055 bp, 9 predicted proteins | sample KBSK1253metaG_FD_65474 | JGI IMG/M metagenome (GOLD analysis project Ga0070696, IMG submission 65474) | Corn, switchgrass and miscanthus rhizosphere microbial communities from Kellogg Biological Station, Michigan, USA - KBS K1-25-3 metaG | ecosystem: Host-associated > Plants > Roots >... | reverse complement strand
GTGTTCGTTCGGTCGGCGGTCACCTCGCCGCCCTCAGACCCGGGTTCGACGATCCGGGTGCGCTTCCTTCTCGGCGCGGATGATCTCGTCGACCCGAGCCACGGTCCGGGCGATCTCGCCGGTCTCGTTCAGGACCACGTGGTCGTAGTCCTCCTGGCGGGCGAGCTCGAGGGCGGCGTTGCGCTGGCGGATGTCGAGCTCGTCGGCGCTCTCGGTCGCGCGCGCTTGCAGCCGCGAGAACAGGTCCTCGAGCGAGGGCGGGACCAGGAAGACCAGGAGCGCCTCGGGCACCTTCTGCTTGACCACGGCCGCGCCCTGCACGTCGATCTTCAGGATCGCGTCGCGGCCCGCGGCGAGCGCCGTGCGGACCTGGTCGCGCGGCGTGCCGTACCAGTGGCCGTGCACGAGGTTCGCCTCGAGGAAGCCGCCCGCATCGCGCTTCTCGGTGAACGCCTCGTGGCTCATGAAGTGGTAGTGCACGCCGTCGACCTCGTAGTCGCGTCGCGGACGGGTCGTGCAGGTGATGACGAAGTAGCGCTCCGGCTCCGTCGGGATCAGGCACAGGGACGAGATCACCGTGTCCTTGCCCACGCCCGAGGGGCCCGACACGATGACGAGCAGCGCCCCCGGTGCGCCGGCGATCGGCTCGTCGGTCATGCCCGGCTCCGCAGGCTGGCGAGCACGAGCTCCAGCGGCTCGGGCAGCGGCGCCTCGGCGCGGATCAGGCGACCGGTCGACGGCGACGTCAGCTCCAGGCGCCACGAGTGCAGGAACAGCCGCTCCAGGCCCGCGGGTCCGCGCCGCGAGGTCCCCGTTCCATAGACCGGATCGCCCGCGACCGGATGCCCGATCGCCTCGAGGTGGACGCGGATCTGGTGTGTGCGCCCGGTGACGAGGTCCAGCTCGAGCAGCGTCCAGCCCGTCAGCCGTTCGCGGACCCGATAGCCGGTGATCGACGGCCGCCCGTTCGGCGTGACGGCCATCCGCGTCCGGTGCCCTGGGTCACGCCCGATGGGGGCTTCGATTCGCCCGACCGCCGCCCCGACCGACCCCTGCACCAGGGCGAGATAGGTCTTCTTGATCCGCCGCGCCTTGAGCTGCGCCTGGAGCGAAGCCTGGGCGGCATCGGTTCGGGCGACCATGAGCAGCCCGCTCGTGTCCCGATCGAGGCGGTGGACGATGCCCGGCCGCTGGACGCCGGCGATGCCCCCCGGCACGAGCTCCGCGCCTCGCCCCAGCAACGCGTTCACCAGCGTGCCGCTGTCATGCCCGGGGGAAGGATGCACCACCTGGCCCGCCGGCTTGTCGACGATCAGCAGGTCGTCGTCCTGGTAGACCACCGCGAGCGGCAGCTCCGGCTCGCCGCGGGGCGTCGCCGGGGTCGGGGGCGGGATTCGCAGCTCCAGCTCCGTGCCGGGTCCCACGATGGTGTTCGCCTTGACCGGCACGCCCCGGGCGGTGAGCCGACCTTCGGAGATCAGCCGCTGGACGTGGCTCCGCGACAGGCCGCTCAGGTCCGTCGCCCAGCGGTCCGCCCGCGCCGGCCGTGCCTCCGGCGGGATCAGCATCCGGCGGGCCTCATCCACGGCCTTCGGCGCCGACGCGGCGGGCGAGCGACGGCCAGATGCTCACGGCGAGGAGCAGCAGGATGGCGAAGCTGATCGCCGCATCGGCGACATTGAACGTGTACCAGCGGAGGCTGCCGATCCCAGCGTCCACGAAGTCGACGACGTACCCCAGACGAAGCCGGTCCAGGAGGTTGCCGAGCGCCCCGCCGAGCAGCAGCCCGAGCGTCAGGGTGAGGTATGGATTCCTGCCGGACCGGGCGTGGTAACCGACGATCAGTGCGACGACGACGAACGACACGAGCGCGAACGGCAGCGCCTGGCCCTGGAACAGGCCGAAGAGGCCACCCGCGTTCTGGCCGTGCACCAGGCGCACGTAGTCCCCCACCACGCGCACGGATTCGCCGGGAGTGAGGAACGACGTCAGCCACGCCTTCGTCAGCTGATCCGTCGCGAGGATCGCCGCGGCCAAACCCAGGAAGGCCAGCCACATCGGCCGGCCGCGCGCCTCGGCGGCGGGATGGCCCGCCGTGGCGCCGGACGACGCCGGCCCCGTCCCCGCAGACGACGCGCTCGTCGCTCCGACCTCCGTCACTCGACGCCCGGTCCGCCGTGGACGGGCCGCAGCCAGATCGTGACCTGGCCGCCTGACAGGTCGACTGTCACGGACGGACCCGCCTCCCCATCTGGACGCCCTCGATGCACGGCGTCGGCGAGGGTCTCCCGGGTGACTGCGGCAAGGTGCGCATCGACCTCGGCGGGAAGGCCGTCGAGCCAGAGCTCGATGCGCGCGTCGAGGTCGAGCCCCGCGTCCTTGCGCAGGTCCTGGATCGCGCGCTGGAGCTCGCGCGCGTCGCCCTCGGTCCTGAGCTCGGGCGTGATCTCGGTGTCGATGACGACGACGAGCCCCTCATCGTGGGCGACCGCGGTGCCCGGCCGGGGCGTGGCGAGGATCTCGACCTCGTCCGGGGCCAGCGTGGCCCCACCGAGCGTCACCGAGCCGTCCGGGTGGATCTCGAACGTCCCCTCGCGCGCCGCCGCCATCACCGCCGGGATGGCCGACCCGAGCCGCTTGCCGATCTTCGGCAGGAGCGGACGGACGCGGCGCTCGACCAGGGCCGACTCGTCGCCGATTCGCTCGACCGACTTGACGTTGACTTCGTCGGCGAGCAGCGCGAGCAGCTCCTCGTCGACCTCGATCCCGCGCTCCGGGATCGCGATCCACGCCTTCGCGAGCGGCTGTCGGACGCGGATGCCCGCCTGCGAGCGCAGCGTCCGCGCCAGCTCAACCGCCCGCCGGACGACGGCCATCGACCGTTCGAGCGCCTGGTCGCGCAGGGACGCGACCTCCGCGGCGGGCCAGCGGGTGAGATGCACGCTGTCGGGTAGCGACGGCACCACCGAGGCGATGAGGTTCCCGTACAGCTCCTCCGCGAGGAAGGGCAGGGTCGGCGCCATTGTCCGCGCGAGCGTCACGAGGGCGGCATGGAGCGACGCGAACGCGGCGCCGCGGTCGCCCGGCTCGGCGTTGGCCCGCATCCGGTCCCTCGAGCGCCGCAGGTACCAGGTCGACAGGTCATCGATGAACGTGCGCACGGAGCGCGTCGCGTCGAGGGCGTCGTAGTCGCCCAGGCGCGAGCCAACCTCGGCCGCCGTGCCCGCCGCCCGCGACAGGATCCAGCGATCGAGCGCCGGCCAGCGGCCGGCGGCACGGATGGCCTCGTCGATCCCCGCCTTCGGGACCCAGGCGGCCAGGCGGGCATACGTCACGAAGAATGCGTACACGTTCCACAGGACGAGGAGCTCGCGCCGCGCCTCGTCGGCCGCGTGCCAGCCGAACAGGATGTTGTCCTCGGGCTTGGCGGACGCGTACATCCAGCGCATGACGTCGACGCCCATGCGCTCGGCCGCCTCGTCGAACTCGATCGCGTTGCCCCAGCTCTTGTGCATCGGCCGGCCGTCCTCGCCGAACAGCGTGGCGTACCCGAAGATCGTTTCGAACGGCGCCTGGCGGATGAGCACGGTCGACATCGCGAGCATCGCGTAGAACCAGTTGCGGAACTGCCCCGGGAAGCTCTCGGTGATGAAGTCGGCCGGGAACCACTTCTCCCAGTACGCCCGGTCCTCGCGGTAGTGGAGCGTCGAGAAGGGAACGATGCCCGCGTCCAGCCAGGGGTTGCCGACATCCGGAATGCGCGAGATGGGATCTCCACAGCCCGGACAGGCGATCGTCACTTCGTCGATGTACGGCCGGTGGGGCGTGTGGCCCTCGAACTTCTCCCAGCCGGCGATCGCGCGCTCCTTGAGCTCGTCGCGGCCCCCGATCACATCGAACGTGCCGCACTGCGGGCAGTCGTAGATCGGCAGCGCCAGCCCCCAGTAGCGCTTCTTGCTGATCATCCAGTCGTGCATGTTCAGGAGCCAGTCGAGCTCGCGCTCGTAGCCGAATGACGGGATCCACCGGATCCGGTCTACGACCTCCATGATCTGGTAGCGCAGGCTCGCGTCGACCTGCTCCTTCGACAGCTCATCGCGGGGCTGGTCGTAGACCTTGCCCATCGAGATGAACCACTCGTCCACCAGGCGGAACAGCAGCGGCGTGCCGCATCGCCAGCAGTGCGGGTACCGGTGCGTGTACGGCTCGAGGTGGTAGAAGAAGCCGCGCCGCTCGAGGTCATCGACGATGTCGTCCGCGACCTCCGGGGCCGCCTTGCCGCTCAGCCAATCGAAGCCCGCGTAGTACCGGCCGTCCTCGTCGATCGGCCCGATGATCGGCAGGCCGAGGCTCTTGCCCAGCTGGTAGTCCTCTGCGCCCGCGCCCGGCGCGATGTGGACGATTCCGGTGCCCTCGTCCTCGCCGACCTCGTCCCACGGGATGACCCTGTGGACGTACGGTGTCGAGGGGTCGCCGCGCGTGCCCTTCCCGAACGCCTCCCGGACGGCCGGCAGCTCGTCGAACGGGCCCGCGTAGTGCCAGCCGACGAGGTCACTCCCCTTCTTCGACTCGAGCACCTCGAACGGGCCCTTCACCGATGACTTGAGCGTCCCGCGCCCTACCCAGAAGGTCCCGTCGCCCTGGCGGATCCGCACGTATTCGAGATCCTCGCCGACCGCCGCGGCGACGTTCGCGGCGAGCGTCCACGGCGTCGTGGTCCAGACGAGCAGCGACTCGCCGGGCCGGTCCACCAGCGGGAAGCGGACGGTGAGCCCGGGGTCCTCGCGGTCCTGGTAGCCCTCGGTCATCTCGTGCTGGCTGATGCCGGTGCCGCACCGCGGGCACCAGGGCATGGAGTCGTGGCCCTTGTAGATCCAGCCGCGGCGGTGGCACTCCTTGAGGAAGCCCCAGATCAGGTCGTTGTTCTCGTTCGAGAAGGTGAAGTACGAGCCGCCGACGTCGGGCATCCCGAGCCGGCCGACGAGCATCTCGACCGTGTCGGTCACCGGGCCGTTCGGGCCCTCGATCGTCGCCTCCTGCCAGGGGGCCTCGGCGAGCTGTTCGCTCAGCCTGCGCAGCTCGGCCGGATCGTTCCAGTCCATCCAGAAGCCGAGCCGCATCGACTGCTCGGTCTGGCGCGCGGCATACGTCAGGACGCGCTGCTTGCACAGCGACACGAACTCGGCGATGCCGTACGCCTCGATGTCGCGCTTGCTCTTGAAGCCGAGGTCGCGCTCGACGTTGACCTCGACCCACAGCCCCTGGCAGTCAAACCCATTCTGCCAGCGCTGGTCCTCGCCGAGCATGGCGTGGAAGCGCTGGAAGAGGTCCTTGTAGGTCCGGCCCCAGGCGTGGTGCACGCCCATCGGGTTGTTGGCGGTGATGGGGCCGTCGAGGAAGCTCCAGTGCGGGCCGCCGGCGTTCTGGGCGCGCAGCCTGGCGAAGGTCCGCCGGTCCCGCCACTGGGCCAGGAGATCGTGCTCCAGGGCGACGAGATCCGGGCGTGTGGGCACAGGTCGGAACATAGGGGTCCGGCTATCCTACCCGCGATGCAGCGTCCCCACGACACACTCCCGCGTGGACGCTCGCCCTTCGCCGCCGCGTTCCTGTCGCTCCTCTTCCCCGGCCTCGGCCACGTCTACCTCGGCGCCTACCGGCGCGGCCTCGGGTTCGCGGCACCGGTCGTGCTCTTCCTCGCGCTGGCCGCCGGCTTCGCAGTCCGCATGACGGTCTTCGATCTCGCCGGCCTGGCCGCGCAGCCGTGGTTCCAGGTCGCGACCTTCATCGGCAACCTCGTGCTCCTCGCCTATCGCGGCTACGCCATCGTCGATGCCTGGTCGATCGCTCGGGCGCTGTCCGGCAAGCCGACGAAGTCGACGACCGCGGCGATGCGCCAGGCAGGCGTCCTGTCGGTCGCCGGGCTGGGCGCGGTCCTGCTCGTGATGAGCGGCGTGCACGTCGCGGTGGCGCGCTACGACCTCCTGCTCCAGGAGACCACCAACTGCATCTTCAACCCGGACGCGACCAACTGCAGCCCCAGCGAGAGCGAGGCGCCGGAGGAGACCCCGGGCCCGACCGAGGAAGTGACCGCGGAGCCGAGCCTCGGCCCGACCGTGACGGCACAGCCGATCCCCGAGTGGGACGGCAAGGAGCGCCTGAACATCCTGCTCGTCGGCGTCGACGAACAGGGCGGCGGCTTCAACACCGACACGATGATCGTGGTCTCGATCGACCCGCAGACCGACCAGGTCGTCATGTTCCAGCTGCCGCGCGACACGGTCGACGTGCCGACGCCGCCCGGGCCCGTCCGCAACTACTACGGCGCCGTCTACCCGGGCAAGATCAACAGCTTCGCGGCGAACGCGAACAGGGCGGACTTCTATCCCGGTAACACGAAGGCGCACACCCGCGGCCTGAACGGGCTGAAGGACATCCTCGGCAACCTGTACGGGCTCGACATCAAGTACTACGTCGAGGTCAACTTCACCGGCTTCAGGAATGTCGTCAACGCGCTCGGCGGCGTGACGATCAACGTGCAGGTGCCGGTCCTCGACGACAACTTCCCGCAGCTGAACGGCGCGCGGCTGCGCCTGTTCATCCCGGCCGGCATCCAGCACATGGACGGCGACCAGGCGCTCCAGTACGCCCGTTCGCGCAAGAGCACCTCCGACTTCGAGCGCGCCGCGCGCCAGCAGCGCGTCCTCGTTTCGCTGCGCGAGCAGCTCAACATCGGCGAGGCGATCCAGAACATCGACCAGCTCGCGGGGGCGATCGGCTCGTCGGTCAAGACCGACATTCCGGTGGACCTCGTGCCGAAGCTGCTCGGGCTGGCGGACAAGATCTCCAGCCGGGCGATCCGGTCCGTGATCTTTACGCCGCCCTTCTACCAGACCGAATGCCTGAACTGCCCGCCACGGGGCTACATCATCCAGCCGAAGATCGCGCGCATCCGGAACGCGGTCGACCAGGCGTTCAACGTCGACCCGAACATCGCCGCGGCCCGCGACGCCCTGCTCCAGGAGGGCGCCCAGGTGTGGGTGCTCAATGGCTCGGGACGCAACGGCGAGGCGGCGCGACTCGCGCAGTTCCTGAGCTATCTCGGGATCGACGCGACGGCGCCGAACCAACGCCCGGACACGAGCGGCAAGCGGGCGACGATCATCCGCGCCTACAACGGCGCCGCGGACTCGATGCCGCTCACGCTCGCTGCGCTGGAGCAGGCGTTCGGCGTGCAGGTCGACCCGGTGACGGACCCATCGGTGCGCGCCGACTTCGTGGTCATCACGGGGCTCAACACCCCGCAGCTCACGCCCCCGCCAGTCCCCTAGAGCCACCGCCGTCCCGCTCAGCCGGATGGCGGCCAAGGCGCCGGCGAGCACGAGAGCGAGCGCACCTGACGGTGCGTGAGCGATCGCGCGGAGCCGGCAACGCTGGCCGGCGCCGGATCAGCGGGACGGAATCGGCGTCAGCCAGTGGGCGAAGCGCGAATCTCGTCCTCGGACGGCCGCGTAGTACGCCTCGTGGAGCTGCTTGGTGACCGGCCCTATGGCGCCGCCCGCGATCGGCCGATGGTCGAGCTCGGTGACGGGCGCCAGCTGGACGCCGGTGCCGCACAGGAACATCTCGTCCGCGACGTAGATCTCGGAGCGGTCGATCGAGCGGATCTCGTGCGGGATGCCGAGGACCTCGGCGAGCTCGAGGATCGCCTTGCGGGTCACGCCTTCGAGGATGTCGTCGGTGACCGGCGGGGTCAGCAGAATGCCGTCGCGGACCACGAACAGGTTGGCGGCGCTCGCCTCCGAAGCGTGGCCGTCGGCGGTGAGCACGAGGGCCTCGTCGAAGCCGTTCAGCTCGGCCTCGGTCTTCTGGAAGGCCATGTTCACGTAGCCGCCGACGATCTTGCCGCGCGCCGGCAGCGCGTCGTCGGCGTTGCGGCGCCAGGTCGAGGTCATGACCCGCACGCCCGAGTCGGTATCGATGTAGTTGCCGAACGGCAGCGCCACGACGAGGAAGTCGTGCGGCAGCTTGTGCAGCCGGACGCCGATCGACTGGCCAGACTTGTACACGCACGGGCGGACGTAGGCGTCCTCGCGGAAGCCGTTGCGCCGAACGGTCTCGACCACGATATGGACGAGCTCGTCGACCGCCGGCAGGTCGTTCATGAACAGCATCGCGGCGTTGCGCCGGATGCGCTCCATGTGCTCACGCAGCTTCAGCCCGTAGAGCACGCCCTGCTCCTGGTTCCAGTAGGCGCGGATGCCCTCGAAGACCGCCGTGCCGTACATGAACGAGTGGGTCAGGACGCTGATCTTCGCGTCGGCGAGCGGCACGTAGCCGCCCTCGAAGTAGGCGACGTTGCCCTCGGTTGGCGTGGTCGCGCCGTGCACCCCCGCGGAGGGGTGTTCCTGCGCCGCCTTCGGCTTCTCAGTGAGCATTCGACGGGCTCCTCGGTGGAACGCCGCGGTGGCCGCGGCTGGAAGTTCGAAGCGGCCGGAGTATACGCCGGAGCCCTGTCCCGGCCGCCGAATCCGAACCCTGTCAGGCGGTCGTGACGCCCACCAGGACGATGGCCAGGTAGGCGACATAGAACGCCCCGCCGATCAGCAGCCCGCGTCCCCGGAGGCGGCCCGATCGGGCCATCGGCAGGAAGATCGCCGCGCTCGCGAGGAACGCGATCCCCGCGGACGCGAATGCGATGTAGCTGCCCGGCCCGGCGACCCAGGACTCCGGCGCGAACACCAGCGCCACCGATGTCGGGATCGCCGACTGGAACACCATCGCCCCGGTGATGTTGCCCATGGCCAGCGTGTCCTTGCCCTGTCGGACCCAGATGATCGAGTTGAACTTCTCCGGCAGCTCGGTCGCGATCGGCGCGATCACCAGGGCCAGCAGGACCTGGCTGACGCCCAGCGACGTCGCGAGGTGGCCGACCGCGTCCACGAACTCGACCGCGCCCAGGATGATCAGGCCGAGGGCGACGAGCACCTGCAGGTTGACGGCACGCAGCCTTGGCGCACCGTCCGACGCGACCGTCCGGTGCTTGTCGAAGACGTGGAAGCGGAGTGGCGCGAGGTCGCCGGCGTCGACCGTCGGGTCGGCCTCGAAATGGCCCTTGACGTACCAGGCGTAGACGACGACCAGGGCGATCGCCACGACGAGCTTGGGCCACGTCGGCTCGGACGGCAGCAGCAGGGCCGCCGCGATCGCGAGCCCGTAGGTGATCACGAAGGTGCGCATGTCCGCGCCGAGGACCTTCGTGTCGACCGGCATCACGTCGCCCGCGTCGCGATGGCGGGCCTGGATGACGACGGCCAGGCCGGTCACGAACATCGCCAGCGTCGCGAGCATGAACGGCGCGCCGAGGATCGCGCCCACGCCGATCTCGTCGGAGTGCTCCTGGCCAGAGAAGAGGATCGCGATGATCGGGATCATCGTCTCGGGCAGCGCGGTGCCGACCGCCGCGAGCACCGAGCCGACCGCGCCCTCCGCCAGGCCGAGCTTGCGCCCGAACCACTCGATGCCGTTGGTGAACAGCTCCGCCCCGGCGAGGATGATCAGGAACGAGACGAGCAGGATGAGCAGGTCCATCGCCGACTAGCCTGTCAAAAGGCCGGTGATCACGCCCGCGGAGACGACACCCAGGATCAGCAGCGCGATCGCGACCATGTTCCGCTCGCCCCGCCGCCAGAAGCCGAGCAGCGCCCCGATGACCCGCAGCGCCGGGGTCGCGCAGATGCCCAGGATGCCAAGCCACAGGAAGCCCTCCGGGCGCGCCGCGGCGATGTCGCGCACGAGACCGCCGATGGTCAGTGCCGGGCCGCCGGCGAGCGGCGAGGTCCCGCTCCCGAGGAGCAGCACCGTACCCACGGCGACGAGGGCGATCGACACGTAGGTCCCCACCTGCAGCACGCGAGCGAGCGCCGGCTCGAGGTCGGCCGCGCTGCGATCCATCCTGTCGGCCGCCATCAGTCGAGCGCCAGCGCGCGTCGGGCCATCTCGATGGCCGTGTACAAGAGGACCAGCACGAACAGCACCCGCAGCTCGCGCTGGCCGATGCGATGGCCGAACCGCGACCCCAGGGTCGCCCCGACGAAGACGCCGATCGCCGTCGGGCCGGCGACGTAGGCGTCGATGCCGCCGCGGACGAGGTAGACGATGGCGCTGGCGGAGGCCGTGATCCCGATCATGAGGTTGCTCGTCGCGGTCGCGATCCGGAGCGGGACCCCGAGCACGAGGTGCATGAGCGGCACCTTGATCAGCCCGCCGCCGATGCCCAGCAGCGCCGACGCCACGCCCGCGCCGACGCTGCCCACGGCCGCCACCGGCAACCGGCCGGTGAGATAGCCGAGGTCGTTGTCGCTCGCGCCGGCCGCCTCGGGCGGCGGCGGCGTCTCGTCATCGGTCGCCTGCGGCGCCGGCTCGCGCTGCCGCAGCCCACGGAGCATCGTCGCGGCGACGTACACGAGCAGCAGCGCGAACAGGCCGGCGAGGAGGCGCTCGTCGATCAGGAACGCGATGGCGCCGCCGATGATCGCGCCGGCCGCCGTGAACAGCTCGAGCACCATGCCCAGCCGCAGGTTCGCCTGGCGGCGCTGGAGGTAGACGCCCGCGGAGGCGCTGCTGGTCACGATCACGCAGACGAGCGAGATCGCGACGGCCTCGCGCAGCGGCAGCCCGAAGCCGAGCGTGAGCAGGGGCACGATGAGCAGGCCGCCACCGAGCCCGAGGATCGACCCGAACGCGCCGGCGGCGATCCCGCCGAGGAGCATCAGCAGCCCGACGGTCATCTCAGTCGCCGGTCAGGCGGCTGCCGGAATCACCGGCGGCTATGGGCGCAGGTGCTGGGGTGCGTAGGGCAGGAGCGCGACGTGCCGGGCGCGCTTGAGGGCAACCGACAGCTCGCGCTGGTGGCCCGCGCACGTGCCGGTCTTGCGACGCGGCTCGATCTTGGCCCGCTCCGAGAGGTAGCGGCGGAGGCGGTTGACCTCCTTGTAGTCGATCTGGACGGTCTTGTCGGCGCAGAAGGCGCAGACCTTCCGGCGACGTCGGTCGCGG
>Ga0070696_100003098_pt1 | contig 11060 bp, 9 predicted proteins | sample KBSK1253metaG_FD_65474 | JGI IMG/M metagenome (GOLD analysis project Ga0070696, IMG submission 65474) | Corn, switchgrass and miscanthus rhizosphere microbial communities from Kellogg Biological Station, Michigan, USA - KBS K1-25-3 metaG | ecosystem: Host-associated > Plants > Roots >... | reverse complement strand
CAGGCGAACGTCGGCGGCTACAAGGCCGTCCTCATCGCCGCCAACGCGTACGGCCGCTACTTCCCCTTGCTCACCACTGCGGCGGGCACGGCCAAGCCGGCCAACGTCCTGATCCTCGGCATCGGCGTGGCCGGGCTCCAGGCGATCGGCACGGCCAAGCGCCTCGGGGCGGTCGTGAAGGCCTACGACGTGCGCCCGGAGACACGCGAGCAGGCCGAGAGCCTCGGTGCCCAGTTCGTGAAGCTCAAGACCACGATCGACGCGACCGGTGCCGGCGGCTACGCCCGCGAGCTCACGGCCGAGGAACGAGCCGCCCAGCAGGCCGAGCTCAACGAGGTCATCGGGACGATGGACGTCGTGATCACCACGGCCCAGGTCCCCGGGCGCAAGCCGCCCGTCCTCGTGACCGCCGATGCTGTCGGCCGGATGAAGCCCGGCTCGGTCATCGTGGACATGGCCGCGTCGGCGCTCGGCGGCAACTGCGAGCTGTCGGTGGCGGGCGAGACCACGGAAACGCCCAATGGTGTGTCGATCATCGCGCCGGACAACCTGCCGGCCTCGATGCCGGCGGGCGCGTCGGCGTTCTACGCCAGGAACATCTCGTCCCTGCTGCTCGGGATGGTCAAGGACGGGGCCCTGAACCTCGACTTCGAGGACGAGGTCACCAAGTCGACCGTCATCACCAAGGACGGCGCGGTCGTTTCCGACGCCGTCAACAAGCTGCTGGCGCCGGCCCCGGCCGCCGCAGCCAGCGGAGGCCAGGCATGACTCCCGCAGAGATCGACGGCCTGATCCAGGCCCTGACCGTCTTCACGCTCGCGATCCTCGTCGGCATCGCCGTCATCAGCAAGGTGCCCGCCACCCTGCACACGCCGCTGATGTCCGGCGCGAACTCGATTCACGGGATCGTGCTCGTGGGCGCGATGCTCATCGCCCTCGAGGCGACCTCGCCGGTGAGCCAGCTCCTGTCGCTCGTCGCCGTCGCCTTCGCGACCATGAACGTCGTCGGCGGCTACGTCGTCACCGACCGGATGCTCCAGATGTTCCGCAAGAAACCGGTCGCGCCGGCGCCCGTCGTCGAGCCCGAGGCCTAGCCGGTGACCACGCTCGAGATCGTCGAGATCCTCGTTCGCATCGCCTGGCTGGCGGGGGCGGTCGCGTTCGTCATCGGCCTGGCCCGCATGAACTCGCCGGCCACGGCCCGCAACGGCAACCTCGTGTCGGCCGGCGGCATGACCGTGGCCATCGTGGCGACGGCGATCCTCATCCTCACGAGACAGCTCAGCGGCGAGGGCATCAACGCCATCGTCTGGGTGATCATCATCCTCGGCGTCGTGCTCGGCGGGGGCCTGGGCCTGTACACGGCCCGGACCGTGAAGATGACCGCGATGCCGCAGCTGGTGTCGCTGTTCAACGCGGTCGGCGGCGGCGCGGCGGCCCTCATCGCGATCGACGACTACCTGCGGCTCGTCGGCGGCGGGCCGGTCCGCATCGACACCCACATCTTCATCGTGCTCGACATCATCATCGGCTCGATCACGTTCACCGGGTCGATCGTCGCCTCGGGCAAGCTGCAGGGCCTGATCCCCGGCAAGCCGATCATCGTGCCCGGCGGACAGCTCGTGACGCTCGCGCTCGCCGGCATCACGGTCATCGCTGCGCTGTTCCTGTTCATCACCGGGACGCCGAACCTCGCGCTGATGCTCGTAATCCTCGCGGCGGCCCTGATCTTCGGCGTGACGATGACGCTGCCGATCGGCGGCGCCGACATGCCGGTGGTGATCTCGCTCCTGAACTCGTTCACCGGCACCGCCGTCGCGATGGCGGGCTTCGTGATCAACAACCCCGTGCTCATCATCGCCGGCGCCCTCGTCGGTGCGTCGGGCGCCATCCTCACCAAGCTCATGGCCGACGCCATGAATCGGTCCGTCCTGAACATCATGATCGGCGGATTCGGCGGCGGCGACGATGCCGCCGGGGCGGCAGCCGGGCCGGGTGGCTCGGTCCGGTCGATCGGCGCGGACGACGTGGCGATCCAGCTCGCCTACGCCCAGCACGTGATCATCGTCCCGGGCTACGGCCTTGCTGTTGCCCAGGCCCAGCACGCCGTGCGCGAGCTGGCCGAGCTCCTCGAGGAGCGCGGCGTCGACGTGAAGTACGCGATCCACCCGGTCGCCGGGCGCATGCCGGGGCATATGAACGTGCTGCTTGCCGAGGCGAACGTGCCGTACCCGCAGCTCAAGGAGATGGACGACATCAACCCGGAGTTCGCGCGGGCCGACGTGGCCCTCGTGATCGGCGCCAACGACGTGACGAACCCGGCCGCGCGCCGGCCCGGATCACCCGTGTCCGGCATGCCGATCCTCGACGTCGACCAGGCGAAATCGATCGTCGTGATCAAGCGCTCGATGGGCAAGGGCTACGCCGGCATCGACAACGAGCTGTACACGAACGAGAAGACCGGCATGCTCTTCGCCGACGCGAAGGACGGCCTGGCGTCGCTGACCGCAGCGGTGAAGGCCCTCTAGGACGCCGGGGCCGGCGCGGTTGCCGCGGCGCGGCCACCCGCCAGCGCGTTCCCGACCTGGAGCGGCGCCAGCGTTCCGAGCGATTCGGCGACGACCACGGCGTCGTCGCCAGGCTCCAGCACGAAGTCGGCGGCCGGGTTGACGAAGGTCTGGCCGCGCCGATTGACCGACAGCAAGGTCGCCCGGTGTTCGGTCCGCAGGCGGCCGGCCACGGCGTCGATGGACAACCCGAGGTACTCGTCCGGCAGCGTGATCCGATAGAGCTCTGAGCCCTCGCCGCCGGACACGATGTCGGTGACGATGCCGGTGAGGCCGGGATACAGGGCAGAGCGGGCGAGGAGACGAGCCGCGACCTTGGACGTGACCAGCAGCTCGTCCACGTCGGCGCGGCGGAAGTGCGGCTCGTGGCGCGGGTTGTTGACCTCGGCAACAGTCCTGACGCCGGGCGCGAGGTGCTCGATGGCCATGATCGTCAGGATCGAGCGCATGTCCGCGGCGTCGGAGGCATCCTCCGGGAAGATCAGGGCCGCCGACGCGTCGCGCAGCCCGGCCCGCTCGAGGTCGGCTTCGTCCGTCGCGTCACCGCGGACGAAGTACACGCCGTCGCCCGCCGGATTCTTGTCCACGTTCGCGATCACCACGAGCTTGTGCTGGTAATCGTCGCCGCGAAGCTCCGCCATCAGGTCTCGCGCGGTCGCGTTCCAGCCGCAGATCACGATGTGGTCCTTGAACCCTGACGCACCCATGCCCTGGCCCTCCTTGAGCAGAAAGTCGATGACCATCGCCACGAGGGCGCCCGTGATCATGCCGAGCATCGCCACGCCGAACAGGATCAGGACCCAGCTGATGATCCGGCCGGCGGTCGACGTCACGAACGCGGAGTCGCCCTGACCGAGGACCGTGGCGATCCCCCAGTTGAACGAGTTGAAGAACTCCTCGAGCGTCCAAGGCTTCTCGACGAGCGTGACGAGGACCGCCGCGATGAAGACGAACGCGAGGATGCCCTGCGCCAGCGTCAGGAAGAACCGCCGGTCCAGTTGACCGCCGACGCGCCGCAGGTGCCAGACGACGCGACGGACCATGGGCGACACGAGGACCGGCAGCATCAACGATGGTCTGGGCATCGCGACCGATGATGCCAGAGCCGGCCCACCGCCTGCGTGCCGCTGGGAACCCCGACTATTCCGGCCGACGACCTACCTCGCCCAACGCGATCCAGTCGAGCGCGTCAAGCTCCGCGGTCAGGCGCGCCCGATCCACCTTCGGCGGGAGACGGAGGGTGAGGTCGATCGCGAGGTGGCCGGCCTCGTCGCGTTCGCTGTCGAAGTGCTGGACGTCCACGTGGCGCTCCGCCAACCAGTCGAACAGGTCGGCCATGCGGTTCGCGTCAGTGAGCTGGACGCTGACATGGAACCGGCGCGGTGCGGCGCGCTCGAGTCGGTCACTGATGACGCGCAGCGGCCACAGCGAGACGAGGACGATCACGGTCGCGGCAACGGCGATCACCGGACGGCTCACGCCCGCCGCCATGCCGATGCCGGCCGCCGCCCACAGGCTGGCGGCCGTCGTCAGGCCCTTGATCGTGGCCCCGTACTTGAGGATCGCTCCCGCGCCGAGGAACCCGATGCCGGTGACGATCTGGGCGGCGATCCGCGACGGATCGACGGCGACCCCGGAGGACGATGAGAAGCCATCGATCGACAGCACGGTGAACAGGGCGGATCCGAGTGCCACGAGGAGATGGGTGCGGATCCCGGCAGGATGATCGTGGATCTCCCGTTCCACCCCGATGACCGCACCCAGGACCGCAGCGAGCAGCAATCGACCGACGAGATCGAAATCGGAGCCTGCGTCGAACCTCATTGCGACGGAGTCTAGATCGCGCGGCCATCGCCCTTCGGCGGGCGAGCGACCGGACGTTCGACGATCCCACCGGCCGTTCGTCGTCGATACCGGTCGTGTGTCCGCCAGCCGACACTCGTGCCCTTCGACCCCATCAAGGGGGCCGTCACACCAGGGAGCTCACCGCCCGATGCGCACCTTCGCACGTACCTTCGTTCGCACCCTCGCCACGACCGCGGTCCTTTCCGCCCTTCTCCTCGGCACGGCCGCCTCGACGGCATTCGCCGCTTCCCCGACCGGCAACGCCGCCACCTTGACCAGGATCGACTTCGACGACGCCTGGTGTTTCGACTACGGCGATCGGTACGACTGCTCTATCGTCGATGCGACGCTGTTCGTCACCACCGTCCCCGACGGTCGCGACATCCTGCGCATCAACTTCCGTGAGCTCATCAAGAGCTTCGATGCCAGCGGCGTCCAGATCGGCACCACCCGGGTCAATTCGTTCCAGCGCAGCGTCTACGCGGACGACACCGACCAGAACTTCAGTGTCACGCACACCCGCGCCGTGGGCGACTGGGGAAGCTGCGTGTCGACCTACCTTTTCAAGGTCGTCGACTTCCAGGTCCAGATGGACAAGTACACCGGCCCCGGCTGCTGACCCCGGCCATCGAGCCGGTGCCGCGGCCCACCCGGGCTATAGCGCCGGCTCGACCAGCTCGATCCGGATGCGCTTGTTGATCCGCCCCTTCGACTCGTAGCCGGTCACCCGGATCCCGCCGACCTCCCGCGTGTTGGCGACGTGCGTGCCACCGTCGGCCTGCAGGTCCAGGCCGACGATCTCGATCGTCCGGATCTCCTCGATGCCCTCGGGCAGGAGGTTGATCTTGGTGCGGATGAGGTCCGGGATGGCGAACGCCTCCTCCCGGGGCAGGACATCGACCCGGACGTCGCGTTCGGCGGCGAGCTCGGCGTTGACGGTCGCCTCGATCGAGTCGACGAGGTCGCCGCTCATCGACTCGAATTCGAAGTCCATGCGGCCGCCGCCCGGTTCCATGTTGCCGCCGGTCACGAGCGCGCCGTGATCGCGCCACACGACGCCGCACAGGGCGTGCAGCGCGGTGTGGGTGCGCATCAGCGCGAACCGGCGAGCCCAGTCGAGGTCCACCTCGACGGCGTCGCCGACCGATGGGGGATCGCCGGGCCCCGGTTCGAGCTCGTGCACGATCTCGCCGCCGGCCTTCTTCGCGCCCCGCACCATCCACGTTCGACCGTCCGCCGCCCGCAGGAGCACGCCGCGATCGGACGGCTGCCCGCCACCACCCGGGTAGAAGACCGTGCGATCGAGGGTCACGAACATGGCCCCGTCCTCGCCCGCGTCCATGCTCCGCACGCGGGCCTGGACCGATCGCAGGTATGCGTCCGTGTAACAGAGCTGCTCCCCGCTCGGCGTCATCGGCGCGAGGACGTCACTGGGCCGTGAGCTCACCGACCATGTTGGGATGGACCGTGCAGGCGAACTTGTAGGTGCCGGCCGGCAGGGACGGCACGTCGTAGGTCCGGCTGTCGACACCGGAGAAGATCGCCCCGTCGAACACCTTGGCCCCCGTCCCGTCCTTGATCTCGACGTTGTGCGGGATCCCCGCATCGTTGTTCTGGAACACGAGCTGGAAGGCCGCCCCCGCGGGAACGCTGAGCGCGGTCTTGTCGAAGGCGATGCTCTGGGCCGATAACTCGACCGAGGCCGCCGCCGAGCTCGCGGGCGAGGCGGGGGCGCTTGCCGCGGCCGAGGGTGCCTCGGACGGCGCGACGGATGGCGCGACGGAACCGGACGGCGCGGCCGACCCGCTCGCTTCGGCCGATGCGATCGGCGTCGCGGACGCGGGCGCGTACGTCCAGCCCGGGGTGGTCGTGGTGCAGGCGGCCAGGGCCACCAGGGTCAGGCCGGCAACGAGCAGGCGGATCGATCGCATGGGCAGGTGGGACCTCGAGATGGTCGCGGCGGGCCGCGGTCGGCGTGTTCAAGGCGAATCTACCGCGTCCGGGCCGCGCCGACGCGTCGCAGTGGCCACGCTCACCGTCACGCTCGGGGCAGTACCTCTGAGGCAGGACTTGGGAGTACGAAGGTCCGGATTGTCCCGGGACCTGCCCAAGGGATAGCCTCCATATCCCCCTTCGGGGATGCCCTCGGGGGCCCAGCCTGGCACAGCCGGAGCCCATCGCCTCATGAACCATCCGCTTTTGCATCGCGTCTGGCGCATCGCCGTCACGCTCGGCCCGCTCGTCGCGATCGCACTGACCGTCGCCGCGGGTCGTCGCTGGGTCTGAACCAGCCGGGACGCGTGTCCCGAGATCGCGGCCACCGACATCGCTAATTCGATCACCGGACATCGCTGGCCGGTGAGCGTCCTCATTCGAGACCCGGAGACCTCCCTCCGGGTCTCGCTTTGTGCCGTCCGTCAGGCGCGCTCGGTCATGCCCAGCCGGATGGCGACCGCCGCCGCCTCCACGCGACCCGATACGCCGAGCTTGCTCAGGATGTTGCCGACGTGGACGCCCACGGTCTTCTGGCTGATGAACAGCCGCTCGCCGATCTCCCGATTGGTGCGGCCACGGGCGATCTGCATGAGCACTTCGCGCTCGCGGCTGCTGAGACCGAAGGTGTCGCGCTTGGTCGGCGCCTCGGGGATGCCGGCGACACCGATGACGAGGGCCGAAGGCTCTGACCCGTTCGTCCCGCCGGATCCGTCGCCCCCGACCGGCACGGCGATCCGGTCCCGCGGCTGATCGTCCGGCCCCAGCACGAAGCTCGCATCGACCTCCGGCGGCAGGGGGATGAGCGCCCGGGCCGCCAGCTCCCGGAGCTCGCGCAGGAGCGGCATCGCCCCGAGGCCGAGGGCCAGCTCGACCGCCTCGAGCAGCGGCGTCCGGGCATCAGCCCGGCCGGCCCGCCCGGCGCCCGAGCCGAGCCGCGCCTCGGCCTCGCGCCAGCGGGCGATCGCCGTCTGGTACGGGATGTGCAGCGCGGCCCACCCGTCACCGACCGCCCGCCAGGTCGCCGGATCGTCCCGGCCGTCGACGCGCCGCCGGTAGGCCCGCGCGGTCGCCAGCCACGCATCGGCGAGCCGGCGTGACCCGAGAGACGGATCGACGCCGTGGCGGCGAACGACCGTCTCGGCGGTCTTCACGATGTCGCGGGCCCGCTCGCGGGCTGCCGCGAGTGCCGCCAGGTCGCGCTTCTCGCGCGCTTCGACTGCGGCGGCCGCCTCGACCTCGAGGGCGGTGTTCGCCGTCCGTGCGGCCAGGATCCAGTCCTCCGTCTCGCGCACCAACGCCCAACCGCGTTCGGCGGCTCGTCGCGCATCCGGAAGGTCGCCTCGCCACATGGCGAACGACGCCGAGGCGAGGTGGAGCGGGACGGCGAGCTGAGCGTCGCGCACGGCCTCCAGCTCGAGCAGGGTCTGGCCGAGCAGTCGCCCGGCCGCTTCGCCGGCGGACAGCTCGATCTCGACCGTCGCCAGCGCGACCAGCGTGTTGAGGAAGTTGACGCCGGCCGGCAGCCACTCGAGGGCGGTGATGCTCATCGAGCGGGCCTCTTCCCAACGACCCAGCAGGAACAGCGAATCGGCCGCGTTGCCGCGCAGGAAGTTGCCATACACGGCCTCGAGGCCGGCCGACCGCGCGGCGGCGATGCCCTCGTACGCGACGGCGACGGCCTCTTCGTGTCGACCGGCGAGGTCCAGCACGGTCGTCAGGTTGGCGTACACCCGGAAGAGCTCATCCAGATCGCCGAGCGCCTCGGCCATCCCCCGCGCGGTCGCCAGCATCGCGACCGCGGCGTCCGGATCGGCGCGCCAGCCGAGTGAGACCCCGAGCGTCGTCGTCGCATGCAGCTCCCAGAGGGCCGCGGGCGGGTCGCAGGCGCGAGCGATCCGGATGGCGTCGCGGGCCAGCTTCTCCGCGACGGAGAACGTGCCCTCCAACATGCGCAGCTGGGCCAGTCCGGCCACCACCGTGGCGCGCGCGATCGATGGCGTGGTCGGGACCAGTTCGACCGCCCGGCGCCGTGCGGCCACCGCGCCGTCGGCGTCGCCGGCGACGCGCCGGAACTGGCCGAGACGGTCGTAGATGAGCCCGAGGCGGGTTCGGTCCTGGCGGCCGTCGGCGGCGCCGATGGTCGCGTCGAGATAGGCGGCGGCACGCAGTGGCCGGTCGGCGGCGAATGCCGCCTCGGCGGCCCGGATCGCGAGGTCCGTCGATTCGCGGGCGGCCGCAGTCGCGCTGGCGGTCCGGGAGGCCGTGGCCCGTGCGGCTCGGGTCCGCCGCGCCGGCGGGACCGTGCCCTGGGCGGCGATCGCCAGCTCGAGCGCCGCGAGCTCGTCGGCCGGCGAGTCGATGGCGCCGGCCAGGTCGGCCGCGGCGATCGCCGCGTTGCCCGCCGCGACAGGATCGAGCGCGATCTGGTAGTGGGCCATGGCCATGAACGGGTGGTCGGCCACGGCCCTTGCGAGGGCGGCGTGGTGCCGGATGCGTGCCGAGGGCAGGAGATCCGCCTCGACCGCCCGCCCGACCAGCTCATGGCGGAGGAACACGCCGTCTTCGTTCTCGAGGGCGAAGCCGTGCTCGAGCGCTTCGTCCAGGCCGGCCGCGAGGTCGGCGTCGAGCACCCCGTCGCCGTGGCGTGGGCCAGTCGATGAGCGCGGCGGGCCGCTCGTGGCGTCGATCTCGAACGCCTCGGCCACGGCGGCCACGGTCTCACGTGGCAACGGGCGGCCGGCCGGGGCCAGCAGCCGCAGCACGCGCCGGGTCTCGGTGGAGCGCACGGCCACCCGGGCGAGCACGAGGTCCTCGAAGGTGGACGTGAGCGACACATTGGGCAGCTCGCGCCGGGCCGCCAGCAGCTCCTCGGCGACCAGCGGCCGGCCGCCGGAGCGCTCGACGACGACGACGAGGACGCTGGCCGACGGACGCTCGCCTTCGATCGATTCGATGAGGCGGGCGAGCTCGTCGCGCCCGAGCGGCCCGAGCGTGAGGCGATGCGGCTGCCGCGGCGCCCCTTCGAGCGAGCGCAGGTCGATGGCCCACGGGTCGTCGCGCCGGATCGCATCGGCCTGGTACGTGCCCACGATGGCGACCCGCTGGGCGCGGGCGATGCGGGCGAGGAACGTCGCGAGCGTGCGCGTCCCGGCGTCGGCGCGATGCAGGTCCTCGAGGACGAGCAGCACGGGTCGCCGCTCCCCGAGCCGGCCGATGACGCCCAGGATGCCTTCGAGGAGGCGCGCCTGGCGCCGTTCCGGCACCGTCGTGAGCGCGTGCTGGGTGGGATCGGGTGCCCCGATGCGCGCCCCCAGCTCGGGCAGCAGGCGGATCAGCTCGTCGCTCGCGCTGCCCATGATCGCCGCGAGGTCCCGATCGGGCAGCGACGCCAGGGCGGGACGCAGCGCCCGGGCGAGCGGCGCGTACGGCGCGTCGGTCATGGCACCGAAGGCGCACCCGCGCAGGACGGTCATGGGCTCCTGGAGCGCTCCGACCCGGCGGATGGCCTCGTCCACGAAGCGCGTGGTCCCGATCCCGGCCGTCCCGTCGATCAGAAGCGCGCCCGATTCGCCGGCACTCGCCGCCTGGAGGACGGACGCCAGCCTGGTGAAGGCGTCCTCTCGCCCCACGAACCGCGCGCTCGTGAAGGTGGCAGGCATCACGGCATTCTAGACCGCCGGGTCGGTCGATCACCCGCTCGGCTACGCTGGTCGGCGTGACCGACGGCCGTCGCGCTCCTCACCCGGCGAACGAGCTCAATGAGCTGCCCGGGGAGGAGTGGCTCTACTTCACGAAGTCGGTCCTCACGACGGCCTACCCGTCCGAACTCGGGCATGCTGCCCGCAAGGCGCATGGCGCCAACAAGCCGCCCCGGCTCATGGCCCGCCTGATCGAGTTCTTCAGCCGGACCGGCGAGCTCGTGCTCGATCCGTTCGCCGGCGTGGGTGGGACGCTCATCGGGGCGGCCGTCGCGCGCGGGCCAAGACGCGCCCTCGGCATCGAGCTCGATCGCCGCTGGGCCGACATCTACCAACGGGTCGTGACCGACCTCGCAGCCGAGCGCGACGGGCTGGGTCCGCAGATCGCGGACCTCGGGGCGAACGATCCGGGTGGCGTCCGCACCTTCGACCCGTCCGGGCTGGAGCTCCGGGTCGGGGATGCGCTGCGCCTGCTGCCGGACATCGACGACGCGTCGGTGGACCTCGTGGCGACGGACCCGCCGTACAACATCCAGCTGCCGCTGACCATGGCCGGAGGCGCCCTTGCCGAGGCCCATGCGAACCGGCGAACCGACTACGCGATGATCAGCGACGCGCCGGCGGATCTCGCGAACGCCCCCGACTACCCGGCGTACCTGGAACGGATGGGGGCCGTCTTCGTGGAGCTCGCGCGGGTCCTTCGGCCGGGCCGCTACGCGGTCGTCATCGTGCGCGACGCGTACCAGGCTGGGCGCTATCAGTTCGTCGGGTCGGACCTGGCCGCGCGGGCCGATGCCGCGGGGCTCGTCCCCAAGGGCGATCTCATCTGGCACCAGGCCGGGACCCGGCTGCGGCCGTACGGCTATCCGCGCGTCTTCGTGCCGAACATCGCGCATCAGCACATCCTCGTGCTCCGGCGTGAACCGGCGCCCGGTCAGGCTCGGCGGCGACTCTC
>Ga0070696_100003096_pt1 | contig 11066 bp, 11 predicted proteins | sample KBSK1253metaG_FD_65474 | JGI IMG/M metagenome (GOLD analysis project Ga0070696, IMG submission 65474) | Corn, switchgrass and miscanthus rhizosphere microbial communities from Kellogg Biological Station, Michigan, USA - KBS K1-25-3 metaG | ecosystem: Host-associated > Plants > Roots >... | reverse complement strand
CCGCCGAGCGCGAGCATGCCGATCGACGCCGGGTGCGGCAGGCGGCTCACCGCCACGTTGACGCTGCGCTTCTTCGCCTCGGCGGCGAGATCCTCGAGGTTGCGGATCTTCGACTGCTTGCGCACGAAGATGACGCTGTCGTCGACGTCGGTGCGGCAGAAGTACTGGTAGTCCTCGGGGAACTTGTAGTTCGGCTTGCGCAGGGCATACATGATCATCTCGGGCCCCATGTTGCCGAACAGCAGGTTGTAGCCGTCGTGCTCGCGCTTGTGGATGTACAGCTCGTACCCGACCTGCCCGGCCGCGCCGGCGTAGAAGTTGTACTCGAAGCGCGTCTTGAGGAGCTTGCCCCAGAAATCGTCGAATGCACGCGCCAGGCGCTCGGCGCCGCCGCCTTGGCCCGTGGGGATCACGACGCGCATGTTGCGTGACGGAAACGCCTGCGCGCCTGCCTTTCCAACAAGGCTCGCCGCCGCGGCCCCCAAAAGCAGCCGGCGGCGCGTAATGCCGCTATACGCCATGCCATCCTCCTAAGGTTTTTTGTGCGGCGATTATTGCACGCCGAAAACTTAAGATTCTCTTAACGCCGGGGCTACTGCACCCCTGCCTCGCGCAGCACCCGCCGCATCAGGGCGGTCTGCGCCTCGAGATAGGGCGCAAGCCCAGCGCCGCGCAGGAACACGTCCTCGACCTGGTTGTCCGCGACGTACTTGTGCCAGCTCGGCGTGGCACCGAGCCGGGCAAACAGCTCTTCCCAATAGGCGGCGGCCGCGGCCGGCACGGCGGGCGCTGCGAGCACCCCGCGCACGTTGGCGATGATCGACATGGCAATCCCCTGCTCTTTCACCGTCGGCACGTCGGGCATTGCGGCCAGGCGCCGCTCGGTGATCGCGGCGATCGCGCGCGCCTTGCCGGCGACGATGTGCTCGTTTTTCGACTATCGGGCCTTTGCTTCCGCAGTAGAGGCCGCGGCCGCACATTTTTGGTGTGCCCTTGCGACCTTTACCCTCAGCGATTCGCACTCCGATTCAGACGTGTTTGCATACCCGCCTGAGCTATCACGGCGGATCCGATTTGCCTCGCCTCGTCGCTATACCGGCGAGTAGCCGGCAAGGCGCTGCAATTTCGGCTCGATCACCCTTTTCCAGTCCCGGGCGTCCTGGAAGGACACGCCGACCAGCATGAGGAGGTAGGTCTTGCGACCGTCCCGGACCGTGAAGACATTACCGACCGGCTTGCCGCCTTTGAGGAGAACTCTCAGCCTGCTGCCCTCGTCGCCGGGCTGCATGGGCACTTCCCGCTCCTCGAGGCCGCTGCCGGTGAATCCGATCATTACTCCTGCTTTTTCGGCGTTCTCGAGCAAGGCCGCATCGGACTCGCTGTGCGCCACCGCGACGTTGGCATAGATGTGCAGAGGCGGTCGCTCGCCAGGGGGCGTCCGGAAGCGGTAGGTCAGCTTGTAGGTGCCGTCGAGCTGCCTCGCTTTCGAGAACGTTTCGTAGCTGTTCGCGTTCTCGTATTGAAAACCATAGCGTGCAAGGTCGGCTGCGCGCAGGAAAATTCCCTTGTCGGCCTCCGAAACCGGCTCCTCGGAGCCGCACCCCGCCAAGCCGAGCAAGGATAGCGCGGCAAAAGCCACGCCAATGCCGAACGGTGTTTTCATCACGCCCCCTTTGGTATCCGCCGCGGCAACACGCTACGCCGCAGGAGGCCGCAGAGGCGATGACCTATTTGGCTTTCTTCGTCTGGACGAACCGGATGTACTGGTGGCGATCCGAGCCCCAGGTGCTGCCGCGGCCGGCGCGCGGGCCGACGTCGCTCTGCTCGATGCGCCTGCCGTCGACGAACGCCTCGGCGAGCAGGCGTCCGTAGCGGTCGTGCCCGTGCGGCCGCAGCGCAACCTCGCGGCCCCGCACCAGCGCCTGCAGCCTGCGCTTCGCGGCGGCGCCGCCCGACTCCTTCAGCTCGGCGGCATACACGTTGGTGAGCCGGACTTTCACGCGGTTGCAGACGAGGGTATCGCCGTCGACCGCTATGCACCGGTCGGCCAGCGCCGAGGTGCTTGTGAAAGCCAAAAGAAGAAAGGCGAAAGGCGCGATCGCTTTCAATCGGTTCGCGAGCCGGTGAGCTTGCGATACTGCGCCATGTGGCGGATGGCCTCGCGCGGCATCTCGAGCTCCTCGCAGAGGAGCGCCAGGTTGTAGTGGCAGTCGGCGAACCCCGGATTGCCACTCAGCGCAGTTTCGTAGACCTCGACCGCTTCCTTCTTGCGCTCCATGTCCACGAGCAGCACGCCGAGGTTGTACAGGAGCAGCGGCTCGCCGCCGCAGGCGGTGATCGCCGCGCGGTAGGCGCGCTCGGCTTCTTCCAGGCGTCCGGCCTCGTGCAGCAGCCAGCCGCGGTTCACGTGCGCGTCGACCAGCTTCGGGTCGGCCGCGATCGCCTCGCCGTAGGCCTGGAGCGCGGCGGCCGCGTCGGTTTCCTCGAGCTCGATGCCGCGGTCGAACCAGTCCAGCGCGGTGAGCCCGCGCGGGCTTTTCTTGCGCTCGATCACGCTGAGCGAGCCGTTGGCGGGGTCGCCTTCGAACGCGAGCAGGTACTGGCCCGATTCGGCCTGCCAGCGCCTCGCGCCCTCCTTCACCACGACGCGGTCGGCGACCGCGCAGATGGACAAGCCCGACAGCGGCATGGATTGCGGCAGATGGCGCCGCAGCTCTCTCACCGAGCGCGTGATGCGCTTGGCCGGGACCTTGGCCGCGACCAGCGCCTGCGCGGTGCGCAGGACGATCAGGTCCTGGAACGAGAAGCGCCAGGCTTTGCGCGGGCCGCGCGCCGGGGAGACGAAGCCGGCGTCGATCAGGGCGCGGATGGTGCTGCGCGGCAGGCGCAGGAGCTTTTCCACCTCCCGCACGCCGTACTGATTCACTTATTTTTTAGCCGTTTTTTTCGCAGCGGGCTTTTCGCTTTGAGCTTTCTTGGCGGGCTTCTTCTCGAGGCTCTGGCGCAGGGCTTCCATGAGGTCGATCACCTGTCCGCCCGGCTCGGGTGCCTCGGCCATGGTGATCTCCTGCCCCTCGACCTTCTTCTTCACCGCGGCTTCGATGCGCTCGCGCACCTCGTCCTTGTACGCGGCGGGGTTGAAGCTCTCGGAGGCCTGCTGCGCGATGAGCTGCTGCGCGAGCTTGAGCTCGGCGTCCTTGACCTCGGTTTTCGGGATGTCGATGTCCTTGATGGAGCGCACCTCGGTCGCATACAGGAGCTGCTGCATCACCAGAGCGTTTCCTTCGCTCGGGCGGATCATGACGATGTACTGCTTGCCGCGCGCGGCCCAGCGGCCCACGGCGCAGCGGCCGGACTCGCTCAAAGCCTTGGCGAGCAGCGCGTAGGGCTTGGCGCCGCCCTTGTCGGGCGCGAGGTAGTAAGCCTTGTCGAAGAACACCGGGTCGACCGACTCGAGCGGCACGAACTCGGTGATGTCGGCGCTGTGGGTTCCCGCCTCTTCCATCGCTTTCAGCTCGTCGGGCGTGAACATCACGTACTGGTCCTTGGCGAACTCGTAGCCCTTGACCATCTCCTCGCGCGCGACCGGAATCTCTTCCTTCACGCACAGGTACTGCTGCTTCAACCGCGAGCCGCAGGTCTTGTGCAGCAGGTTGAAGGAGATGGCCTTCGAGGCCTCGGTGGCCGAGAACAGCTTCACCGGGATGGACACCAGCCCGAAGGAGATGGTCAAAGACGCGATCGATCTGGCAGCCATTTTTTATCCTTTTCTCAATCTCAAGTCTTCACCCGCTCCAGCGCCTGCTCCAGGCTCTTCTTGCGGCTCAAGGCGTCGCGCCAGCGATCGCCCGTTTCCGCCAGGCGCTGCGCCGCGTTGGTGATCCTGAAATCCAGCGGGTGCGCGCCTGCGAGCTCTTCCCAGGTCAGCGGCATCGACACCGGCGCGCCCGGAGCCCCCCGGGGCGAATAGGCGACGTTGAGCGTCTTGCCGCGGACGTTCATATTGTAGTCCATAAAGATTTTCCCCGTTCTCTTGGGCACGCTCCACTCCAGCGTGATGTCCTTGGGGTGCAGACGCATGAGGTGGCGTCCGACCAGCTCGGACACCTCGCGGGCGGTGTGAAAATCGATGGTGCGGTTGATCGGCACGAACACGTGCAGGCCGGTCTTTCCCGAGGTCTTCACCACCGGCTCGAGCGACATGCCGTGCAATAGGTCACGCAGGTGGAACGCCACCTCCTTGCCCTTCTCGAAGGCGAGCGTATTGAGCTCGGGCTCTTCGCCCGGGGCCTCCTTGCCCGAGTAGATGTACGGGTCGATGTCGAACACCACGTAGTCGGGGTAGTTCAACACCGACTCCTCGAGCGATTCGGCGGACGAGGCATAGTCCGTGGCGCTCGACGCCGCATCGGCGCCGGGCCTTGCCCGCGAGTGCCAGACGTGGAACTCGAGCGTTCCCGACTGCGCCAGCCAGAGCAGCGTCGGCAGGTTGTTGCACACGAGCACCTCGTGGTTCTCGTCCTTGTGGCTCGAGTACACCGTGAGGGTGTCGACGAATTCCGGGCGCGCCTGCTCCCAGTGCTTCTGGTAGAAGCGCTGGCCGTGGATGCCGTCGGGCATGCGGATCATGGTGAGCGGACGGTCGGCGAGATGCGGCAGGATGAACGGCGATACCTCGGTGAAGTAGCGCAGCAGATCGCGCTTGGTGAGCGCGGGCTGCTTCAGCGCCGCGTCCGCGGGCCAGTACACGCGCTCGAGATGCGTGAGGCGGATCTGATGCGGGCCGACTGCCAGGGTAAAGGCGCTCTTCGCGCTCTCGAGCTGCTGCAGGATTTCGCCGATCTCGCCTTTGACATCGACCTTTGAATTTTTCGCGGAAACGTCCAAACGGCGAACTTCCTTTGGATCAATGTCCTCCCGCAGACGCAGGAAAACCGGCGCGCGCAGGCTGCCGTCGTCGGTCCAGGACTGGAACTTCACCTCGGCAGCGAGCTCGGGCCTGACCCACTGCGTCGGCGCGTTCACCGGCGGCTTTTCGACGAACGGCCGGGTGTCCGTGCGCAGCGGCTCGAGCCGCGCCTGCACCATGTCGATGCTCTGACTGTCAAAGCCGGAACCCACGTGCGAAGCGTAGCGGAGCTTGCCTTCGTCCCAGTACCCGACGAGGAGCGCGCCGAGCGGCGAGCGGCTGCCCTTCCCCGTGGTGTAGCCGCCGATCACGAACTCCGCGCTTTGCGTCGCCTTGATCTTCAACCACGAGCTCGAGCGCCGTCCGGACTCGTAGCGGCTGTCCTTGCGCTTGCCGATCACGCCCTCGAGGCCGCTTGCGATCGCGGCGGTGTGCAAGGCCACGCCATCGGCCGTGGCGTGCACGAGCTGCACCAGCGGCGAGGGCAGGAGGCATTGTGCGAGGTAGCGGCGCCGGTCGGCGTAAGGCAACTTGCGCAGATCGATGCCCTCGAAATTGACCAGATCGAAGCAGTAGAAGACGGTTTGCTGCGATCGGTTCTGCATCGCGTTGAATGAGGGCTTGCCGTTCGCGTCGAAGGCCACGATCTCGCCGTCGAGCACCATGCTTCCGACCGCCTGCTTGCCGAGCTCGGCGGCGAGGCGCGGAAAGTCCGGCGCCAGGTCCAGGCCGCGCCGGGAGCGCAGCTGCACGCCCTTCGCGTCGACGAAGGCGAGCGCGCGGTAGCCGTCGAGCTTGGGCTCCCATACCCAGTCGGCATGGTTGAAGGCCGCGTCGCCGAGCTCTGCCTGCATAGGCCGAAGGCTCGGCGGCAGCTCCCCCGGCTTTCCGGTGGGAACGAGGCGCTCTACCGAGATACGGTGGGCGGGCGCTGCCGTCATCTCCTCCACGGTGAAGCCGCTCAGGACGGAGCGGCCCTGGGCTGTGAGATCAGCCTTCGCCGTGAAGCGATCCTTGTGCTTGATGAGCAGCCAGTTCTTCTTATCGGCCGTGCGCACCAGCGCGAACGAGCCCTTCACCTTCTCGCCGCGCAGGAGGACGCTCAGCTTTCCCTTTTCCAGCCCTTCGCGCGTTCGGCGCTCGGCCTCCTCGCGTTCGTGAAACCAGTGCCCGCCTTCGTCGGGCGAGTACAGGCCGCAGTCCCAGACGATGACTTCGCCGGCGCCGTATTGGCCCGGCGGGATCACGCCCTCAAAGGAGGCGTAGTCGAGCGGGTGGTCCTCGGTCTGGACCGCAAGGCGCTTCTCGGCGGGGTCGGGCGATGGGCCTTTCGGCACCGCCCAGGACTTGAGCACCCCGTCGCATTCCAGGCGAAAGTCGTAGTGCATCCGGCGGGCGTGGTGCTGCTGGATGACGAAGAGCAGCGGCCCGCTGCGCGCCGCGCTCGGCACCGGCGGCGGCTCGGGGGTGGCCTGAAAGCTGCGCTTGGCCGAATATTCGGTTAATTTTTCCTTCGCCATGCGGAATTCTCGTGGGCAATTCTAAGAGGCTCCTGGCCGGCGCCAGCGGCTACTCCTACAAGGAGTGGAAAGGCGTCTTCTACCCCCAGGACATGAAGCCCGACGGGATGCTCGCCTGGTACGCCGGGCGCCTTCCGACCGTGGAGATCAACAACACGTTTTACCGCATGCCCGCGGCGAGCGTGCTCGAGGGCTGGGCGCGTGCCACCCCCGAGGACTTCCGCTTCGCCATCAAGGCGTCCCGGCGCATCACTCACCTCGCGCGGCTGAAGGCCGAAACAGCCGCCGATTCGGTGGCTTATCTGTACCGCACGCTGGAAGCGCTGGGGGCGAAGCGCGGTCCGGTGCTGTTCCAGCTCCCGCCGCAGATGAAGAAAGACCTGCCGCGGCTCGCCGCTTTCCTCAAGCTTCTTCCCGGGGACCACCACGCCGCGTTCGAGTTCCGCAACGCGACCTGGCTCGACGAGGAGGTCTATAACCTGCTGCGCTCGGCCGGAGCGGCCCTGTGCCTGTCCGAGCGCGAGGACAATGGGCCGCCGCCGCTTGTGGAAACCGCGCCCTGGGGCTACGTCCGGCTGCGGCTGGAATCCTATTCAGAGGAAGAGTTGCAACAATGGGGCCGTAAGCTTAGTGCAAGTGGCTGGCGCGAGACTTTCGTGTACTTCATGCACGAGCCCACTGCGCCGGCCTACGCGCAGACACTGATGCGGGTCGCGGCGTAAAATGATTTTTTCGAGAGGAAGGCCATGGCAGCGGAACAGCTCAAGGTCTACTGGCGAACCGGATGCTCGAGCTGCGTGCGGGTCAAGGAGTTCCTCTCCGGCCTGGGCGTCGAGTACGAGTCGATCAACGTCTCGGCCACGCCGGAGAAGATGCAGGATCTGCTCGCCCTCGGGGTGCGGACCGTGCCGGTGGTTGCGCGGGGAAGCGAGTATGTGTTTGCGCAGGAGCTCGCCGACGTCTCGCGGTTCATCGGCCGGGATGTCAGCTTTCGCCGACTTTCACCCGAGGCGCTGGTGGAAAAGTGGCTCGCCGTGCTCGAGGCCGCGCAGCGCCACGCGCTGCAGCTGCCGCCCGAGCATCTCGCCGAGCGCGCCACGCCGGGACGCGACCGCAGCATCCGCGACCTTGCCTGTCACATCTACCAGGTGCCCGACGCCTTCCTGCAGGCGCTCGAAGACGGCGTGCAGGACCTGACCTCCGTGTACAACGCCCCTCCGCCGGCTTCGGTCCGGACCCCCTCGGACATACGCGATTTCGGCGCCGGCGTGGCGGCGCGGCTCCGGCGTTGGTGGGCGGCTCTCGAGGACAAGGGCTGCGCAATCGACGTGAAAACCTATTACGGCCTGCAGCCGCTGCATCACCTGCTCGAGCGCTGCACCTGGCATTCGGCGCAGCACGCGCGCCAGATCATTGCCGTGCTGGAGCGCCTCGGCGTGAAGCCGGACAGGCCTCTTACCTCCGGCGACTACGCCGGTCTTCCCATGCCAAAAGGACTCTGGGAGTAAACCGCATGCCTAATTCGATCGTCCATTTCGAGATCCCCGCAGACGACGTGCCCCGCGCCAAGACGTTCTACGAAGCCGTGTTCGGCTGGAAGATCAAGCAATTTCCGATGCCGTCGGGCGGCCCGGAATACTGGGGAGTCACCACCCGCAAGGAGGGCGAGGTCGGCATCAACGGCGGCCTGATGAAGCGCAACATGCCCGGCCAGCCGTTCGCCAACTACGTCGCCGTGAAATCGATCGAAGACTTCCTGGGCAAGGTCCAGACGAGCGGCGGCTCGGTCATCATGCCCAGGCAGGAGATCGGGCCGGGAATGGGCTCGATCGCGGTGTTCCGGGACACCGAGGGCAACATGATGGGGCTGTACCAGCCTTCGGCGCAGGAGATGAAGAAGAAGCCCGCTGCCAAGAAAGCCAAAAAAGCGAAGAAGAAAAAGCGCCGCTGAGCATCACTCGGCCTGCCGTTACGGGTTACTCGGCCCTTACGCCGCGCGCCTGGATCACCCTGGACCAGAGCGCGTAGTCGGTGCGGATGCGCGCGGTCAGCTCCTCCGGCCGGCCGCCGACCGCGATGCAGCCCTGCGCCGCGAGGCTTTCCTTCATCTGCGGCGTGTTGAGAATCGCGGCCACGTCGCGCTGGATGCGCTCGGCGAGCGCGGCGCTCATGCCGCCGGGCCCGAGCAGCGCATACCAGAAATCGACCTCGTAGCCGGCAAGGCCGGCCTCCGCGGCGGTCGGCACGTCGGGCAGCGCCGGATAGCGCGTGCGGCTCGCGACGGCGAGCGGCTTGAGCCGTCCGCTCTTGAAGTGCTGCAGCCCCGAGAGCACGGCGGCGTAAGTGAGTTGGATGTCGCCCGCGAGGAGCGCGGTCATGGCGGGCGCGATGCCCTTGTAGGGCACGTGCACCATCTGGATTCCGGTGAGCTCCATCATCAGCTCGCCGGCAAGGTGCACCGGCGTGCCGATGCCCGAAGAGCCGAACTTGACGGCGCCGGGACGCGCGCGCGCGTACTCGATCAGCTCGCCGAGCGTCTTCGCCGGCAGCGCCGGATGAGCCACGATCACCATCGGCGCCGAGCCGACCAGCGTGATGGAAGTGAAGTCGCGCTCGATGTCGAACGGCAGCTTCGAGAGCGCCGGGTTGCTCGCATGCGAGGAGAAGGCCATCAGCAGCGTGTAGCCGTCGGGCGCGCTTTTCGCGACCAGATCGGCGCCGATGTTTCCGGAAGCACCGGCGCGGTTGTCGACAATCACCGGCTGGCCCCAGCGCTCGGTGAGCTTCTGGCTCACCAGCCGCGCGATGATGTCGGTGCCACCGCCGGGCGCGAAGCCGACTGTCACGCGCACCGGCTTGGCGGGAAACGCGGGCTGGGCGGCCGCTGCCGCGCTGAGCAGCGCGAGCGCAACACCTGCTAGCAGGCGGGATCTCATGGCGTGCGGATCATGGCATGACCGGCCGGCTTCGGAGTAGTATGGGCACAAGAAAAAAATCAAAGGAGGGCGCATGGCCAAGCACACCCTGAAGGTCAACGGCAGGACGCGCAGCGTCGACGTCGATGCCGACACCCCGCTGCTCTACGTGCTGCGCGAAAACCTCGGCTTCAAGGGCCCGCGCTTCGGCTGCGGCCTGGGCCAGTGCGGCGCCTGCACCGTCCATGTCGACGGCCTGGCTTTGCGTTCCTGCATGCTCCCGATTGGCGATCTCAACGGGGCGGTCACCACGCTGGAGGGGCTCGGGACGAGCGCCAGGCCCTCGAAGCTTCAGCGAGCGTTCATCGAGGCCCAGGCGGCACAGTGCGGCTACTGTATCAGCGGCATGATCATGTCGGCCGCGGCGCTGCTGGAGAGAAACAGGAACCCGAGCGAGACCGAGATCCGCGAGGCGCTGGCGGGAAACCTGTGCCGCTGCGGCACCCATCAACGCATCATCGCCGCGATCAAGCGCGCGGCGGCGGCTTGAGCGGGAGGCGCAGATGACTTCCCTGCAAAGACGTCGCTTCCTCAAGACGGGCGGCGCGCTGGTCATCGGGTTCTCGATGCTCCGCTCCGCCGGCGCACAGACGCTGCGCGCGCCGAAGTCCGTGGCCAAGGAGGCCCTCGACTCTTGGCTGACCGTCGGCCCGGATAACCGCGTGACGGTGTACTGCGGCAAGGTCGACCTCGGCACCGGCACTCGCACCGCGCTCGCGCAGATGGCGGCCGAGGAGCTAGACGTTCGCTTCGAGCGGGTCGAAATGGTGATGGGCGACACCGCCACGACGCCGGACCAGTGGGCCACCGCGGCGAACACCACGATCATCCAAGGCGGCCCCGAGCTGCGGCGTGCGGCGGCGAGCGCACGCCGCGCCCTCGTCGAGCGGGCCGCGCAGCGCCTCGGCGTGCCGGTGGGCGAGCTGGTGGTGGACGACGGCGTGGTGCGCGTGAAGGCGAACGCCGCCCAGGCACTGCGTTATGACGAGCTGATCGGCGACGGGCTCAAGCTCGAGGTCGATCCGAAGGTTGAATTGAAGAAGAGCTCGGAATACCGCCTCATCGGAAAATCGATCCGGCGCGTCGACATCCCCGGCAAGGTCACGGGCGAATTCACGTATATCCACGACGTGCGCGTACCCGGAATGCTGCACGCCCGCGTCATCCGTTCCGATCTGTACGACGCGCGCATCGACGAGATCGATCTGTCGGAGGCGCGCAAAGTGAAGGGCTACGTGCAGACCGTGCGCAAGCGCGATTTCCTCGCGGTGGTGGCGCGCAGCGAGTGGGCCGCGATCAAGGCGGCGCGCGCCGTGCGCGTGTACTGGCGGCCGGTCGGGCAGCTTCCCGACCAGGGGAGCGTGTTCGACTATTGGCGCAGGCTGCCGGTGGCGAAACAGGAAGTCACGCAAAGCGCCGGCGACGTGCAGGCCGGCCTTCAGGGCAGCACGCAGCGCCTCAAGGCGAGGTACGACTTCGCGGTGCAGACCCATGCCACGATCGGACCGTCGTGCGCGGTGGCCGAGTTCAAGGAGGGCAAGCTCACGGTGTGGACCTCGTCGCAGGCCACGCACTCGATGCAGCACGAGCTCGCCGTGGTGACCGGGCTGCCGAGCGAAGCGATCCGGCTGGTGTTCGTCGAGGGCGCCGGCTGCTACGGCC
>Ga0070696_100003094_pt1 | contig 11068 bp, 11 predicted proteins | sample KBSK1253metaG_FD_65474 | JGI IMG/M metagenome (GOLD analysis project Ga0070696, IMG submission 65474) | Corn, switchgrass and miscanthus rhizosphere microbial communities from Kellogg Biological Station, Michigan, USA - KBS K1-25-3 metaG | ecosystem: Host-associated > Plants > Roots >... | reverse complement strand
CGGCGACCAGGTGAACGACGAGCGGCACGTCGCCGCGCGGACGAGCGTGATGAACCTCGTGGTCATCGCCCGCCGGCCGGAGGTCGGCGAGCGGACCGCCGCGATCATCCAGATGCTCACAGGTCGCCATCCGTCGCGGACGACGATCGTCCAGCCGGCCGATCCGGACGGCCCGTCCTGGCTCGACGCCCTGATCGTCGCCCACTGCGTGATGCCGCGCGCAGACGCTCCGGAGACGTGCGCCGAGACGATCCACCTGACGTGCGGCGGCGAGGCGGGCCGGCACCTCGACGCGATCATCGCCCCGCTCCTGATCCACGATCTGCCGGTGACGATCTGGTGGCCGGAGGACCCGCCGTTCGGGACGCCGCCCGCCAACGACCTCCTCGCGACGGCCGACCGGCTCGTCGTCGACGGCTCCGGCTGGCGCGGCACGGGGCTGACGCAGCTCGTGAAGATGGCCGCGGCGGCCGACCGCTTCCCGATCGCGATCTCCGACTTCGCGCTCCTCCGCCAGTCGCGCTGGCGCGAGGCGATCGCCGCGATCTTCGACATTCCGGACTTCCTGCCGTACCTCCGCCACATCCGCCGGATCGCCGTCACGTACGGCGTCCGCGACGAGTTCGGGGCGGAGACGACGAACATCGTCAAGCCGCTCTACCACGCGGCATGGATCGGGTCGCGGCTCGGAATGCAGGTCACGAAGCCCCTCGCTGCCATGCACGTGGGTGGACCGCGCCGCCCCACGGGCCGGCAGAGCGCCCTCGCCAACCCGAGTGCCGGGCTGGGAGCGTCGCTGCGGATGGATCGGACGGACGTCTCCGTCGTCATCCGACCCGTCGTGTCCGAGATGCCCGCCGGGACGACGCTCCGCGTGGAGCTCCTCGCGGACTGGCGCGGCTCCGAGCTCCGTGCCGACGTCACCGCCGAGCAGGAGGCGGTTCACGTCCGGGTCTGGCAGGACGGCGTCCACGCGTTGGAGCGCGGGTTCAATGCTCCCCGCCGCACGGACATCGACCTCCTGGCCGAGGCGATCGAGGCCGGCGGCCGGGATCCCGTGGCGGTCGGCACGCTAGCGCTGGCGGCAGAGCTCGTCGGCGAAGCGGCCGGCGTCGGGGCCGCGGCGTGAGCGAGCCCACCGTCGTCACGCTGGCGGAGCCGGAGGCATGCGCCCTGGCGGCCGCGGAGCGGATCATCGAGATCCTGGACGTCGCGATCGACGATCACGGCGAGGCCCACTGGGCGACGACCGGCGGCTCGGCGCCCGGGGCGATCTACCGGCATCTCGCGTCGGGGCCGTTGCGGGACGAGATCGACTGGCGGAAGGTCCGATTGTGGTGGACAGACGAGCGATTCGTCCCGATCGACCACCCCAAGTCGAATGCCAAGCTCGCCCTCGACCACCTGCTCGACTCCTCGGCATTCGGCGGCCAGTCGGGCACCGGCGAGTCGGGGGCTGACGTCCAGCTCGAGCGAGCTCCCGGCGTGCCGATCCGCGCCGACAGCGTCCACCCCTTCCCCGTCGGCGTGGCGATCGGCGAGGGTCACGATGCGGACTGGTGCGCGGCCCGCTACGTCGAGGAGCTCCGCGCCGACGGACCGGAGGAGGACGACGACGGGTGGCCGGCCTTCGACCTGATCCTGCTGGGCGTGGGGCCCGACGGGCACATCCTGTCCGTGTTCCCGGACTCCGCGGCGTTCGACGCCAAGGCATGGGCGGTCGGCGTGCCGGCTCCGACGCACGTCGAGCCGCACCTGCCGCGGGTCACCCTGAACCCGGGCCTCGTGCCGGCCGCGCACGACATTCTCGTCGTCAGCCATGGGCAGGGGAAGGCCGAGGTCCTGCGCGACGTCCTGAAATCGCCCGTGGAACCACGCCGTCTGCCGGCGCAGCTGGCCCGTCGGGCCGGGGCGACCTGGATCCTCGATCGGGCGGCCGCCGCGCTCCTGTGAGCCCGCCGGCGGGGAGCCGCGTCACGATCCGACCCGCCACCCCGACCGACGCGGCCACGATCGCCGACGTCTTTCTCGCCTCGTTCCATGCCACGTACGACTTCCCGCTCGCCCACACGGACGAGCAGGTGCGCGAGTGGATCCGGGACGAGCTGCTCCCCGCCGGCGTGACCTGGGTCGCGCTCGACGCCGACGGCACTGTCGTCGCGCTGATGGCCGTCAAGCCCGGCGATCTCGATCATCTCTACGTCCGGCCGGACCTCCTTGGCCAGGGGATCGGCCGGCGGCTGCTCGACGTGGCGAAGGCCGAGTCGCCCGACGGGCTCACCCTCTACACGTTTCAGGTCAACGCCCGAGCTCGCCGGTTCTACGAGCGGAACGGCTTCGTCGCCGAATGGTTCGGGGACGGCTCGACCAACGAGGAGCGCCAGCCGGACGTTCGCTACGTCTGGCAGCCCGAGCGCGGGTGAGCGAACCGTCGCCGTCCCCGCTCCATGTCTTCGGTGAGTTCGGCGCGCGCGCGATCGGCGGGCCATCGATCGCGGTCTTCCCGTCGGGTACGGGCCCGCCCCTGGTGCTCGTCCACGGCGCCACGGCCGACCACACGACGTGGCGGACCTCAGGACCGCTCCTGGCGCCGCACCACACCCTGTATGCGATCGACCGCCGCGGGCGCGGCGACTCCAGCGACGGCCGCCCCGGCGAGCCATACGAGATCGACCGTGAGTTCGAGGACCTCGTGGCGGTGATCGATGCCATCACCGCCATCGATGGGCTGCCCGTCGACGTCGTCGGGCACTCGTACGGCGGCCGGATCGCGCTCGGGGCGGCGCTCCGGACGGAGAACCTGCGCCGGCTCGTCGTCTACGAGGGCGCGCCGCCCGTCCCGTGGGGCCGCGGCTACCAGGACGCGGACGCGAGAGCGCTCCGCTCGATCGAGGCGTTCATCGCCGCGGGCGATCGCGACGAGGCGCTGGCAACGTTCATGCGCGAGATCGTCGGGATGCCGGATGCGGATCTCGCCGCCTTCCGCGCCGACCCGATCTGGCCGCGCCGCGCGGCGGCGGTCCACACGACGATCCGCGAGCTCCGGGCGGAGACGAGCGAGGCCGGTTCGCTCGCCGCGCTCGGCGAGGTCCGGCAGCCCGTCCTCCAGATCCTCGGCGGGGCGAGCAGCGTGCCATTCGCCGAGGCGACGCGAGCGTTGGACGCCCGATTGCGGAATGGGCGAGTCGTCACCATCGAAGGCGCGCGCCACGCCGCACACCACACCCACGCCCGCGAGTTCGTGGCCGCGATCGAAGCGTTCCTGGCCGGTCCTGACGTGGCAGACTCCGCGACATGAACTTTGACCTCGGGTTCTTCGGCTGGCTGATCGTCGGGTTCCTTGGCGGCGCGCTGTCCGGTGCCGTCGTCGGCGGCCGCACCGCTCGCGGCTGCCTCCCGAACGTCGTGGTCGGCGTCCTCGGCGCGATCGTCGGCGGCTGGGTCGCGCAGCAGCTCGGCTTCAGCGCGGGCCAGGGCCTGCTCGCTGCGACCGTGGTCGCGGTCCTGGGCGGGATCATTGTCCGGGTGATCCTCGAGGCGATCAGCCCGAACGAACGCCGCTGAGCGGGACACCTTCAACGACCATCACCGCGGCCGGGGGACCGGCCGACCGCCAGGTGGTCATCTCGACGGAGTTCCTGGCGAAGCAATACGGCCACGTGCAGGCGGTGGCCGACCTGTCGATGCGGGTGGGTCCGGGCGAAGTCTTCGGCTTCCTCGGCCCAAACGGGGCGGGCAAGACGACGGCGGTCAAGATGCTCCTGGGGCTGACGCGTCCTACCGGCGGGCACGGCACCGTTCTCGGGGCCCCGATCGGTGACCGCGAGGCCCGGCGGAAGATCGGCTACCTGCCCGAGCTGTTCCGCTACCAGACGTGGCTGACCGCGCGCGAGGTGCTCGAGCTCCACGCACGCCTGATCGGCGGCGCCAGCGCGATCTCACGGTCAGACATCGACCAGGGGCTCGATGAGGTCGGCCTCGGGGCGCGAACCGACGACGCCGTCGGCACCTTCTCGAAGGGCATGCAGCAGCGCCTTGGGCTCGCCGTCGCACTCCTCGGGAACCCACGTCTGGTCGTCCTCGACGAGCCCACCTCGGCGCTCGACCCGTCCGGCAGGGCAGACGTCCGAGCCCTGATCGGGGCGGTCCGCGACCGCGGTGCGACCGTGTTCTTGAACTCTCACCTGTTGAGCGAGGTCGAGCGCGTCTGCGACCGGATCGCGATCATCGACGGGGGTCGTGTGCTCGCCAGCGGGGCGCTCGACGAGCTGCTTGGTGCCGACGCGCTCCGACTCCGCGCCACGTCGCTGGGAGCCGAGGCCCGCTCGGAGCTGGCCCGGTTCGGGCGCGTGACCGAGGCGGCCGACGGCTGGCTCTCGATCGCGGGCGTCCCGCCGGATCGACAACCGGACGTCGTTGCGTTCGTCGTTCGACGAGGCGGCCGCGTCCATGCGGTCGACGGCGGGCGACGCAGTCTCGAGGATCGGTACCTCGAGCTGATTCGGGCGAACCAGGCCGACGAGTCCGCCGCGGCTTCCGACGCCCGCGGCTCGACGCCGGCCGGCGAGGCTCCGTGATGACGGTCGTCACGATCGCGCGCCTGACGATCGCCGAAGCGGTACGCCGCCGAATCGTGCTCGTCCTGATCGCGCTGACGCTGGTCAGCGTCGCGCTGACGACCCTCGGGGTCGAGCGCCTCGTCTCCTTGGCTCGTGCCGACGGCACGAACGACCTCCAGATCCAGGTCGGGATCTCGCAGATCCTGATCCTCGTCGCGTTCATGTTCAGCTTCGTGCTCGCGATGACGGCCGCGTTCCTCGGCGCGCCGGCCATCGCGGCGGACCTGGAGTCGGGCGTCGCGGCGGCGATCCTTGTCCGGCCGATCCGCCGTGCGGAGCTGGTTCTTGGGCGATGGCTGGGGCTCGTCGTCGTCGTGGTGGCGTACGCGGTGGCATCCGGGCTGCTCGAGATCGCGGGCGTGGGCCTTGTGAGCGGTTCCGCTCCGCCGTATCCGATGCTGGCCGTCGGCTATCTGGCGGCGCAGGCCATCGTGCTCTTGACGCTCGCGATCCTGCTCAGCACCCGTGTTCCGGCGATTGCCTCCGGCGCCATCTGTGTCGTTCTCTTTGGCCTTGCCTGGATGGCCGGGGTCTTCGCCGGGATCGGGACGTTCCTCCAGGCGGGGCCGCTCGTGTCCGTGGCCGAGGCGAGTCGCTGGCTGCTCCCCACGGATGGGCTGTGGCGCGGGACCATCTATGGGTTGGAGCCGCCGATCATCGGGGCCATCGTCGGCGGCAGGGTGGGCCCGGCCGCCAGCGCGAACCCGTTTTTCGCCGCCGAACCGCCTCCTTTGCCATTCGTGGCGTGGTCTGCAATCTGGGTCGCGCTCGTCCTGGGCCTTGCCGTCTGGTCATTCTCGCGGCGCGATCTGTGAGGCGCGCTGAGCCGACATCGAGGCGCACGCCGTCGGCCCGCACTACCATCGACGCATGACGAACTCCCCGGCGGCCCCGCCGGCCGCGGCCGCGCCCGCGCCGCCCGCGAGCGACGAACGGCCCTACTCGCCCGGGCTCGAGGGCGTCCTCGCCGGCGAGACCGAGCTGTCGAAAGTCGATGGCGCAAACGGGCGGCTGACCTATCGCGGCTACCGCATCGGCGATCTCGTCGAGCACGGGACCTATCCCGCGGTGGCGAACCTCCTGTGGACGGGCGACTGGGATCCCGACGCTCGCCTCGCGACGGCGCCCGTTCCCGACGCGGTCATGACCGCGCTGCGCGCCCTGCCCCGGAACGCGAAGCCGATGGATGCGCTCCGCACGGCCGTCTCCGCGTGGGGCGCCACGCAACAGCTGACGTACCCGCCGACCGTCGACCAGGCTCGGGCGCTCACGGCGGCATCGCCCTCGGCGCTCGCCGCCTTCGCCCGGATCCGCGAGGGCAAGGAGCCGATCGAGCCCGATCCGTCCCTGAACCTCGTCGAGGGCTTCCTCTACCAGCTCAAGGGCACGAAGCCCGACAAGGGGACGGCACGGGCGCTCGACGCCTACTTCATCGTCGGCGCGGAGCACGGCTTCAACGCCTCGACCTTCACCGCGCGCGTCGTCACGTCGACGAACTCCGATCTCGCGTCGGCGGTCTGTGGCGCGATCGGGACGATGAAGGGCCCGCTCCACGGCGGCGCCCCGTCGGAGGTCGTCGACCAGCTGGCGAAGGTCGGCTCCGTCGAGCATGCCGAGGAATGGCTGCGCGGCGCGCTGGACCGGCGCGAGCGGCTGATGGGCTTCGGCCATCGCGTCTATCGCGCCTACGACCCGCGCGCCGCGGCACTCCGCAAGGTCGCCGAAGAGATGGAGCACAAGCCCGACTGGCTGCAGCTCGCCATCCAGGTCGAGGACGTCGCCCTGCGCCTCCTCGCCGAGAAGTATCCGGATCGGCCGCTGAAGACCAACGTCGAGTACTACGCGGCGCCGGTGCTCCAGGGCGTCGGCCTCACGCCCGACCTGTTCCCGGCGACGTTCTCGCTCGCCCGCCACGCCGGCTGGACCGCGCATGCCCTCGAGCAAGCAGCCAACAACCGGCTGATCCGGCCGGACGTCCGCTATGTCGGCCCGCCGGAGCGAGACCTGCCCCGCTGAGTCAGGCGGCGGCCGTCGCCGGCGACCGCCCCTCCGCTCGTTCCGCGACGCGTTCCGCGATCCGATCGACGACATACCGCGCGTCGCGGCCCGCGCCCACGACCAGCATCGACGAGAACGCGTACTGGAACGGCACGCCGAGAAAGTAGAGACCTGGCACCGTCGGGCTGACGCCGCGCTTCTCGACCGGCCAGCCGTCGTCGCCGACGACCGGCGCGGCCACGAGGCTGTAGTCGGGCGTGTAGCCCGTCGCCCAGATCACGTTGGTCACCTCGACGACGGTGCCGTCGGCGAGAACCGGCCGGCCGTCCTGGACGCCCACGGTCCTCGCGTCGTGGCGCTCGACGCCGGCTCTGTCCAGGTCCTTCGAGCGGACGCGGAGGAGCGGCCCACCACTGGTCCGCACCTCCGGGCGCATCTTGCGGCCGATCGGCGTGCGCATCGTGAACACGTGCCCGAACAGGAACTCGACGACCGGCCAACCGACGGCCGCACGCTTCGTGTCGGTGACGCGCATCGGCATCTCGCCGTGCGACTTGCCGGAGAGGATCGTCGGATGACCGGCCTGAGCCGTTTCGAACGCGATGTCGGCGCCGGAGTGCGAGAGGCCGACGACGAGGACGGGGCCTTCGCGAAGCTGCGCCGGGTTCCGGTAGTCGTGCGAGTGCATCTGCCGGATCGATGGGTCGAGCTCGCCGGCGAACGCGGGGACGCGTGGCTTGCGGAATGGCCCGGTCGCGACGACGACCTGGCGGGCGGCGATCCGGCCATCGGCGGTCGAGAGGACGAACCCGCCATCGACCGGCTCGACACGCTCGACGCGGGTGTCGCCCCGGATCGGCAGATCGAAGCGGCGCGCGTAGGCCTCGAGGTAGTCGCCCATCTCGCGACCGGTCGGCCAGCGCCACGACGACCCCGGAAACCGCATGCCGGGTAGGGCGTCGTACCGAGCCGGACTGTAGAGCTTCAGCGAGTCCCATCGATCGCGCCAGTGGTCGCCGATCCGCGCGTCGGCATCGATGATCGCGAAGTCCAGGCCCCGCTTCTGCAGGTGGTAGCCCGCCGATAGCCCCGTCTGGCCGGCCCCGATGATCACGGTGTCGATCTGCTCGATGGTCGCATCGCCGTTCATGTCGTCGCCCCTGCCGTTTCGGATTCGAGGATCGGAGGCGACCAACCGGCGGCCGGTCGCCGTCGAGGAACGTAGGTCGCGCGACCTGCGCGCCGCATCGGCGGAGATACCCAATCGCCGATCGGGTGCGAATGGGTACCGGCGTCAGACGAGACGATGCTCGTACGCGAAGGCGGTCGCCGCAGTCCGCGACGACACGTCGAGCTTCGTGAAGATGTTGCTGACGTGCCGGTCGACGGTACGCTCGCTGATCCCGAGGCTCGTGGCGATGTCCCGGTTCGTGCCGCCGCCCGCGACGAGCCGCAGCACTTCGAGCTCGCGCGGGCTCAGCCCACCGGGCGCCGCCGGCGACGAGCCGGCCAGGGCGTCGACGCGATCGCGGTCGGGCAGCGCACCGAGCTCGTCGAACGCTTTCCGCGCGGCTGCGAGCTCCATCGCCGCGCCGTCGACGTCGCCGAGGGCCTGACACGCTTGACCGATCGCCACGCGCGCTCGAGCGGACTCGTAGGGCGCGTCGAGCGTTTGCCACAGCTCCCAGGCCGACCGGAGCGCCCCGAGCGCCGATTTCGCGTCGCCTTTCGCCAGCTTCACGAGCCCGTCGGCGCGGGCCGCGATCGCCCGCAGCAACGGCGGCTGGGCGCCTTTCTGGCCGACCGTCGCGAGCTCGCGCACGGCCTCTTCGGCCGCCTCGATGTCGCCCGCCGCGAGCATCACGTCGACGTAGGGCTCCAAGAGTCGCGGCCGGGCGATGGGGTCGGCCTCGTCAAGCGCCCGCCGCAGGGACGCGGCCGCCGCCCGGTGGTCGCCTTTGGCGAGCCGGATCAACGCGACCCCGGGATCCGGCCGGCGCCCCCAGGTCGCGCCATCGCGATAGGCGGCCTCGGCCGCGTCGAACTCGCCGCGCAGCCGGTGCAGCTCGCCCTGGAGGTAGTAGGCCTCGCCGACGGCCGGCTTCGGCGGCGGCAGGAGCAGCCACTCACGCGCACGGCCGACCTCGTCGACGGCGTCCTCCCAGCGACCGTGGATCTGGAGGATCTCGGAGCGGAAGATCAGGCAGCGGCCGCGGAACGGGACCGCATCGGGCTGCGAGTCGCACCAGCGGGTCAGCGCCGTCGTCCACTCCTGCGCCCGGCCCAGCTCGAAGACCGCCTGGTACGCCTGGATCGAGCCGCAGTACACGATCCCGACGTTGATCGGCTCGACCTCACCCGCCGTGACCGCGACCATCGCCTCGTCCAGGAGCGTGAGGCCGCGCTCGACCTCCCCCATCGCGATCAGCGTCTCGCCCTGGCCGAGGCACGCCATGGCGTGCAGGTCGGGATCGTGGTAGCGATCGGCCGCTGCGGCGACCTGGTCGAACAGCGCCAGCGACTCGGCAGCGCGTCCCTCGTCGCGCGCCCGGAGCGCGGCGGGGACGAGGAGCATCGCCCGCTCGACGCAGTCGGTGCCCGCCTCGTCGAGCAGCCGCGTCGCTCGGGCGTGCCAGCCACCGGCCTGGGCGTACTCGCCTTGCTCCCCGAAGCTCATCACGAGATAGAAGGCGTGGCGGGCCGCGCGGATCGGGTCGCCGGCCCCGAGCGCCGCGAGATGAGCGCGCTCCAGGACCCGCCGCGAGTCGTCGGAGCGGCCCAGCATGTGGAGGGCCACCGACAATCGCTCGAGGTCCTCGATCGCGAGCTCCCGCTCCGCGTCGGCCGCCCCGAGGCGCTCCGCGACCTCCGTCCAGGCGCGCCGATCGAACGCGGCACGCGCGAGGTCGAGATCGGCCGAGGTCGTCACGGGCATGGACTCCACGGGGCAATGTACCCCGGCGGGAGCGGAGGCTCAGTTCAGAAGCGGGAGCAGCCGCGCCGCCAGGACCGAACGGAAGACCTCGACCAGGAGTGTCGCTCGGTCGCCATCCGGGACCGTTGGATCCAGCACTGGGTCCAGGACCTGGTCGATGCGGGCGCCGCGGTCAGCGGCAGTCAGCTCCGGCACGGCGACCGTCGAAACGTCCCATAGCTCCTCGTAGAGGAACCAGGCGTAGTCGTCGTAGATGAGCTGCGCCTCGACTTCCCACGCCTGGGCGGAGCTGATCGCGCTCCCGACCTCGAGGACCGCCGGGATGGCGCTTTCGAACAGCTCCTCGAGCGCGATGTCCTGGCGCCGTTGCAGGTCCGGGAGGCTCACGCTCGCGACCGCGGCGCTCCCGAGCGCCGCGCCGAGACGGCTGGCCCGGCGCGAGGACGACTTGCTCTCGAGGGCGCGCAGGCAGCCGTGAAACTCGCGCACGACCGCTCGCGCCCTGACCGCCGCTTCACCGCCGATGACCAGGAGCGCTTTCTGGAGGTCCCACAGGTCGGACGGAGTCGGGGCAGCCAGGATGCGCTCGAACGCCGCGCGGGCGAGGTCGAGGTCGGTCGTCGTCGTCATTGGTCGACCGTGCGTGGATTCGGACCTCTCGACCAGGGGCCGCCGACGCGGTCGCGCCACGCCATCCAGCCCGGCGTGAGGTCGGCAACTTCCCGCACCGACGGATCCAGGTGCAGCACCCGACGCATCGCGATCAACCTGGCTTCCTCGGCGACGACGTCCCCGCCATCGAGGAATTGCCAGCCGTCGTCATCGTCGTCGTGGGCCACGACCAGGATCGGCGCGCCCTCGAGGACGGAACGGACGGTCACGGCGGCCACGTTCGGCGCCTGGTCCCATGGCCACGGCTCGTTCGGGTCGTCGTCCTTCACAGCCAGCCCCTGCGGCGGAAGATCAGCACGAGGCCCGCCAGCATCAGCCCCATGACCGCGAGGACGAACCAGAACGAATACGGCTCGTTCTCGCCGGGCACCGGCACGTTCATGCCGTAGATCGAGGCGATCAATGTCAGCGGCAGGAGGATCACCGAGGCCGCGGTCAGGATCCGGAACGAGTCATTCAGGCGATGGGTCAGGACCGACTCATTGGTCGACTCGAGCGCCTCCACGACCTCCTTGTAGTTCTCGAGCGTGTCCCAGATCCGCTCGGCCGCGTCGGAGATGTCGTCGAAGTAGATCTCGAGCTCTTCGGCGAGATAGCGCTGCTTCGTTCGCTCCAGGTCGCGGAGCACCGCGCGCTGCGGCCGCACGATCCGCCGGAAGTTGATGATCTCCTGCTTCGCGTTCGAGATGTCGCGGACGATCTCGGAGCTCCGGCCTTCGAGGATGTCGTCCTCCAGGCGATCGAGCTTGTTGCCCATCTTGCGGAGCATCGGGAACGCCGCGTCGACGTTCGTGTCGACGATCTTGTAGAGCAGGTAGCCCGAGCCCTTGGAGAACGTCGACTC
>Ga0070696_100003086_pt1 | contig 11077 bp, 9 predicted proteins | sample KBSK1253metaG_FD_65474 | JGI IMG/M metagenome (GOLD analysis project Ga0070696, IMG submission 65474) | Corn, switchgrass and miscanthus rhizosphere microbial communities from Kellogg Biological Station, Michigan, USA - KBS K1-25-3 metaG | ecosystem: Host-associated > Plants > Roots >... | reverse complement strand
GCGCCGACCTGCACGATCCACCACTCCGCCGGTCCGGCGTGCATGTGGCCGAACGTCGAATTGGGATTGAACGCGCCCTGCGCCGGCCCGCCGCCCACGTTGCCGCGACCGCCAGGACATTTGTTGTCCGCCGCGTTGACATAACCAATCAGCGGGCTCGCGAAAAGATGATCGTCCGTCACCCGGGGGGCGGCTGGCGCGCCGGTGATCCGGCGAGACGCGGACGGCGACCATGTCCTGCTCGATGAACTCGCCGTAATGGATGCCGGCGTCGTACCCGCCCGCCACGAGATCGACTCGGCTTTCATCGGTCGTGATATCGAGCACCACGTCCGGATAGGCGCGCGCAAACGCACCGAGTTTCGGTCCCAGCACCGACGCCGCCGCGAGAGGAGATACGACGAGGCGCACGCGGCCCGCCGGCTTATCGCGCCCGCCGGAGATTTTCCCGAGGGCGGCGCGAATATCCGTGAGCGCCGGTCTCAACGACCGCAGCAACTGCTCCCCCGCGTCAGTTGGCGCCACGCTCCGCGTCGTTCGCGCGAGCAGCCGGACACCAATCTCCTCTTCGAGGCCGCGGATAGCGTGGCTCAAAGCGGACTGAGAAACGTTGAGGTGTTTCGCGGCCTGCGTGAAGCTCCGCTCTTCCGCCACGGCCAGGAAGGCTGACAGCACGTTGAGATCGTCTTGGGCCATTCCTGAATGGTACTCATAAGCCCTAGCGGATTTTGCCGTCTAGTCGCGACAACCCGCGAGCCGTACTGTGGTGTGGAGAGAACGTTGAAGGGACTTCGCCATGGACATCACTCGAGCAGGTTCACAGGCGTCCGCCAAGGGACCCGGTGACTGGTTTACCGGCACGGTCCGTATCGATCCGCTGTTTCAGGCCCCTCATCCCGCCCGCGCTGCGGGCGCCGCCGTTACGTTCGAGCCCGGCGCGCGCACGGCCTGGCATACCCATCCGCTGGGACAAACGCTGATCGTGACAGCTGGCTGTGGACGCGCGCAGCGCTGGGGCGGACCCATTGAAGAGATTCGACCGGGGGACGTCGTCTGGTTTGCGCCGCACGAAAAACACTGGCACGGCGCGTCGCCGACGACGGCGATGACGCACATCGCCGTGCAGGAACAGCTGGATGGGAAACCCGTCGATTGGCTCGAACACGTCACCGACGAACAGTACGGAGGACGGTGACACGATGCCGCACGTCATCGTGAAACTGTGGCCGGGCAAATCTGAGCAGCAGAAGCGACGCCTTGCGCAAGCGATCACCGACGCGTCGCTGATTGAAGAAAAGGTGTGACATGCAAGCAACGGTTCTATACGGCCCGCGCGATATCCGGTTCGAAGAACAGCCCGAACCGGCCATCGTCGAGTCGACAGACGCCATCATCAGCCTGCCGGTGACCTGCATCTGCGGTTCGGACCTATGGCCGTACCGCGGCATCGCATCGTTCCCGGCGGCCACGCCGATGGGACATGAGTACTGCGGCTACGTCGAAGAGGTTGGCCGCGGCGTGACGTCCCTGAAGCGCGGTCAGTTCGTCATCGGGTCGTTCTTCGCGTCGGACAACACCTGTCCGCACTGCCACCATGGCTTTCAGACTTCCTGCGAGCACAAGACACCGGTCGGTGGCGCACAGGCACCGCGGCTCCGAGTGCCGCTCGCGGACGGCACCCTCGTCGCGACGCGCGACGTGCCCGATGCCGACCATGTCCCCAGCATGCTCGCGCTCTCCGACGTGATGGGGACCGGCTGGTTTGCCGCCGAGGCGGCGAATGTGAAGCCCGGATCGACGGTCGTGGTCGTCGGTGACGGCGCCGTCGGACTGCTCGGCGTCCTCTCGGCGAAGCAGATGGGCGCCGAACGCATCATCGCCGTGAGCCGGCACGAGGCCAGGCAGAAGCTGGCGCGCGAATTCGGCGCGACGGACATCGTGACGGAACGTGGCGACGAGGGCGTCGAGCGCATCAAGCAGTGACGAAGGGCGTGGGCGCCGATTCGGTACTGGAGTGCGTCGGGACGCAGGAGTCGATGATGCAGGCGATCATGTCGACGCGGCCGGGCGGCTCGGTCGGCTACGTCGGCGTGCCGCATGGTGTCACGCTCGATGGCGCGGATCTCTTCTTCCGTCACGTCCGGTTGTTCGGCGGTCCGGCGCCCGTACGCCGGTATCTGCCGCAGCTCATCGACCTGGTCTTCAACGGAAAGATCAATCCAGGAAAGGTGTTCGACCTCGTGCTGCCGCTCGATGGCGTCGCCGAGGGCTATCGGGCGATGGACGAGCGGCGTGCGATCAAAACGCTCCTGCGTCCTTCCGGCAATTGAAGGACGTCACCCTCGATCCTGTTGGCCAAGCTCGCCGAATTGACGGTGTGCCGCTTTTCTGAGGTGATCACGAAGGAGAAAGACAAATGCAGAAACGCACATTAGGCAAGAACGGCCTCGAGGTATCGGCTCTTGGTTTCGGCTGCATGGGCATCAGCCAGAGCTATGGACGACCGAGCAGCCGCGAGGACGGCATCGCGATCATCCGCGCCGCTGTTGACCAGGGCGTAACCTTCTTCGACACCGCCGAAGTCTACGGTCCGTACGCCAACGAAGACGTCGTCGGGGAAGCGCTCGAGCCGGTACGTGACCAGGTAGTGATCGCCACGAAGTTCGGATGGAACATCGAGCAGAACAAGATGGCCGGTCTCAACAGCCGTCCGTCGCAGATCCGCGCCGTCGCCGATGCGTCGTTGAAAAGGCTGCGGACGGATCGGATCGATCTCTTCTATCAGCATCGGGTCGATCCGGAGGTGCCGATCGAGGACGTCGCGGGCACTGTCAAGGACCTGATTCGCGAGGGCAAGGTGAAGCACTTCGGCCTGTCAGAGGCAGGTGCACAGACGATCCGCCGCGCCCACGCCGTGCAGCCGGTGACGGCGCTGCAGAGCGAGTACTCGCTGTGGTGGCGCGAGCCGCAACGCGAGATTTTACCCACGCTCGACGAACTGAACATCGGCTTCGTGCCGTTCAGTCCACTCGGCAAGGGGTTTCTGACCGGCACGATCGACGACAAGACGACGTTCGAGTCGACCGATTTCCGCAATGTCGTGCCGCGCTTCACGGAAGAGAACCGGAAGGCAAACCTCGTATTCGTCGACTGGCTGAAGACGTTCGCCGCGCGCAAGCACGCAACGCCCGCGCAGATTGCCCTCGCCTGGCTGCTCGCGCAGGAGCCGTGGATTGTGCCGATTCCCGGGACGACGAAGCGCCAGCGGCTCGAGGAGAACCTCGGCGCGGCGAGCATTCAGCTCACCGCCGAGGACCTGGGAGAGATCGATCGGGCGGCGTCACAGATCGAAGTTCGTGGCGCGCGTTATCCCGAGACCTTGTTGAACATGGTCGGTCGGTAGGCCGCGCCGAGCCAGCTCAATATTCGACGATCCGCGCTGGGCGGCGTCGGCCGCAGGCTTATCGGTCGAGCACTTCACGGAGCTTCCGTCCGAGTGTGTCAGACGTAAACGGCTTGTGCAGGAATGCGATCCCAGGCTTGAGCACACCGTGCTGGACAATCGTGTCCTCCGTGTACCCAGACATGTAGATCACTTTGAGTCCTGGCCGTTGTTCGACCAGTTGCCGGGTCAACTCCGGCCCGCTGGCGCCCGGCATGACGACGTCGGTCAGCAGCACGTCGATCGACGGATTCTCCCTGAAGAGTCGAACTGCCTCCTCCGCGTCCCCCGCAATCAGTACCGTGTAACCCTGCCGCTGCAGGAGTCGCCTGGCCAGCTCGCGAAGCCCGTCCGCATCCTCAACCACGAGCACCGTCTGCGTTCCAGCACGTGGCTGAGCAACTGGCGCGGGAGTATCCACGGCCGTCTCGGTGGCATCGGCTCTCGGGAAATACACTTTGAACGACGTTCCCTTGCCGACTTCGCTGTAGACGCCGACGCTGCCGCCGCTTTGCGTGACGATGCCGTGGACGGTCGCCATGCCAAGCCCGGTACCCTTGCCGGGTTCCTTGGTGGTGAAGAACGGCTCGAACAGGCGAGCCTTTACCTCGGGGGTCATCCCGGTTCCCGTATCCGTGACCGTGATTACCACGTAGTGTCCCGGCTTCGCAGCCAGATGCGTCAACGCATACTGCTCGTCGAGTTCGACATGAGCAGTCTCGATCGTCAAGGTGCCCCCTTTCGGCATCGCGTCGCGCGCATTGACCGCGAGGTTCATGACGACCTGCTCGACCTGCCCGCGGTCCGCGTTGACGAGCGCCGATTCATGACGGAGGCGCAACACGATCTGCACGTCTTCCCCGATCAGGCGTGCGAGCATCGGCCGGATGTCGGTCACGACGGCGTTGAGGTCGAGCAGCGTGGGCTCGATGATCTGCTTGCGGCTGAAGGCGAGTAACTGGCGTGTGAGGCCAGCGGCACGCGTTCCGGCCTTCTGAATCTCCATAATGTCTGCGCGGAGCGAATCGTTCTGGCTCACATCAGCCAGCACCAGCTCGCAGTAGCCCAGAATCGCGGTCAATAGATTGTTGAAATCGTGCGCCACGCCGCCGGCCAGCCGTCCGATGGCTTCCATCTTCTGGGCCTGCTGAAACTGCTCCTCCAACGTGCGGCGTCCGGTGACGTCGAGGGAGATCCCGATACCGCGTACTGGTTCGTTGTGCTCGCCGAGGAGGATGCGGCCCGAGCCGTTCAACCACCGCACCGTGCCGTCCGGCCAGATCGATCGGTTCTGTACCGAGAAATCGGCGCCAGACTTCATGGCCTGCCCCACCGTGTCGAGCACGGACGCGCGATCGTCGGGATGAATGCGCTCAACGAACGCCTCGAAGGTCCCGCCAAACGTACCGGGCTGCAGGCCGTAATGGGCCTCGATGGTCTCTGACCAGCGGAGCACTCCGGTGGTGTAGTCCATGTCCCAAATGCCGACGTCGGCGTTTTCCAGCGCAAACCGCATGCGTTCTTCCGCAATCCGCAGCGCCTCGTTACTCCGGTGACGCTCGATACCAAGCGCAATGTGATCGGCCACAGACGTCAGCCCTGAAATGATGGAGTCGGACAGCGCATGCCGTGCGAAGAGCGCCATGACACCGACAACACGATCACCCACAATCAACGGGTGGCCGGCAAACGCCACCATCCCTTCCTGTCGCGCCCACTCCTGATCGCTCACTTCAGGATCGCCGATGACGGCGTTGGTGAGGTGCGCCTTGCGATCCCGGGCGATGCGCCCAATCTTCAATTGTCCGAGCGGGACCTTTCCATGCGGGCCGTTCAGATGCGTATAGAGGCCAGCACTCGCTTGCAGTTCGAGCACGTTGTCGCTGTGGTCGAGGGTCCAGACTCTGGCAAAGGCGGCTCCCAGGTGGGTGACCAGCGCCTCGGTGCACCGTTGTAGAGCCTCAGCGAGCGAGTGGGACTCGGTCAGCGCAACGCCAACGGCGGCGCCCAGCTCCGATAGCTGCGCGCGCTGGCGAACCTCCTCGGCAACGCGGTTGCGCTCCGTTGTGTCCTGCTTGACGGCGATGAAATGGGTGATCGCACCCTGCCCGTCCCGCACCGGCGTGATGGTTTGTTCCTCTGTGTAAAGACTGTGGTCCTTGCGGCGATTGACCATTTCACCGCGCCAGACCTGGCCGGATAGAATCGTGTCCCACAGGTTCTTGTAGAACGCTTGAGTGTGTTGCTCCGACTTCACAAGATCACGCGGATTCTTGCCTACGGCTTCGGCGCCCGTGTAGCCCGTCAACTCGGAAAATGCAGGATTGGACCACTGCACCACACCTGCGCGATCGGTAATGACGATGGCGTTGGCGGCGGCATTCAGGGCAGCGCTTTGCAGGCGCAACTGCTCTTGCGCCCGAGTACGCTCGGTGATATCGGTGCCGGAACTGAACGTGCCGATGGTGTGCCCTGCGCTATCGCGCAGCACGGTGTTACGCCATTCGATCAGCCGTTCCTCGCCAGACCTGCTGAGAATCGGATTCTCGACGATCGAAAGGTCTCCTCCGATCAGGTCGTGGAATTTCATCCTGAGTGGATCGCGAATGCGAGCTGGCAGGCACGTCTCAATCCAGTCGCGCCCGAGCAACTCGTCGGCTGTCCATCCGAGCACGGAGCAGGCGTAGCGATTGACCTGGGTAATCCGCCCTTCAAGGTCCAGCGCCAGCAGGATGACTTCGGCGGTGTCGAGGTAGCGCTGGGCGCGATCCCGCTCATTGCGCGCAACAGTATAGAAATAGCCGTTCTCGTAAATGCGGCCGACCTGTCCCGATAGCGCCGTGACCAGCGCTTCATCGTCCTCGGTGAACGTCCTTCCCTCATTGCCGACCAGGCAGATCCAACCGTAGACCTGGGTCGGTGACCCGATGGGTGCCGTCAGGAATGCGTGAACTTCCGGATGGCGCGAGGGGAGCTGCAAGGTCGCCGGGTCGCCACCGGCATTGTCGCCACGCAGCGTCCGTCGCTCGGTGACTACCGTCCGCAGGATTCCAGGGACGGCGTCGCCGACCTCGATCCAACTCGCAGCGGCCGTTCCATCGGTAACGAAATGCTGCAGCCTCCGGTCGTTCCGATCGACGATGCCCAGCGTCACGTACGTCGCGCCAAACAGATCGCGCGCGGCGATACATACGCTCTGCAGCAGCCGGTCAGCGTCGCGCTCGGACGCGAGCTCCAACCCGATGTTGATCAGCGCTCGCAAGCGTCCGTTGGCGGTTCTCAAGTCCTCGGCCTTCACCGACAGTTGGTCGGTGAGCAGCCGGAGGTGCTCGCGATCAAAGGCCGACGTGAGCGGGGAGGCGGCTGGCGGCACCCCCGTTTCGGTTTCGCCTGCGAGCGCGCGAACGACGATGTTCAACACGTCGTCGGGCTCGACAGGCTTCGTCAAGACGAAGGCGACGCCGCTCGAAAGCGCAAAGGCTCTCGCTTCACGCTCGCCGTAATGCGCCGTGTAGAACACGACGGGAATCGTGCGGGTCGCCGCATGCAGACGAAGTTTCCTGACGAACTCATAGCCGTCCATCACCGGCATGAGGACATCAGTAATCACCAGATCCGGATGCTCGGCCTGGACGACGGCCAGTCCCTGCTGGCCGTCGTCCGCCTCGAGCAGCCGGTGGCCTTCGTAACGCAGCAGCGCTACGAGAACTTGGCGGTTCGCCGCGAGATCGTCAACGACCAAAATAGTCGCCATGCAGCTCCCTCGCCCTCAGTCGTCGTGCTACGCCGTACCCGTCCAGTTTGGGAAGGGCAATATCACACAAGATCAGGCCGGCTTCACAGCGCAGTGCTGCCTCCACGCCCTCCTCGCCGTCACCGGCGGCGATCGTCGTTTGGCCGACGGCGTTCAAGAGATACGTGATGCGCTCGAGATTGGGGGGGTGTCCTCGATCTCCAGAATGCGGGCGCCCACGGTCAGGTCGGCGGCAGCAACGGAGGGAAAGCGCTGCTCGGTCGAGCCTCGACTGGCCGACGATTATTAGTTATTTCTCGAGAGTGGGATGACTGTACGGGCCCTTCGTCTTAGTGCATATCCAAGAATGAACTACAGCCGTGTAGTTATTTCCACTACATCAGCTGCGCTCAAGCACGAACGCACATAAAAAAGGGGGACGTCAGCATTACATGGTCAGGTTGCTCTGAACAGCATAGTGAGTCAGCTCCGCATTCGTTCTCATGCCCATCTTTTCGAGAATGCGGGCCCGGTACGTGCTGACGGTGCGGTCGCTGAGCGAGAGGAGCGCGGCGATTTCGCCCACTGTCTTCCCCGAAGCAATGAGCCTCATCACTTCAAATTCCCGATCGGAGAGGCTCTCGTGGGGCTGACGGATCTCGCCGGCTTCGAGATCGGCGACGAGCGTTTCGGCAAGACTCGGACTCACGTATCGCCGACCCGCCACGACCTGCCTGATCGCCTGCCGGAGCTCCGTCGGTGAACTGTCTTTCGTGACGTACCCTGAGGCGCCGGCTTTGAGGGACCGGCGAGCATACTGTCGCTCCGGATGCATCGTGAAAATCAGGATCGGCAGTTTCGGTCGCATTTGCCTGATCCGCTTGAGCACGTCGAGTCCGCTAATCTCACCAAGCGAGATGTCGAGGACAACGAGATCCCACTCCTGTCGCTCGACTGATTGGACAGCCTCTTGCGCGGTGCTCGCCTCGTGGCAGACAGCCGTCCCGCGGGGTTCGTCGAGGATGTTTTTCAAGCCGTCTCTGAGGACGGCGTGATCATCGACAATGAGTACGCGCATATGAGCGTAGCCTTACGGTTGAATCTCTTCGTCTTCCCGCATGGCGTGCGGCACCCGAGCCACGATCGTGGTGCCCGCGCCAGGACCACTCGTCACATCGACAGTCCCGCCCAGCAAGAGTGCGCGTTCCTTCATGCTCAACAACCCGAATGATACGGGTCCCGCGATCAGATGTGCCGGAATACCAACGCCATCGTCTTGCACGTGCAGCACCGTCATGTGATTCTCGTTCGAGAGGTGAATACTCACTCTACTTGCCCTGGCGTGGCGGACGATGTTCGTCAACGACTCCTGCAGGATGCGAAAGAGGGCTGTCGACGTGTGGCGATCGAGCGACATCTCGTCTTCCGGCAGCGACACCTCGCACGGTATCCCTGATCTTTTCGAGAACTCTTCCGCTTGCCACTCAATCGCAGCCGACAGCCCGAGGTTGTCGAGCATCATCGGCCTCAGCTCGGTCGCAATGGTCCGGACGGTCCGAATTGAGCTGTCGATCAGGCTCCGCATCCGCTGGAACGCCCCCTCGTCGAGTGTTCGTGCATCTCGCGGAGTACTCTCGCTCCACGATTCTTCCAGAAGCGAAAGCTCCATCTTCAAACCAGTCAGGACCTGGCCGAGCTCATCGTGAATGGCGCGCGCAATCCGTGTACGTTCTTCCTCCCGAATAGTTTGAAGGTGCGCCGACAGAGCGCGCAGTTGCTGCTGGGACTGTCGGGTAGCGGCCTCCACTCGATTACGTTCTGTCGTATCCCGAGCAATGATGGAAGCGCCGCTGATGTTTCCCGACGCATCTCGAATGGGTGAGATGGTGAGAGAGACGTCGATCTGCCGTCCATCCTTCCGCACACGCGCCGTCTCGTAATGATGGAGGTGTTCACCGCGAGCGAGCCTCTGCAGGATCCCGGAGAGCTCGTCAGGATGATCCGACGGAATCAACCTGGAGATTGGACAGCCGACGATCTCCTCGGCCGTGTAGCCATACATTCTCGCGGCTCCCTGATTCCAACTCAGGATGATTCCGTCGAGTGTTTCCGCGATGATGGCGTCGTCAGAGGATCGGACGATCGCCGCGAGTTGTGCGCGTTCCGTTTCCGCCCGCTTCCGCTCGGTGATGTTGGTCGCGAACACGGCCAGCCCCTCAGGTACAGGATTGAAGCGGTTGTCCCACCACGAGTCCAGGGTCAGGTAGTGAAACTCGAAGGCCACTGCCACGCGCTCCTCCATCGCGCGGCGATATTGACGTTCGATCTCGGTGCCGACGATGTCTGGATAGAGTTCCCAGAGCGTGCGCCCGATGATCTGGTCACGCGCGCGGCCAATGGCACGCACCGCGGCATCGTTGACATACGTGTAGTGCCATTGATGGTCGAAGACAATGTGCGTGTCGGTAACACTCGCGAGGATCGATTCAGTGCGTCTCTGCGCCTCGCGGAGCAACTCCTCCGATGGTGTCGACTCGGTGCCCCGCGTTTTCAACGCTTCGGTCCTGGGAAGCGATACACGCGGTCGTCCACCGCTCCGTTGGCCGAGCGATCTCTTCGGGTTTTTCCGCGCGTGTCGCTGATTGGCGGGGCGGGGGCTTTCGGTGACGGGTCGATTCCGATGTCTGTGTGCCATCGCCGATTTCGTCTGCGGTCAGGACGCGCGGCGGAAGTCGATTTCCGTGCTCCGATCGACAACCCCGACATCTGTCCGTTTAGAATCAACGACTTGCGAGCTGGTCCCGAACAGTGTAGCGCAAAACCGTCCTGCACGAATCGGATGCGATATGTCGTCTTGGTCCAATCGCTTGCGGCCGCGCGCCGTCGGCAACGTGGACGGCGAGACAACAGTAGAGGGGCTCGCGGCAGTCGCGCGTCTTCCGCCGAGCCCCTGAGAACGGACCCAGCGACCCTCGGTCAGCTCACATCGGAGGGCGAGGGTATCTCCGGCTCATACCGCGTGGATGTGCCGGACGGCGCGCTGGTGGGCCTGGCGGTTTCCGCTGGGACCGTCGAGGGGCGAGCCCGCGTCATCATCGACATGATGGAGGCGGATCTCGAAGCGGGCGACATCCTCGTCACCGCCTGCACGGACCCCAGCTGGACGCCGCTGTTCGTTGCGATCAAGGGCCTGGTGACGGAGGTCGGCGGCCTGATGACGCACGGTGCCGTGATCGCGCGGGAGTACGGCTTGCCTGCTGTCGTGGGTGTGCTGCATGCCACGCGGCTGATCCGGGATGGGCAGCGGATCCGCGTGCATGGGACGGACGGGTACGTCGAGATTCTGCCCGAGCCGTGCCGCGAGCACCTGTAGCGGATCGCCGGGAGGTAAGGCAATCGAAAGATCCGCGCCGGCGACGTCGTGTGGTTCGCGCCCGGCGAGAAGCACTGGCACGGCGCGTCACCGACGACGGCGATGACGCACGTTGCGATCGCGGAAGCGCTCGACGGGAAGGTTGTCGCCGCTACTGAGCCTCCGTGTTGTTCATGTTGATCAGCGGATAGCCGCCCATTGCCAGCCGCACCGACGGTCCCGAGGGCGCCTCGGCGCCCATCTGGTGCCACGTCATCGGCGCCGCGTAGAGGACGTCGCCCTCGATGGCGTGAAACTCGCCCACACCCTCGAACTTGCCGCTGATCGCGCCGACCTGCACGATCCACCACTCCGCCGGTCCGGCGTGCATGTGGCCGAACGTCGAATTGGGATTGAACGCGCCCTGCGCCGGCCCGCCGCCCACGTTGCCGCGACCGCCAGGGCATTTGTTGTCCGCCGCGTTGACATAACCAATCAGCGGGCTCGCGAAAAGATGATCGTCCGTCACCCGGGGGGCGGCTGGCGCGCC
>Ga0070696_100003085_pt1 | contig 11078 bp, 11 predicted proteins | sample KBSK1253metaG_FD_65474 | JGI IMG/M metagenome (GOLD analysis project Ga0070696, IMG submission 65474) | Corn, switchgrass and miscanthus rhizosphere microbial communities from Kellogg Biological Station, Michigan, USA - KBS K1-25-3 metaG | ecosystem: Host-associated > Plants > Roots >... | reverse complement strand
TGTTGTTCCAGGGTCCCGGGCCGATCTCGATGCCGAAGACGCAGAGCCGCGGTCCGCAGTCGATCGTGTTGTTCGCGATCACCGCGCCGCGGAAATCGCCGCCCGTCTTCAGATCCCTCGAGTTGAAGTTGTGGAGCATGAGGCCGGCGAACGCCGGCTGCGCTTGCTGCCGCACGACGTTCCGCTCGATCCGCGTCGACACACCGTAGCCCAAGATGAGCGCGACGTCCGAGTTGTCGATGAACTGGTTGTCGATGATCTCGGACTGCGGCGCGGAGATCACGGTCAAGCCGTCTGACCACATCTGCGCCGATGCGTTGCCGTTTCCCTGGAACGTGCTCCGCTGAATCGAGGCGTTGCCGCCGACCCACAGCATGCCGGTGCCGCACAAGGCGTTGCGCGAGAGCACGTCGGCGAGGGTGCAATTGAGGCAGCGCAGCACCGCGGCGTTGAACCCGAAGATGTTCTGGCCGTTCAGGCACGACTGCGCGGCCGCGGACGCGCCGCGCGCCGCCTGGTTGCCGTCGATCACGAGGTGCTCGATCGTGACGTTGTTGGTTGCGCTCACGAGCAGCAGGCCCCACGCATCGAGGAAGTCGGGTGCGGCCACGAACGACGCGCACTGCTCCGGAGCGGCGGTGCACGAGACCGACGATCCTCGCGTTCCGGCTGTGCGAATCGTGAGCGGCGTCGCCACGATGACCCTGCGGTGGAACACGTAGACGCCCGGAGGGACTTCGACGCTCGAGTATGCCGGCGCCCGCTGGATGCATTCCTGCAGCGCGTCGGCGGCGCCATACGGTCCCCGCGAGTCGAGGTGACAGACCATCAGCTGCGGAACCGTGGAGGCTGAGGGCGGCGTCGACGCGGCGGCGTCCGCCGTCGAGGTGCGGAGGGGCAGTGGGGCGGCGTCAGGAAGCTGCGCGATCCACGAACGCTCCTGTTTCGTGGCGAGTCGATCCGATTCTGCGTTCGCCGTCCCGGTTCCGTGAGCGGTGTGTTGCCGGGGGCTCGTGAGGCCGCGCCGAGCCATCTCCAGGCGAACCCGCGGAATCGTCACCGGCGGGCTACTGCTCGCGGCTGAGGCTCGCGCTACCCGTTGGGGCTGATGAGGTTGCGGGGTGGTCGACGGCTGCCACGGACCAAGCCCGCGGGCCAGCCCCATCCCGGCGAACACCACAACAGGCCACCAGCGGCTCCCAACCATGGCCTACCCAAGGTGTAACGCGCGGATGGGCGGACATCAAGACCTGAGCTTCGATCGCTGCACAAATTCGCGGGTGAAGTGCGATACTGCGTAGCTGTAGCGCCGCTGCACCTCGCAGACGAGCGTATCGAGAAGGACGCGTCTCATGGCGAACACGACGGGGACCATCAAGCGCCTCACCGACAAGGGATTTGGGTTCATCGCCGCTCCTGACGGCGTTGAGTATTTCTTCCACCAGTCCGCGTGTCAGGGCACGCGGTTCGACGACCTCCGCGAAGGCCAGCGCGTGACCTTCGACGTGGGGCAGGGGCCGAAGGGACCGCGAGCGGAGAACGTGAAGCCCGCCTGACCGTCGATGGCGACGGAAATCGAAGTCAACATGCGCGTGCCCACGCTCACCGTGCGCACGGCGAACGAGCCTGATCGCCGTATCGACAACTCGGCGGTCCGGTTCACGAAGCGAATCGCAGTACCTGCGCTGCCCAAGGCCGGTGAGCTGCTGTCGCTGTCCACCGACGGCGGCAAGACCACGTTCGAGTGCACGGTGACGCGGTCCGACTGGAACGAGGACAAGGGGCTGTTCGTGGTCGCCTGCACGTACGCGAAGCGGTCGCTCCCAGTGGAGACCTACAGCGCGCTCGTCAACGACAACGAGTGGACGATGAAACCATTGCTCTGACCATGCGCACGCTCACGTTCGTGACGGTTGTCATCACCCTGTCGGCGGTGCTCTGCGTCGGGATTGTCTCGGCGCAGGCGCCCGCCGCCCGCGGGCGCGGGGCCGCGGCGCCGGCCGCGCGCGCGCAGCAGGTCCACGCCAACCTCCTGCAGGTCATGCGCGGGATCCTGTTTCCCAACTCCAACGTCATCTTCTCCGCGCAGACACAGGACCCCGGCTCCGTGAAGAAGGACGCGGACGGTACCTCGTCGGTGAATCCGCTCGCGGGGATGTACGGCGGCTGGCAGGCGATCGAGAACAGCGGTCTTGCCATCGCCGAGTCGGCGAACCTGCTGACCATTCCCGGACGCGTCTGCTCGAACGGCAAGCCGGCGCCGGTGCAGAGCGCCGACTGGCAGCAGTTCGTGCGGGGGCTGCGCGCGGCGGGGATGGCGGCTTACAAGGCGGGGCAGTCGAAGAACATGGACATGGTCGTCGAGGCGGCCGACACCATGACTACGGCATGTATGAACTGCCACGACGTCTATCGTGAGAAGACGCCGGCGCAGGGTGGGCTGGCCGCTCGCTGTACGAAGTAGCGCGGGCCGCCCGCGGGCTGCCGCGGCGCGCCTTCATCCGCACGCGCAGCACGTCGATCACCGACGCGAGACCCGCGCGCACGCGCACCCGGCTGTCCTGCCGGCAGTGGCAGACGATGCCGACCTCCCGGATGCGAAAGCCGGCGAGCCGCGCCAGGTAGAGCAGCTCCACGTCGAACGCGAAGCCGTCGAGCGTCAGGTGCGGCGCGAGCGCCGCGACCGCATCCGCCCGCAGCATCTTGTAGCCGCACTGCGAATCGCGGATGCCGGGCACCGCGAAGATGCGGACCAGCGTGTTGAACACGCGGCCGCTGACGCGGCGGCTCCAGGCCTCGCCGGTCCGTTCCGCCCCCGCCGCCTCGCGCGATCCGATGACGATCTGCGGCGCGTCGCGCTCCGTTGTGAGCTCGAGGAAGCGCGGCAGGTTGTCCCACGGCATCGAGAGGTCGGCGTCGGCCATCAGCACCCACGCGCCGCGCGCGGTGAGAAACCCCTCGCGCACCGCCGCACCCTTGCCGCGGTGCGGCGCCTCGACGAGACGCACGCGACCGTCTGCCTTCGCCGCCTCGCGCACGATCGTCACCGTGTCGTCCGCGCTGCCATCGTCCACGATGATCGCTTCCCACGTGAACCCCTGGCGATCGACGTCCGCGTGCACGCTGTCGATGAAGCGGCCGATCACGTCCTGCTCGTTGTACGCGGGCACGACGATGGAGAGGAACGGACGGTCGGTCACATCGGCAATGGTACACTCAACGCTTCCTGCTGATGGCCAATCGAGAGCGGGCTGTCCCGCGCGCAGTCGAGGGGCATGTCCCGAGCGGAGTCGAGGGGCACGTCACGAGCGCCGTAGAGGGGCTTGTCCCGAGCAGAGTCGAGGGACGAGGGTCCGCCTACGCGCACGTGTGGCCGGTCGTCGCGATGATCGCGCTCTTCACCTGGCTGTTCGCGCGGTTCTTCTTCCGGCCGCTCTACATCGCCGAGAGCGATCTCTACGAGAACGGGCTGCCGATCTTCCTCTCGCCCATCTGGAAGTGGTCAAGCTTCGAGTTCGGCGGGCTGCCGGTGTTCGCGGATCCGGCGAACTTCGACTTCTACCTGCCGAACATGATCTTCGGCAAGCTGCTGCACTCGTGGACCGCGGTCGTGATGACGGGTCCGCTGCTCGCGGCGTGCTTCACCTACGCGTACGTGTTCTGCACCACGCGATCGAGAACGGCCGCCGTGTTCTCGGCGCTGGCCTTCGGCCTCTCGGAGGACATGCTCGAGCGCCTGCGGCACATCAACCACGTTCACGCGATCGCGTGGCTGCCGCTGATCGTGCTCTCACTCGATCGAGTGCGGCAGCCCGGCGCCCGAAGCTGGATCGCCATCGGCGCGTCTGCGGTCGGCAGCTGCATCCTCGCCGGGCATCCGCAGCCTGCGTTGTACGCGATGTATTGCGCCGGTTTGTACGCGCTGGTGGGCATCGGTGCCGACGCGCGAGTCGTGGAGGCGGGGTCCCTTCGGACCCGGCAGATCGGCAGGCACCTCGCCTCCACGGCCGCCATGTTCGCGATCGGCATCCTGATGTCGTCGGTCAAGGCGCTCCCCCTGATCGAGGCGCGCAACATCGTCGTGCGCAGCGAGGGGCTCACCTTCGATCGCTTCGTCGGGCCGTCGTTGTCGGCGCCGCAGATGTTCTCGTTCGTCTTTCCGACGATCGTCCACGGCCCGACCACGGAGCTGCCGACGTATGTCGGTCTGGCGACGCTGCTGCTCGCGATGGTCGCCGTCACACGCCTGCGCTCGGACTGGCGCATCGGGTTCTGGCTCGCGATGTGCGTGGTCGGCGTCGTGATGGGGCTCGGGACCACGACGCCGCTCGTCACCGCCGCGTATTACGTGCCGCTCTACTCGTGGTTCCGCAACATCTCACGCCACATGTTCCTGTTCGCGTTCGGCGCGAGCGTGCTCGCCGGTTTTGGCGTCGCGGCGCTCGGGCGGGGTCAGGTCTCGCCGCGCGCGCTTGGCAAGGTGGCTGGCATCCTGATCGGCGTCATGGTGATCGGCGCGATCCTGATCCGCGCGTTCCCGGCGTCGTTTCCGATGGAAGGGCCAAACGGCCAGCCTGGCCCGGGTCCGTTGTCGTTTCTCACCGTCGGCATCTGGTTCCAGTTCGCCATCCTGGCCGTCGTCTGCGCCGTCGCCGGAATATGGGGTCGGAGGTCATTTTCAGAGGACATTCGCGCGCGGCTCGCGCCCGTGCTCCTGATCGCGCTCCTCGTCATCGACCTGCTCAACGCGCTCCCGTACGACATCAAGCCTGACGGCATCGAGATCTACGCCATCAGCGCCGACGCGACCCGGCCCAGCGTGCATGCGCTCGCGATCGCGCGTGGTCTCGAGCCGACGCACGCGCGCGCGCTGGCGATTGGCGGCACGCAACTCGACCAGGTCGTCCCCGCGACCTTCGCGCGCGCCTGGCGCATCCCGATCGCCGGCGGCTACGGCGCGATGCTCGTCGATCGGCTGTCGCGCCTGGCCACGATGGGAACCAACGGCGAGGTGCGTCCGTCCGTGCTCGCCGATGCCGACGCGACCCTCGATCTCCTCGCGGTCAAATACGTGATCGTCAACGCCGACCAGCACACGGATCCCGAGCGCCGGCGATGGCTGCGCGGAAGCGACCGCTGGAGCGAGGCCATGCATGTCAGGACGGCGCGCGACACCGACCGCGGCACGGACGAAGACGTCGAAGGCGAAACCGATGTCACCGTCTTCGAGAACCGGCGTGCGCTGCCGCGGGCGTGGCTCGCCGTGTCGGTGATGCCGATGGCCGAGGCGGACGCGATTGCCAGCGTCAAGTCGTCGACGCTGCCGGACGGTGGCCGTTTCGACCCTCGAGCGACGGCGTTGATTGATCCGTCGAGCGTGCCCTCGTCGTCGCACTTCGCGCCGGGCGAGTCGGATGTCAGGGTCACCCGCATCGGCGATGGCGACATCGGCGTCCGCGTCTCGAGCCAGCACGGAGGATTTCTCGTGCTGAGCGAGAATGCCTATCCCGGCTGGCGCGCGCGGCTCGACGGCCGCGAGGTGCCCATCTACCGCACCGACGTCACGCTGCAGGGGGTCGTCGTGCCTGGCGGCACGCACCGCGTGGACTTCATGATGGACTCGCAAGCCGTGCAGGCAGGCATATTGGGGAGCGGGCTTGCGGGGCTGATATGTGTCGCGCTGCTGGCGACGGCGACCCGGCGGGAGGAATCATGAGCGGTGTCTTCGACATCAACGAGATCGCGAAGAAGTTCCCCGGCAGCGCCGACACGATGCTGATCGACACGCGCCTGACCGACGAGCAGGAAGCGAGCTGCCGCGTCTTCCGCATCTATGTCGACGTTCCCGCGCACTATCACAAGACGTGCGACGAGTACCTGTTCATCGTGTCGGGCCGCGGGATGTTCAAGATTGGCGAGATGGACTGGTTCGAGGCGAAAGCGGGGCAGCTGATCTTCTTCAAGAAGAGCACCGTCCATGCGATCACGCTGCTCGACAAGGAGCCGCTGGTGTTCCTCGCCGTCGATACGCCGCGGCGAGATCCGAAGGACATTCACTTCGTGAACCCCGCCGACGGCACACCGGAGACGTTTATTCAGACGCGGAAGATCTACTGAAGGCGGGTCCGCGACGCGATTGCACCGGCCGCCTCGCGGCACCCGCCCTACTGAATACGACTAACGGCCAACGGCCAACGGCGAACGGCCAACGGCGAACGGCTAACGAGCCGACGCCGTCGTCGTCGCGCGCGGAACGGCCTTCCCGAACACCTCGATCGTGCCGAGGTGGATGTAGCCGCCGGTGCCGTGGCCGCTGCCGGGCATCAGGTCGGCGAAGCCAACCTCATCGACCTTCGACAGGTCGGGATTGACCACCCAGATCTCGTTGTTCGGATTCGCCGGCCCCCCGCCGCGGCCGCCGTTGACGGTGACGACGCGCATCGGGTCGAGGCGGATCCAGCGGACGTCTGACAGCGCGAACTCGCGCGTCGTCAGCATCGGGACCGCTTCGTCGGCATGATCGCCGACGAGCATCGTGCCGTCGGCGAGCTTCACGACGGGGCGCACGACATGGAAGCCCGAGGTCTTGACGACCCAGCGGATCTTCCCGAGGCCGGCCATGTCGAGCATGCTGTTCCGGAGCTTGAACGTGATCGCGAACGGGCCGTCGCACTCGCCTGACCATGCGCTGAACGGCGTGGTCTCGCTGCCGGGCGTGCCTGATGTGAGCAGGTGCTTCGCGGCCTCGCCGTACCAGTGCACCTCGACGTTCGGATCGGCGACGTTGCCCTGGACGATCGGCACCTGGCCCGTCTGGCCCGCGGGCTGCACCCACTCCACCTTGAAGATCGCCGCTGCCGTCGACGCGCGCGCGGCGCCAGCGCCGCCGGCGGCGCGCTGGCCCTGGGCGGGCTGCTGCGCGAGCAGGAACGCGCTCGAAAGAACCGCCAGAACCACGGGCAAGCCGACCGACACACGTCGCAGCATAGATGCCTCCTGTAAATGCGGTGAGTCTAGCAGACAGCGGCCGATTGCGGCTGCCAGGGAGTATACTGAGCTACTTTCTCTGAGCCATCCGCCGTGGCAGGGCGGGTTCCTCATGACGATCCCGAGGAGCCCCTGATGCTTACGGCGGCCTTCCTGCTCGCGCTCTCGACCGCCACCCCTTCCGATCTCGACGAGGCCTATCGGCTGTTCTACAACGGCCGCTACGACGCTGCCGACGCGCTGACGGTGACGCTCTGCACCGACGACCTCGACGGGCTTGCCGCCTGCGAGCTGCGTTCGTCGACGCTGCTGTTCCAGATCAAGCGCGTCATCGGCCCGCAGCGTGACAAGGACAAGGCGCTGAAGCAGTGCAGCCGTTGCGCGGAGTGGATTGCGGCATTCAAGGGCGTGACGCTGTCGGCGCAGCGCGTCGCGCGTGCCCGGCTCGAGGCCGCGCCGCAGGACAGCGACACGCGGTTCCTCCTGGGGAAGATCGATCTCAACTACGTGTGGCTGCAGCTCGGCGTGCTGGGCCACAAGACCGGGTGGAGCGAATACTGGGAAGCGCGCAAGTCGCTCGACGCCGTCCTGAAACAAGACCCGGGCAACATCCGCGCGCGGGTCGCCCGCGCGTGGATCGACTACATCGTCGACACGCAGATGGCGAGGGGGACGAAGTGGGTGCTCGGCGGCGGCAACAAGAAGCGCGGGCTGGCGGTGGTACGCGAGGCCGCGGAGCGCGACGCCGACCCGTTCGTCCGCGCTGAAGCGGCCTTCGCCCTCTGGGACATGCAGGTCCGCGAAGGCGAAACGGCATTGGCCGTCGAGAGCGCGCGTGCGCTCGCCCGTGACTTTCCCGAGAACGAGGAGCTGCAGAAGTTCCTCGCCGCGCACGAGGGGAACGCCTCACGCTGACACCGGTCACGCCGGCTTGACCCTCGCCGTGGCGCTGCAGTAGCGTCCACGCCACTCGGCGCCCGGTCTCCCAATGCCCGGGGCTCAAGGAGGGACACATGATGCGCGGCGTTGCGTTGTTCGTGGCAGGGATCCTCGTCGGGCTCGCGGTGCAGACCGCCGTGGCCCAGAAGCGCACCGAGGTGTACGTGAACCACGTCGGCATCGCGGTGCCGAGCGTCCCCGACGCGCTCGCGTTCTACACGCAGAAGATGGGCTTCCGCGAAGCGTTCCACCAGACCTCGCCGGACGGGAAGCTCGTGTCGGCCTACGTGCAGGTGAGCAGGAACACGTTCATCGAAATCCAGGAGGCCAACGCGCAGCGGCCGGCCGGCATCAGCCACTTCGGCCTCGCGGCGGACAGCATCGAGGAGGCGGTGAAGATGTTCCGCGCCGGCGGCGCGACGGCGAGCGATCCGGGCGCGCCGAGCGCCTTCTCGCACGCGCGGCTGGCGAACGTGACCGACCTCAACGGCCTGCGGATCGAGCTCGCGGAACTGACGCCGGAATCGCTCCAGCGCAAGGCGATCGACAGCTGGAAATAGTTTGACTCTGGCAGTCGCCTTCTCTACCTTATCGCCCAACTCACCTCCTGGAGGTCTGTCGTGAAAGCCACGCGTTTCGGCGTTATTTCAGCCGTATTCGGACTCCTTCTGCTCTCGGCTCCGGCCTTCGCGCACCACGGCACGGCCAGCTTCGACACGGCGAAGGACCTCACGCTGAAGGGAACAGTGACGGACTGGATCTGGGCCAATCCGCACTGCTTCCTGAAGTTCGATGCGATGGACGAGACCGGCACCGTGCGCAACTGGGCGGTTGAAGTGAGCAACCCGACGGACATGACCAAGCGCGGCTGGGCCCGGACCTCGTTCAAGGTCGGCGACATGGTGACGGTCAACCTGCAGCCGGTGAAGAACGGCGCGCCGATTGGCCGGCTGCGGACCGTCACGCTGCCCGACGGCGGCACGCTCAGCGCAGGCGGACCCGCGCCGGCGCCCGCGGCCGCGCCGCAATAGCCGTGAGACACAGCACGCTTGTCGCGGCCCTCGTCACGATCGCGTGCGCGTGGCCGGCTCCCGCGCGCGCGCAGGACTGGAACAGCGCCGGCCTGCCGCAGAGCGCCCTCGACGCGCCCAAGACGAACGCGCCGGCCGCGCCGAAGCGCGACCTATCCGGCACGTGGGACGCCGGCGGCGCCGGCATCGCCGGACCCGGCCATGAAAGCGCCCCGTGGACCGAGTGGGGCAGGCAGAAGGCCGCGACCTTCAAGCCGGGCAACGGCCCCCGCGCGGTCTACGAGGCCGACATCAACGATCCGCTCTCGACCGTCTGCGATCCCACCGGGTTTCCGCGCCTCGTCATGTACGAGACGCGCCCCTTCCAGGTCGTGCAGACGCCGAACCAGGTGTTGATCCTCTACATGTTCGAAAAGCGATGGCGCGTCGTCTGGACCGACGGACGCGCACTGCCGAAGGATCCGGATCCGCGTTGGTACGGCTACTCGGTCGGCCGCTGGGAAGACGACTACACCTTCGTCGTGACCACGAACGGTACGGACGAGCGCACGTGGCTCGACAACGCGGGCAACCCGCACAGCGCCGATCTGAAGGTGGAGGAGCGCTACCACCGGGTGAACCGGGACCTGATGGAGCTCACCGTGACGATCGACGATCCGAAGACCTACACGAGGACGTGGACGCCGCGGAACCGGATGCCGTTGACGCTCGCGCCGGTCAGCTTCGACATGATGGAAATGATCTGTTCGCCGACCGAGGTCATGGATTTCAGGAAGAACATCAGCGACCGGACGAACAACCGATGATGCGCGCTCCGGGATTGCTGCGTGCCGTCGCGGTATCGGTGTTCGTGCTCCTGCCCGTGGCCGCCTCGGCCCAGAGCAGCATCACCGGCGTGGTGCGCGACGCCTCCGGCGGCGTGCTGCCCGGCGTGACGGTCGAAGCGGCCAGCCCCGCGCTCATCGAGGGCGTCCGCTCGGCGGTCACCGACGCGCAGGGGATCTATAAGGTCGTCGATCTCCGCCCCGGCACGTACACGGTCACCTTCACGCTGCCCGGCTTCCGGGCGCTGAAGCGCGAAGGGCTCAACCTCCCGGCGGAATTTGCCGCCACCGTCAACGCGGATCTCGCCGTCGGCGCGCTCGAGGAAACCGTCACGGTCACCGGCGAGGCGCCCGTCGTGGACGTCAAGAGCTCGCGTGCGCAGACGCAGTTCGAGAAGTCGACGATCGAAGCGCTGCCAGGCGCCGGGCGGCTCACGGTCCTCTCCGACCTCGTTCCGGGCGCGACCCTCACGCAGGAGTTCAACCGCGGCGTCGGCGGCACGAGCGATCGCACGCAGACGCGCTACAGCGTTCACGGCGGGCCCGAGGCGCAGCCGTACGTGGACGGGATGAACCAGCAGCTGCCGAACTCCACGCAGGGCGTTTTCGTCTACAACCAACTCGTGATTCAAGAAGTGGTCGTCGAAACCGCCGGCGTCGGCGCCGACCGCGACAGCGGCGGGATGCAGATCAACATGATCCCGAAGGACGGCGGCAACCAGTTCTCGGGCATCGCGACCGCCGCGTACTCGGGGCCGAAGCTCGCCGCGAAGAACATCACGCCGGAGCTGGTCGCGCGTCATCTGGACCCGAACCGCGTCGGGTCATTGAAGAAATTCCGTGACACGGGCGAGGGCTTCGGCGGGCCGCTGAAGCGCGACCGCCTCTGGTTCTTCGTCGCCGCGCGCGAAGGCGTCACGCAGCAGTTTGCGGACGGCGTCTACTGGAACAACGCGCAGCAGCCGCAGTCGTATCTCTACGATCCCGACAGGAGCCGCCCCGCGTTCACCAACGACTATTCCAAGGACTACAGCGCGCGCGTCACGTGGCAGGCGTCGCAGAAGAACAAGCTCGCGTTCTCGACCTCGTTCCAGTCCAATTGCAACTGTGTCTTCAACCTCCTGACGGGCGGACGCACCACGCCGGAGGCGGCGGGCGAGCATCACTACTATCCGAACTACAACCCGGCGGCCTCGTGGACGAGCACGCTGAGCAACCGCGTCCTGCTCGAAGCGGGGTGGTCGGCGCAGAACCTCGATCAGAACGACACGCGCGCCGGCGGGTTGAGCGGCAGCGA
>Ga0070696_100003084_pt1 | contig 11080 bp, 9 predicted proteins | sample KBSK1253metaG_FD_65474 | JGI IMG/M metagenome (GOLD analysis project Ga0070696, IMG submission 65474) | Corn, switchgrass and miscanthus rhizosphere microbial communities from Kellogg Biological Station, Michigan, USA - KBS K1-25-3 metaG | ecosystem: Host-associated > Plants > Roots >... | reverse complement strand
AAGCTCTCGGAGTCGTAGCTCGCGGGGGCAATGAGGACACTGCGATGCAGGAGGTTGAAGACGCTGTGATAGAAGTAGTTGAGCGCCGCCGGCCAGTCGAGCTGTCGCCACAACCTCGGCACATCCGGCGTATGCAGCATATCTACATCGAGCGCAGCGGTCTGCAATCCGAAAGCAAAGGACAGGACCCGATGCGACGAATTGTTATCTATCCGTACTGATGTTTGTTGGTGTTACTTGATCGGAGTGAACGCGTCCCAATCGTAGGTGATCCCCAGAGCCAGACCCGTTTTCGGTGCGCGCTTTGACGTGCCGAAGATTCCCGCCGCGTACCAGCGAACACCAAGCGCGCTCACTTGCGCGCCTAATCGAGCTTCTGAGAAATCCTCGGTGCCAAGCGGCGCGCGCTTGCGAGTCGAATGAAAGCCATTCACTTCACCGACGATGTTCACTCGATCCGTCGCGGTGTAGATTCCGGCCAGTCCGTACATCAAAACATCGTTCTGAGAATTCGCATCAAGCGGCGAGGTAAGTATTCCAAGCCCGAGGTTCCCGAATACGTCCAGCTTCTGACCAAAGTGCTTCCCGGCCGTCACCATACCGAAGAAGTTTGTCGTGTTGATGCCGATGCCGCGAGCCTGGTTCGAATTCGGCAACTCGACACCGAAGCGAAACCCGAGCGCGGGCGTGATCCGGGACTCATTGCGCAGCTTGATTTTCATCCAGAACTTGGCGTCTCCGACGTCATTCGTGTCGGCTTCGTTTACGCCGAGCTTCAGATTTATCGGCGAGGGTGTTCGGCTCTTGATTGAGAGAAAGTTCTGAGCGGTCCACTCGATCTGAAGCTCGACATTCGGAGCCAGCCCAAAGCTCATGCGCGTATCGGCGAGCTTTGTGACATCGCCGCGCAGACCCGAAAGCGGAAACCGCTGGTCCTGAAGAAACTCAAAGCCCGTTTCGATTCTTATGACCCCCGGTTTGATAATGTCGACGTCTTCAGTGACGAGCGGCCGCTGCTGCGCGGGCACGATTGTAGCCAGTGCAAGCAGCAACATCGTGGCGCTGATCAATTTGAGTCTGAATGAAGTCACATTCTCTCCGAGTCGTAGATTGATCGCGATTCTAAGGTTGCTATCCGCGCTTGTCAATTAACGCCGCCTCTTGTTCTGTCACATTCTCGCAAGCCTTGCCTTCACGGCGGTGCTCTCGGCGGCATCAGGCGCAAGCTCAAGGAAACGCTGATACTCGTTTCGCGCGTTCTCGGTGTGACCTAATCGATCATAGGTCTGGCCGAGCTTGAGGTGAATCGCGGAGAATCGCTCAGGCAGGCTGCCGCGCGCCTTTTCAAACATCGTCATCGCTTCTGCGTTCCGTCCCTGATCGAAGTAGAATTGCCCGGCGTGAAACCAACCCGTCGGCCGCGGCCAGATCTCGATTGACTTAAGCACGTGATACTCGGCAACGTCGAGATTTTTCGTTTGCACTTTTTCCAAAGCCAGGTTCAGGTGCACAGTCGCCAGCTTGAAACGAGTGACGGGTGTTTCGGGAACGGCGGCTATGGCACGCTCCAGATACTCGATCGACCGGTCCAACTTTCCGTTCTTGTGCGCGAAGAAACTCAGCACAAGATAAGGATTGGGATTGTCCGGAGCCAGTTCCAACGCTCTCAACGCGTGTTCTTCTGCTTCTCGAACGCGTCCCAAATCAAAATAGATTCGCGCGAGCGACACGCGAGCTTCGGCGGAGCCGGGATCGGTTGCAACGCAATTGGCAAAGATGGTCTGGCCGTCTTTCCACATCGAGTTCTGCCTGATGTTCCCGGCGCCGAACGCCGCGATCAAAACAACTACTACCGCGGCCGATGCTCGAGAGCCCCAACGCGCATTCAACTTGTCGATCATCAGCGCCACGGCCAAACAGAATCCAATCGACGGGATGTACAGATATCGATCCTGCAAAAGATATTCACGATCAAATTGACGCATCGCCAGAAGAGCCGGCGCCAGAAGCAGAATGAACCACACCGCGGCAAACCACATCATTCGCGACCGCAAGTACGCGAGCGCCGCGATCACAAGGCACACACCAACAAGCGGAAGCAAGAACTCCTTCGTTAACATCGAAGTCACGAACTCGGTGTAATGCTGATAGCTCTGTCCCCACGGCAGCGACATCAGCTTGAGATACTTGAGCGTCGCGAGCGGTATCGTCATCAATGCGAAATTGAACGGATAGTGAGGGCCCGTTCCGAACAATATTCCATTCAGCGCGATGTAGCGAATAGCGATGTATAAGATCGTTGGTGGCACGAGCAGGGAAGGCAGCAGCACGGCTCGCTTGAATCTCTCTCTCAGGCTTGCTTCCCTGAAATAAAAAATCTCGCAATACGCAATCAATAGAGGAAGAGAGAGCGCGGTCTCCTTGGTGAAAAGGGCGATCAGATAAAAGAGTATTGTAAGTCCAAACAAAGCCTTTCGGCGCGTCTTGTGAAAGCGCAAATAGCAAACGAACGCCGGGAGCAGGAACAGGGACATCAGCGGGTCGGTTATTCCGGATACCCACGCTACCGACTCGGCGTGAACCGGGTGAACTGCGAACAGCGCCGCCGCTACAGTTGCGATGCCTGGCCTCGATGTCAGCTCCTTTATCGTCACAAAAACGAGAAGCGTCGCCGCGGTGTGGATCAACACGTTGATTAAGTGCCAGGCCCACGGCGCCAGACCGGCGATTGCATAATTAATGGTGAACAGAGTCATGAACAGCGGGCGATAATAGGCATCAACGGTGACCATGCTATCGGCTGTTGCATAAGACCACACACTGGTGACGAAGGACAGCGGTATGTTGCTGAGTTTTTGAATGGGCACGCTGGTGACTATTTGAGTCAGGTCATCGGCAACCCATCCGTTCCATAAGCTGTTGAGCGACGCAAGCAGCGCCAATGCGGCGGGCGTCCAAGCCTGTACCCAACGCTTGCGCCACCACGGACGACTTGCACGCGAGTTGTCATCGCCCACGTCGCCGGCTGTAGAGCTTGCGAGTGGACGAAAGTGTGCCTTCGCCGGATTCAAGCCCTTGGGGGCAGAACTTGATCGTCTCTTACGCGGCATGGTCTTCAAGCTTTTGCGGACGAATAATACAAATGACTTGTGTTACAACTGACGTTGCTAATGTGCGGGATGAATCGCGTCTAAGTCAAGAACTTCGATAGGGAATCACTTCACACCGGCGCGGGAACCCTTGTTGGCTGTTTCCGCTTCCTCAACCGCTTGCCGAAGCGCCGACGTTTCATTCTCGTCCTTCAACTCCGGCGCAAGAGAATGCAGGGTCAGCAGGTGCTTGTCAGTGGCGCCGCGCAAGTGGGCCAGCGCCTTTGCCAATGCTGAACTCTTCGGATTGCGTTCGTATGCGTCCTCGAGCTTATTCATGCATTCGGCAATCGCGCGCGCGTAATGCTGCAGCAATTCCGCGCGAGTGAGCTTTGGTAATGCCCCCCACTCGCGAACTTCCTCTTCAATCTTCTTCTGATCTTTCTTATCAACAGAGGGCGCAACCGCGGGCGCCGTAATTGCCAACAGTCTCCTGTCAGCAATTTTCATGAAGACTTTCACCCGTTCGTCCGGCGCCTGCGCCTGGCGAACATGATCGTCCTCTTCTTCGGTCAGGTAGTCGCCCGGTATTTGCGAAGCGCGAGCGTCGATCACATAAGCGACTGGCGCCGGAAGATATGAACTCGACCGGGCCGGTTGAAAACCCGCGCCGCCTGGAGCGAATGGCGCCGGAGAATTTTTTGGCGGCGGTTCTTTCCGAGGCGCTTCACGTTCGGGCTCCTTATCAACCTCGGGATCTTTCAATACACCTCCGGATGCAAACGCTTCATTCAATGCGCGCACACGAAGCGCCTTCGCCAGTTTGAGAGCGGCTTCCGCAAATTGCTCTCGCTCGGCTGGGAACAGGTGTTCGATCGATTCGAGCGTCTTGATCTGCCTGTACAGACTCTGTTCGATCTTCTTAGCCGACGTTCGCTTTCCATCCTGGAGCGCGAAGCTGAGCTTTCCCGCCTCGGCAATGGCCTTGTTATAAATGTCGAGTTCGCGTTCAGCCGCGGCGTAGTTGTTCCCCTTGATCGCGTTGAACGCCGCCAGAAGGTGTGCGTCTGAAATCTTCACATAAGCCTCGACAACCTTCTTCGGATTGTTTGATTCGGCGAGGATTGCCTTATCGGCTTGAGAGAGCAATTGAGCGATCGGCGTAGGATCCACCGGCAGCGGTGGCTCGGGCAGTTGCGCAAGGGTGTAGCTCGGGACGCAAAAGATCGCGGCGATGACGAAGCTCAACCAGAGGAATCTCTTATGATCGAAAACTCCGCGCGTGTTTGATTCATCTCGCCGCCGATTCATTTACCTTTTCCTTTTGCCACGGCTCTGCATTTACGCTCTTTGATCAATCTTTGCAACTGGGTCGACCTCGTGGTTGCTTCTTCGATTTCGTTCTTGTTCGCTGTCGCATCGGCACGCCGCAGGAATTCCTGATAAGCACGATTGGCCTGTTCGCAATCACCAAGATGATCGAGCGAGATTGCGAGGAAGTAGTAGCTCGCGGGAAGTTCGGGTTTTGAGCGAATGATCCACAGGAACTCGCGCGCGGCTTCGGGATAACGCTTTTCTTTGAACAAAGCGGTCGCGAGACTTGCGTGCGCGGGGTAATTTTGCGGATCGCGGGCGATCACATCCATCAGCACTGGCAGCGCGGCTTCGACTTGAAGCGATCGCACCAGCGAAGCTCCCAACTGTACTCGAGCGTGAATATTATTAGGGTCAGCTTCAACGGCTCGTTTGTAATAATCTGCCGCGACAGCCGGCTTCGCTTTGTAAAACAAATCGCCGGCCCGAACCAGCAATCTCGCGTCGCGCGGGCGCGCGGCGATCACCAAAGCCATTTCCTTTTCGGCGTCTTCCGGCTGGTCGTTCTCCGCCATCAAACAAGCCATCTCGGCGCGAACCGCGAAGTCATCAGGCTTATCGAGAAGCAGCCTGCGATAAAGCTGAATCGCGGCCTGGGCCTGCCCGGCTCGCGTGTGCAACTGCGCCAGCCTGATCGCCGTTTCGCGCGCCGGCTGAGCCCGATACGCAGCGGTAAAATCCTCAATAGCGTGCGTGATGTCAGCGCGGCTTTCGAAGATCCTTCCGCGTCCTTCGCGAGCGATTGCGTTCGCGGCGTCCAACTCAATCGCACGAGAGTAATCCGCGAACGCTTCCGCCGGCTTGCCGATTCGCTCCTCGGCAAGTCCAAGCAACGCATACGCAAGCGGCACTTCTTCCTTCTGAGCGATTGCGAAACGAAGATGTTCGATCGCGGGCTGCGGCTCGTTCGACCTCAGGAGCGCGCTCGCATAGTAAATTCGAACGCCGGTGAGCGTTGGCTCTAACTCGATCGCGCGCGCAAGCTCGCGCCTGGCCTCGCCAGTCTCTCCGCGATCCAGAAGAATCTGGCCGAGGGTACGATGAGCGCGCGCAAATTTCGGCTCCAGCTCGCTCGCCTTCTTTAAGTCCGCCTCGGCTTCCTTGTCCCGCCCGAGTCCCAGCAAGGCGGTCGCTCGCTGATAGTACGCTTGATAAAGCGAGCCATCCGCCGCGATCGCATTCGAATAATGACGCACCGCCGAATTCAAGTCTCCGCGTTGCTGCGCGCTTTGTCCCTCATCGAAAGCGGCCGCAGCCTGTTTCGAATCGGCGTGCACGGGGCTCGAAGGCCCGGCCGCTCGACCTTGCAGGGAAAACAGAACGATGATGATTGGGGCTAACGAGGCGAAGAAATGCATTGCCCGATGAACCTCGACTTGCATATTACCAACTTCACTAATCAGCTTCAACGGCGCGCTCGAACCGCGAACATATGGGTGAGCGGCGGAACTACTTCGGCCCAATCGCCGACGATGCCAAAGTCCGATGTATGAAATATCTCTGCATTGGGATCGTTGTTGATCGCGACGATTGTTCCGGCCTGCTGAATTCCGATAGTGTGATTCAGCGCGCCGCGAACTCCGATACCGACGTAAAGCGCGGGCGAGATCACCTTGCCTGTGAGCCCGATTTGCTGATGCCTCGGGAGCCAGCCTTGATCGACGACACGGCGTGTCGCGCCAATGCGCGCATCGAGCGCACGCGCCAGCTCATCGATCGCGGCAAGATTCTCAGGACCGCCGATTCCCGTGCCCACACAAATCACGCGCTGAGCTTCATCAAGCTCAGCTACCTCCAGTGACACTTCGCGACGAATGTCTATCAAGCGCGCTCTCCGGTCTTGAACAGGCGGAATCTCGAGACGGATCACTTCTGCGTTGCGCAACTCGTCCGCCGGCGCAGCTCGAAGCATGCCGGGTTTAACCGTCGCTATTTGCGGAAGTGTTTTCGAATAAATAAGCGCAACGATGTTGCCGCCGAAAGCAGGCTTGTACTGGATCAACTCGCCGCGTTCGTCGATATCCAGATCGATGCAATCCGCGGTCAGTCCCAGCGAAAGTCTCGCGGCAATTCGCGGAGCAAGATCGCGCCCGTTTGAGGTCGAACCGAACAGCACAGTCATCGGGTTAAGCGTCTTGATCGCATCAACCAGCACCGATGTGTAATCGAAAGTCGAATACCTTGCGAGGCGCTCATCGTCGGCGACATAAACCCGGCTCGCACCGTGTGCCGCGAGGGCTTTGACGTGATTGCCGGCATTGACGCCGGCTACAACGGCGGCGAGGCGTGCGTTGAGTTTGCGGGCGAGCTCGATTCCCTTCCCCAACAACTCGAAGCTCACCCGCCGAAGCTCACCGTTCATCAACTCGGCGACCGCCCAAACTTCGCGGCCGCCGGCATTCCCACCAGGCGCGTCCAACGCGGCTATCTCGGTCGCGCCCGTTTTTGTAATGAATGCCCCGCGAGATTCGAGCCTATCGATCAGGCGAGCGGCCTTCTCTTCCGCGCTCGCGCCGTCAATGATTTCAACGTTGCGCGTCCGTGCAAGCGAGCGTATCTCCCTAACCCACGTAGGCGAGCCGGACATTCCAAATATGCTCGCGTCGGTGCTCAAGCCGGCTCCGCTCACTTCTTTGACTGGTTTCGCGCGGCCCGCTTCGAGCTGGGGCTCTTTGACTTTGATGGGCCGGATCAGCCGCTCGGCAGCCGTAAGCAGAACCGGCAAATCGCATTCGATCGTTTCAAACCCGTCGTCAGTTTCGCGCTCGACTCGCAAAGTGTTCGAGTCCTGTCCAATCTCGATCGCGGTAGCGCCGGTCACTTGCGGCAAATCCAGAAGCTCAGCCAACTCGGGCCCCACCTGACCGGTCTCGGCATCGACGCTGTACTTGCCGCAGAAAATAATGTCGTATTGTTCGTCACCGAGCGCGAGCGCCAGCGCGCGAGCCGTCGCAAGCGTGTCCGAACCCGCGAACTCGCGGCCCACAAGATGAATCGCGCGATTGGCTCCTGCCCCGAGGCATTCAACGAGCGCTTCGCGCGCCTGCGGCGGACCCATCGTGATGACGACAACTTCTCCCCCGTCCAGATCGCGCAGCCTGATGGCCTCAGCAAGCGCGCGGCGGTCAAAGGGATTCACGACGTTCGGCACGCCTTCCCTGACGATTGTGTTTGTCTTTGGATCGAACCTGATCTCGGAGACTTCGGGGACTTGTTTTATGCAGACGATGATTCTCATCTTCTCTGAAACTTCGGAACACTTTTGAAGTCAGGATTCTCGGGCCGCATCAAGCAAATCGAACTCGTCGTTCACTTTTCCTTTTCAAATTTCAGGGAAGCAGAATTCATACAGTAGCGGAGCCCAGTCGGTTCGGGTCCGTCGTCGAACACGTGTCCAAGGTGCGCTTCGCATCGCGAGCACATTACCTCGACGCGGCGCATGCCGTAGCTCGAATCGGTTTCCGTCTTGATGTTTTCTTTGGCGACGGGCTCGTAGAAACTTGGCCACCCGGTGCCGGACTCGAACTTGGTTCCGGAGACAAATAAATCGTTGCCGCAGCACACGCACTTGTAGACACCCTTTTCGTGATTCTTCCAGTACTCGCCGGTGAAAGCGCGTTCGGTTCCTTTCTTGCGGGTGACTTCATACTGCTCTTGCGTGAGCTGCGCCTTCCATTCGGCGTCCGACTTATTAACCTTTTCACTCATGAAAAATCCTTTCTGCGCGACCGAATAAAGTTTGATCGGAATCGGGCCCTTCGTTTTGGCGGCGTGACGTTGCGCGACTGCTTCGACAGCAATTGCCAAAGCAATCAACAAAGTAAATCCGAGAGCCCCTGTGAATTTCGGTGTCATAGGTTGCACCCCAGGATCAAACTCTACACGAGCAGGCGTAAAGGCGGCAAACTTCAAGCATTTTTCAAGCATGTTTCAACCCTTCCGCGGTATTTGAAGATCTGAAACCAGGATCTCGCGAAAGTAGACATCGCTATGCGCTTTTCAATGAATTGTCCGAGCTGCGGCAGCGACAGAATACGCCGGTCGCGCCGGCGCACATCGATTGATCTCCTCCTATCCTTTTTCTGTGTTTACCCATTCACATGCCGAAGCTGCCGTCTGCGCTTTCGCCGGCTTAGACGGACCGTTTGAGTAGATGTCGCGGCGATGCGCGGGAACTGCCTGCCGCATCCGCCGCCGCCTCATCAACATGAAACTCCGCCAAGGTTCTGATAAAGTGCCTCGGTAGATAACATCAGGAAAGGACCTCTCCTCTGCTCATGTCAAACTGGACCCGATACCGCACTCATTCAAAATCAATCCTCGAATGCATCGGCAACACGCCGCTCGTACGATTGAATCGCGTCACCAGCGACGTCAAGCCTGAGATTCTGGTCAAGCTCGAATACTTCAGTCCGTCGGGCTCGCTCAAGGATCGAATCTATCTCAACATGATCGAGCGCGCCGAAAAGCGCGGTGATCTGAAACCCGGAATGACCATTCTCGAATGCTCGACCGGCAACGCCGGCATCGCCTGCTCGTTCGTTGCCGCAGTGAAGGGCTATTCGTGCATCATCGTCATGCCTGAGGGCATGAGCGAAGAACGCAAGAAGATGGACGTCGCTTACGGGACTCAGATGATCTACACGCCGGGCGGCGAATCCGACGTCGATCTTGCGCTCGAAAAACTCGAACGCATTCGCGAACTCGATCCCGAGAAGTACTGGGTGCCTTCGCAGTTCGACAACCCCGACAACATCAAGGCTCACTACAAAACAACGGGGCCCGAGATCTGGGAGCAAACCGGCGGAAAGCTCGATGCATACGTCGGCACTCAGGGAACAGGCGGGCAGTTGACCGGCATCGGGAGTTATCTTCGCAAGCAGAAAAAGAAGATCAAGCTCTACGCGGGCGAGCCGGCTGAGTGCCCGCTGCTGTCGCGGCGCGAGTGGGGTGAACACAAGATCGAGGGCATCGGCGATGGATTCGTTCCCCGCGATCTCGATCTCAGCCTGCTGACCGGAATAGTGACGATCAAATCGGATGAAGCGATCGAGATGGCTCGGCGGCTTGCGAAAGAAGAGGGAATCTTCTGCGGCATCTCGTCGGGCGCGAACGTGGCCGCGGCGATCAAGCTCGCGCAAAAGCATCCGAAGATGAAACGCATCGTGACTATGATATGCGATTCCGGGCAGCGGTACTTCTCGACGGAGTTGTGCGGTTCGCCAAAGCACGTCGAGTCTCCGGAACGGGATCACCCGATCGATGAGTACACGCGCGGGCAACTCGACAAGTATCAAAGCAGTTGGGAGATTATCGATTAGTTGCTTCAATTTATGTTCGAAATGAAACCAATCGGATTTGTTCGCAGTCCCTACGCCGAAACGTCTCAGATTCCCAAAGGCTGCGGGGCAAAACACGATGCTGAAGGCGTGCTCGAAGTGCTGCCCGAATTTGAGGAGGGCTTGCAGGACATCGAGGGCTTCTCACATCTATTCGTGATATGGACGTTTCACAAGGCGGAAGGTTTTGCGCTGCTCGGCAAGCCTCCGACGGACGACCGCGCTCACGGGGTCTTCGCCACGCGCTCACCCTATCGGCCAAATCCAATCGGGCTCACGGTGGTTCAACTGATCAGGCGTGAAGGTTCGAGTTTGCACGTGCGCGGCGTTGATATGCTCGAGGGCACTCCGATTCTCGACATCAAGCCTTATCTGTCGAGCATCCCGGAGGAGAAGCTCAAGCGCGGCTGGCTCGATGAAGCAGAAAAACGGAAGCCCAAATAGCAAGGTGGCGCCAACCATGCGATTCCTAACAAGTCACGGAGCCTTCCGCGGCGTCTTGTTCCTGTTGCTGTCCCCGGCATTCGGCGCGGCTCAGGAAGAACACCAGCATCACGAATCAGCCGCGAAGATCGGCAAGGTGAACTTTGTCGTCTCGTGCTCACCCGAGGCTCAGCGTCAATTCAATCAGGCGGTAGCGTGGCTTCATTCGTTCGAATACGGAGAATCCGAGCGCGTCTTTGAAGAAACAGCGAAGACTGACCCGCAATGCGCGATGGCTCAATGGGGTATCGCGATGAGCCAGTATCATCAACTATGGGCTCCGCCAAATCGCGCGGAACTGGAGAAGGGCGCACGCGCAGTGCAGAAGGCAAAGACTCTTGGCGCGACGACTCAACGGGAACGCGATTACATACATGCCATCGACGAGTTCTACGATGATTGGGAGAGATCGAATCATCCGGCGCGCGCCGCCAGGTATGAGTTGGCGATGGAACAAGTGTACAAGCGCTATCCGCGCGACCTCGAGGCAGGCGTGTTCTACGCTCTTGCGCTCAACGCGAGTGCGTTGGCCGCAACCCCAATGGACAAGAACTACGCGAAACAGAAACAAGCGGCGGCGATTTTGAATCGTATGCTTCGATTGCAACCGAACCATCCGGGTGTCACTCACTACTTGATTCACAGTTACGACTATCCCGCGCTCGCGAGTCTTGCGCTTGTGGCGGCGCGCAGCTACGCGAAGATCGCCCCTTCTTCGGCCCACGCTCTTCACATGCCTTCGCACATATTCACGAGGCTCGGGCTGTGGAGCGAAGACATCGCGATGAACATCAG
>Ga0070696_100003082_pt1 | contig 11081 bp, 10 predicted proteins | sample KBSK1253metaG_FD_65474 | JGI IMG/M metagenome (GOLD analysis project Ga0070696, IMG submission 65474) | Corn, switchgrass and miscanthus rhizosphere microbial communities from Kellogg Biological Station, Michigan, USA - KBS K1-25-3 metaG | ecosystem: Host-associated > Plants > Roots >... | reverse complement strand
TGGTGGATCCGCCAGGGGATCACGCGGGCGATCGCCGATCGCTCTCGTTCGATCCGCCTTCCGGTGCACATCCACGACCGGCTGCGCAAGCTCAATCGGACCAGGTTCCAGTTCGCGCAGTCGATGGGGCGCGAGCCCACCCGCGAGGAGCTGGCCAAGGCGCTCGACACCACCGTGGATGAGATCGACGACCTGACCGAGATGGGTCGCCGTGAGCCCCTGTCGCTGCAATCCCCGGTCGGAGAGGACACCGAGCTCGGCGATCTCATCGAGGAGGTCGACTCGGACGCGGCGTTCAACGAGGTCGAGGATCAGCTGCTCCGCGAGGAGATCGGCGGGGCCGTGGACAAGGTGCTCGATGAGCGCGAACGTCACGTGGTGGCGCTGCGCTACGGCCTGGAGAACGGGCAGCCGCTGAGCCTCCGGGAGACCGGAAAGGTGCTGGGTCTGTCCGGGGAGCGTGTCCGGCTGATCGAGCGGGAGGCGCTGCGGAAGCTCCGCGATTCCAACCTGATCAACGCGGTCGCGCTCGGCGGCTGAGCCGCCGAGCTCGACCTCAGCAGGCTCGAAGGGGCCGCCCCCTCGGGGCGGCCCCTTCGCTGTTCAGCCGTCTGCCCGTGGCTGCCGATGACTCAGACGGGATGGAGGTCTCGCAGTTCCGCGGCAGTACCCCCGCGAACATCTCGCCCCCTTCGAACGATGGGAAGGGTGGATACGAGCCCGACGGGCGGGAGGACGAGCGTGCCCTCGTCCGGCGAGCTCAGGACGGTGATCGTGATGCCTTCGGCGAGCTCTATCGCACCCACCTGCCGGCCGTGTCTAGGCTGGTCCGGTTCCGGCTGGGCGCCGAGGACGAGGATGCGGTTTCCGAGGTGTTCCTCCGAGCCTGGAGAGGGCTCGGGTCCTATCGAGACACCGGCGTTCCGTTCGCCGCGTGGCTCTACGGGATCGCCCGGCACGTGGCGATCGACTCGCTCCGGAAGCGGGGGCGCGACGAGCCGCGCGAGGTCCTTCCCGACCGCGGGGTCGAGCCGATGACCGCCGAGATCCTGACGTTGCGCGGTGCGATCGAGCATCTTCCAACCGAGCAACGCCAGGTGATCGAGTTGAAGTACCTCGTGGGCATGACCAACGAGGAGGTCGCCGCGGCCATGGGGACGACGCCCGGGGCGATCAACGCGAAGCAGTGGCGGGCGCTCAAGGCCCTCGCCGACGTGCTGGAGGAGCGGAGGTGAACACCGAGTTGGATCGCGATCTCGGAGCCTGGGCTCGGGAGGAGCTCTCCCGGGAACGATTGCTCGCCGTGCACGGGTCGGCCGCCGCGTCCATCCTCGAGGTCCACGACCGTCTGACGGGCGCCGCGGCGGCCGTCGTGGTGCCGGCTGCCGAGTCGGGGTGGGCGGCGCTCCTTGCCAAGATCGACGTTCCGGCTCCCGTCATCCCGCTGCGCCGTCCGCGGGCGCGCAGGACCCTGTCGATCGCCGTTGCAGCCGCTCTCGCGTTCGCCGGGATCGCCTACGCGGTCGCATCGCGGGGGTCGCAGGGTGGATCGCCGACCGTGTCGCCCGCGCTATCCGCCCCGATCCTCGTCCCTCCGCCCTCCGCCGGAGCCGGATCGAACGACCGACGAAGCTCGCACCCTCCGCACGCACGCGCGGGGTCGCCCTCCGCCGGAGGCCCCTCCGGCGCCGGCTCGTCCTCGCCCGGCGGACCCGGAACGACCACGCGCGGCGTCGACGGTGGCAGCGGGGGCGGTGGCACGACGAAGCCCGGCGACGATCCTCACGACCGGGACCAGGGCACCGGGAACGACGGGCCCCACAACGACAACGGGTCGGGGAACAACGGACCCGAAGGGTCGCGTCCGCCCAACTCGCACGGGCACTGAGCCCGGTTGCCGACCCGATCCTTCACGGTCGGGCGTACATATCGTCTCCGCTGAGCGATAGGAAGGTCGAAAGCCTCTGATCGTCTTCGGACGATCGGCGCGGGCAGCGCTCTCGGAGAGGAAGGACGCAGGCCGGGACGACTCAAGCGACCCCATCCCCCCGCGGCGGGAGTTTGGTCTCCAACCCTCGCACCCCCGCCGTCGACCTGGCCTTGCGGGAGGGCCGGCACCTCGGTGCCGGCCCTCCCGTCGCGTTCGCCTCCCCGGCTGGACGGGCACCGCCTGAGCTCGGGAACCTGGCCATCGCGATCGATCACGGTGGTTCCCCGCTGAGCGAGCGTGCTCGCTCGACCTGCCGCACGAGATGCCTCCGGAGCCGTGCGGCGAACGCCTCGACCTCGGCATCGTCCACGTCATCGCCGGAGGGAAGCAGCGGCTCGCCGAAGACGATCGCCAGGCGTGGTCGCCACGGCCGCATCCAGGACAACCCCGACCTGGGCCAGCGGCGGTGCGTGCCCCAGATCCCGACCGGGACCACCGGAGCTCCGCTCGGGAGCGCGATGCGTGAGACGCCGCTCCGGATCCGCATCAGCGTGTCGGGATCGGCGTTGACCGTTCCCTCGGGCGCCATGGCGAGCAGGACGCCCTCCCGCACCGCATCGAGGGCGGCTTCGAGCGCAGAGTCGTCACCTTCGCCCCGATGGATCGGTATCTGATCGTACCGACGCAGGATCCATCCGGAGAACCCCCGACGGAAGAACTCGGCTGCAACCAGGAAGCGGCTCTCCCGTTTGATGCGACGGCCGATCTCGATCGCGAGCACGGGCCCGTCGAGCGCACTGATGTGGTTGAACGCGACGATGGTCGCTCCGCTCGACGGCAGATGCTCGAGGCCCTCGACGCGCGTCCGGAACATCAGTCGGACGAACGGCGTGACGATCGGGAGGCCGATGCGCCACCAGCGGTTCAGCTCGCCCCCGGCCACGAGCGGCATGCTAGCGTCCGGCTCATGGACGTGCTCGCGATCCGTGACCTCGCGGCCGCCCAACGGGACCGATACCTCGCTGCGCTGCGAACGATGGTCAACATCGATTCCGGAACGTTCAACCGGGCTGGCGTCAACAGGATCGCCGACCTCTGCGAGGCGCGCTTCCGCGAGGGAGGCTGGGACGTCGAACGCATCGGCCCGACCCCCGAGGGGGACCAATCAGAGCTCGGTGACCAGCTCGTGGGAACGTTCCGGGGTGCCGGCCGAGCCCGGGTGCTGATGGTCGGCCACATGGACACCGTGTTCGACGACGGGACGGCGGCCGAGCGACCGTTCTCGGTCCACGGGGAGCGCGCCTATGGACCGGGCGTGAGCGACATGAAGGGAGGGCTCCTGGCGGGGTTCTTCGCCGTGGACGTTCTCCGCGCCGCCCACGTCGACGGCTTCGAGCGCATCACCTACGTGTGCAACCCCGACGAGGAGATCGGCTCGCCATCCTCAACCGCAACGATCAGGCGACTCGCTACGGACCACGACGCGGCGCTCATCTTGGAATCCGGTCGTGCCAACGGCGACGTCGTCTCCTCCCGGAAAGGAACCACCGACTACGTGATCAGGATCCGCGGCCGCGCCGCGCATGCAGGGGTGGAACCCGACGAGGGGCGGAGCGCGGTGATCGAGGCGGCCCACAAGGCGATCGAGATCGCCGACATCCATGGGCGGTGGCCCGGAGTTACGTGCAACATCGGCGTCCTCCGCGGTGGGACCAGGTCGAACGTCGTGGCCGAGGAGGCCGTCCTGCATGTGGATCTCCGTTCGCCTGAGCTCGCGACGCTCGAGGAGGCGAAGCGAGCGATCGAAGCGATCTGTGCCGAACCCGTGAGTGATGGTGTGACGATCTCGGTCCGGTCCGACGCCGGGCATCGGCCGATGGAGAAGAGCCGCGCGTCCCAGCGATTGGTTGATGTGGCCGGTCCTGTCGCGGAAGAGCTCGGGTTCGCGCTCTCCGACGCGGCGACCGGCGGAGCGTCCGACGGCAACACGACCAGCGCGGCCGGCTGTCCGACCCTCGACGGCCTCGGACCGGTCGGCGGAGGCGCGCACAGCCGCGACGAGTGGCTCGACCTGGAGAGCATCGTTCCACGGATCGCGTTGCTGGCGGGAGTGATCACCAGGGTATGAGCGAGGACGTGGCTTGGCGGTTCGACGAGCTGCACCCGGACGCCTATCGGATGCTCGTGGAGGGTGTCCCAGCGATCCTCTACATCGATCGACCCGACGAGCTGTCGACGAACCTCTACACCAGCCCCCAGATCGAGTCGTTGCTCGGGTACTCCGTGGAGGAATGGATGGGGGACCCGGAGCTGTGGAGGACCTCGATCCATCCCGAGGACCGCGACCGGGTCTCACTCGCGAACGAGGAATCCAACCGCAATGCGGAGCGGTACGTCGATGAGTATCGGATCATCACCAAGGACGGGCGGACGGTCTGGATCCGCGACGAAGCGGCGCCCGTCCGTGGGCTCGACGGCACGCTCCTGTATTGGCGCGGGGTGATGCTGGATATCACGGAACGCAAGGAGGCCGAGGAGAAGCTTCGATGGAGCCTCGACGTGCTCCGCCGGACCTTGCAGCAACGACGCGAGCTTGCCCGCCGCCTGCAGAACGCCCAGGAGTCGGAGCGTCAGCGGATCGCGGCGGACATCCATGACGATCCGATCCAGGTGATGAGCGCCATCGACATGCGCCTGCAAACGCTCGCCGAGTTCCCGGGCTCGGTCACGCCGGAGGCGATCGCGGGGATCGAGACAGAGGTGCATGCGGCGATCGAGCGGCTCCGCTCGATGCTCTTCGAGCTCCGTCCTGCCGCCCTCGACCGGGAGGGCCTCGTTCCCGCCCTCCGCGTGTACCTCGAGCGGAGGGCGAAAGCCAGCGACTGGGTCGTCGAGGTCGTCGACGCGATGACGAAGGAACCGGATCCGGACATGCGAGCCCTGTTGTACCGGATCGCCCAGGAAGCGGTGGCCAACGCGGCCAAGCATGCCAAGGCGTCGCGCGTCCGGATCGAAGCCGTCTCTGCGGGGGACGGGGTGACCTTGCGGATACGCGACGACGGGCATGGGTTCGTGCCGGATCTGGACGCCGCGCCGGCGCCGGGTCACTTGGGTCTGTCCACGATCGTCGAGCGGGCGGAGCTCGCGGGCGGTTGGGCCCGGATCCTCAGCTCGCCCGGCGAAGGAACGACCGTGGAATGCTGGCTTCCACTGGACGTCGGGACCGGCGACCCGGCGCTCGGCGTCTGACGGGTTCCCTCAGACCGAAGCCTCCGCTCGGGTCGCCTCGATCGCGCGGCCGGTCGAGGGATCGAAGTAATGGAACCGTGAGGGGTCCAGGGAGAGGGTGATCGACCTGCCGGGCTTCACCGTGGTGCGTGCATCCACGCTCGCGCAGAAGATGCACTTGGCCTCCTCCGCAGCGAGGAGAAGCTCGTCGTCGCCGTCTTCGATGGTGGCCGCCCTGATCTCCTCGGCCGTCACCGGCGGCTCGTCGACCTCGAACAGGACGTTCACCTCCGACCCGAGCTCCTCGGTCACCTCGGCGATGACGTCGATCGTGGGGAGCGACCCGTCGCGCCAGACCTTGGCGTCTTCCATGTCCGAGGGACGCACGCCGAGGATCACGCTCTTGCCCTCGTACGCCGAGAGGTCGACGCCCTCGCCGCTCGGGAGATCCCATCCGCCGAAGAGCAGCCGGCCCGACCGTACCTTCGCCTCGACGAGGTTCATCGGTGGCGAGCCGATGAAGGCCGCGACGAACAGGTTCGCGGGATGGCGGTAGAGCTGCTGTGGGGTGTCGACCTGCTGCAGGACCCCGTCACGGAGCACGGCAACGCGCTCGCCGAGGGTCATCGCCTCGACCTGATCGTGCGTCACGTACACGGTCGTGGTCTTGAGACGTTCGTGGAGCAGCATGAGCTGACCCCGCATCTGCACGCGGAGCTTCGCGTCGAGGTTAGACAGCGGCTCGTCCATCAGGAACGCTTGGGGTTCCCGCACCATCGCGCGGCCCATCGCGACCCGTTGGCGCTGTCCGCCCGAGAGCTCCGCCGGCCGCCGCTCCAACAACGGGAGGAGCCCGAGGATCTTCGCGGCATCGAACACGCGCTGTTTGAGCTCCGCCTTCGGGGTCTTCCGGAGCTTCAGCCCGAACGCGAGGTTCTGTTCGACCGTCATATGCGGGTAGAGGGCGTAGCTCTGGAACACCATCGCGATGTCTCGCGCCTTCGGCTCCAGATCGGTGACCTGGCGGTCGCCGATCGTGATCTCGCCGGCGGTGACCTCCTCCAGTCCAGCGATCATCCGCAGGATCGTGGACTTCCCGCATCCCGAGGGACCCACGAGGACCATGAATTCCCCGTCCGCGATCTCGAGCGAGACATCGTCGACGGCGACCACATCGTCGCCGAAGAGCTTGGTGATCCTATCCAAGACGATCCTCGACATCAGGACTCCTCCCGTCGACGTGCTCGGGGCGCATCCCGTCGAGGACGCGGTGCGCGCCGAGCGGCAGTCTTCGCCGCCAACCGTTCGTGCGTCAAGCTCGCGCGCACCCTCTGATACGCCGCCTCCCGTGCATCGATGTGATCGAGGCCGATCAGCGCGGCCCCGACCACGGGCGGCGCGTCCAAGACGAGCACGCGCGCGTCGGGCGCGAACGCTCGGACCCCCGACTCGATCCGCTCCAGGAAGGGCTGCCAGCCACTCTGGAAGACCCCGCCACCCAGGACGACATCGACGTCGAGCTTCTGCATCCGCAGGCGCCGGATCGCTACGGTCGCCATCGCGACGATCTCGTCGGCCTGGCGCCACACGACGTCGCGCGCGATGCGATCGTTCCGGCGGGCGGCGCGGAACAGGACGGGCGTCAGCTCGGTGAGCCGATGCTCCCCGAGCGTTCCTCGGTAGAGCGCCTCCATGACCTGGCTCGGACGACGCATACCGAAATGCGTCGGCACGAGGGTTCGGAGGATCGTCCGCTCGCCCCGGCCGTCCTCGGCGCGGATCGCGTGCCACAGCGAAAGGGTGCCGAGCTCGATCCCGCCGCCGAAGTCCCCGCTCACCGGGCCGATCGCGGGGAACCGCGTCACGCGACCGTCAGGCGCCACGCCCGAGCAGTTGGTTCCGAAGCCGCAGACGACTCCGATCCCCCACGACCGTTCCGTCCCCGCCCGCAGGACCGCGAAGCTGTCGTTGCGCACAACGTCCTCGATCGCGATCTCGTGTCGGCGCAGCCATCGCACGATCCGGCGATCGTCGACCGGAAGGTCCGCCCCCGACAGGCAGAAGACGCCGAGGTCGGCGAGGGGCGCGGCCGCGGGGTCGCGTCCCGCGACCCTCGCGGCCGCGCGCGTCGCCTCAACGATGGGGCGCATGTGCTCGTCCTCGCCGGGGACGCCGTCCGAGGCGGCGCCGGTCGCGATCCGGGCCGCGCCCAGGATCGTTCCGTCGCGGCGGATCAGCACGGCGTCGACCTTGCTGCCGCCGCCGTCGACCGCGAGGACCGCCGCCCGCTTCACGGCACCTCCTCCAGGGCATCGACCGTGACGAATCTGGTCCCCTCGTGCAGGTCCTCCAGGACGAGCGGCAGCGCATCGACCGTTCCGCCGGGCCAGGTGTGGAGCAACAGCACGGCACCGCCGCCGTGCTGTCGGATGCCCGCGACCGCATCGGTGGCGATCGCCTCGGGCGTCCGGGCGGGTTCCCAATCCTCGACCTCGACGTGCCAGCCGACGTGCCGGTACCCGGCGGCGGCGATGACGGCGAGCACACGGGGGTCGTCCGCGCCGTCTCCGAAGGGGCAGCGGAACCATGGCCGGGGGTCTCGGCCGGTGGCCCGGACGATGGCGTCGCGGGCGGCGTCCACATCCTCGCGCAACCCGCGATCGGAGAACAGCGGCGACCTCGCATGATGGTGCGAGTGGTTGCCGACGAGGTGTCCCTCGTCGGCGATCCGGCGGGCGGTCGCCGGGTACGCTTCGGCCCACCGCCCCTGGACGAAGAAGGTCGCGCGGACGCCGGCGCCGGCGAGTATGTCGAGGATCCGTTCGGCGGCGCCCGGCGGACACCAGGATCGGTCCGGATGTTCCGCATCGAAGGTCAGTGCGACCTGCGCGGGCTCACTCACGGGTGGTCACCTTCGAGGCGTGGACGTAGGAGCCCGGGGTTCGACCGCGCTCCACGGAGAGACGCCATGCCAAGAGCTGGGCAGGCACCACGGCCGCAGCGGGGCTCAACAGGCGGTCGAGCGACCCGATCGGGATCGACATCGTGCCGGCGGGCGCCGCGCCGCCGGTCGTCACGAGGAGGACGGCCGCGCCCAGCCTCGCGAGGTCCGCGCCAAGCGACCGATCGAGCTCGCCGGTCTCGGCCTCGGTGGCGAGCACGATCGCAGCGAGGTCGGGACCGGCGAGCTCGAGCGGTCCGTGTCGGAACTGGGCCGTCTGGAGGGATTCGACGGGCATCCCGACCGCCTCCTTGAGCGTGAGCGCCCCCATCTCGGCGGCCGCGCGGGCGGCGCCCCGACCGAGGATCACGGTCGTCGCGCGGCCGCCGTGCCAGGCGACGAGGCGGTCGGGGAGCGCCGGATCGGCCGCGAGGTCGGCGATCGTGGCGGCGGTCCTGTCGGCTTCGAGCGCGATCGTCGAGGCTGCGTCGTGCGCGCTCGTCCCCGCGATCGTGCGCGCGAGCGCGGCGAGCACCGCGAGCGCGCAGACGAAGGTCATCGTCGACGGGCCCGTCTCCTCGCCCGCGCGGGTGTCGAGCGCGACGTCGGCGAGGGAGGCGAGCGTGTTGCCGGCTCCGTTCGTGACGCACGCGATCGTCGGGGGACGCGCCGCTCCGCGAAGGGAGCGAGCGACGCCCACCGTCTCGGCGCTCTCGCCGGATTGGCTGACCAGCACCAGGAGGTCCTCCTCGCGGAGGATGGGCAGACGGAAATGCAGCAGTTCGGCCGCGTCGATCATCAGGGTCGCGACGCCCTCGGCGGCCAGTGCGGTCACGGCCGGGTAGCAGGCGTCGTAGGAGCTGCCCATCCCCGAGAACACGATGCGACCTCGTCGGGCGGAAGCCGCAGCGGCCTGGAGTGCTTCCGTCTGCTCGATCGCACCGTTCCCGGCCCGCCGGAGCGCCTCGGGCTGACCGGCGATCTCGGCGATGAATGGGTCAGGAAAGTTTCCTAACGATTTCATCGGCCGGAGTGTACGATGCCCGGCGCATGGGTGTGAAGGTGGCGGTCGTCGGCGGCGGGAGCACGTACACGCCGGAACTCGTCGAGGGATTCGTCACGCGCAGGGACCGCCTCCCGGTCGACGAGCTCGTCCTGTTAGACGTCGATCCGGAGCGACTCGCGATCGTCGGCGCCCTCGCGGAACGGATGGTGCGTGCCGCCGGATGGACCGGGACGGTCCGGTTGACCGACCGGACGACCGAGGCGCTCGAAGGCGCGAACTTCGTCATCGTGCAGCTCCGCGTGGGAGGGAACCAGGCGCGCTTCCTGGACGAGACGATCCCGCTCCGGTTCGGGTTCATCGGCCAGGAGACCACCGGCCCCGGAGGCTTCGCGAAGGCGCTCCGGACGGTGCCGGTCGTACTCGAGCTCGCCGAGCGGACGGCAGCGGTCGGTGCTCCCGACGCGTGGGTCGTCGATTTCACCAATCCGACGGGACTCGTGACGCAGGCCCTGCTCGACCAGGGCCACCGCGCGTGCGGGTTGTGCAACGTCGCGATCGGGGTCCAGCGCGACCTCGCGAAGCATCTCCACGTCGGCCCTGACCGGATCCGGCTCGATCACGTCGGTCTCAACCACCTCTCGTGGGTTCGCGCGGTGTCGGTCGACGGGGTGGACCGCTTGCCCGAGCTCCTGGCCGAAGGCTCGGAGGAGCTGACCGAAGCCGCGCCGATCGAGCTCGTCCGAGCGTTGGGAGCCATCCCCAGCTCGTACCTGCGCTACTACTACCGGACGAGCGAGGTCCTCGAACACCAACGGTCGCACCGCACCCGCGCGGAGGAGGTCCTCGAGATCGAGGCGGGATTGCTCGAGCTCTATCGCGATCCCGCTCTCGACACGAAGCCGAAGCTCCTGGAGGAGCGCGGGGGGGCGTGGTACTCGGACGCAGCGGCGGCGCTCGTCGCCTCGTTGCACGCCGGCACGGGCGACGAGCAGGTGGTCAACGTGTTGAACGAGGGCGCGATCCCGAACGTGCCGCCCGGCGACGTGGTGGAGCTCACGTGTCGCGTGGATCGCGCCGGCGCGTTCGCCGAGCCGACAGACCCCCTCGCGCCGGAGATGCTCGGGTTGGTGCAACACGCGAAGGCGTACGAGCGGCTGACGATCGAGGCCGCGCTCACCGGATCGCGCGACACGGCGCTCAAGGCGCTGCTCACGAACCCGCTCGTCGGAGACGTGGATCGCGCGGCTCCGATGCTCGATGCCCTCCTGGACGCGAACCGCGCGCATCTGCCGCGGTTCTTCGCGGATTAGCCTCCGGGCAACTCGGTCGCGTGGCGCTGGATCTTCGCGAGCGCCTCGATCGCTTGCTCGACGCCCGCGCGATCGGAGCGGAAGACGTTCTCATCGATGTAGACGGATTCGCGGAGCCCTGCGGCCTCGGCGACCGGGAACGACATCCGGGATGGATCCAGGCGGTCGGCATGGTCCACGGCGACCGGCAGTCGTGAGAGCGACGGCTGGAACAGGTCGTAGTTGGACATCGGCTCATACCCGGTCCACGCGCCCACCCCCTCGGCCTCCAGCGCGTCGCAGACGACCTGGTTGGTACGACCTGCGAACCGTTCGGGGTCGATCGCGACGACGTACCGGTAGAAACTCCAGCGGCTGATCCTCGGATCGTGCGGCATCACGCGGACCCCCGGGACCTGCGCGGCCAGCTCCTCGAAGTACGACCCGAGCTCGGCTCGTTGCGTCTGCTGCGCGGGGAAGCGCCGCATCGCGACCAGCAGGAGCGCGGCCTGGAGCTCACCCAAGCGGTAGTTGGCGCCGAACGTGTACTCCTTCTCCGCTTCGTCCTTCGGGCGCCCGCAGTCGATGATCGAGTGAGCCAGGCGAGCCAGGCGCTCGTCGTTCGTCAGCAGCGACCCTCCCTCTCCCGCGGTCATGATCTTCGAGGACTGATGGCTGAACGAGCCG
>Ga0070696_100003081_pt1 | contig 11082 bp, 10 predicted proteins | sample KBSK1253metaG_FD_65474 | JGI IMG/M metagenome (GOLD analysis project Ga0070696, IMG submission 65474) | Corn, switchgrass and miscanthus rhizosphere microbial communities from Kellogg Biological Station, Michigan, USA - KBS K1-25-3 metaG | ecosystem: Host-associated > Plants > Roots >... | reverse complement strand
TGCCTGAGGATCCGGCTGTGGTTCCAGCCCATCTGGGCGAGACCGTAGGCACCCCACTGCGACATGCCGATCCCGTGCCCGTATCCGGAGCCGTAGAACGTGAAGCTACTCGTGGCATCGGCCGGAACGGGACTCGCGAGCAGCGTCACGAGCAGCGCGAGCAATGACACAACGCGGAGCGGCAGGCGACGCATCGACCTCTTCAACCCTATCCCCCGGCCCGACGCCGGACCCCCGTGGCATCGACGGGCTGGTGCGGACCATTGAGCCGCAGGACGCCGGCGATGATCCGCGATGCTCGAGCTCCCTTACGAGGCAGCCGCTTCGCCGTCCGTCGCCACCTTCGAGTCAGTGATGGTGACGCCGTCAGGAACCGTCGATCCCGCTCCCAGCACGCATCCGGTGACAGAGGCGTCCCGGCCCACCCGAGCCCCCGGTCCGACGATCGAGCTGCGAACGATCGCCCCCGTCGCGATCGAGGCCCCCGCGTGTACCACGCTGTCCACGACCGTCGCGCGTGCCGCGACCCGAGCCTCCGGGCCGACCGAGCTCCGTTCGCCGATCACGGCGCCGGGTTCAACGTCGGCGTCCGCCGCGATCCAAGGGGCCAGGTAGCTGACGTCCCGCACGCGCCCCGCGAGCAGATCGAAGTGCGCCTGGAGGTACTTCTCGGGCGTTCCGAGATCCATCCAGTAGGCGTCGGCGACGAAGCCGAACACCGGATGCCCCGCGTCGATCACAGCCGGGAAGATCTCTCGCTCGATCGAGATCTCCCGATCGGCCGTCCAGGTCTTCAGCACCGCGGGGTCGATCAGGTACGTCCCAGCGTTCACGTCGCCTGGGATCGCCCCCTCGGGCTTCTCTCGGAACGCGAGCACGCGACCGTCGGCTTCGGTCGCGACCAGGCCGAACGCGCGCGCGTCGCCGACGTGGTGCAGCGCGATCGTGATCGCGGCGCCGCGCTCCTCGTGGAAGTGCCGCATCGCGGTCAGGTCGAGATCGGTACAGATGTCGCCGTTCAGCGCGAAGAACGGCTCTTCGCCGACCTCGGCGAGCGTGTTGACGATCGCACCGCCGGTGCCGAGGGGCTCCCGCTCCGTGACCCACGAGATCCGAGGCGCACCGCGACGGGCCTCGATGAACGGATCGAAGGCCTCCTCCAGGTACGGGGACGACATCACGACCTCGTGCACGTCGTGGCGGACGAGGCGGTCGAGGGTGTGGTCCAGGATGGGCCGATCGACGAGCGGCAGGAGCTCCTTCTTGACGGTCTCCGTCAGCGGACGCAGCCGGGTGCCGAACCCACCGACGAGCACGACCGCCTTCATCGCTTCAACCTCCCGATCAGCCACGCGAGCTCGGCCCGGGCGCGCAGCGCGAGCCATGCCGCGGGCAAGGTTACGCGACGCCAGCCGAGGGCCCGATGCTTGGCGTAGTAGCGGTACATGCTGCGGGAATGCATCACGACCAGCCGATGCGGCCGGGCCTCGCCCCCGGTCGAGATGCCGATCGCGTGGATGATCTCGACGGCCGGCGTGAACACAACCGACCAGCCCGCATCGCGCAGCCGACTGGCGATATCGAGCTCCTCTCCGTAGAGGGGGAACCCCTCGTCGAACCCGCCGACGGCGTCGTAGGCCGTACGCGGAAGGAGCATGCAGGCGCCGCTCACCCAGTCCACCTCGCGCTCGGTGGTCCGGTCCCAGCCATCCATCTCGTATCGCCGGGTGAATGGGTTCTCGCGAGTGAACGGCGAGACGAACGCATGGCCGACCGCGTCGAGGAGTTTCGGGAACCGGCGGCCCGACGGGTAGACCGTGCCGTCCGGGTTGCGGACCAGCGGCCCCACGATCCCCGCATGCGGGTGCTCGCCGGCGAGGTCGACGAGGTCCGTGAGCGTGCCGCTCCACCATTCCGTGTCAGGGTTCAGGAACAGCAGATAGGGCGCGTCGGTCGCCACCGCCCCCTGGTTCCACGCGGGCGAGAGATAGCGGTTCGTGGGGTTGCGGATCAAGCGGGCACCGAGCGTCTCGGCGACATCCGCGCTTCCGTCGCGCGAATCGTTGTCGATCACGACGACGTCGGTCGTGAGGTCGCCGCGCGCCCCCTCGAGGGAGCGGAGGCACCGCTCGAGCCACGGGCCGGTGTTGTAGTTCACGATGACCACCGCCAGCGCGGCGGCCGGCGGCGCCGTCATGCCTGCGGCGATCCCTGCGCGATCAGGAAGATGCCCACGACGATGAAGCCCACCCCGACCCACCCCAGCACCGGCACGTGCTCGTGCAGGAAGACGATCGAGGCCAACAGGATCAGCACGTAGCCGAGCGCGGCGAACGGGTACGCGAACGACAGCGACGTGCGCGAGAGGGCGAAGATCCACAGCACCGCGGACAGCCCGAAGATCCCGATGCCCAGCCAGACGAGCCAGGTCGTCGCGATCTGCCGCAGAGCATCGGCGTTCAGCGCCAGCTCGCCACCGTTGGCGTCGGTCACATGGTTCACACCGATCTTCAGCGTCACCTGCGCGATCGCCGCCAGGGTCACGGATACGAGGATCAAGCCGATGGTCATCCGTCGGTCGCCTTTCTGGGTCGGTTCGGTCATGAGCTCGGTCACAGGCTCTCCATCTCCACCGTCACGGGGAAGCTCAGTTGGTCTCGCCTGCCGTCCGCCTGCTGCACCTGGAAGGAGTACCGCTGGTCCTGCACGTGGTAGACCCGCGCGCTGTCGCGCGAATGCACGCCCAGCGTGACCCAGTAGGTGCCGCCGGTGACCGGGATCGGACCGAGGGCGAACCGCACGCGCCTGGTGCCGTGGATCGTGCCGAGCTCGAGACCGTGGTGCGCGGTGTCATCGCCGAACACGAATGCGTTCGTCGCGTCGTGCAGCCCGAAGGACACCACCGGGTCCTCGACCGGCTCCGGTGCCCGCACATCCACCTGGATCGTGAGCGTTTCCCCGGAAGGGATCGCCCCCTGCACCGGGAGGCCGCCGCGCAGCAGATCGACCGCCACGATCTCGACCTCCTTCGAGCCTTCCTCACGTGCGAACTCGAGGTCGTGGTGCAGGATCGTCAGCCGCATCTCACGAACGACGTCGTCGGGCGCCCCGATCGCGTGTACACGCCCATGGTCGAGCATCACGGCCTGATCGCACAGCTGCCGGACCTGGTCGAGCGCATGGCTCACGATCACGATCGACCTCCCCTCCCGTTGGAAGGAACGGACCTTGTCGAGGCATCGCGCCTGGAAGCCTTCGTCGCCGACCGCGAGCACCTCATCGATCAGGATGATCTCCGGGTCGACGTGCACGGCGCAGGCGAACCCGAGCCGCACCAGCATGCCCGAGGAATAGAACTTCACGGCCGTGTCCATGAAGTCCTCCAGCTCGGCGAAACCGACGACGTCGTCGTAGACGGCGTCGGTCTCCGCGCGCGAGAGCCCGAGGAACGACGCGTTCAGGTAAACGTTCTCGCGTCCGGTCAGCTCCGGATGGAACCCAGCGCCGAGCTCGATCAGCCCCGCGATGCGGCCGCGCTCGCGGACCAGTCCCTTCGTCGGTCGAAGGATCCCCGCGATCACTTTGAGCAGGGTGGACTTGCCCGACCCGTTGTTGCCGATCAGACCCATCGTGCCGCCCGTGGCCACCTCCAACGACACGTCGCGCAGCGCCCAGAAGTCCTCTGCACGCGTGCGACCGGAAAGGATGCGCTGCTTCAGAGACGTCGGTTTCTCGCGATACACGCGGAACCGCTTCGACAGGTCGGAGACCTCGATCGCGATGTCGCTCATAGCTCCTCGGCGAAGTCGCCGGACATGGAGAAGTAGAGCCGCCACGACAGGTACACGGCCACCGCGGCGATCGCGATGACGACCGACAGGCCGCCGGCGAGCTGTGGGGCCGAGTACGGCGCCAGGACCTTCGCGGCATCCGATGAGTGGTACAGCGCTCGCTGGAAACCCATCACGACCCAGGAGACCGGATTCACCAGATAGAGACGCCATCCGTTGATGTGGAACCGCGAGTCGATCATGAACTGGTACACCGCGCCCGCCGAGTAGACGATCGGCGTCATCCAGAACCAGACGAGCACCGCGAGGCCGATCAAGTGCTGCACGTCTCGGTATCGCACGTTGAGCGCCGCGACGAACATCGTGAACGCCACGGTCATCAACAACAACGCGACGAACGCGAACGGATACAGCCACACGACGTTCAGCTGGAACCCGTACCCGGAGACGACGAAGAAAACGATGAGCACCGTCGACTGCAGCACGAAGTCGACGAGGCAGACGCCTACGGTACCGAGCGGCAAGATCTCTCGCGGGAAGTACACCTTCTTCACGAGGTTGGCGTTCGCGATGACGGATTGCGCGCCGTTGGACAAAGAGACGGAGAACAGGTTCCACGCAAGGAGGCCGGCGAGGAGGAACGCTGGGTAGTCCGTGATCCCTCCCTTGAAGATCCTCGTCACGAACGCGAAGACCGCCAGGAAGACCACCGGGTTGAGCAACGACCACACGGCGCCGAGCACGGATGCGGTGTACTTGACCTTCAGTTCTTTGCGCACCAGGTTCCACAGGATCTCGCGAGCGCGGTACAGCTCGCGGGCGCGCTGTCGCACGTGGAGCCGAGGCGGCTCGGAGGTGCGCTCGGTAACGTTGGTCACGGCCGCGATCGGGAGACTCCTTGCGAGGGACGGGCTGCAGCGAACCCGCTGCTCAGGCCGAGTCTAGCAAGGCCGTTTCCCCGCCCCTATGACGGATGCGTGAAGCTTTCCAGTGCGCGTGCGAACCGCAGTCCGTAGCCGTCGGCGAGCTCCGTTTCGGTGACGCCGAGATCGGCCAATGCATCAGCCCACCGCCGCATGTTGTCACCGACGGGGTCGGCCACGAGGCCGCTCGTTCGGGTGATCGCGTCGGCGTAGCCGTGCGCGGTCGCCTCCCGGTTGGCGAGCGCGTCCATGTACTCGCGCGCGGTCGCACCCATCCGCATGCGCGTCGCCGCATCGTCGGCGAGCTCGGCGATCCGTGAGGCAAGCTCGGCGACATCCGGAGGTCCCGGAGCGATGGCGACCACGGTGCCCTCGGGGCTGTCGAGGTACGTGCCGGTGGCCGAGACGATCGTCGGGCGACCCACCTGCATCGCGCGAGCGAGCGTGCCCGACACCTCACCCCGATGCGGGAACCGAAGGTCGACGACGATGTCGGCAGCCTGCAGCCAGCCGAGGAACTCGACGTCGGCAACGTCGGTGGCGACCGTGAGGCGGTTGCCGAGCGCGGAGCGCTCGGCAACCGGGGTGAAGTCGTAGGTCGCCACCCTTCGTCCGACGACGGCCACATGGACGTCGTCGGGCAACGTGGCGACCGCGGCGAGCAACCCATCGAGCTGCTTCGACTCGGTGACATCGCCCGCGGCGACCACGAGCGTGCGGCCGCCGCGCGCCTCCGCGGCCGTCCGCAGCCGCGCGCCCACCGGTGCAGCCTCTGCGATCGCCGTCGCGGTTTCCACCGGCGGGTGCGGCACGACGTAGATCGGCGTACGGCAGCCGAGCTGCTCCAGATACCGGCGGCAGAAGTCGGCGTGTACGACGATGCCGCGCGCACGTCGCGCCACCGCGGCGATCCACGGGATGCGCAGCGGGCGGTTCGCAAGCGCATCGGGCAGTGTCATCCGTTCCCGGGCCTCCAACGCTTCGCGCATCGCAACGAAGCCGAGGCGGTCACCGCTCGTCATCAACCCGCGCACGAAGTCGTCCAGCGACAGATCGTGCAGGACGACCAGGCCGGGCGCCTGCCAGACCATGCGGTAGATCGGCAGGTGGAAGTCGGCGTTGTTGCCGAGGTGATAGATCCCGAGTCGGTACGCGGGGACGGTCGCGAAATCCGGATCTCGCACCGGCCAGATCGGGTCGACCGGGAGCTGCTGCGTGAACCCGATCCGCACGAGCCCCTGCAGCACCGCCCGGTGATACGTCGCGATCCCCGTCGGCGCCGGCGGGAGGGGCCCGAGGGACGCGATCTTCCGGATCGACCGTGGCGCGGTCAGGCGCTCGTTGACCGCGCGCTGGGCCCGTCGCAGGGGCGAGCGCATCAGTCCAGCAGCCGGGCGACGATCTGCGGCCAGCTCGGGACGACCTCGCGGACCAGGTCCTGCGCGGCCGCGCCCATCCGCCGCGCGGCGTCCGCGTCGCCGGCCAATCGGTCGAACGCGGCGGCGATCGCCCGAGGCTCCGGCTCGGTCACCAACCCGGTCGTCCCGTCCTCGACGAACTCCAACGGCCCGCCCGCGTCGGTGAGCGTCACGACGGGCCGAGCCGCCGCGAACCCCTCGATCGTCACGTAGCCGTAGTCCTCGTCGTACGGCCCGAAGTACACGGCTCGGGCACCGAGGTAGAGCTCGTGCAGGCGCTCATCGCTCACCGCGATCTCGATCCGGATCCGATCGCCGAGCCCGAGCCGCTGGATCTGGTCGCGCAGGCCCCGCTCGTCGGGCCCGCGTCCCACGAGGACGAGATCGATCCCACTGCGGGTGTGCTGCATCGCGTCGATCACGAGCGATTGCCGCTTCAACGGCTCGAGCCGGCTCGGGTAGAAGATGTAGTCGCCGTAGCCGCCCTTCGGCATGTCGAGCAGCGCTGTCATCGCGGGCGACGGGTGATACAGCGCCTCGGCAGGGATCTGGAGCCCGTCCCACAGGCGCTTGGCGACGTTCTTGGAGTTCGTGAAGATGCGCTTCGCCTCGCCGAGTGCCAGGCGATCGCCGGTGTGGATCAGCTCACGGACCGTCGCGCCGTCGTCTTGGACCGAGAGGTCGGCGAAATCCGGGTGATCCCACAACTCATACGCCGAGCGGTGTTGGTGGATGAGCCACACGATCTTGCGGTCGTGCGAGGCGAGGTACGCCGGGAACTTCAACGCGATCACGGCGTCGACGCGCATCCCGTTGGACTCGGTGATGTCGAACGATCGCCAGACGGCCATCTGATGGACGATCTCGGTCGCGAGGTACCACTTCCCTGCGATCGTCACGATCTCTGCGTCGTGGCCGGCCTTGATGAGCGCCCGGGTGAGCGCTTCGGTGTGGATCTCGGCCCCGCCGCGCACGAAGGCCGTCTGCGGGTGCAGCACGGCGATCCTCACGGTTCCTCCGGCGCGTGGCGAAGCTCGCCGACCTGGTGCTGCAGCTCCTCGACCTGCTGCTCGAGCTCGAGGATCCGCTCGGACAAAGCGACGGTGAGATCCATCGCGTCGCCCAACAGGCGGTCGTAGCGGCGCGTGGCGAACCGACCGCCCCGGAACAACGCGTACTTCACCTTCCTGCGAAGCGGCGTCGGCGCGGCGAGGTGCGGCTCACCCAGCGGCGTGGTCGCGCGCTCGTCGGTACGCATCTTCGCGACGAACTCGAGCATCTGCTCGCGCACCTGCCTCGTCCCCGCCTGTGGGCGTGCGCCGGCCTCCTGCGACCAATAGAGATGGCGAACGAGCGAGAGGTATCCCTCGTCCTCGGGCTCGGGGGACGTCATGGCGCGCAGCGTAGCAGTGCTTCCTGGCGCGCCGCTTCAGTCCTTCGGGAACTTCGGTCCGGTGCAATCGGTCCGCAACGGCAGCGGGTCCGGCGGCCGCGGATCCTGCTTGAAATCGAACGCCGAGAGCATCGGCGTCGCCTGCCGGTCGCGGTGCGTGAGGAAGGGCCTGAGCATCCAGTTGTCCTCGATGAACCGGATCACGCTCGAGAACTCCCCCTGCTCGTGACTCACCTTCCCAGCCACGGCGTATGGGCTGATCACCATGAGCGGGACCCGGAACCCGAAGCCCATACGGTCGACGTCGGGGGGCGGCACGTGGTCGTAGAACCCGCCGTAGTCGTCCCACGTGAGGAAGATCGCGGTGTCCTTCCACATCGGCGAGCGCATGATCGTGTCGATCACCTGCGTCGACCAGTTCTCCCCGTGACAGAACGAGTACTCCGGATGCTCCGACAGCTCGAAGCGCGGCGTGATCCACGTCACCGGTGGCAGCCGGTCGTTGCGGATGTCGGCGAGGACTCGATCGACCGGTCGCACGTACTTCGTCCACCGCTTCGGGTGGTTCCGGTAGCGCTCGATCGCCGAGTACGCCGACCAGATGTAGCCGCGCTGTTGCTCGGTGGCGGCGTAGTAGGCCCACGGGATGTGGTGCTGGTGCAGCAGGTCGCCTTCGGTCTCGAAGTCGAAGCACGGCGGCACCTTCACGACGTTGCCTTCGGAGTCGTACACCTCGACGAGCTGTTGGGTCGGTGCGTCGCATCCGAACGTGTTGGAGAAGAACCCGGTGCGCCGCGGGTTGTCGCGCGCGCCACCGGACTGCGCCGCGATCGAGTACAGGTGGTTGGGGAACGACGGTCCCCACGCCGAGGCGAAGAAGTCGTCGAACAGCACGTTGTGCGTGGCCCAATGCCAATAGTTCGGCAGCTGGTCGTGGTGGAGCTGGGTGTAGGCCCAGTTCCCCGTTGGGCCTTGATCGAACCCGTCCATCTTCCCCTGGTCCCACGCGACCCTGGAGCACGGGTAGCAGTGCGGGATGTCGGCCGGTATCCGGCCGTCGGTGCCGCGGCTGAGAGGTCGGCGCCGCCCGTAGTCCATACCGACCGAGACGCCGTTGGCACCGGGGAACGTTCCGAACATGTTGTCGAACGTCCTGTTCTCCTTGACCAGGAACACGACGTGCTTGATCGGCGTCGTCGTCTGGTACTCGCCCGCATCGACCGGGGGCGGCAGGCCGGATGCGGTGACCACCGGCGTCGTTGAGATGTTCGGGGTCGGCGGCGTCCCCTGGGTGGTGGGGTCGGTGCACGCCACCGCGACGAGCGCGACCGCGAACAGGGCGAGGATCCACCGGCGGATGCCCATCAGCTCTCCGGCGGCGGTGCGTCCCAGATCGAACCCCGGCAGTCGGTGCGCAACGGCTGTGGATCGGGCGGCAGCGGCGTCTGGGAGAGGTCGAGCGCTCCGCGGAGCCCGTTGGCGATCCGGTCACGTCGGGTCAGGAACGGCCGAAGCGACCAGTTGTCCTCGATGAATCGCAGCACGCTCGAGAACTCATACGTCGTGTGGTCGACGTAGCCCGGCTTCGCGTAGGGGCTGATGATCATCGCCGGTACGCGGATGCCGAGCCCGAAGTCGTCGAGGCGCACCGGTGGGACGTGATCGTAGAACCCGCCGAAGTCGTCCCACGTCACGACCAGCAGCGTGTTGTTCCATGCGGCGGAACGCATCAGGGCGTTTATGACTTCGATCGTCCAGTTCTGTCCCCAGCAGAAGTTGTACTCGGGGTGCTGGGAGAGCTGGAAGCGGGGTGTGATCCAGGTGACCGGAGGTAGCCGGTCGGCCGTGATGTCGCGCACCACATCGTCGACCGGGCGGATGTGGTCGCCCCACAGCTGCGGGTCGCTGCGGTACCGGTCGATCGCCGAATACGCCGACCAGATGTACCCGAGCTGTGCGTTGGTCGCCGCGTAGTAGGCCCACGGGATCTGCTTCGCGTTGAGCAGGTCGCCCTCCGTCTTGAAGTCGAAGCAGGGATCGACCTTCACCATGTAGCCCTCGGGGTCGACGATCTCGACGTAGCCGTCGCGCGCGATATCGCATCCCCACGACTTCGCGTAGCCGGCTTGCTGCATCTCCGCCAGGGTCGATGGCGGCTGCCAGGGGTTGTCGAGAACGCCCCCCGACGTCGCGGCGATCGAGTACATATGGTTGGGGAACGATGGCCCGACGGCCGAGGCGAAGAACCGGTCGGCGATCGCGTAGCGCTTCGCCCATGACCAGTAGGCCTCGATGTCGGCGCGTTGGAACTGCGTGAAGGCGAACTGATCGGCGGCGTCGGTCTGGTTGAACCCGTCCATCGCGCCGCCATCGATCGAGGCGATGTTGCAGTTGTAGCAGTGGGGCAGATCGTGGGCTCGCTGGAGCGGGGCTCGTGTCAGCGGCCTGCGAACGCCGTGGTCATCGGCCGACGATGCCCCGTTGGCACCGGGGTACGTGCCGAACATGTTGTCGAAGCTGCGGTTCTCCAAGATCAGGAAGACCACGTGCTTGATCGGCGTGCGCGTCTGGAACGTCGAGGCGTCCACCACAGCCGGCAGCGCTGCGGTCACGGGATCCGGCGGCGCGTTCAGCAGCTGGCCGGTTTCCGGATCGACCGTCCCCTGCTTCACAGGAACAGGAACGGCTGGCGAGGGCGAGTCCGCAGCGTCGCGCGGAGGCATCGCGCATGCCAAAGCGACGACGACGAGCGCGAGCGCGAGCGTGACGGAGCGGGTGGGGAGGCGACGGGCCCATGCCATCGGGGCGCAAGCCTATCGGTCGAGCAACGTGCGAAGGGCTTCGTCCAACGGCGGGAACGATGGAAGGGACAGGTTCTCCACGAACACGCTGGTCAACGCCGACCGTTGGGGCCGCGGCGCCGGCAACGCGAGATCCGCCGCATGTTGCGGCTCGACCGCACCGGGGAGGTCGCCGATCGCCTTGAGCCGACCCAGGACGTCGAACCACGTGGTCGCGTCGGGGCCTGCGAGGTGGTACGTGCCGAACCGTCGCGTGAGCGTCAGCGGGAGCAGCCGGTCGGCCAGGTGGTCGACGAACGTGGGACTGCAGACGCGATCGGCGACCGCGGCGGCGGTCTGGGCGGCGCGGAGCCGCTGCAGCTGGCCGGACAGGTAGTCGGTCGGAGCCCCGAACACGGCCGCGGTTCTCACGATGAAGTGCTCCGGGAGCGTCTGGCGCACCAGCCGTTCCCCCGCGAGCTTCGAACGCCCATAGACGCTCAGGGGGCGCGGCTCGTCGGTCTCGTCGTACGCCCCCGCCTTCGCCCCGTCGAAGACGAAATCCGTCGAGATGTGTAGGAGCAGCGCGCCCGATGCCCGTGCGGCCAGGGCGAGCGAATGGGGTCCCTGCGCGTTGTCCCGGAACGCCCGCGAGGGGTCGCTCTCGTTCGCGTCCACCTTCGTGAAGCCGGCGCAGTTCACGATCAGATCGGCCCCGAGCGCCGGGATCGTGCGGAACACCGCGTCGTGGTCACCGATGTCGAGCTCGGCGTGTGG
>Ga0070696_100003080_pt1 | contig 11084 bp, 8 predicted proteins | sample KBSK1253metaG_FD_65474 | JGI IMG/M metagenome (GOLD analysis project Ga0070696, IMG submission 65474) | Corn, switchgrass and miscanthus rhizosphere microbial communities from Kellogg Biological Station, Michigan, USA - KBS K1-25-3 metaG | ecosystem: Host-associated > Plants > Roots >... | reverse complement strand
TTGAACAGCACGTAGGTCGGGTGCTCGTCGATCGCCTTCTCCATGTCGAACGGCTGCAGGCCCTTCTGGCGGTACTTGCCGGTGGTGTAGAAGTCGCCCTGCATCACGTAGTACTCGTGGTCGACCTTCGGCAACCCCTCCGGCGGCTCGACCAGGATCAGCCCGTACATGCCGTTGGCGATGTGCATGCCCACCGGCGCGGTGGCGCAGTGGTACACGTAGATGCCCTGGTTCAGCGCCTTGAAGGTGAACCGCGAGGCATGCCCCGGCGCGGTGAAGCTGGACGCCGCCCCGCCGCCCGGCCCGGTCACCCCGTGCAGGTCGATGTTGTGCGGCATCTTGCTGTCCGGCGCGTTCTTCAGGTGGAACTCCACCGTGTCGCCCTGGCGCACCCGGATGAAGCTGCCCGGCACGGTGCCGCCGAAGGTCCAGAACGTGTAGCTGACGCCCTCGGAGATCGGCATCTCCTTCTCGATCACTTCCAGCTCGACGATCACCTTCGCCGGGTAGTTGCGGTTGACCGGCGGCGGCACGTACGGCGGGCTGGTCAGCACCGCGTGGATCGGCTCGCCCTGCGGCGGACCGAAGTCGCCGCGGGTGACGTGTTCGGCCGGGGCGTTGGTGGTCGGGGTTGCATCCGTCTTGGCCGCGGCCTGCGGCTTGCCGGAGCAGGCCGCCAGCGTCAGCAACGCGGCGGCAGCGACGACGAGGAGCGGTGTACGTGACATGAGGCGGTCTCCGTGAGTTCTTGCGCCTCCTAGCCTAGGCGATCGCCCCGCCGCCCTACTGACCTGAGTCAATTTGAAAGACTTTGCCGTCTCGCTGCGTCACCCTGCCGCGGCCGCACCATGCCCGCTCAACCAGGTTTGCCGTCCGCCCGCGGGGTCAGGTAGATCCACGCCGAACGCAGCACCCATGGCAGGAACGCCAGCAGCCAGCCGTACGCGGCGATCACCAGCCACAGGTAGACGTCGCCGCCCAGCTCGGCGCGGATGCGCAGCAAGGCCACCGCCTGCAACAGGCCGAAGCACAGCCAGGCCACCGCACCCATCTGCAGCGGCCGGCCGGAGTGGCCCTGGGTCACCCGGGTCACCATCGCCACCAGCATCGAGCCGAAGAAACCGATCGCCAGGGCATGCAGCGGCGCACGGCCAAGCACGAGATGCCCGCTGGCCGCGTACACCACGTCCTGGACTGCATACAGCACGAACGCCACCGGCAGCCATGCAAAAGCCAGGTGCAGCACCGCCAGCAGGCCCGGCCGCATCGCCTTCCACGGCTGCCAGGTCAGCGCATGCCAGGCGAATACCAGTGCCAGCGGCACGTCCGCCAGCCACAGCCAGCCCAGCGCGCCGCGCCATTCCAGCAGCAGGTGCGCCAGCAGCAGCACCCACACCATCGGCATGCTCCAGTCGGGTCGGACTACCTCGTAGCCTTTCACCATGTTGCCGGTGAAGAACGGCAACATGCGGTGCATCACCGAGAAATAGATCGGCAGCAGCAGGCCATACGTGCCCAGCTTGATCGCCAGCAGCGCGCAATCCTCCGGCGCGCCGAACAGGTAGGCCAGAAACACCACCAAGCCCAGACAGCCCAGGCTCAACGCTGCCAGGCAGGAGCGGGCATGGCCCTTGCGTTCGGCCACCGACGCGCGCAGCACACCGGCCAGCGTCCACACGCCGATCAGATAGCCGGCCAGCATCACGGCGATGCCGAGCTTCAGCAGCCACGGCAGGTCAAGCAGGCCTGCGTTCGCCAGCACGTAACCGCCGAACACGCAGCCGGCCACCGGCAGATAACGCGTCTTCGGCAAGTCGGGCCGCCCCAGCCAGCGCGGGAATGTGGTCATCAGGAAACCGAACATGAACAGTGGGAACAGGCCGTACTGGATCAGCATCGCGTGCGCCCAGCCCGGCGGGATCGACGGCTGCGGCCAGCTGGCCAGCCCGAAGCGCATCCAGGTCAACTCCACCGCCCACCACGCCATGCTGAGCAACACCGCGATGCTGCCGGCCAGAAACAGCGGTCGATGCGGCGCGGCGGCGAGCAAACGGGGGAGCCCGGCGAAAGCCGAAGGCACGGAACTGGTGGATTGCGGTTCGGACATGACGTCGGCAGCCGGAACGAGAACGATTCGCCATGCTGCCACGCCATCGCCGGCGGCAGCCATGACCTGCATCAAACGGGCCACCAGTGCCGTGTCGCCCTGCAAACAGGGTGGCCGCGTCGGCAGATTCGCGGGCCGCTTCGTGAGCGTATGCTCGCCAGGCTTTGCCGGGTCACGAAGCACCCAGGGGAACCCATGACCCATATCGTGGGGGCAATCGCCCCGAGGGGAGTCATCATGAAACGCATGAGTGTGTGGCTGGTGCCGGCCGTCGCGGTACTGTGCCTGGGCAGCGTCCAGGCGGCGGCAAAGGACCAGGCGAACATCGTCCGCGATTACACCGACACCGTGGCTCCGGCCGACCAGCAGGCCTATGAGGCGGGCATCAAGAGCTACAACCAGTGTCTGGCCCAGCACGGTTTCAAGTACGCGTGGACCAGTTGGGTGCACGAAACCGGCGACGTCTACAGTTATTCCTACGTCACCGAGCCGATGACATGGGCCGGCTTCGACGCCATGCACGACGCCGGCAAGGCCTGCGACGCCACGTTCAGGACGCAGGTGAACCCGCACCTCAAGGGCGAAACCAGCGTCTTCATGCAGGGCGACTCCGAGCTCAGCCACCTGCAGACAGACACGCTCGGCACGCCCGCCCTGATCGAGGTCACCTACTTCAAGCTGAAACCGGGCCAACGGCAGGCCTTCAAGGACGCGGCCAAGAAGATCTATGCCGCCGCGAAAAAGAGCAAATGGACGGGCTACTCGATGTTGAACGAAGTCATCGACGGTGGCGATGGCGCGCCGGATTTCCTGCTGGTGAGTCCCGCCAAGAGTTGGGCCGACCTGGGCAAGGAGATCGACCCGACGCTGTGGAAGATGCTCGAGAACGTCTACGGCAAGGCGGACGCGGATGCGCTGCGCAAGACCGTGCGCGACGCCACCCAGGAAAGCCCGTCGCACGTCGACAGCTACAACGCGGAACTGAGCTACCGGCCCACCGGCAAGTAGCGCCGCGATGAACCCATCGGGCGGTCCGTGGTGCGGGCCGCCCGATGCCGGCGGATCACCGGCCTCACTCCGTCAGCAGTGCCTGTCCGATCTCGCGCAGCTTCTTCGGGTTCAGCAGTTCCAGTTCGCGCCCTTCGATCTCGATCAGCTGCTGGCTGCGGAAGCGGCTGAGTACGCGGCTGACGGTTTCCGCGGCCAGACGCAGGTAGTTCGCGATGTCGCCGCGCGACATGCTGAGGTGGAAGCGCGTGCCGGAAAAGCCGCGCACGGCGTAGCGGCCGGCCAAGTCCAGCAGGAACGCGGCGACGCGCTCATCGGCGCTGTGGTCGCCGGCGAGCAGGCTGGCGGTGCCCAGCTCCTTGCTCAGCATGCGGAACAGATGCTGCTGCACGGCGGGGATGCGCGAAGCCAGCGCGCTCATCGCGGGGAACGAGAAGCGGCAGAACCAGGCCGTGTCCAGCGCCACCGCGTCGCACGGAAAATGCTCGGGGTAGATCGCGTTGAGGCCGATCACCTCGCCGGGCAGGTAGAAGCCCAGCACCTGCTCGCGGCCTTCCTTGTCGACCATGCGGGTCTTCACGGTGCCCGCGCGCACGGCGAAGATCGCGCGGAACGGATCGCCGGTACGGAAGATGTGCTCGCCGGCGCGGAACGGCCCCACGTGTTCGACCAGGCACTGCAGTTCGGCCAGCTCCGGCTTGTCGTAGCCGGCGGCGATGCAGGCGCTGGAAAACGCGCAGGTGCCGCAGAAGCGGCTCTCGTCGCCGTCGTCGGCAATCGGGCTGGGCGGCTCGGGCAGGCGCCCTGCCATGGGCTTGGATGGCATGATGATGATGGGCTGCCGGGTCGGGGCTGCGTGGATCAGATCACGCGAGAGTAGCGTGGGGCCTGTGCCGCGTCGTCCAGGTAGGCGTCGAAGCACATGGCGATGATACGCAACAGCAACCGCCCTCGCGAGGTCACCCGGATCTCGCGAGGGTTTTCCGTTGCCAGCCCATCCTCGATCAGCGGCAGCAGGCGCTGCCGTTCGCGCACGAAGTATTCGTCGAACAGCAGCCGGTGGCGCGCACCGAACGCCTGTTTGTCCAGCGTGCCATGGCACATCAGTTCGTTGATCAGTTCGCGCCGGATCACGTCGTCCTCGTCCAGCACCAGCCCCCGCGCCACCGGCAGGCGGCCGGCGTCCAGCGCCGCGTAGTAGCCGATCAGGTCGCGCGCGTTCTGGCTGTAGCTGTCGCCGATGCGGCCGATCGCGCTGACGCCCAGGCCGACGATGTCGCAATCGCCGTGCGTCGAGTAACCCTGGAAATTGCGCTGCAGCGTGCCGGCGCGCTGCGCCAGCACCAGCTCATCGCTGGCCTTGGCGAAGTGGTCCATGCCGATGTAGACGTAACCGGCTGCCGACAGGTGCTCCAGCGCGCGACCGAACAACGCCAGCCGGGTGGCGGCGTCGGGCAGGTCGGCGGCATCGATCTGCCGCTGCGCCTTGAACATCTCCGGCAGGTGCGCGTAGCCGTACACCGCCACGCGGTCCGGATTCAGCGCCACCACCTGGTCCAGGGTGCGGCTGAAACCGTCCACGGTTTGCAACGGCAGGCCGTAGATCAGGTCGACGCTGGCCGAGCGGAACGACGCGGCCCGCGCCGCCTCGATCACTTCGCGGGTCTGTTCGAAGCTCTGGATCCGGTTCACTGCCTTCTGCACCACCGGATCGAAATCCTGGATACCCACCGAGATCCGGTTGAAGCCCAGCTCGCCCAGGTTGCGAATGTAGGCGGCGTCGGCGAAGCGCGGGTCGATCTCGATGCCGTACTCGCGCGACGCCTCGTGGCTGAAACTGAAATGCCGCGCCAGCGATTCCAGCAGCTCGCTCATGTGCGCGGTATCGAGGAAGTTCGGCGTGCCGCCGCCGAAATGCAGCTGGCGTACCGGGCGATCGCGATCGAACAGCGGCGCGATCAGCTCGATCTCGCGGTACAGCCGTTCGAGGTAGCGGTCGGCCTGGGTCACGTCGCGGGTGATCACCCGGTTGCAGCCGCAGTAGAAGCACGGGCTCATGCAGAACGGCACGTGCACGTACAGCGACAGCGGCCGCGGGATCGGCTCCTCGTTGGAGGCGCGGATCACCTCGCGCAACGCCGCCTCGTCGAAGGCAGCCCTGAACTGCGGCGCTGTCGGGTAACTGGTGTAACGCGGTCCGGCCACGTCGTAGCGGGCGACCAGCGCCGGATCGAATTCGGGAGGAGTGATGGGAATGACCATGGCAGCGAGTCTGTCGGCGCCCCCGCCTGCCCGCATTGATCCGGATCAAGTCGCGCAGCGGTTGCGGCGACCTGCCGCAACCGCTGCTCCGCAGGAGCCCGTCGCGTTTCAGCGGCTGTAAGGTTCGATCCGCTGCTCGATCGAACCGAAGATCGAGGCGCCGGCGGCGTCGGTGACGTCGATCTTCAGGCGATCGCCGAACTTCAGGAACGGCGTGGTGGGATGGCCGTCGCGCAGGGTTTCCACCGTGCGTTGCTCGGCCAGGCAGGAGGCGCCCTTGCCGGTGTCCTCGTTCGCGATGGTGCCGGAACCGACGATGGTGCCGGCGGTCAGCGGGCGGGTCTTCGCCACGTGGGCGACCAGCTCGGCGAAGCTGAACTGCATGTCGACGCCGCACTCGGCCTCGCCGAACCAGGCGCCGTTCAACCAGGTGCGCATCGGCAGGTGCAGCTTGTCGCCCTGCCAGGCGTCGCCCAGTTCGTCCGGCGTCACCAGCACCGGCGACAGCGCCGAGCGCGGCTTGGACTGCAGGAAGCCGAAACCCTTGGCCAGCTCGCCAGGAATCAGCCCGCGCAGGCTGACGTCGTTGACCAGACCGACCAGTTGGATGTGTCCGGACGCCTGCGCCGGCGTCGCCGCCATCGGCACGTCGTCGGTGACCACCACCACTTCGGCTTCCAGGTCGATGCCGTAATCCTCGCTGGGTACGACGACCGGATCGCGCGGCCCGAGGAACCCGGCGCTGGTCGCCTGGTACATCAGCGGGTCGGTGTAGAACGACTTCGGCACCTCGGCGCCGCGGGCGCGGCGCACGCGCTCGACGTGCGGCAGGTAGGCCGAGCCGTCGACGAACTCGTACGCGCGCGGCAGCGGCGAGGCCAGCGCGTGGACGTCCAGCGCAAAGGCGCCGACGGCATGGCCGGCATTCAACTCATCGGACAGCGCGTTGAGCCGCGGCGCGGCATTCGGCCAGTTGTCCAGCGCCGCCTGCAGCGTCGGCGCAATGCCATCCGCCTTCACTGCACGGGTGAGGTCGCGGCTGACCACCACCAGCGTGCCGTCACGGCCGCCTTCCTTGAGAGATCCGAGTTTCATCGTGCTGCCTTGTGTCTGATGCGTGGAGGGTTCGCCGTCACGGCGCGAAGTGCTTGCGGATATCCTGCCAGCATCGGTAGTAGTCGCGCTGCAATTGCGGCGCATCCAGCGCCTGTTGCGTGGGGCGGATCACCTTGCGCGTCTCGAACATGAAGGCCATGGTGCCGTCGATCACGTCCGGCTTCGCCAGGTCGGCCTGCGAGGCCTTCTCGAACGTGGCCGCGTCCGGGCCGTGGCCGCTCATGCAGTTGTGCAGGCTCGCACCGCCGGGCACGAAACCCTCGGCCTTGGCGTCGTACACGCCGGTGATCAGGCCCATGAACTCGCTGGCCACGTTGCGATGGAACCACGGCGGCCGGAACGTGTGCTGCGCCACCAGCCAGCGCGGCGGGAAGATCGCGAAATCCACGTTCGCCGTGCCGACGGTGTCGCTGGGCGAGGTCAACACGGTGAAGATCGACGGGTCCGGATGGTCGACGCTGATCGAGCCGACCGTGTTGAAGCGGCGCAGATCGTACTTGTACGGCGCGTAATTGCCGTGCCAGCCGACCACGTCCAGCGGCGAGTGGCCGATCTTCGCCGACCACAGCGTGCCCTGGAACTTCGCGACCAGCTCGAACGCGCCTTCGACGTCCTCGTAGGCCGCCACCGGCGTCAGGAAGTCGCGCGCGTTGGCCAGGCAGTTCGAGCCGATCGGGCCGAGGTCCGGCAGGCGCAGCAGCGCGCCGAAGTTCTCGCAGACGTAACCGCGGGCCACTCCTGCGCTTCCTGCGCCCGTGGCACTCGCACTTCCATGTGCGTCGGCGACCTCATCGGGCAGGTCGACGCGGAAGCGCATGCCGCGCGGGATCACCGCGATCTCCTGCGGCTCGATCTCGACCACGCCCAGTTCGGTGGCCAGCCGCAGCCTGCCCTGCTGCGGCACGATCAGCAGTTCGCCGTCGGCGTCGTAGAAGAATCGCCCTCGCATCGAGCGATTGGCCGCATACACGTGGATGCCGACGCCGGCCTGCTCGGCCGGCCCGCCGTTGCCGGCCAGGGTGACCAGGCCGTCGACGAAATCGGTCGACGCAGACGGCAGCGGCAACGGATCCCAGCGCAGCTGGTTCGGCGTGGCCGGGGCTTCGTCGAAACGGTTGTGGAAGGTGGCGTGCGCCAGCGGCTGGAACGGCTGGTGCACCGCCGCCGGACGGATCCGGTACAGCCAGCTGCGCCGGTTCGCGTGGCGCGGCGCGGTGAACGCGGTGCCGGACAGCTGCTCCGCATACAGGCCGTGCGCCACCCGCTGCGGCGAGTTCTGGCCCTGCGGCAAGGTGCCCGGAACGGCCTCGCTGGCGAATTCGTTGCCGAAACCGGATTGGTAGCCGCTGCTGACGCTCGTCGCCATGGGAACTGCTCCTTAGAGGAACCCGCGCTTCATCTGGTCGCGCTCGATCGACTCGAACAGCGCCTGGAAATTGCCCTCGCCAAAACCCTCGTTGCCCTTGCGCTGGATGATCTCGAAGAAGATCGGGCCGATCGCATTCTGGGTGAAGATCTGCAGCAGCTTGCGCTGCTTGGTCTCCGGGTCGGCGTCGATCAGGATCTTGTTCCTGGCCAGCCGCGGCACGTCCTCGCCGTGGTTCGGCACGCGCACGTCGATCACCTCGAAATACGCGTCAGGCGTATCCAGGAATTCCACGCCGGCTTCGCGCATCTTCTCGACCGTGGTGTAGATGTCATCGGTGAAGCAGGCGATGTGCTGAATGCCTTCACCATGGTAGGCGTCGAGGTACTCGTTGATCTGGCTCTTCGGGTCGTTCGACTCGTTCAGCGGGATGCGCACGATGCCGTCCGGCGCGGTCATCGCCTTCGACACCAGGCCGGTCTTGACGCCCTTGATGTCGAAGTAGCGGATCTCGCGGAAGTTGAACAGCTTCTCGTAGTAGTCCGACCACTTCTGCATGTTGCCGAAGTACAGGTTGTGGGTCAGGTGGTCGATGAAGGTCAGGCCGAAGCCGGCCGGGTTCTGATCCGCTCCCGGGATCGGCGCGTAGTCGGCGTCGTAGATGCTGCCGGCGCTGCCGTAGCGGTCGACCAGGTACAGCATGCAGTCGCCGATGCCCTTGATCACCGGGGCATCCACCGCCTTGCTCGCTTCCTTGTGGTCGACCGCTTCGCCGCCGTTGCCGAGCACGGCGGCAAGCACGTCCCCGGCCGGCTTCCTGAAACGGATCGCGAAGCCGCAGGCGCTCGGACCGTGCTGCGCGGCGAAGTCGGCAGCGAACGAATCCGGGGCCTCGTTGAGCAGGAAGTTCACGCCGTTCTGCCGGTACACGGTGATCGGCCGCGTCTTGTGCCTGAGTACGGCGCTGAAGCCCATGCGCTTGAACAGGCCATGCAATTCATCGGCGCGGCCGACCGGGGCGGCGAACTCGACGAATTCGAAGCCGTCGATGCCCATCGGGTTTTCGAACGTGGTGACCTGCATGCCGAGGTTCGGCTGGGCGTTCATGGCGCTCTCCTGTCTGTCGGTGCACGACGACGGCACCTGAGCGTGCCACCATCGGGGTAACTCCCACGTTATAGTTTCAGATGAAACCATTTGCAAGGAACACCGCCGCAATGCCCGCCAAGCGCAAGCACGCCCCCGCCACTGCCGAGCACGCCCCGCTGCAGCTGGAGCACTTCCTGCCGTACCGGCTGTCGATCCTGTCCAACACGATCAGCCAGGCGATCGCCGACGACTACCAGCGCCGCCACGACATCTCGATGACCGAGTGGCGGGTGATGGCCGTGCTGGCTCGCTACGCCGGCCTGTCCGCGCGCGAGGTGGCCGAGCGCACCGCGATGGACAAGGTGGCGGTGAGCCGCGCGCTGGCGCGGTTGGTCGAGGCCGGCCGGGTCGACCGCGCGGTGCACGACAACGACAAGCGCCGCTCGGTGCTCAACCTCAGCGGTGCCGGCTGGGCGATCCACGACGAAGTCGCGCCGATGGCCCGGGCGCGCGAACGCGAGGTGCTGGCGAAGCTCGATGCGGAAGAGCGGGTGTGGCTCACGCGCATCCTGGACAAGCTGCTTTCCTGACGGGATCCGGGAGTCGCCGAAACCGGCGGGGCGACGCCACCGCTCCTTCCACTCCCGACTCCCTATTCCCTGCCTTCAACGCACCCCGTGCATCAGCCGGTTGATCAGCGGCGAGACTGCCAGCAGCAGCACGCCGGCGCCGGCCAGCAGCCAGAAGCTGAAGGTGAAGCCGTCCAGCGCCGAGGCGGCGGTCATGCCGCTCTCCCCGCTGATGCGACCGGCCAGCAGGCCGGACAGGTTGCCGCCCACCGCCAGCGACAGGAACCAGCCGCCCATCGCCAGGCCGACCAGCCGCGGTGGCGCCAGCTTGGTCACCATCGACAGGCCGATCGGCGACAGGCACAGCTCGCCCACGGTCTGCAGCACGTAACACAACACCAGCGGCCAGAACGGAATCAGCCCCTGACCGTCGAGCAGGTGCGACAGCGCGTACATCAGCACCGCGAAGCCCAGGCCGTTGAAGATCAGCCCCAGGCCGAACTTGCGCGGGATCGACGGCTCGCGGCGGCGCGCCGCCAGCAGGCCCCAGACCACGGTGACGAGCGGCGCCAGCAGCAGGATCGCCAGCGGGCTCACCGACTGGAACCAGCCCACCGGGAACACCCAGCCGCCGAACATCTCGCGGTCGACCAGGTTCGCCGCAAGAAAATTGAACGACGTGCCGAGCTGGAAGTAGAACATCCAGAACAGGATGTTGAAGGCGAAGATCACCAGCATCGCCAGCACGCGATCCACCTGCACCCGATCGTGCCTGACTGCCTCGATCAGCAGCATCGCCGCCACGGCGACGAACAGCACGCCCAGCATCCACGACAACCCCGTGGTGACGAATGCCAGCAGCAGGTACACCAGCGGCACCGCGACGATCATGCCCAGCAGCACCCACGCCACGCGCATCCGGCCGGCGGCCTCCGGCGCGGGACGACCCACGCCCTGCAGGCCGCGTCGTCCGAACCAGAACCACAGCAGGCTGAGCAGCATGCCGACGCCGGCGGCGCCGAACACGATCCGGTAGTTCTGCTGCATCGGCGTGTCGGTGAAATGGCTGGCCATCCAGCCGGTCAGCAGCGGCGCCAGCAGGGCGCCGCCGTTGATACCCATGTAGAACAGGGTGAAGCCGCGATCGCGACGCGGGTCATCGCGCCCGTACAGCTGCCCGACCATGGTGGAGATGTTCGGTTTGAACAGGCCGTTGCCGACGATCACCATCGCCAGCCCGACCAGGAAGATCCCGCGACTGGGCAACATCACCACGAACAACCCGAGCGCCATCACCAGCGCCCCGAGCAGGATCGAGCGCTGGTAGCCGATGACCTTGTCCGCCACGTAGCCTCCAAAGATGCTGGAGGCGTAGATCAGTGCGGTATAGGCGCCAAAGATGCTGGCGGCCCAGGCCTGGCCGGACGCATCGCCGTTGTAGAAATGCGCCACGATGTACAGCGCCAGCGCCCAGCTCACGCTGTAGAACGCGAAACGCTCCCAGAACTCGGTCATGAACAGCATCCACAACGGCCGCGGATGACCGAGCAGTTGCGGATAATCGGGC
>Ga0070696_100003078_pt1 | contig 11085 bp, 9 predicted proteins | sample KBSK1253metaG_FD_65474 | JGI IMG/M metagenome (GOLD analysis project Ga0070696, IMG submission 65474) | Corn, switchgrass and miscanthus rhizosphere microbial communities from Kellogg Biological Station, Michigan, USA - KBS K1-25-3 metaG | ecosystem: Host-associated > Plants > Roots >... | reverse complement strand
AGTCCGTCTTGCTCGCTCATATTCAGAATCTCGTCCCTCAATCGCTCGTCAAGTAAGATTGGATGGCCATTCCTTCCGTCGTAGCGCGGAATGACGATTCTCGCCTGGCCCTGATCAAACACTTGAATCAGATAACGAATCGTCTCGGCCTGAATTTGAGGTTGATCGACAAGAGCGATCAAGAACGCGCGAGCCTTTTCCGATGCGGCTCGTATTCCACACTTGATTGACGAAGCCATCCCTGATCGATAATCGGCGTTGTGGGCGAATCTCACGGGACGATCTCCGAGCGCCTGCCGCACATCCCATTCGCGATGACCCGTGACAACGATGAGTTCGCCGGCTAAAGAAGCGAGGAGTTGATCGACACAATGCTCGACAAAGGTCTTCTCGCCGAGCCGCAGCAACTGCTTGAAATCACCCATTCTCCGCGATTCACCCGCGGCCAATAGCACCGCCGTAATCATTTCACTCTCCATGTGCCTTGTATGAGCCCAATTGCCGCCATTTCAATCCAACTGTTAGACTCAAAGTCGCGCGGAAATTAACCTCGCAACTGCTCTGAAGACATCGAACTCGATGGAGCCCGTCCGCATCCAATACGCGTCGGCTTAGAGAGAGAGCAGACCAGGGAGATACTGATGTCAACCAAATCGAAAACAATCATAGCAGGGATCGCGCTTATGATCTGTATTGCCCGGACAGCCACGGCCCAGGACTTGAGCTTTACGGCGCTGGGGGGGCAGACCGTTACGACTTCGAGCATGCGGGGCAAAGTTACGGTCCTGTTGTTCAGCGGTGTGCAAGACCCACAGTGCCGGGACGGGGCGAAGGCGCTTGAAACTCTGGCTGATCGATTTCGCGGCAAGCCCGTGCAGATATATTTGGTGAGCGTCAATTCACCAGCCGAAGCGAGCAACGATCAACTTAAGTCCGCATTCGGCGCCACATCGTCTGTCCTGGTTTTGCGCGACGGCACACAGGCAGCGTTCAAGAAATTCAGTGGGAAACGAGCCCAGCTTCCGACCGTCGTCGTGCTGGACGCCCAGGGCAACGCGTCGGGTCAGCCGCGCGGCGGGTTCAACCCAAACACCGATTTCGTAAACGATCTCGCGTCGATCATCGACGGCTTGCTCGCCAACAAATAACCTCACTTCCCTTACGCCGCGAGCCGCTAAGTGCCGGCTCGCGGTGGCTGGCGCGCATCGCATCCCTCTGATAAAACTCAACTCATGACAATGGAGAGTCGCGACACGCTCCCCGAGTTCTTCCACGCACACCTCGCGGAGATGGTTGAGTTCACGCGTTGGCTCGTCGAGCAAGAGTCAATGTCTCGCGTGCCTGAGGCTACGCATCGAATAGCCGCGAGCCTTGGCGAACGCCTGGCCGCGACTGGCGCCGATGTTGAGTTGATGTCGGCCCCGCGTTTCGGATCGACGCTGCGCGCGCGATTCAATAACGCGAGTAGTAGATTCTCCGACGAAAAACAACTCCTGATCGTCGGGCATCTTGATACTGTCTGGCCGTTGGGCACTCTTGCCGAAAGGCCATTCAAAGTTGACGAAGATCGCGCTTACGGTCCGGGCATTTTTGATATGAAATCCGGCGTGATGCTCGCTGCGTTTGCGATGCGGGCCATTAAAGAACTCGGTCTCACAACGCGACGCCCGGTTACAATGCTGATGACCTGCGATGAAGAAACCGGCAGTCACTTCTCACGCGACATAATCGAAGATGAAGCTCGAACTGCGCATACCGCATTGGTGCTGGAGCCTCCGATACCGGGTGGCACGATCAAGACGGCGCGTAAGGGAGTCGGCGAGTTCGAACTGATCATTCACGGCAAACCTTCACACGCGGGTAACGATCTCCGCTCGGGCATCAGCGCCATTACGGAACTCGCGCATCAGATTCTCGCCATCAACAAGCTCAATGATTTTGAACTCGGCACGACAGTCAACGTAGGAATCGCGCGCGGCGGGGTGCTTTCCAATGTCGTCGCCGCCGAAGCTCACGCGTTTATCGACATGCGTTTCAAGGAGCTGGACGAGGGCGAACGCATCACGCGGACAATGATGAAACTTGAGCCGGTGCTGGAAGGCGCCCGGTTGGAAGTCACCGGAGGAATAAACCGGCCACCGCTTGTCCGCACAGAGAAGACCGCCGAGTTGTTTGAGCACGCGCGCGGACTGGCTTCCGAGATTGGCTTTGAGCTAAAAGAAGGATCAGTCGGCGGCGGGTCGGATGGAAACTTCATCGCGGCCTTTGGAGTACCGGTGCTTGACGGCCTGGGAGTTGATGGCGCGGGCGCTCACGCCGAACACGAACACATCCTCATTCGCGACATCCCTCGGCGCGCGTCATTGCTTACTCGGCTGGTCGAGACGATCTGAATTGGCGAGAATGAGACCTATGATGCGAGTCCAATCCGCGTGAGAAGATCACTGAATCGGCGGTCGGATCTCAACGGCGTGAACTGCGGATCCACCCCGAGATTCATCAACCAAATATCGCGTTCCTCGAATGCCTTCTCCAACCACTTGAATGCCTGATCCCTGTCGCCGAGCCCAGCGTAGATCGTCGCGACGGTGTACGGAGAGACATATCGCTGCTTTTGTTTATCCAGCTCTGCGAGTATTCGTTGCGCTTCCGGTTTGTTTCCCGATACCGCGTAAGCGTGCCCGAGCAGCGATATCATCAATGGACTCGCCGAAAGCTTGACGCCTTTCGCGAACTCCGCGATCGCTTCCTTATGCATGCCCTTCTGTTCGTAAGCCAGTCCCAGGTATCGAAGCGCCGGAAAGAAGTTCGGATCGACCTCCAGGAGCCGCTTGCAGTGAGCGATCGCTTCGTCGTTCTTGCGCGCGAGAAAAAGTATCCAGCCAAGATGCGAGTTGCTGATGAAAGAAAGCGGCTCGAGTTCTTCGGCGCGTTTGGCTTCGGCAATCGCTTCGTCGAATCTGCCCATCGCGACCAAATAAGAGCTGTACCACTGATGAGCCGGCGCGTAACCGGGCTTGTACCGAATCGCAAGTTGGAATTCTTTCTCAGCGCCGACTCGATCCCAATCCCAGCGGTGCTTGATGAACGCGAGCGACGTGCGAGCTTCGGCCAGCGTGTCGTCGATCTTCAATGCCTGAGTCGCCGCTTCCTTTGCTTTTGGAAACGCTTCCTTTGGTTGATTGATTCCGTACACGACCAGCATGTTGTAGCAATCCGCCAGGCCCGCGTAAGCCGGCGCGTATTCGGGATCGACCTCAATGGCTTTTCTGAAATAATCGACGCCCTGCAGCAGCCCGTCCTCGGTTCGCTTGTTCCAGTAGTTGCGGCCCTTCAGATAAAGGCTGAACGCTTCCAGTTGTTTCTTCTCTTCGACGCTAAGCTTGAGCCGCAGATTCTCAAAGATGTCACGCGAGATGTCTTCCTGCACAAGCAGAATATCCGATACGCGGCGATCATAATGCTGCCCCCACAACTGCGATAGATTAACTACATCGATCAGCTCGGCTTGTATGCTCAAGGTGTCGCCGCGCCGATGAACGCGGCCACTCAGCACCGCTCGGACGTTCAAGTCGCGCGCGATTTTTCTTGGGTCGGGCTCCTGCCCCTTGTAGACGAGAACCAGACTGCGCGGCACGACTCGAAGCTTCGGGAGCTGCGAGAGGTTGTTGATTAGGCTTTCGGTGATTTCATCGCTGAAGTATTCGGCGTCCGTATCCGAAGCTTCGTTCACAAACGGCAGGACTGCTATCGATTCAATTACACTGCCGCTTCCATTCGCCGGCTTGCCGCCGCCTGTGAAATAAATGATCGCCGCGGCCACGAGCGTTAGAATCAACAAACCAGCGACTGCAACAGCGCGATGCCGCTTTAGATTGCCGAACCAACCTTGGCTGGCCGGCCGAGCGGCGCTCTCGATTCGCGGTGCCGCTTGCGCTGAGCTAATGTGCACGCCGTTCGTCTTGAGTTGCTGATGATGATCAGTTTCGGTCAGCGCTCGCACCGGCTGAGTGAATCTATAGCCGCGGCGCGCGACGGTCTCGATGAATTGATTCCCGTTCTGACCCTCGCCCAGCGCTTTTCTCAACAGCGATATGTTCTGAGTTAGGTTTCCTTCCTCGACAAAACTGTCCGGCCAGACTTTTTTCATCAGGCCGTCCTTTGAAACGACCTGACCGCTGCTCTCAACCAGCGTCATCAATATGTCGAAGACCTTGGGTGTAAGCGGGACGATCTCGCCGTCACGCAGCAGTATCCGTTCGGCGGTGTTTACGCTGAACCGGCCAAACTCATAGAAATGCTTCAACGGCTCGCCCATAGACAGCTTTGAGAAACATCATTGAGAGAAAATTGAGCCCGTTCTGAGGACTCCCGAAGCGGGATGCGTTATTTTTGCGCCCGATTCGAAGTGGCGAATCAAATACGGTCTCGACGCCGCGCACATTCTAGCTGAGGGCGTCATGACTGGCAAAAGAAACGGTTGGTACCAGCGGAGTGTCGGATGAACAACCTGTTTTTTGCCTGCACCGACTGCAAGGTCTACGTGGACGCGGGCTATCGATGGGCTTCCTGGCGGCTCGAAGAACCCGGTGTCGTGACCCGAGGAAAGCCCGTCTCGGTCGCCGCGGTGCTTTCGGCGCGCGAGTACTGGACTCCCATTGAAACTGAGAGCGCCGGTTGGCTTCACACTGAAGTCCTCCCGTCAGTGCGGCGCTTTCTTGACGAACACAGATCACATCGCGTCCTTTATGGGAACACATCAGACTTCCTGGAGTCCGGCAGCGACGGACTGCTCGACTGGATGCAGGTAGGATTCCTGCCACTGCTCTTACCGAGATACTTCGTCGAACGCCTCGGCTTCAAGACCTGGGATGAGGTCTCAAGCTTTATTGCCCGCCAGGACTCGGCGCCTTGGTGGTGGATGCTCGAGTGGGATGAGATGCACGCCAAGGCTAGGAAAAAATTCCAGGAGTTGGTCGAATCAGGCGGCTGCGCGTCCAGGAATAGAGCCGCCTGCAGGCGCGCTCAGTAAGCTGCGCCGTCAACCGGCCCCGCGGATACTCACAAAACACCAGTGACCTATGTCACTGCTTTTGGCTTCCCTCGTATTGTAGGATACCTCCCGTCCGTCACGTAACATGGTTTACGATACCGGGAAACGGCGCACGGCAAGCAAATTCAACGGCTGGAAAAGGTGATGGTCATCTCCGGATTGTGAACCCTTTGACCTGCTGGCCGGTGTCGAACATTAGGATTGCTGAAAGCCCTGTGCGGCGTTGCGCTGTCGTAGGCGTCAGGCTTTGGCCAATTGGCCCGTTGGTCTCAGGTCGCCGGTGCAACAACGAACAGGTTGGATTTGTACGCATTGGATCGGACATCCCCTTCCGCGAGTCTCTTAGTCGTTGTTTCAACACGCGGACCAGGTGAAATTCATATCCGCCCCCGTATGAATCCCTGCCCAAGGAGAACAACATGAACAAGGACGACCTGACAACTGAGAATGCCCCCGATGGACTCCAACGCCGAAGCTTTCTCAAAATTATCGGCGGAGCCGCGGGCGCATTCGCTGTAAATACCTCATTGTTACCACTGGGGTTCAAGCCAGTCTTCGCTCAGACAGCCGCCCCTTCTCTTACAAAATACCTTGACCCGCTGCCCATACCTCCAGTGATACAGCCGAGCGCGCTGATCGACGGGATTCCCCGCTTCAACGTAGGAATGACGCAGTTCCAACAGCAGTTGCACAGCCAGCTCGCGCCGACCCCGGTGTGGGGGTATAACGGCATATATCCCGGACCCACATTCGAGACGAGGCGAGGATCGCCGATAACAGTCAGATACAGCAGCAATCTTCCTACAACTCACCTGCTGCAGAATTCAATCGATCCAACGCTGCATGGTTCGGAACCCGGCAATCCCTTCGTCCGAAATGTTGTGCATCTGCACGGAGCAAAGGTCCTGCCCGAAAGTGATGGGTATCCGGAGGCTTGGTTCACACCCGGCTTAACGCAAGTCGGTCCTTTCTTCACGACCGACGTCTATCACTATCCCAACGATCAGGAAGCCACCACGCTCTGGTATCACGATCACGCCGTTGGGATCACCAGGTTGAATGTAGTGACAGGGCTCGCGGGGTTCTACCTGATTCGTGACAGCGTCGAGGATGGTCTCAATCTTCCGAGCGGCCAGTTCGAAATTCCACTCTTGATTCAGGATCGGATGTTCAACGCGGATGGGTCGCTGTTTTATCCGACTCAGGGAGTCACGTCATTCCATCCCGTGTGGTCTCCTGAGTTCTTCGGAAACGTCGCGCTGGTGAACGGCAAAGTCTGGCCTTTTCTGGAAGTCGAACAAAGAAGGTACCGGTTCCGCATTCTCAACGGCTCAAACGCGCGCTTCTACAACCTGTTTCTCGATTCCGGGCAACAGTTCTTCCAAATCGCCAGCGACGGAGGCTTTCTGCCGGCGGCCGTTCCTGTCAGCAAGCTGCTGCTCGCACCGGCGGAACGCGCGGATGTGATCATAGATTTCTCGGGGTTACAGCCCGGCTCCGTGGTGCATCTCAAGAACAACGGGAAGGCTCCATTCCCGAGCGGTACTGGAGAGGGATTGCCGCAGATCATGCAGTTCAGGGTAGTCAGCCGCGTCGGCCAGGACACCAGTACGCCGCCCTCCCAATTGAGCTTACCTTCAATGGCTCTCCTCGATCCCGCGTCAGCGGTCAAGACGAGGGATGTAGTGCTCACAGAAACTCCAGACCCGTTGACCGGAAACCCCATCGTCGGGCAACTCGACCGCGCGTTTTGGGAAGATCCAGTAATCGAGAACCCCAAAGCGGGCACCACCGAGATCTGGCGTATCCTCAACACAACCGGTGACGCGCACCCCATTCACGTGCATCTGGTTCAGTTCCAGATTCTCGACAAGCAACCGTTTGACTCTGCGCAGTACCTTGCAACGAACCAGCTTGTCTTCACCGGAGCTGCCGTTGCCCCCGCTCCAAACGAGAGGCCGGCGTTCAAGGACACAGTCAACACTATGCCCGGAGAAGTGACTCGGATCATTGCCAAATTCGACCTTCCGGCCGGGACGAAGGTGAGGCGAGGTCAGAGGTTCCCATACCTCTGGCACTGTCACATCCTCGAACATGAAGACAATGAAATGATGCGTCCATACGACGTAGTCGGATAACCAACGGGTAGCGCTTAACAAAAGAGAGGACCGCTCCTCGGTCCTCTCTTCTCACAACAGAATTAGGCGCCTCGCTGGATGCCGAGCCGCGAGGCTGCGGGGTTTCGCTCCAAAGTCCTCAACGGTATCCGAAAAAGTTTGCGACCTGCTCGGCGATTCGTCCAATGGCGTCTTCCAGATTCGGTCCTATTCCGTTATGCCGCGCCGTGAACACTGAAATCACGATGTGCCGATTCGCGCTCTCCAGGATCCCAACGTCGTTTCCTATGTAAGGTAGAAAGTCCCCGGTCTTATGCGGCACTCGAAACCCTGTCACGTACTTCGGCAACCGCGAACTGTAGACCTGGCCGCGCATGATCTGGAGCATCTGCTCGCTAGCCTGCTTGCTCACGGCTTCGCCCTTGTGGATCTTCTCCAGCAGCTTGCCCATATCGCGAGGCGACGAGAGTCCGTACGGCGTCTTGCCTTCCGTATGAAACTTCCACAAGTCGGGTTCGGCTCGCAGCGCTTTGAACCAAACATCTGAAGGCGCGGTCGCTTTGATCGTGCTCAGCCCGTAGCTCTGCATGAGCTTATTCACCGGCTCGACACCGCCGACTTTTTCAAACAGCATATCGGTCGCGGTGTTGTCGCTGACGATGATCATCAGTGTGATCAGGTCCTTGATCGTGAGGCTCGCTCCGGCGTCGAGCGAGCGAATGACTCCAGTGCCGGGCCGCTTGTCGGATTCTTTCAACGTCACTCGATCCGTGAGCGCGAACTTGCCCGCTTCGATCTGGCGATAGACTTCGGCCATCAACGGGATCTTGATGACGCTCATGGTATCCATCGTTTCGTCCGCGTTGATGGCGATTTCCTCGCCGGTCTCGACGCACTTGATATAGATCCCCCACTTCGCGTTGACCGAGCGCGTTATACGTTCGATGTTGGCTTGCAATCGGACAAGCGGTGTGACTTGTGGTGCTTGCTGAAAGGCCAGGCTCGGCTGAATGAGAACAATCATCGTGGCAAGCACACAACTACAGCGGGTAAGTAGTTTCGGCATGACGAATCCTCTTTTCGATCAAGTTTGAGAGTTGATTGATTGCTGAACCCGATCCAATTGGTTGTAAACCTCGACCACCTGTTCCCGAGTCTCCTCAAACGTTCCGCCGGTGTCGATTCGATAATGGGCGTAGCTGAGCTTCTCTTCCGAAGACATCTGCGCCGCGACTCTGCGTTCGGCATCGTTGCGGGAAATCTGATTGCGCTCGATCAGCCTTTGAATCTGCTTCTCGCGATCGCAATACACAACGATGAGCTTGTCGAATCGCTTGTAGCCGCCGGATTCGATCATCAGCGCGGCATCGATCACGACGATCGCGTCCGGCCGATTCGCCTGAACGTCTTCAAGCAGCCGGTTCTGCTCTTCCATAACTCGAGGATGCACGATCTCATTGAGCCTCTGCCGCCGAGTCCGGTCTGCAAAGACTATCGCACCAAGCTTAATTCGATCGATCGATCCATCCGCCGAGAGAACTTCGTCTCCGAACTCGCGAACAATGTCTCGATGAGCCTCGCGGCCGGGCTCCATCACCGAGTGCGCGATCTTATCCGCGTCAAACGTCACGCAGCCAAGTTCGGCGAGAACAGCGAGCACGTAGCTCTTACCGACCGCGATGCTTCCCGTAAGACCAACTTTTAACATAAGCAAACAAGTGCGGAGTGCGGAGTGCGGAGTTCGGAGTTCGGAGCTCAGAAGGGTGCTTAGCGTCCACCTCTGAGATAGGAGGTCAGGCCACCTATGAGCGACGTAGTCTCCTCCGCAATCTCGTACAGTCTCCCGAATTCAGTTTCTTCGATGTAACGCAAGTCGAGCGCTACGTAGAGTAGCGACTGAACCTCCAACGCAGAACCGCGCGCCACGTCGAGGAAGTGGGCAAAGTCACCATGCGTCCTCCTGCCGAATCCCTCCGCGATGTTGGTCATAGCTGAAACAGCCGCTCGACAAATCTGATCCCGCAACCCAAAGTCCTTGTTCATACGACCGGTCGCGCAGAGCTTATATACCTCACTGACCAATCCTCGCGCCTTCTGCCAGGCAATAATCTCTTCAAGCGCTTTATTGAGGCCATTCACCTCTACCTCCACACTCCGCACTCCACACTCCACACTCCACACTCCGCACTTCCGCACTCCACACTCCGCACTCCGCACTCCAGACTCCAGACTCCTCCTATTCCCAAATCTCAACGGGTTCCCTCTTGCCCGCCATCAACTTGCCAAGCGCCGTCTGTCCCCCAAACGCAGTCACGATCTGATCATCGAGATCATCCGCAACACGCGCGATCGCCGAGACGCTTCCGTAAAGCTCCTCGCGATCCATCGAATCGCCAAGAATCGTGTGCGTCAGAAGCACGGTCCCCTTGCTCCCTTCTCCGCGCGCGAGCCCGAACCCGCCCATTATCAATCGCAGATTGTACGTAAGAAGGTAACGCATCAACTGCTCGGTCACTTCGACGTCAACGACGACGTAAGCAAAAATTTCGACGCCCGATTTCTTTTCTCCAATCGGGAACACGCGAACGTAGACAAACGTCGAACCTTCCTGCAGCACGAAGGTGTCATCCATCACTTTGATATTGACCTCGCCAAACAGCGTGTGCAGGTAGTCGCGGGCCTTTTCGTATGCTCGCTGATGGGCTTCGGTCTTGAATTCCATTCCGTATCCCCGGTGGGAGTTCAGAGTACAACCTTCAGGTTGCCGTTCCAATAACTGGCAAGCTAAAGCTTGTACTCTAAACTCGAACTCTGAACTCTAAACTCTGACTCTCACTAATTGGTTCTCGATGGCAATCACAACCTCGGGTCTTTCGCCTGCGGCGTGGCGATCGAGATGCAAATGCGTAAACGGGATTATGATCGTCTCCTGCAACAGGCGTTCAAGCTGAGCAAGACTCTTGCGTTCACTTGCCAGTCGTTCGGCGAAGAAACCGGCAAGCTGAGGGTCCAGCTTTATGACCACCGACTGCGATGACTTGAGTCGCGCACCAAGCGCTTCCAGGCGCTCGGAGATTATCTGCTCCGTTGCCGCGCGATCCAGCACTTGAAACTCGATCACTTCGTCGATGTTCGCGGCGAGCGCCTCGGCTATGCCAAATCCCGAGCCCCGTTCGCGAAGCTGAAGACTCCCGGTCCTTCGCAAATCCCCGGTCATTCTGCGCTCGTCGCTTTCGCCGTTTTGAACAAAGCCCATCTGCATGTGTTTCGTTGTCTCATTCATCTGCGAAAGCGACATCGCTACCGTCGTGTTTGAGAGCGAGATTCTGGCGCCGGTCGCGTCGGTGAATCGCCCCTGCTCGAATGCTTCTCCTAAAAACTGTTGCACGACGTGATGAGCCAAATCGACGTTCCGAAAGTAGAGCACCGAATGCGGATTGTCCTCGGCGGCCTTCGACAACAACCCGCTGCGATCGCTGTAGCCGACATAGCCGGGCTCCGCGCCGATTAGCCGTGAGATCGACCACACTTCGGTGAACTGGCTCATGTCGAACTCGACCATCTTCTGCGAAGAGCCGTACAAAAACTTCGCGAGCCCCATTGCCATCTCGTGTTTACCGACGCCTTCGGGTCCCACGAACAAGAACACTCCGTCGGGTTGTTCGGGCCGGATCTCGAGTCCGAGCTTCGCTATGCGCACGACTCGCGCAACATCCCGTGCCGCGCGCTGTTGTCCGGGCACCGCCGCGTTCAAAAACTCTTCCAATCGCTCGAGCCGCTCCGCCGGGTCCTCATCCATGATTTCAAGCGGCAATCCCGTCGTCTCGGACAACGTTTCGGTCACGCACTCGCGAGTCAGCGAAGTGTGGTTTGCAAGCGTGGCTTTTGCAGCGGCCTTATCGAGTAAATCGAACG
>Ga0070696_100003077_pt1 | contig 11085 bp, 9 predicted proteins | sample KBSK1253metaG_FD_65474 | JGI IMG/M metagenome (GOLD analysis project Ga0070696, IMG submission 65474) | Corn, switchgrass and miscanthus rhizosphere microbial communities from Kellogg Biological Station, Michigan, USA - KBS K1-25-3 metaG | ecosystem: Host-associated > Plants > Roots >... | reverse complement strand
GATCAGGGCGATGATCGCCACGATCGCGATGAGGGCGAGGATCAGCGCGTACTCCGCGAGACCCTGGCCTTCCTCGTCATCCCGGTGAAGGAAGTTGATGATTGCGGTGAGGAACTGCATCTGGTTGGACACCTCCTTTCTTTTGGAAATCCCCTGCCCCCGAGATCGGGATCCCCTTTCCCCGGAGAGGAGTCGAGCGCGAACGTTGACGGCTCCCGTGAGCGATGTCAACCATCCCAGCAGTACTGGTAGGTCGTAACGCCTTGAGCCGGTGCATCCCGCCACCAGGTGGTCGAGACGCGACCGCTACAGGCCGGTGTCCCTAGACGGAGGCACCGACGGTGCTGAGGATTCCGCTGACCTGATTCCCGAGGAAGATCAGGGCGATGATCGCGACAATCGCGATGAGTGCAAGGATGAGCGCGTACTCCGCGAGGCCCTGGCCCTTCGCATCTCGAAGCGCCGCCAGGAACCGATGAACAAGAGCCATTCCTGCCGATCCTCTCCCCCGGTGCTGCCCGCGTCCCGCTGACACGAGTCGGAGCCGCACTCTATCGAAGGGATGACGGGCTCACGCATAGCCCATAAGTCCTAGGAGGCCGCCCCCTTCGACGAGGCTCCGATCGCGCCCGCCTCCGAACCGGCCGGCAGCTCGACGTCGAGGTGCAGGCGTGCACCGTCGTCGAGCATCTCGGCGTTGACGCCCAGGATCCGCGCCCGGCTCGCGACCTCGCGCCAGGCCTGCTCCGGCAACCGGGCCAGGGCGCGAATCCGCGCCGCCTCGACGTTCTCGTCATAGGTCTTGCGCCGCTCGGCGACCATCTCGGCGAGGGCCGGCGGCAGCTCGCTGCCCTCCGGCGGCAGCTCCGGGTCCTCCACGTCCTCGGGCGTCCGGCCCGCGGTGAGCTCGATCTGGAGACGCTCGCCCCAGTCGAGATGCAGGGACAGCCGGTCCGGCCGGCCTGCGACGTGAGCCGCGAGGGCGTCGTCGAGCATGCGATACAGGCCGCTCTCAAGCTCGACCGGCAGCCGCCGGTCCGCCCCCACCGACTCGAAATCGACCGTTACGCCGACGCGGCGCCCCCGATCGCGGGTCGCCCGCCTGAGCGTGGGCACGAGCCCGAGGTCGTCGAGGACCATCGGACGGACGTCGAAGATGAACGTCTTGGTCGCGTCGAGGGTCCGCTGGACCATCCCGATCAGCTGCTCGACCTCGGCCTGGGCCTTCTCCGGGTCGTCGGCCATGAGCCGGTCCACGATCTGGGCCTGGAGCACGATGTTCGTGAGGCTCTGCGCCGGCCCATCGTGCATCTGGCGGGAGATCTCGCGCCGCAGGTCTTCCTGCGCGGTCAGGATGACGCGCGACACGCCGGGCGGCAGCGGGCCGCCGAGATCGAGGTCCATGAACCCCGGGACGGCCCCGGTCTCCCCTTCGCCGTTCTTGTCAGCGGCCGCGGCACTCGCCTCGGCGGCGGAAGGCATTCCGGCGACGCGCTTCGCCTGCTCGGCCTTCGCATCGAGCAGCTCGGCGAGACGCATTGCGGACTTGCGCTTGCCCTCGAGGAGGTCGATCTGGGCCTCCATGAGCGCCGCCTTGCGGGCGATGGTCACGAGCTGGTTGGCGAGGTCCACGAGCTCCTTGCCGGCGGCGTTGCCGCCCGCGGCGGCTCGCTCGGAGGCCATGCCCAGCTTCTCCGCCGCACCGGATCGGCGCGTCTCGTGGCGGGCGGACTCGGTCTTGGCCTGGTTGATCAGGAGATCGATCTCGTCGACCTCGCTCCGGACCGCGACCGCCTCATCGGCGAGGCTCAGGGCGAAGTCGGTCGCGGAGGTGGCCTCGTGCCCAGGTTGCACCCCGGGCTCGGGCGCGGGGACCTTCTCGCGCGGCGCGTTCTCCGCGGGCGGCGCGTCCGCGGACGGCGCGTCCGCCGGGGCGGCCGTGGGAGCAGCCCCGGCGTCGGCAGGCATGGTGCTCTCAGTCCTCCGGCATCTTGATCCAGCCCTGGCGCATCGCGTACACGACGGCCTGGGTCCGGTCGTTGACTGCCAGCTTGCGCAGGATCGAGCTCATGTGGTTCTTGACGGTCTGCTCGCTGATCGACAGGGCGTAGGCGACCTGCTTGTTGGTCATGCCCTGGGCGATGTTGTCGAGGATCTCGACCTCGCGCGGCGAGAGCGGCGCGAAGATCGGCTGGGCCTCCTGGCCGTACACCGCGAGCTCGCGGAACTCCTTGAGGACGCGCGAGGCGACGGCAGGCTTCGAGAAGACCTTGTCGTTGATCAGGAACTCGCCCTGCGAGACGCGACGGATGACATGGATGAGATCGTCGGGGCTGATGTCCTTGATCACGAACGCGGCGGCGCCGGCCTTGATCGAGGCGAAGAGCGATTCCTCGTCCTCGTCCTGGGCCATCGCGATGACGGCGGTCGCGGGGTACTCGCGGCGGATGCGCTGGGTCGTCTCGAGCCCGCCCGGGGCCGGGAGGGTGAGGTCCATCAGCACGACATTCGGCGAGGTCATGCCGGCCATCTCGAGACCCGAGCGCCCGTCGGCGGCCTCGCCAACGACGTCGAGGTCGCGTTCGCGGCCGAGGATATTGGCGATGCCCACTCTGAACAGGGCGTGGTCGTCGACGATCAGGATCCGGATGCGGTCGGCGGCGACCCCGCCTCGGCGTCGCTCGCCGCTCTCAGTCTCGGTCGTCATCAGCTCTCCTAGCCTGCGTCGCCTGGGATCGGCATGCCCATCGCGCCGGGCGGAATTGTCATCCGAACGGCAGTCCCGAGATTCGGTGAGGATCGTACTTCGAACCGGGCACCAATGAGCTCTGCTCGCTCACGCATGAACTGCAGACCGAAGTGTCGGCGCCCGCTCACGGGCGGATCATCGCTGTTGAAGCCTCGTCCATCATCGCGGACCTCGAGCTCCCAGCCCCCGGGGTCCAGCCACATCCTGATCCGGATGGAGCTGGGCTGCGCGTGCTTGCGAGCATTCTGGAGCGCTTCCTGGATCACGCGCAGGGCGACGACCTCGACGGTCTCGGGCAGGGCGTCGACGCTCGGTTCGAGCTCCACCTCGACGGGGACGCTGAGCGCGGTGGAAATCTGGTTCGCGGCCTCCTGGATGGCGCCGCTGAGCCCGAGGTCCGCGAGCAGCGGTGGCCTGAGCTGGCTCATGTAGGCGCGGACGTCCTTCAGCTCCCGCGTGAGGACGTCACGGAGCTGCTGCAGCTCCACTCTGGCCGCCGCTTCGTCGCGATCGAGCAACCGCTGCACGACCTCGACCTGGAAGATCGCGTTGGACAGCGCCTGCGCGGGCCCGTCGTGGACCTCGCGGGCGAGACGGCCCCGCTCCGCCTCCTGGGCCTCGACGATGCGCATCTGGGCATCGGCGGCGGAGGGCGGGACGCTGGAGTCGTTGACGAGGCTGGTGTCCTCGCGCGCGAGGAACAGCCAGGCGTTCTCGAGGCTCTTCACGGCGAGGTCGATGCGCCCGAGCGTCGAGCGCTCCTGGGTGACCTCGCGCCCGGCCATGGCCTCCTGGCTCGCGGACTGGTTGTTCGGCTGGCCCTGGCCGGCGCCACCGCCGGTGGCGGTCTGGGTCCGCAGCCGCTCCCACTTCTCGACCTGGGCGAGGTAGGCGGTCCGGTAGCGTTCTCGGACGTCGCGCAGCGTGTTCGCGCCGTCGGAGACGGCCGACTGCGCCTCGTTCAGGATGACGTCCAGGGGATCGTCGTGGACGAGGCTGGAGGGCCCGGCCGGCAAGTGCGCTCGAACCGTTTCGAGGTGCCTGTGGCCCGGCTGTCCGTGCGCCGCGTTGGTGGCACCGCGAGCCGCGTTGGCCGTGCCGTTCTTCGCCGCCGCGCCCTTGCGGGTCGCCTTGGTCGGTCCCTTGGCTTGCTTCGCGCCGCTCGCCCCGTTGGATGCCTTGGCCTGTTCGGCCCCCGGCTTCCAGGCCGCAGTCGACCGGCTGGTTGCCTCGCTGGTCATCGTTGCCGAGAGTAAGCGCCGGGTCATGGGACCGGCTTGAGCCAATAGTCCCGGTGCACCCCGTCCACGGTCCCAGTGCAGCCCACGGAGCGGCCGAGCGCCCGCCGTAGCACCACCTTTCGCTGGCAGCGCCGCTGGCACCGCCGCTGGCACCGCCGCTGGCACCGCCGCTGGCACCGCCGCTGGCAGCGCCGCTGGCACCGCCGCTGGCACCGCCGCTGGCACCGCCGCTGGCACCGCTGGCCCTGCCTCTGATCGCAGTGCGTGCAACTCTGGGGCTGGCGCCGACGCGTAGCTGGTTGCGGCCAACGACGACCTCGGGATTCACACCCTCCCGAGGACACGTGAACGTCACGCGTGCGAGGAGTCCGACAAGCCGTAGTCCATCACGCGGCCCAGATGGGCTCGCGGTTTCATCGGCCCAGGTAACCGCGAGGAAAGTCCCGAATTGCACAGTGCGCGATCACGGAGCGCGTGCACGACCGGCAAGGAGGTGCGTCGGCAAGATGCCCAGGAAGGTCCGACGCGCGTTGGCGAGCGAGGCCCAGCGCCGATCGCAGGAACGCCGGTCGCGGATCGCCGCCGACGTGATATCGATGCGCCGCCGCCGCTCGTGGACGCAGGCGGATCTGGCCAAACGCGCCGGGCTCGGCCGGATGATGGTCAGCCGACTCGAGCGAGCGACAGGTTCCATCGATGTCGACACCCTGGAGCGAGTTGCCCTTGCGCTCGAGGTGTCGCTGAACTGCGGGTTCGCGCGCGATCTGCGCGCGGACGTGGCCGATGGAGCACATCTGGCCATCCAGGAGCTCGTGCTTCGGCTGGGCCGGAGGAATGGCTACGAGGCAGCCTTCGAGCTGACGACGAGGCAGGCCGAGCCTTGGCGATCGATCGATGTCGTGCTCGCGTCGGAGGCGCGGGAGCGAATGCTCTGCATCGAGTGCTGGAACACGATCGGGGATATCGGGGCGGCCGTGCGAACGAGTGCGCGCAAGGCCGCCGAGCTCGAGGCGATGGCCATTGCGCGCTGGGGTGCGGCAGCGACGACGGCACTCGTTTGGGTGGTACGCGCGACCGCGAGAAATCGGGCATTGCTGGAGCGTTATCCAGAATCGTTCGCGTCCCGCTTCCGTGGCTCATCGCAGCGATGGGTGGCCGCGCTCGTCGATGGCGGCGACCCGCCGCCCGAGCCCGGGCTTGTTTGGTGCGACATCTCGGCGACGCGGCTCTTCGCGTGGCGGCATGCGAGCGACCGACGGGCTGGGTAAGCGGGGTCCCGGCTGAGCAGCGCGGTCCGAGGCGGAGGCCAGGAAAGCTGGTGCGACCGTCGTCGGCCGCCGGCGGCGGTCGCCTCTACGGGCACCTGATGCGGAAGGCCAGGACGTCGTCGACCGCAAGGTCGAGCGGAACGAAGCAGTCTGCGCCGGGGTCGCCGGCGAGGATCGTGGCGGGCCAGGCGCCGGTGTTGTCGGCCGAGACGACCAGGAGGCGCGCGGGCGGGTCGAAGGTGCCCGCGAGGTCGAGGATGCTGACGATCGGCTCGTTCGGCAGGGCGAGCGTCGGGTGGTCCGTGACCTCGGCGAGCCAGATCGGAACGTCGGTGATGATCGGGCCGGGCTCGGCATCGATCGACATCGCGAATGACGGCGAGCGCAGCGCCGCTGACAGCTCCGAGAAGTGCACCGCGCCGTCGCGCGACGCCTGCCCATCGGTGGCGAGGAGCACGCCGCTGAACAGCAGGCAGCCGGCGATGGCGAACGTCGGGCCGAGCCAGGCGACGGGCCGCGTCCAGCCCCGACGCTGGCCCACCCAGCCGATGGCCGCGTCGAGCACGAGCAGTGCCGAGATCACCAGGAGCACATGGATGGCGCCCGAGGCGTGGAGGAACGTCCCCCACGTCGTGGCCACAGGGAAGACGAGCGACGCGACGAGGAACGCGATGACGGAGAAGAGGGCGAGGGGGTTGAGCGGGTTGGCGGCGGACGGGGTGGCAGAAGCCTGGCCGGCAGCGAACCCTGGGCGGATGACAGAAGGCAGCCCCACGAGCCCGACCACCGACAGCGGCACGCCCAGCAGCAGCAGCACGTTGACGAGGTTGTGGACCGTGCCGTCGACGCGCAGCTCGAAGAGCGTCGGCAGGCCCGCGGCGAGATACCGGCCGAGCGTCGGTGGGTCCTGCCACGCGAAGACGTCGCGGCCGTCGAGGAACAACGCGTTCGTCAGCGCCTGGCCGGGCAGCGGCGTGCCGAAGACGGCCCAGTCGCGCAGGGCCCAGGGCGCGAAGACGAGCAGCGCAATCACGGCCACGCCGGCGACCGACGTCAGCCAGGCGCGCACGCGTTGCCCGACCGCGGGCGAGGCCGGCAGGGCCGCAGCGACCGTGCGCCACTCGAGGAGCGCGTAGGCGAGCGCGAGCCAGATCGCCTCGTTGCGTGTCAGCGCGGCGAGCCCGAGGACCAGGCCGAGCGCGTATTGCGTGAGCGCTCGGCGTCGCGCCTCGTTGATGCCGCGACCACGGAAGGGAGCGAGCGGGCCGGCCGCGAGCGCTTCAAGGGACGGTGGGACGGACAGGCGCGCGATCAGCAGACACGCGATCAGGACGAGCGCGGCAAAGGGCATCGTCGAGTCGGGTTGGACCGACGCGAGCACGAGCGGCAGGTACACCCCGGCGGCGAGGCCCGCGCCGAGGGCGAGGGTTCGAGCCCGACCGATGGGCATCGAGCGTGCGGCCGCGACGTCGGCGGCGAGCCGCCAGGCGAGGACGCAGACGATCGACCCGACGACCACGGACGACAGCTGCGCCGCGGCGAACGTCGTGCCGAACAGCGCCATCGGGACGGCGGCGAGGAATGAGGGCAACGGGAGCCAGACCTCGAAGGCCGGCCTCGGGAAGGCGAGCGGCGGGGTGTTGAAGCTCCAGATCGCGTCGCTGACCAGGCCGCGGCCTTCGACCAGGTTGCGGGCGACGCCCACGTAGTACGCGACGTCCTCCGGCCGCGGGAAGGTGATCTGGCTCATCGCCCAGACGCGCACCGCGAGCGCGACGACGAAGACGACGCCGGCCGAGAGGATCGCCTCGCGGCGGCTCATCGCCTGCTCATCGGCACGCAGAAACGTCCGAGCCGGTGCACAGCGGGAAGAGCGCAAGGAGCGGCAGCCCGCCGTCCCGTGCCGGCACGCTGAACACCGGCGGCCCGATCCACGGCGGCCGCGTCCCCGCGAGCACGGGTCCGAGCGCGCGCGCTGCATCGTTCCGCTCGACCACCAGCCAGCGCGTGTCGTACGCCTTTGCGACCGACTCGATGACCTCGATCGGATCGTCGGGCGTGACCACCCCCGGCCGACCCGTCCAGTACTTCATGCCCGCGGCGTCGATCGACAGCAGCCGGTCGGACTTGGGAACGCCCAGCTGGTCAAGCTCGGCCGCGAGGGCGATCCGCGGCTGGCGCGAGGCGTCCCACGCGGCGTACACGGACGGCGTGAAGACGACCGCCGTCGCGATCGTCAGGGCGACGATGCCCCACACGAAGAATGAGCCGGCCGCACCAGGCTCCCCGTGCCGCCGTCGCCCCGCGATCCAGCCGACGAAGACCAGCACGCCCTCCATCGCCAGGATCGCCCCGTGGGGCGCCAGCCCGATCGCCGTGTGGATGAACGCGCCGCCGGGGACGTGCAGCGGGTACAGGATGGTCGCGCCCGCGAAGGCGATGAACGTGTACACGAACCACGGCTGGAAGTTGCGGTCGCTCCGGCGGCGGATGGCGCCGATGACCATGAACGGCAGCAGGACGATGCTCGCGATCATCACCCAGAAGTTGCCGAGGGCATCGACCAGGCCCTGGAGCCGGGAGGCGAGGATCGGGCCCCAGCCCTGGGCAAAGAAGTGGGCCGGCGACGGGTCGGCGGTGATCGAGTTCCACTCGCTGATCGTGCGGATCCACAGGGCGGCGCCGGACGATGACGTGGGCGAGACCGAGCCGAACACGAGCAGCTGCCGCGCCCACCACGGACCCATCACGAGCATGAACAGGGCGAACGCGGCCACTCCCGCGAGAATCGAGATCGGCGCGCGGTCGTCCACGTGTGACCAGGCGCGACGGCCGCGGTGGGCCCGCAGCGCGCGCACTCGATCGGCCAGCCAGACGAGACCGACCGCCCCGGCCAGGAGGATGCCGTCGTTGCGCGCGAGCGTGGCGAGGCCCGCGAGCAGGCCCGCCAGGGCAAAGCTGCGGCCGTCGCCGCGGAGCCCGCGCGCGGTCATCCAGATCGTGGCCGCCACGAGGGGATGGAGGATCGCGAAGTTCTCGGGCTGGACCATGAACACCGTGGCCGCCCCGGGGACTGCGGAGATCACGCCCGCGGCCGCGCCGACGATCGGGCGGGCACCGGCGTCGCGCGCGATCAGCCAGGTCAGCGGTGCGGCGAGGCTGCCGATGAGCACGCCGGGAATGGCGTTGGCGATCGCGGTCGGACCCAGGACCGAGACGAACGGCGCCTGCAGGAAGCTCGCGAGCGGGAGCCAGTGCGCGTTCGACGGGATCGGCAGCACGGCCGGGTTCGGGAGCTTGTTACCGACCTCCGCGAAGATCCACACGAAGTCGACGTTCAGGCCATTGCCCGCCGCGATCGAGCGCGCGACGTCGACGTAGTAGTACGAGTCCGGGTAGGCGGGATCCGGGAAGAGCGCAACCAGCACGGCGCGCACGGCCAGCGCCAGCGCAAACAGCAGCAACGGCGTCCGCACGACGCCGGACTCTAGCAAACGGGTCGGGCGCGTCCGTGACCCGAATGTCTCACGCGATCAGGGCAGCGGGCCGACCCAGACGAGGCCGGACGCCGCAGCGCCCAGTGGTTGCCCGACGATGATGCTGTGCGCGCTCCCGATCGCGACGGCGATCAGCTTCGATGCGTCGGCTCCCGGCAGCGCGCCAGCCGAGTGCCAGCTCTTCCCGTCGGACGACGCCCACGCGGCGGCGCCATTCGCGTCGCGGCCGATCGCGAGGTAGCCCGTACCCGACGTCGCGACATCGGCCAGGGGGCTGCCCTTGAACGCACCGCCGTCCACACGCGCCCAGCTCGTGCCGTCGGTCGAGGTCCAAACCGCGCCGTCCGCGGCGACCGAGCCGACGGCAAGAAACCCGCCGGCGCCGTGGACGACCGCGGCCAGCGTCGCACCCTTGAACGAGCCATCGTCGGTCGCCGGCGCCCATGCCTGCCCGTCGTTGGACGTCCAGGCGGCTCCGTCGCGTGTGCCGCTCTCAAGTGTCTTGGCGCCGACGACGACAAAGCCAGCGTCGCCCGCAGCGATTGCGGAAAAGGCGGTGTTGTCGAAGGTGCCGCCCTGCGACGCCGCCGCCCAGATCGTGCCCTCGTTCGACAGGTAGACGTAGCCCTTGTACAGGTTGTTCGCAGGATCGGCCAGCTCGGAGCTGACGGCGACGATGACCAGCCCGTGCTGGGCGAAGCCCGTCGGACGAGATTCATCGCCGGGTGGCGCCGCCGGCCCCGTCCATGCCGCGCCGTCCGCGCTGACCCAGCTCTTGAAGCCGAAGCACTCGATGCTGCACGCCGAGCCGAGCGCGAGCAACCCGTTGCTGACCGAGCCGACGACGTTGGTCGTCGTGTCCTTGAACGGGCCGGTGGGAGCGGCCACCCAGGTCGTGCCATCGCTCGAGGTGAATGCCCCGCCGAAAACGGCGGAGTTGACGTCCGGGGAGTTCCCGACCGCCACGAAGCCGCCGCTGAATGCTGCGATGTCGAGCAGGCTGACGCCGCCGAGCGGCCCGGCGCCGCTCACCTCCGTCCAGGCGGAGGTCGCGCCCGCCGCGGATCCGGCCGGCCCTGCCGCGCACGCGCAAAGCACGAGCACGAGGAGGACGGGGATGGCGCTGCGAAGGACCGCATCGAGATGGCGCATCGTCAGCTGTGACATGAGGGCCTTACCTGCGGGTTCATGAATTGGGCCGCCGCATTCAATCGTATGCCTGCTCTGCACGGCGGGCGGAAAATCGTGCTCGGTACTTCCGGGACTGTTGACTCGCCGCCTCGATGGCCGATCCTTACCCGCCGATGGGGGTTGATCGGGGTCCCGTTCCGCCGAGCGCCGCGCGCCTGAGCGACACGCGCGCGCGTGCCGTGCGTGACGGAGCGATCGTCGCTGGGCTCCTGTTCTTCGCCTACCTGTTCCTGGTCGTCGCGCCCCAGCAGCAGACCGTCGGGTTCGACGCGCTCAGCTACTACCTGTACTCGATCGACAACCCGTACTGGCTGGCCCACGGCACGATGGGCAGCTTCGTCTACTCGCCGATCGCCGCGCGGCTCTTCCAGCTCGACGCCCTGCTGCCGTTCTGGCAGTTCCTGTGGCTGTGGCTCGCGCTGCTCGTCGGGACGGTCCTCTGGCTCGGCGGCAGGCGCCGCTGGCTGTGGATCCTCGCGTTCCCACCGGTCGCGCTCGAGCTGTACCACGGGAACGTCCACCTCCTGATCGCCGCGGCGATCGCGCTCGGCTTCCGGTACCCGGCGGCATGGGTGTTCGTGCTGGTCACGAAGGTCACGCCGGGCGTGGGACTGCTGTGGTTCGCCGTCCGGCGCGAGTGGCGCAGTCTCACCGTCGTGCTCGGGATCACCGCCGCGTTGGTCGGACTCAGCCTCGTGTTCGACCTCCGTCTGTGGCAGCAATGGATCGAGCGTGACCTGCTCGTCTCGTTCGCGACGCCGCCCAGCCAGCCGCAGCTGGCGATTCCGCTCCTGCTCCGACTGCCTGCAGCCGCGGTCCTCGTGATCTGGGGCGCGCGCACGAACCGCAAGTGGACGGTCCCGGTCGGCGCCGCGCTCGCGATGCCGGTCCTGTGGATCTCGGCGTTCTCGGTCGTGGCGGCGGTGTTCGCGGTCGATCGGCCCGAGCTGGCCGAGCGATCCACCGAACGGCGGACGTCGACTGGCAAGGCGACGTCGACGGCCCCCGAGCCGATGGTCGCCCGAGGCGAGGCGTGAGCCGCGTCGCGACGTGGTGGGAGGGTCGCACGCCGGGCCAGCGCCGAGCGATCCGGGACGGTCTCATCGTCGCCGGGCTGATCTTCAACGCGACGGTCGTTC
>Ga0070696_100003071_pt1 | contig 11090 bp, 6 predicted proteins | sample KBSK1253metaG_FD_65474 | JGI IMG/M metagenome (GOLD analysis project Ga0070696, IMG submission 65474) | Corn, switchgrass and miscanthus rhizosphere microbial communities from Kellogg Biological Station, Michigan, USA - KBS K1-25-3 metaG | ecosystem: Host-associated > Plants > Roots >... | reverse complement strand
GTCCGGCCTGCGGACGCGGACCGCCGACGCTGCTACTTCAGCTTGGCCGCCGCGGTCGACTGGGCAACCACCTGCTCGTCCTCGACGAGGCGAACCACGATCGTCCAGGCGCCGCTGCCGTAGTCGCCCGTCGCGAACTGGAACGTCCAGCTCGACACGCCGCTGGCGGTGTGCCAGCCATCCGCCTTCGGGGCCGCGTTCTTCTTCACGACCTGCCACTCGATCCGCGAGTCCGGGGCGACCCGGAACGAGGAGCTCGAGACAGCCGAGGTGGAGTCGCCCATTCGGGCCCGGGCGTAGAGGACGTGGTCACCATTGGCCACGGTACCCAGGGACGTGCTCCACGTGCCGCTGTCGTCGTCGATCGCGGCCTGCCGCGGCGACGCGAAGCCCGCGTCGTCGAGCGAGACCTCGACCACGTGGCTGGTCGGGTGGTCGCCGGCACCGGTCGGGTCCGTGCCGAGGTCCGGGAAGTGGACCCGGCCGCCGGCCATGACGTCCACACCTCGATCCTGGCGCGAGCCGGGGGCCGGCTCGTCGATCGTCGTCCCGAAGTCGAGGCTGCCGTCCGTCGGGAGCGCCGCTCCGACGATCGCGACCTTGGACGCGTGCTGGCCCTCGAAACCGAAGGCGTATTCGCGCACGCCCAGGAGCGAGATCTGGAACGTCAGGTGCTCGCCGGTGAAGGCGGCTCGCGTGGTTTTGAACGAGAGGTTGAACTTCGTCCAGCACAGCTCGCCGGCGGTCGCGCAGCCGCCGCCGTCGGGCAGGGGATTGCCCTGCGCGTTCGAGCCCGGACCTGTCCCGAAGCCGAGCATCGGCTGCAGGTTGGTCATGCCGGACCCGATCTCGCGGTCGGTCGCCATGAGCGTCCCCGTCACGCGGCCCATCGTCGGCGTGGCCGAGGTCACGTAGACCGTCGCGTACACGTCGGAGCCGGCCGGCAGCGGCGCGTCGAGGGCGACCGAGGCCGGGTAGATGCCCAGTGGCCGGAAGGCCGCGGGAACGCTCGTCACCCGGTTCTCGAAGCACTCGAGGTCGCCGTCGGTGTTGTCGTTGTCCATGTACGACTCGTTCTCTTCGGCGTTGCAGACGACCTCCTTGCCGGGCTCCGCGGAGAAGCGCCGGTGGAGGTACCAGGTGGAGGCGTTCTGGCCGTCCTGCTGGCTCAGCGCGTACTTCGGCAGCTTGAGCGCGTAGCCGAGCTTGTCGGCGGCGATGCCGAGGGCGTACATCGTGCCCTCGACCGTCGACACCGAGGCCCGCGTGATGTCGGTGTTGGCGAAGCCCTGATAGTCGACGGCGCCGTCGCCGTCGCGGTCGTAGCCGCCGTAGAGAGTGTCCTTGACCGCCTGGTCCATGGCGTCGAACTGGTCCTCGAAGGCGCGATCCGGGACGAGCGCCTTGCCGAGGATCACGTCGATCGCCCGCTTCGCGCTCTCCGGCGTGGCCGCGCCATAGCCCTCGAACAGCATGTTCGTCTCGGGCGTGAGGTACGGCGCCGTCTGCGGGAACGGGAAGATCGAAACGTTGTTGTCCTGGTTGAGCGGGAACGCCGTCTTGAGCACCGCGTCACGCAGCTCCGCGCGCGTCAATTTGCCGTCGGCGAGGTAGACGCTGCCGGGGATGGCCGTGCCCTGGGCGACGACCTGCCCGGCACGTTGCCCGGCCTTGCCGTCGCCGATCGCGCGACGGACCTCGGTGAGGACCGTGCCGAAGACGCCGGCCGTGTACGGCGTCGCGGCCGAGGTGCCACCGAACGCGCACTGGCTGACCGTGCCGGTCCGGCACGCCGACGGCAGGTTGCCATCGCCCCAGGCGCTGATGTCGACCGGGATGCCGTCGCCGACGATGGCCCGTTGGTTGTCCCGTCGGATCGCGCCAACGGTGATGTTCCATGAGGCACCGGTCTGGTCCGAGCCCCACGTCGCGACGGGCACGTCGAAGGCATTGCCCACGCCGTTGCCCGCGGCGTACAGGATCGTCTGGCCGCGCTCCGCGGCGGTTCGGGTGGCCTCGTTCGGGCCGACGACGGGGCCGAGCGGCGCGCCGCCGACGTAGCCGAAGCTGTACGAGGCGATGTCGACCCACGGGTACCTGCTCGGGATCGACTCGTCGAGGCCCTCGGTGAAGAACAGCAGGCACGTCGGGCAGTAGCCGTAGCGGTTGCCGGTCGAGACCGACGTCGTGCCGGTGCCATGGCCGTCGTCGTCGAGGATCGGTGTCGCGTCGGCCGATGCGTTGCTCGCGGCGTTGTTGTCCGCGTCGACCGCGCCGATGATCTTGGTGCCCGGGATCCAGTACAGCTTGCCCTGCTGCACCGACTCGAAGAGCGGCTTGTCCTGGGCCGGGTAGTAGCCCTGGCCGAGGGTGATCGGCAACGCCTCAGCGTCCGCGGGGTAGCCGGAGATGTAGGCCGACGGGTGCTTCATGAAGTTGCCCGTCAGCTTGAGGATGTCCGGGTCCGGGTAGGTCAGGTAGCTGTACTCCGAGTGGTATGGGTTGATGCCCGAGTCGGAGATGCCGATGACCGTGATCGCGGTCGTGTCGAGGGCGAGCCGCGACGCGTCCGCGACGAGCACGGACGCGGTCTCACGGCGCTCGAGGCCGTTCTTGTCGGTCGCCTTGAGCGTCGCTAGGCCGCGGCCCTGCGGGATGCTGGCCGTGACGTCGACGCCCGACTTCTCGAACACGCCGTCATCGTTGAGATCCCAGGCGGCGGTGATGGGGCCGGTGCCGCCCGTGACCGTGCCGTCGAGGCTCTGGGTCGCGCCCAGCTCGAAGCGGTACGGGCCGCCGGCCTTGACCGACGGGCGGGGATCGTTGGACAGGACCTTGGCGGTCACGGTCACGTGCACGGAGTCGGCGACGGTCAGGTAGCGCTCCATGCGCACCGTCCACGTGCCCGGCGTCGGGAACGCGGTGCCGGCCTGCTCGAGCTGGAAGACCTGGTTCGTCGCGCCGTTGCCCGACGACCCGCCCGGGACCTCGGTCCCGGACGGGTCGAGGATGTGCATGTCGTAGTCGTTCGCGACCAGGGTCCACGTCGCCGTGGCCGTGAGCGAGCTGAGGCCGGCGGGAACCTGGAACGTGAAGTCGAGGTAGTTGGTCAGCGTCGGATTGCCGAGGCCGACGTTCGCCGGCACGGGATCGGCCTTGGTCTGGTCGAGCAAGGTCTGGCTGGCTGCCGTGGCGACCACGACCTTGACCGTGTCCGTCGCGGACCCGCCCGCGGCGTCGGTCACCGTGTAGCTGACCGTGTACGTGCCGGCCGCGACGCCGGCGGTGTTCAGGATCGCCGTCGCGCCGTCGGCGCCGTCGACGAACGTGCCGACGGGCGAGGACCAATGGAAGGTGTATGGGCGGGTCCCGCCCCATGCGGCGCCGAGGAGCATCGCCTTCTGCCCGCTCGCCACGAACGGGCTGTCGCCCGCATCGGCGACGAGCGGCTTCGGGCCGGGCGCGGTCGCGCCGCCGGAGCCTGCGCTCGTGCCCTTCACCGTGACCGTGCCCGACAGCGGGTCCTTCACGGTGCCGCCGTTGACGGCCTGGCCACCGACGCTCGTGATCGAGACGGCTGGCGTGGCGGCCAGGGCTTGCCCTGCGAGCAGGAAGAGAGCAGCCACCAAGGCGGCGAGGCCATGGAGCGTGCGACGCGGGGTTCGGCGCTGGTCGCGCGGGGCGGTCGGCGTACGGCCGGCGGGGATCTGGCGGGACATGGGCGAGGTCTCCTCCAGTCAGGCGGTTGGGGGATCCGCGGGCGTGCCAGACGGCGCGGCCGAAATCGGCCGCGCCGTCCTGGAGGAGACCGCCGGTCGCGCGGCGGCTCGTGTGGTGTGCGGGCGCGAGACGCCCGCATGGGCGCGCGACGACGTCATCGCCGCTACGCCCGAGCGCAGGGTCATCGCCATCGCGACGCTTGTCTCCTCCATTGACACCACTCGACGTGGTTGCCCGCGACGAGTTGCCGGCGACGTTACACACCACTAGTAGGGGTGTCAAGATTGCAACGGCATTACAGGAGAGGCGCAAGGGCACGTCGGCTCGACACGGGCCGGTCGCACACGGGTCGCATACAGGTTGCGGGCTCGAGGACGCTCGCCGCCGCTTCGTATGCGCGGATTCGAGCGTCCTTGCAAGGACACCCTGCGGACGATGCCTGTCGCCCGAATACGAACCGACGCTTTGCGCTGCGGCCGATCCCATTCGTATTCGGCCGACGGGCATCACGTTTGGAGACCCTTCGCCGACGGCCCAGATTTCGGACATACGAACGCACTGCGGCGCGCGCGGAGCGAGATCGCGAGCACGCGCGCTGATCCGCGGGCCGTGCCGCCACCCGGGCTACGATCTGCGCGAATGACCGACGTCGAGGCCCAACCGAACGCGAAGCCCAGTGCGGACCCAGGGGCGCAGCCGGGCGGGGCGCAGCCGGGCGGGGAGCTGCGCCATACGAACCGGCTCGCCGGCGAGACCAGCCCGTACCTCCTGCAGCACGCCCACAACCCGGTCGACTGGTATCCGTGGGGGCCGGAGGCGCTGACGCGCGCGAAGCTGCTGGACCGCCCGATCTTCCTGTCGATCGGGTACGCGGCTTGCCACTGGTGCCACGTCATGGAGCGCGAGTCGTTCGAGGACGAGGGCACCGCGGCGTACCTGAACAGCAGGTTCATCGCGATCAAGGTCGACCGCGAGGAGCGCCCCGACCTCGACCAGATCTACATGGGCGCCGTGCAGGCGATGACCGGTGGCGGCGGCTGGCCGATGTCGGTCTTCCTGACGCCCGAAGGGCGGCCGTTCTACGGCGGCACGTACTTCCCGAACCGCCCGAGCCACGGTCTGCCCAGCTTCCGGCAGCTCCTGGAGGGGATCGACCGTGCCTGGCGCGAGCAGCGCGGCGAGCTCGAGGACGCCGGCCGCCGGCTGGTGGGCCAGCTCTCGACCCAGGCGTCGAACGCGATCGGGCCGGCGCCCGCTCCGGACCACCTCGACACCGCGGTCGCGCTGCTCGAGCGCAGCTTCGACTCGGCGAACGGTGGTTGGGGCGGGGCGCCGAAGTTTCCCCAGCCGATGACGATCGAGTTCCTGCTCCGGCGGGCCGCGGCGGGAGACGGTCGAGCCCTGCCGCTGGCGCGACGGACGCTCGACCGCATGGCCGACGGCGGGATCCACGATCAGCTCGGCGGGGGCTTCCATCGCTACGCGACCGACGCGATCTGGCTCGTGCCCCACTTCGAGCAGATGCTCTACGACAACGCCCAGCTCGCGCGCGTGTACCTCCATGCGTGGGCGCTGACCGGCGACGCGCATTACCGCGCGGTCGCCACGGGGACGCTCGACTACGTCATCCGCGAGCTGACCACCCAGGACGGCGCCTTCGCGGCGAGCCAGGACGCGGACACGGACGGCGTCGAGGGCGCGACGTTCACGTGGCGCGTCGATGAGGTCCGCGATGCCCTCGGCGACGAGGCCGCACTGTTCTCGACGGCGTATGGCGTGACCGACGCCGGAAACTGGGAGGGCGTCAACATCCTGGCCCGGGCCAGGCCGGCGGCCGACCTCGCCAAGCTCTACGCGATCTCGGCGGGAGAGGTCGAGCAACGCCTCGCCCGCGCCCGCGAGCGCCTGCACGAGGCTCGTACCAGGCGGGTCCAGCCGGCCCGGGACGACAAGGCGCTCGCCGCCTGGAACGGGCTGGCGATCGCGGCGCTCGCCGACGCGGCGCAGTTGCTCGCGTTTGCGAAGGACGGCGCGGAGGATGCCGCCCGGTATCGGGCCGCGGCGGAGGCGGCGGCCGGTGCGATCCTCGATGGCCTGCTCGGAGCGGACGGGCGCCTGGGCCGATCGTGGAAGGACGGGCGGGCCTCCGGGCAGGGCGTGCTCGAGGACTACGCGAACCTCGCCGACGGCCTGCTGGCGCTGTACGAGGCCACGTTCGACGAGCGCTGGTTCACGACCGCGCGCTCGCTCGCGGACGCCATCCTCGATCGGTTCGGTGATCCCGCGGGCGGTTTCTTCGATACCGCGATCGATCACGAGCAGCTGGTCACGCGGCCCAAGGACATCCAGGACAACGCGACGCCATCGGGTGGCGCCATGGCCACGCTGGTCTTGCTCCGGCTCGCCGCGTTGACCGGCGAAACGCGCTACCGCGCCGCCGCCGATCGGGCGCTCGCCACGACGACGCCGTACACGGTCCGCTACCCGACCGCGTTCGCCCAGTGGCTCCAGGCGACCGACTTCGCGCTCGCTCCCGTGGCCGAGGTCGCCATCGTCGGCGATCCGGACGATCCGGCGACCCGCGAGCTGCTTGAGGTCGCCGCGGGCGGCTACGCGCCCAATCGCGTGCTCGCCCTGCGCCCGGGCGGGCGCGACAGCGCGGTTCCGTTGCTCGCGGAACGGTCGATGATCAAGGACCGGCCCACCGCGTACGTGTGTCGCGACTTCGCGTGCCGGCTCCCGGTCACCGACGCGGACGCGCTGCGCGACCAGCTCGCCGAAGTCTCCGCCACGGTCTAGGAGGGCACGGGTGAAGGTCTACATCAGCGTCGACATGGAGGGCATCGGCGGCATCAGCCACAGCCGGCCGACCGAGCGCGGCGACGCGGGCTACCCGGCGGCGGTCGCGCTCATGGTCGGCGAGGCGAATGCGGCCCTCGCGGGCGCCTTCGATGGCGGCGCGACCGAGGTCCTGGTCAACGACAGCCACGGCCAGATGTTCAACCTCACGCCCGAGGATCTCGACCCTCGGGCCGTGCTGCTGCAGGGTCAAAAGCCCTGGTCGATGGTGGCCGGAGCCGGCCCGGATCGCGGCTTCGAGGTCGCCCTGTTCGTCGGCTACCACACCCGCGCTGGACACCCGACCGGCACGATCGCGCATACCTACAGCGGCGCCCCGACCCTGACGACGCTCCAGGGCAGGCCCGTGGGCGAGGCGGGGATCAACGCACTCGCATTGGGGGCGTGGGGCGTGCCCGTCGGGCTCGTGTGCGGCGACGACGAGCTGGCCGCCGAGACCGAGGCCTGGTTCCCGTGGGCCGAGCGCGTCGTCGTGAAGTCGGCGGTGAGCCGGCGAGCGGCCGCGTCCGTCCACCCGTCGGTCGCGCGGGACCGCGTCCGCGCGGGTGCGAAGCGCGCCGTCGAGCGAGCGGCGGCGGGGGAGCTGCAGATCCTGGACCTGGGGCGGCCGATCACGCTCGAGGCCGAGTATGCGAACGCCGGGATGGCCGACTATGCGGCGATCGTGCCCGGCACGGAGCGATATGGCGATCGGGGGGTGCGGGTCGTCACGGACGACCCGATCGTGGCCTACCGGACGTTCCTCGCCGGGGTGCGCCTCGCGAGCCTCGCGGAGTAGGGACCCCGCGGGTCTCAGGCGGAGGTCGAGCCCGAGCCGCCCTCGGCCGTGTCGTCGTCCGAGCGAATCTTCGAGGCTTCGATGCGCGCCTCGCGGATGCCCCGGCCGAACATCTTGCCGAGCTCGGGCAGCGTCTTCGGGCCGCGCCAGATCACCACGATGATCAGGACGACGATCAGGACGACGATCAGGTCGCTCACGTCCGTCGATGGTACGCCGCGGGTCTCACGCCAGAGCGCGCCGGGCTAACCCCGAGGCGGGGTATCGTCGCAGCGTGGCAGATCCCGCCCCGCTCCTGGTCTATGGGCCGCGCTCGACGACGTATGACTTCGGGCCCGCGCACCCGCTGACGCCGCGCCGCTTCGGGCCGGGCATCTCGCTGCTCGAGGCCCTCGGCGCCGTGCCGAATCTCGCTCCCGAGCCGGCGAGCGACGCGGAGCTCGAATGGGTCCACGAAGCCGGGTACGTGGCGGCCGTCAAGGCGTTCGAGGCCGATCCGGACGCGCCGCCGTGGATGGGGATCGGCCCGGGCGACACGCCGTCGTTCAAGGGCATGCACGAGGCGTCCGCCGCCGTCGCCGGCGGCTCACTGCGCGCGATTGAGGCGATCCTGCGCGGCGACGCGCAGCACGCCTTCCATCCCGGCGGCGGGCTGCACCACGCGATGCCCGCGCGGGCGTCCGGGTTCTGCGTCTACGACGACCCGGCGCTGGCGATCGCGCGGGCACGCCAGGAGAGGCTGCGGGTGCTCTATGTCGACCTCGACGTCCACCACGGCGACGGCGTCCAGGCGATCCACTGGTTCGACCCTGGGGTGATGACGATCTCGATCCACGAGACGGGCCGCGCGCTCTTCCCCGGCACCGGCTTCCCGGACGAGCTCGGTGGCGGCGAGGCGGTCGGGACCAAGGTCAACCTGCCGCTGGATCCGTGGACGGGCGAACGGGGCTGGCTTCCCGCCCTCGAGCTCGTGCTGCCCGCCCTCGCCGAGGCGTTCCGCCCCGACGTCGTCGTCTCGCAGCATGGCGCGGACGCGCACGCGTTCGACCCGCTGGCCCATCTCAACGTGACCACGACGGCGATGGGCGCGGCGGCGCGCCTGGTCGACTCGCTGGCGCACCGGTACGCGGGCGGGCGCTGGCTCGCGACCGGCGGCGGTGGCTACGACGTGTACCGCGTGGTGCCGCGCGTCTGGGCGCAGGTCTGGCTCGCGGCGAATCACGCTCCCGTGCCCGCCGAAACTCCTGCTGCCTGGCGGGAGCGCTGGGCTGCCGACGCCGAGCGCTACGGCCAGTCGCCGATGCCGATTACGTTCGACGACGAACCGAACGCCGGCCTCGAGCGCGGTCCGACGGACGAGCTGCTCGATGCAGCGGCTATCGCGACTGCACGTTCGGTCCTCGACCGAGTGCTCCAGCTCCTACCCGACGCCTGACCCGCGGACAGCCGAACGCCCGGGCCGAAGCCCGGGCGCCTGGTATTTGGGCGGAGCGTGAGCCCGATCAGGCGGGCGCCGGCGCCGCGATCGGTGGGGCCTGTCGCGGTCGCTCCCGGACATGCCAGGGGACGCCGAGGCGAGGCAGGAGGAAACGGTCGAAGCCGTAGTAGCCGGCGACCCGCCAGGCGAGGATCAGCCCGATCCCCAGCGCGAAGAGCACCGGGTTCGTCGAGGCTGATCCGGCGAGCAGGAACGACATGTTCATCGTGACGCCGAAGAACGCGGCGATGCCGGTCAGGATGCCGAGGATGAGCCCGGCCCCGATCGCGATCTCGCCGAACACGATCAGGTACCCGAACCAGGTCTGGGCACCGTTGGCGATCAGGATGTTCAGGAAGTCCCGATACCACTCGAACGTGATCGCGGCCTTGGCCGGAGCCTCGGGGATCGCCACGGCGTTCGTCCAGTAACCGAGCAGCGATGCGCCACCGTCGAGCCAGCCGGCGCCGACGGCCTTGCCGACCGGGAACAGCTTGTGCAGCCCGGCCTCGAGGAACGAGAAGCCCACGAACAGCCGAATCGGGAGCCAGAGCAGACCGGCTCGCGAGTTGCCGAAGAGGAAGCGAGTGAAGGCCGGGCCCTCGACCTCGACCGTCGTCGCGTCCTGCGCCTTCCGATCCTCGAACAGGGTGACGATCAGGACGATCGAGACGACCCAGAACGCGAGGGTCAGCGCGCCGCCGATCTCGGGCGGCGGGGTGATCCAGGGGTTGACCATGTAGATGAGGATGCCGGCGGCGATGAACGCCAACGGCATCGCGAATCGACGAAGCGTGGACATTGCTGTCCAATCCCTTCTCGCGCCATGCCGTGGCCGGCTCGGCCGACCCGCACAGATGTCCCAGTCGAAGCGGGAGACGGATGCGAGTATACGCCGATTCCGGAGAGTTCGAACATCTGATCGAAATGCCTCGGGCGGAGTAAACTCCTCCACCCGTGACCGCGACCACCCGACCACGCTCCGGGCGCCCGGCCCGCCCCAGCCCCGCGACGCCCAAACGGACCCCCGCCGGCGATCCGCTGGCGCCGTTCTCGCCGGCCGTCCGGGCCTGGTTCGAGGCGGCGTTCGAGGCGCCGACGCCGGCCCAGGTCGGTGGCTGGGCGTCGATCTCCACGGGCCGCCACACGCTCATCCACGCACCGACCGGGAGCGGCAAGACCCTCGCCGCGTTCCTGTGGTGCCTGGACCACCTGGCCCGAAATCCATCGCCGCCGCCGGCGCGCGGGACGCTCGGCAGCGTGCGCGTCCTGTACGTCTCGCCGCTGAAGGCGCTGACCTACGACATCGAGCGAAACCTGCGCGCCCCGCTCCACGGCATCGGACTGGCGGCGCAGCGCCTGGGCGAGCCGGAGCCGCGGATCTCGATCGCCGGGCGGACGGGTGACACGCCCCAGGAGCAGCGCCGGGAGCTCGCCCGGCGGCCGCCGGACATCCTGGTCACGACGCCGGAGAGCCTGTACCTCCTGCTCACCAGCGCCGCCCGGGACACGCTCCGCGGCGTCGAGACGGTGATCATCGACGAGGTGCACGCGATCGCGGGCACGAAGCGCGGCGCGCACCTGGCGCTCTCCCTGGAGCGCCTGGAGCGGCTGCGTCCCGAGGGCGCGGCGCCACTCCAGAGGATCGGCCTGTCCGCGACGCAGCGGCCGCTCGAGACCATCGCTCGCTTCCTTGGAGGCATCGGGCCGGGGCGCGAGGTCGAGATCGTCGACGCCGGGAGCCGCAAGGCGCTCGATCTCGAGGTCGTCGTGCCCGTCGAGGACATGGCCCGGCTCGGCGAGGTCCTGCCGCCGGACGAGCAGCCGGGCGGGCCCGTCGCGTTCGGCGACATGCGGACGAGCATCTGGCCCGCGATCCACCCGCGCATCCTCGAGCTGATCAAGTCGCACCGCAGCACGATCGTCTTCACGAACAGCCGCCGCCTCGCCGAGCGGATGGCCCAGCGGCTCAACGAGCTCGCGGGCGAGGAGCTCGTCCTCGCCCACCACGGCTCCATCGCCCGCGAGCAGCGGCTGCGCATCGAGGAAGACCTCAAGGCGGGCCGGATCCCCGGGCTCGTTGCCACGTCCTCGCTCGAGCTGGGCATCGACATGGGCGCGGTCGACCTGGTCGTGCTGGTCGAGTCGCCGACGAGCGTCGCGTCCGGCCTCCAGCGCGTCGGCCGCGCCGGCCACCACGTTGGCGAGCCATCGAAGGGCATCGTGTTTCCGAAGTTCCGCGGCGATCTGCTCGAG
>Ga0070696_100003070_pt1 | contig 11090 bp, 8 predicted proteins | sample KBSK1253metaG_FD_65474 | JGI IMG/M metagenome (GOLD analysis project Ga0070696, IMG submission 65474) | Corn, switchgrass and miscanthus rhizosphere microbial communities from Kellogg Biological Station, Michigan, USA - KBS K1-25-3 metaG | ecosystem: Host-associated > Plants > Roots >... | reverse complement strand
TCGACTCGCCGTACCGCGTGCTGACGTTCTCCGCCTTCCTCCACGGGGTGCGCATCTTCGGCGGACAGGTCGGGACGACGTTGATGGTCCGCTTCGTCGCGGAACAGGAGAAGATGCACTCGTATCTGGCGGGGCTCCACGTCCAACACGGCAGCTGGATCGCGGAGCACACGGTGAGACTGCTGTCGGCCGGCTTGGCCTCCCGATCGAGCGGGCCCGTGGACGCCGCCGGCCGCGCGGTCGGAGTCGTCGCCGGAAGCGTCCGCCTGCAGGCCTACGCACTCACGTTCGTCGACGCGTTTCACCTCCTCGCCTGGGTGTCGGTCGCAATGCTCATCCTGCTTGCGACGCTCCGAAGATTTCCGTCGAATTTCCGCGACCTGGCAGCGCTCGACACGGGCGCCCCGCCGGCGCGCACGGGCGGTCAGTCATGACATTTCGCATTTCACTCGTCGCACTGCTCCTGTCCGCGACCACGTCCACGGCATTCGCCCAGCAAGCCGAGGCGCCGGCCGCGCGGCGTCTGTCCCTTCGCGAAGCGGTTGACCTGGCGCTGGCGCGCAACCATGCGGTCCGCCTCGCGCAGTTGTCGGTCGACGAGAAGGACCAGGCGAAGGACGCCGCGAGGAGCGGCTACTTTCCCCAGGTGCGAAACGACACGACCCTGATCCACGTGACGGATACGCAGTTGATCGAGATTCCTGCCGGCGGACTCGGCGGTGTCGGGACCACGCTGGTGCCGCCTCGGACGCTCGTTCTCAACCAGGGTGGCGTCAGTACGGCGACCAACGGCACTGGCATCGTCCAACCGCTGACGCAGCTCCTCAAGGTGAGAGCCGCCAACGACATTGCGCGCGCCGAGGTGGACGCCACCCGCGGAAAGGCCCGCGATGTCGAAGACACGACCGCTCTGATGGTCCATCAGGTCTACTACCGGATGCTGATTGCCGACGTGCGGCGCCGTGCCGCGCTGGCGAAGATCCAGGCGTCGGAAGATGTGCAACGCGAGCGGATCCAGCAGGTGAAATATGGCAGCGCGCTCGAAGCCGATCTCATCGAAAGCCGCGCCCACGCGCTGCAGGCCAGGCAGGAGCTGCTGACGACCGAGCTGCAGCGTTCGGACCTGCAGATGCAGCTGAACGACGCGATCGGCCTGCCGCTCGGCACCCCGCTTCTCCTCGATCCGAACGTGTCGATGCCGTCGGCCGGCTGCGAGCGCGATGCCTGCGTTCGCACGGCGCTGGACGCACACCCCGAGATTGCGGAAGCGCGCGCGCAGGTCGAGCAGGCCGAATCGGCGGTTCGCCTCGCCAGGTACGAGTTCGTGCCCGATGTCGAGGCATTCGCGCGCTACAGCTTCCAGAACAACGTGCCGTTCCTGGCCGGACGCTTCGGGACCGTCGGTATCCGCGGGAGCTACGACCTGTTCGATGGGGGGCGGAAGCGCGCCGTCGTGCGCGAGCGCGAGGTACAGCTCGCCCGGGCCAGGGAAAATCTCGCGCGGATTTCCGACGGGGTCGAGCTTCGCGTGCAGACGGCGTACAACAAGATGGAACGAACCCGCCAGATGATCGCGGTCTCGAGGGAGCTGGTCGACCTGCGAGGCGAGTCCCGGCGCGTGGCCACCGAACTGCTCGCGCACGGCGGCGCGCTCGCCTCGCAGGCAAAGGAGTCCGCGGCCCTCGAGCTCGACGCGCAGGCAGCACTCCTGCAGTCGCAACTGGATTACGCGCAGGCCGCCGACGAGATGGATGCGGCGATCGGTCGACGGCCCGAGTAGGTTGCGCGGCTTTCGTCTTCCCACGTTCGCCTGTCGCCCAGCCGCGAACTGCGCGTGCTATGAAATCTCTTCGCTGCCTTCGGGAATGTGATAGTTCACCAGCACAACGGTCACGTTGTCTTGACCGCCGTTGGTGAGCGCCAGGTCCACGAGAAGGTCGCACTGTTCGCTCTGAGTTCGCCGCGAGGCGAGCACATCCGAGATTGCGTCATCGGTGACGACATCGGTCAGTCCGTTCGTGCACAGCAGAAGCGTGTCGTCATCGTTGAGTCGAAAGTGCTCGACGACCACGCGCGGACCGGTCGTGCTTCGGCCGATCACATCGGTCAAAATGTGCTCAACATCCTCGATCGCTTGTCCAACGGGCATCGGGTGCCGCCCGGTAGCAAGGCGCTCGCTGAGTGTGTGATCGAGAGTCAGTTGGGTGAGGATGCCGTCCCTGAAGAGATAGCAGCGCGAATGCCCGACGTGCGCGACGAACAGATCGTTTCCGGCGCTGTAGATGCCCGTGAGCGTCGCCGCCATGCCCGCGAGCGCAGTGTCGGTGTGACTCCGGCGCACGACGGCTTCGTTCGCCTGACGATAGAACCATTCGGACCGTTCGATGACCTCCGAGGCAATTGCCGGATCGATTCGCATGTTCCATTGCCCGAACCGCAGCGCAAGCTGAGCGAGTGTGCTGATGGCGAGTCTGGCTGCGACCGAGCCCGCCCCCGCGCGCCCGATGCCATCAGCGACGACAGCGGCGTACGCGAGCTCATCAAAACGATCCGGAAGATCGGCGCTCGCGAGGCTGGTGAGTACCGTCTCCTGATGGCGAGCGAGGCGGATAACGTGATAGTGGTCGTCGTTTTCCTGGAAGCTTCGGCCCCGATGTGATCGCGCGCCGAATTCCGCGCGAACCAACGCAGCGGCAGGCTTGAAGTCGTCGGTGTTCAGAGCGGCCGATACCGTCCGCCGCCGATCGATGTGGTCGAATTCCTCGTCCATGTCTGCAGCGACCTCGTCGCAACGCGACCGCCGTCCTTTGGTCGGCCGCGCACCACGTTTCGCGATCGATTTCGCTCGGCGTCAGTCCCAAGCCATCCGCATGGAGGCCGCCGAGCGTTTCGACCGATCTCGACTCGCTATTCGATGCCTTTGAAGGTGGGGCGGGCGGCTTGCACCTCCGCAATCACACCTCGCAGTCGACGCACGGGTGACGCCCGTCACCTCGCGTGCTGACGGCCGCCTGCCGGCGCCGGCATGCTGGTCGGACGATCGATACCGACGACGTCCAGGGCCCCGCCGCGATTACGAACCGTGACAGCCACGGGACTTGCCCAGTGCTTGAACATCGGAACGTCTGTCGAAATCGTCAGGACGGCGTAGCGAATGCCAGCCGCGTCGGGCGGCCCCCAGATATCTGGCGGAATCATCACCGAGGTACCAGCGATTTCGACCGGCGCCTGAGGCGACTGTATGGTGCCGGTCGTGTTCTCGAACGATGCCCATCGCACCACATACCGCGGTTGCTCCTGCACGAGATGCAGACGAACTGCCGCATTGTCGAACGTCAGCGCCGGCGCTGGACCGCCCTGGATTTCGAATCGATCAACCGGATTGGTCGCCGTGATTCCCCATCGCACAGTCTTGTCGCGGCGCTTGATGATGACGTCGGCGAGATAGGCTGCCGCGTCGGAGTTCGACAACCTGCTTTCCTCGACGATGCCCCTGATCATCGTGTCGGTGAATTTCGACACGATGCTGGCCGCCCAGAAGGCATCGGCTGCGTCCATCTGGTTGTAGGCGGGATTCGGATACTCGGTTTTCCACGTCGCCGGATCGAAGACGTCGGCCTCGATGTTGCCGATCGTCGGGTCCGACGGCCATCTGGCCGACATCCAGTCCCGTTTGTAGAAGCCGAACCCGACCAGGCCCTTTCCAATCTTGTTGGGCTCGAGAAGGTATTCATAGCCGCCACGTGGTTGTTGCGCCGACGTGCTGCCGCTTCCCAGCGTGGACCCGAAGTCCTGCACGTAATGACGGATGTAGCGCCGGCCATCATCGTCGATGTAGGTGTCGATGCTGTTGATCGATCGCGCGTCGTCATGATTCAGCCATGCGGACAATACCCGCATCGCTCGCAGCTCGCGCCGGCGTTCATGAGGATAGAGATCGTTGGGATCGTCCGAGCGTCGCCCCGTCAACATGAACTGGCCAACAACTGTTCCCGGCACGTAACGGCTCGCGAGTGCGCGGATCGAGCCATCCGAGTCCCGGGGCATCGTTCGCAGCCACCGCTCGACGTCTCCCTGCCGGATCGGTACGCGATCCCCGCTGGCGTTCCGCGCCCGCGCCCCGGGTGCAACGGTCAGTCGATCGAGATTGAAGGTGACGATGAAGTCTTCCGGAACGTGATAACCAAACGCATGGAACAACTTCGTCGAAATCAGTTCAACCGAAGACGGCAGCTCGGGATTCGACTGGGGATCCAATTTGATCAGGTACGTGTCACCACGCGCGTCGCGAATCGTGAACTTCGGTGTGATGCCCGCGTCCGGCCGGCCAGTGACCTGCCACATGCCTGGCGCCGGGCCGTCCACGTTGTTGGGTCCGCGGAGGACTTCGTCGATCGTCATGTCATGCTGACCAATCCGGTTCGTGAACCAGCTCGAGTCTGGCACCTCGCCGAGCGTGTTGACGTTGAGCGCCGGCCCGAACGAGCGCGCCGTGTCGCTGAAGGTGTTGGCGACGAACTCGTAGCTCTTCGAGAGGTCGTGTGAAACCGGCGGTGGAATCGCGCGGCGGTCGTCATCGCTCCACAGCGGATCGTCAGGATAGAACCGTCCCGGGTCGTGAGCGGGCTGCGGCAAGGTCTGCGCCGACAGCGCCGACATCGTGGCGGCGGCGACTCCCGCAACCAGGCATGCAACGAGTGATTTAGAAAGCATGTTCGAACCTCAGAAGCGGGATGAAACCCTCGCGGCTGAATGCCAGATCGAGACGGGCGACAAACGCGCTGTTGCTGTGGACCCGGAATCCGACACCGTAGGCGGCCTCCATCTTGTCGAGCGACAGCGCCCGGCGGGTCGGGGCAACGGTGCCGGCGTCGACGAACAAGGCGGCGTCGAGAGCCCACCACGCTTCCCATCGATACTCGGCACCTAGCAGGACGCTGTTCTCGTCACGGAAGCGGAACTCGCGGAATCCGCGGAGGTCCGTGGCGCCGCCGAGCGTCGGTTGGAAGTAGAACGGAACCTGATTGCCGCGATCGGCATCGCTGAATACGCCTTCAGCGCGAAGAGCGAGCACGCGCGATCGCGTTGGCAACGGCACGTACTGCTGCAGGCTGACGTCGGTTCTGCGGAAGTCGAACCGGCCGAGATCGCGATCGTCGAATTGCGCCACCGCGACCGCGTAGCGCCCACCGTTTCTGGGCAGCATCGGGTTGTCACGCACGTCAACGGCGGCGGACAGTTCGGTTTTCAGGAAGTTCGTTTGCGGGCCCAGGCCAGGGATGGTGGCCGGGATGAACCGCTCTTCGATCGACCCAAACCGGTCGTCGGTTCCGCGCCCGATGCGCGGGCGCAGGTAGGACACTCCGCCGCCGATATCGAGCACCGACGGCCTCCAGTGCACGCGGCCCCCTGTCTCGAACGCGTCGAGGAGGTAATTGGTGCGGTCAGACTTTTCGCTGTCGCGCCCCAGGCCGAAGAAATCCTCTTGCGGAAATTCGTAGTACTGGCCGAAACCGTCGACGTCCACCGCAGTCCCACCGAGATTGCGTGCGGTGACACCCGTGCTGATGCGCGTGTATCCGCGCGTGCTGTAGGCCGCTCGAGCGGTGAGGTCGATCCGATTCGGCAGGCGCGGGTCTCCGTCCGCCGCCGTCAGCGACCTGTCGTAGCCGACGCCGAACTTTATTCCCGCGCCTGCCGGGAAATCGCCGCCAGCCATATGGAAACCTTTCCACCCGGCGGAGAGCTTCGCCAGCAGGTATTGATTGTCGTACCAGTCCAGACCGCGGTCGACGGAGGAGCGCGCCGGGGGCATGGATTGGCTCGTCAGCGCCTGCCGGGCATCGTCCAGCACGCTCGCGCGCGTCGACGGCTGTCCCGACGGGGCCTGTGCCCACACTGGCGACGCCAGCCACACCATCAAGGCTGCAACCGCGGTCCTGAACGCATACGTCTGAACATCGTTCATGTCGTCCTCGAAATAGCCGGTGCGCCCAGTGCCTAGGGGACGCGACCGCCGGCCATCTGGTCGGTCGCGCGCCACATTTCCAGATCCGATTCCAGGAACGGATCGACTTCGCCCGGCGTCAGTTCCAAGCCATCCGCATGGAGGCCGCCGAGCGTTTCGACCCGGTCGATGACGGAGCAAGCGGGCCGCCACCCTGTCGTCCGCGGCGTGAAACGATAAGTGCCACGGGCGCAAGACTTATGAGCACCTAGTCCATGGCTCCATCGCGACAGGCGCGTGCCGGCACACATGGGTGTGTGTGCAGCCGCACTCGACGGCGAACAGGAAAAGCGACGCGCAGCGTTGGCGATGTGGAGGTGAGTGATCATTCCGAGCCGAGCACGGTCACGTGTGCGCGCGCCAGGGCTCGTCGGCGACCGCCTGCGGCGATGACGGCGGCAGTCACGTCATATTCGCCAGGGGGAACGGCGTGAAACTGCACTGTGGTCGTCTTCGCGGCGAGATCGCCCTCGACCTGCAGCTCGCTCGAACGATAGAACTCATCGGACTCGGCGACGATGTGGACGGCCCGGTTGCTGGTGTCGGGCGCGATCGTCGCGCGGATGACCAGCTCCGCCGGCGCGAATGCCACGGCCGGCGACACGCGAATCGAAATCGACTCCGTCGCACCGTCGGTTGTCGTTGCGGCGATGATCAGTCCACATCGTCGCCCCCGAAGCGCCACCGACATCTCGAGTCTCCATCTCGAGCAGCGTCTGCTGCACGTCGGAGCGGAGTGCAACTGCCGGGCCGCGGCTGGTGACGATCGATCGTCGACATTCGCGTGGACGGCGCTCGAGGTGTGTGAGAGTAGACAGCGGGTGTTCCGGAACGCTCGCGTCGTAGGCTCCATTCATTCGGCGTCCACGCGCACGAGCGCGACCATTGCGCCTCCACGGATCGGGTAGGGTTGCAGGGCGTAGGAGCTGTGTCCATGCCGGCCGACGACGGTCCATCCGCTGGCCATGCCGACGCTGGCCCCGAACAGGACGTCGCTGAGAAAATGCCAGTTGTCGACGAGCCTCGACGTCGCCACATAGGTCGCGGCCGCGAGCGCCGGCCACGAGGCACGGTATCCGAGATGGCGTTCGAGTACGGATGCGGCGGCAAACGCTGACGCTGCGTGACCGGATGGAAAGGCACAGCAGTCGCCATTCGGTCGATCGCGCTGGACGGAGTACTTCACCCCTTGAACCAGGGCCTGCGAGAGAATTTGTGCTCGAATCAAATCGAAGCCCAGATGTGACATCTTGTTGGTTCGGGGTTCGTCAGTCGCGGGAGCGACGACGTACCGGCCGACGGCCCAGACGCCGACGGCGCCACCGAACTCGACTCCGGCGCTCCCAACCCACCTGCCAAGCCTGAAGACGTTTTCAGCCGTGTCATTACCAACCACGTGGCGTTCGACATAGTGATCGGCAGGATGGGTCGCCAGTGCCGTGGCCAGGCCGATTCCCAACAGCGACCACGTGGATTTCCGTCGCGGAAACGCGGCAAAATCATGCGCTGCATCCTTCGCCAGCGTGGCCCATCCCGTGTGTTCAGGCGTAGAGGGAGCCTCATTGTTCGGATTCGCCTGGGCGGGCGGTGAGGCGGCCCCGGTTTGGGCGAGCACCTCGTTGCGTACGGTCAGCAGTGCCATCAACGCCATGACGATGAAGCGGGATCGCATGTCTACTCCTTCAGATATCCCGGCGGTCTTCAACGTGCATTCCGCGCGGATTCCTTCGTAATGGGCCAAATCCTTTGCAGGCGACCCGAGGTGATGCGCGGCTTCACGCACATTGCGTATCTGTGCAAACAGTGGCTGTCGCCTCGGTGCCGCGGGGGCGAGGTTCGTTCGTGAACCGCACGCTGACCCGCATCGCCATGGTGACGGCGGGTTTCATGCTCGCGCACCAGGTGGCCGCGAAGGCTTTTCGCGACACTACCTTTCTCACAGCCTGGCCGGCGACGGCGCTGCCGTTGATGACGATTGCGACGGCGCTACTGACCGCCACCCTGGTGCCCGTGTTTGCCCGTTTTCTTGAACGCTTTTCGCCCCGGAACGTCGTGTCGGTCGGATTTGCGTTGAGCGCGGCTGGACACGCCGTCGAATGGGATTTTTTCGACGCCGGCCCGTGGATCGCCGTTGTCATTTACCTGCATCTGGCTGGAGTCGGCGCGGTCCTGCTGTCCGGGTTCTGGTCCCTGATCGCCGAACGATTCGACCCTGCCGGCGCACGAACCTCGTATGGGCGTATTGCGGCAGCCGGCACCGCCGGCGGCATGATCGGCAGTGTCGCGGCCGAGCGGCTGGCGACCACGGTCGCACCAGATGCCGTCCTGATCATGCTCACCGCTCTGCACCTGCTCTGTGCAGGCGGTGTGACGATGCTCCGGCGCGCTCCGCCGTTGCTGCCTCGCGAGAAGGAGTCACCCGGGACATCCGGTCTGCGCGAGACATTTCGAACGCCGTACCTGCGAACGATCGCGTCCTTCGTGCTGCTGACCAGCGCGAGTTCGGCGATTCTGGATTTCCTGTTCAAATCGCAGGCGAAGGCCACATTCGGCACAGGTCCCGAACTGCTACGGTTCTTTACGCTGTTTTATGGGTCCGTGCAGGTCCTCTCGTTCCTGGCCCAGACACGTTCGGAGCGCGTCGTCCGCCGGCTTGGCATGGGCGGAACGATCAACGCGCTGCCCGGTGGCGTGGGCGTCGTTGGTCTCTTCGCGCTGGTGTTTCAAGCCTGGCCAGTCCTGACGGCGTTGCGCGGCCTCGACGCGGTTCTGCGGAATTCGCTGTTCCGCAGCGCGTACGAGCTGCTGTTTGTCCCGATGGACGCGCGCACGCGGAACCGGGCGAAGACCGTGCTGGACGTCGTGTGCGATCGCGCCGGCGAAGCGGCGGGATCCGGGATCGTGCAACTGCTGCTGTTGGTCGGTGTGGCGTCGATCAGCAGCAGCCTGGTGACGGTCGCCCTGCTGTTGGCCGGTGTTGCTGTGTGGGTCGGGCAACGGTTCAGCACCCTGTATGTGGGACTTGTCGGAGATCAACTCCTCAGATACGGCAACACGCCGCACGTGAGCATGGTGTCCGAAGCCGGCTGGACGTTGGTGCAAGTACCCGGCATCGCCCTCCCGGTCGAAGGGCCCATCCCGTCAAGGATCCCCGCTCGTCATGCGGATCCGCCAATCGAGCTGTTGGAGGAACTACGGTCGCGGGACGAGTCGCGCGTCAGGGCGGCTCTCGGGCGCACGTCAGTCCTCGAGCGGACGCACGTGGCGCAGGTCATCGATCTGCTTGCGTGGGACGACGTATCGCCCGCGGCGCGCACCGCGCTCGAGCAACTGGCCCCGTTGCACCTGGGAATGTTGATCGACGCGATGCTGGACCCGGCCACGGATTTCGCGATCCGCCGCCGTTTGCCCCGGATACTGGGAACCGTTGCGACAGCGCGCAGCCTCGACGGTCTCGTCAACGGACTAAGCGATTCGCGCTTCGAAGTGCGGTATCACTGTAGTCGGGCCATCAGCCGCATCCTGGCCAAACACCGGGAGCTGGCGATCGATCGTCCACAGATGATCGCGGCGGTGGAACGGGAGCTGTCCGTCCCGCCGCAGCGGTGGCGCGGATACCGTTTGCTGGATCGACCGGATATGGAAGGACCGCCGGAGCTTACTGCACCGCCCGAAGACAGCTCCCGCTATCTGGAACACATTGTCTTGTTGCTCTCGACCATCGTCGGACGCGACCCGCTCGACGCGGCGGTCCACGGCGTCCGTTCGGACGATCCCGGTGTCCGTGGCCTCGCGTTCGAATATCTCGATCAGGTGCTGCCGCCCGCGGTCGTCGAGCGGTTAAAGGTGATGATCGCGTCTACACCGTCCGGCGGCGGTGCTCCCGCGCAATCCGCACCGCCACCCACAGCCACACAATCGTCAACAGAACATTGATTCCCGCAAACGCAGTTGTCGTCAGCGCGGTGAGCTGGCCCAGACCGACGAACCCGGCGGACACAACGTCCCCGGCTCGGGTGAAGAACGTGTCGATAGCTGCCTTCGCCTTGTACTTGGCTTCGCGGGACGTCGGCAGGAAGAGGGCCTGTCGAAGCGTATTTTGAATCGAGTAATCCGTGCTGTTCTCTAGCACCTTGCCGACGCGCACGACTGCGAGGATCGGAGCGAGCGCGATGATCGAATAGTTCACCAGGGCGATGACGGGAAGCACGAACAGCGCGCCGCGTATGCCGATCCACCGGATGATCCGGGCCGTGGCAAACAACTGCAGGAGCAATCCCACGAGGTTCACCACGGCGGTAATCGAGCCGGAGAACGCGGTCACGAATTGCCGGCTCGGGACCATGGCCGCAGCGCTGGTGCCGAAACGGGCTGACGCTTCGGCCACTATCAGGCGGTTCAGCACGTACTGTCCGGTCGTGTTGACGACGTTGAGCAGCACGATCAGCACGGCGATCCAGAGCAGATACCGGTCCCCTGCGATCAGCTCGAATCCCCCTTCGGGCCCTAACGGTTCGTTGCCCGCATCGTGCGCCCCGCGCCCACCGCGGCCTGCTTCACGGGAGTGGGCCATGACCGTCGTGCCCAACGCGATCATCAGCACGCATGCGCCCAGGAACATCAGCGTGTATGGCGTGTAGTTCAGACGTTGCACCAGGGGTGCGACGGCGGCCGCACCGACCCAGGCGCCGAGTGATTGCCCGACGCCGATCATCGGAAACAAGCGACGCCCCTGCCCTTCCGTGAACAGGTCGTTCGCGAATTGCCAGAACAGCGAGACGATGAACACATTGACCAGGCCGATCCAGATGTAGAACGGCACCGCCTCACGGAGACCGGCGACGCCGCCCGCGTAGAACGCGATCAACGTCGCCGCGAAAAACGTGATGACGATGCTGATCAGCCTGATTCGAACGACGCGCGTCCCCAACCAGCCGTACAACGGCACGAGTCCCATGAGCAGCACGCCCTGGGCGGCGGCTGAGTACGAGGCGAGTTCCGCGCCGCCCTCCGTGAGAATGAGACCGTCGCGGGCCGGCTTCATGACCGAATACCCGGCCAGCAGCAGGAAGACGTTCAACGT
>Ga0070696_100003068_pt1 | contig 11094 bp, 7 predicted proteins | sample KBSK1253metaG_FD_65474 | JGI IMG/M metagenome (GOLD analysis project Ga0070696, IMG submission 65474) | Corn, switchgrass and miscanthus rhizosphere microbial communities from Kellogg Biological Station, Michigan, USA - KBS K1-25-3 metaG | ecosystem: Host-associated > Plants > Roots >... | reverse complement strand
TCACCGCTGAATTTCCCCAAGATGCAAATTTGCGCAAAGCGGATAACGCCGCGGTTGCATCACCGGCTATTTTACCTCTCAACATAGTTGAGGAGAGCCGGGATGAAGATACGCGCATGGCGCCCGTTGGCGGCGGTACCATTGGTGATAGGCTGGCATACGGTGGCCGCCGATACGCCTGCCGCGGCGGATCAGATTCCGGAGATCGTCGTCACCGCGCAAAAGCGCGCCGAGAATCTTCAGAACGTACCCGTGTCGATTACCACCTTCGGCACCGAAGAACTCAAAGTGCGTGCCGTGGAGAGCTTCATCGATTACGCGACGTCGGTACCCAATCTCGGATTCGGCGCGTCGGGCGACGGCGCCGCCAACTCGCGCACCATCTCGATCCGCGGCGTGAGCGGCGACAACACGACCGGATTTTATTTGGACGAAACGCCGCTTCCGGATTCTCTCGACCCCAGAATCGTCGACATCGACCACATCGAGGTGCTGCGCGGTCCGCAAGGGACGTTGTACGGTGCGCGCTCGATGGGCGGCACGGTTCGCCTGCTCACCAACCAACCCGACACGGTCCATTTTTCCGCCGGCGTGCACACCGGCATATCATCGACCGAGCACACGAATGCCCCCAACTACGTCGCCGACGGCGTCGTGAATTTGCCGCTGATCCAGGACACTCTGGGGCTGCGGATGGTCGGTTTCTTCGACCGGGAAGCGGGTTTCTTCAAACGCGAGTTTCCGGCGGTCCCCGGCGGGGCATCGACTTCGAGGGTGAATGACGTCGGGCGTTCGGTCGTTCAAGGCGGCTCTGCATCGCTGTTATGGAAGGTCAACGATGCATTGACCGTGACGCCTCGGATACTGCACCAAGAAAACGCCTTTAACGGACTGCCTTTCGCCGACGGCACCGACACCGATTTGAGGCCGACGAACTACGTTCAATCGCGTCTGTTCGATGTTCCGGAAGGCGGCAGCGATCGATGGACGCTTTACTCGCTCGGTGTGCATTACACGCTGCCGCTCGGCGAACTGGTCTCCTCGACGTCCTATTTCGATCGCGAAATCATCGAGCGTGAGGACCAATCCGACGTCGTATCGCTGTTTTTCTTCACGCCGGCCGGGCTGCCTCCGGTGCGATCGCAGATTACGGAAATCAAACCGCTGCATCGCTTCGTTCAAGAGGTGCGCTTCGCCTCGAAATTGCGCGGTCCCTGGCAGTTCGTGCTCGGAACGTATTTTTCCGCCTCGAATGGCCAATCCAGCCCCGGGTACTACCCGCAATCCGTCGTTCCCGGCCTCACCGCAGTATCGGGGTATCCGGGCAATCTGTTCTACTATCAAAACTATCCCAGCACGATTCGCGAGCCGGCGCTCTTCGGCGAGTTGTCATACCAGGCAACTTCACGATTGAAATTGACTGCCGGCGCCCGTTGGTATGAGATCAAGTCGACCGCCAGCGGTACCGAGCAGGGCGCGGCGGTCGGCGTCGTGGTCTCCGACACCGCCGGCACATTGACCGAAGTGGGGGTCAATCCAAAATTCCAGGCAGACTACCGAATCAACGATAGCGCCATGGTCTATGCGACCGCCGCGAAGGGGTTCCGACCGGGCGGCATGGTTCCCACCGTGCCATCCGCTGCAGCACTGGGTTGCCCCGGCCAATTGGCGGCGCTGGGATTGACGACGCAGCAGACCCACCAATACCAGTCGGATAGCTTGTGGAATTACGAAATCGGCGCGAAAACGTCCTGGCTCGATAACCGTCTGATCGTCAACGCCGACGCCTTCTACATCGATTGGACCAACATACAGCAACAGGTATTGCTGGGTTGCGGATTCCAGTTCCGGACCAACGCCGGTGCCGCAAAAAGCGAAGGCGGCGAACTCGAAGTGCATGCGCGCCCGCTGCGCGAGCTGGATATTTCGGCCGGCGTCGGCTATCAGCATGCGGTGATCACGAAGGCCGGTGCCGGCGGAGCGGAGTCGCCGCTGCAGCCGGGCAATCGCGTCTATCAAGTGCCCGACTGGACTGCAAATGCGGCAATCACCCATACCGCAGCACTGAATTCCCGATTCAACCTGGTGAACAATTTGACGTATTCGTATGTCGGCGACAGCAAGAGCGCGAACAACGATCCCTTCAATCCGCGCGCACGCGCGTCGTACTCCTTGTTGGATGCCCGCGTGGCGCTGGCGTTCTCACGCTACGAGGTGGCATTCGTCGGCAAAAACCTGGGGAACGAACATGCCAACCTGGCCGATAACCGCTCGATTGCGGTGGAGTTGCCGGGCCGGCCGCGCATCGTGACGAATCAACCCATTACACTCGGCATCGAATTTCGATCGACGTTCTAGTGAGCGGCGCAAAGTCAACCGGCATCGGCCCGCGCATCACCGGTACGTTGATGTTCGCCGCATTGGGATTGCTGGCGGGGTGCCGCCCACCGGCCCCCGCGGCGCCGGGTCCCGCAACGTCGGGTCCCGCAACGCCGGCGGCGACGCCGCAGCGATTTGGCGCCGTCGATGCCGAGCGCCTCGCGCACGCCGCGAAGGAGCCCGGCGAGTGGTTCACGAACGGCGGCGACGGCTCCGGCGCCTACCATTCACGGCTGGCACAAATCAACGATACCAATGTGCAACGCCTGGGATTTGCCTGGGACTACGCATTGCACACCAGCCGCGGCCTCGAGGCGACGCCCATTGTCGTCGACGGCACCCTGTACACATCCGGCAATTGGGGCAGGGTATATGCGCTGGACGCGGCCACCGGCCGCGAGCGGTGGGTTTACGATCCCGGCGTCGACGCGCAGTGGGGCCGCTACGCCTGCTGCGACGTGGTCAATCGAGGCGTCGCCGTCTGGCAGGGCAAAGTATACGTGGCCTCGCTCGACGGCTACTTGCATGCGATCGATGCGGCCACCGGCCGCCGCATATGGAAAGTCGACACCTTGACCGGCCGCAGCCCGACCGACTTCCACTACTTCGTCTCGGGTGCGCCGCTGATTGCCGGCGATGCGGTCGTGATCGGCAATGGAGGTGCGGACTTCAAAGGTGCACGCGGTTCCATCTCGGCCTACGACTTGTCCACCGGTGAATTCCGATGGCGATTTTTCACGGTACCCCGTGACCCGAAACAAGGATCGCAAGATCAGCCGCACCTCGAGCATGCCATCGAGACCTGGGATCGGCACTATGATTGGGCTACCGGAGGCGGTGGTTCGGTGTGGGACGGGCTCTCCTATGACCCGAAGTTGCGCCTGATCTACTTTGGCACCGCGAATCCCTCGCCTTACGCGATCGGTAAGGATACGCCGCGCGACGATCAGCTTTATACGGCCTCGATATTGGCGGTGCGCGCCGCGACCGGCGAGCTGGTCTGGCACTATCAAGAAGTTCCGGGAGATGGCTGGGATTACGACGCGACGCAAAAAACGATACTCACCACGCTCGACATCGGGGGAGTCAAGCGCGCGGTGCTGTTGCAGGCGGCAAAGAACGGCTACGTCTACGTCTTCGATCGAGCCACCGGTGAATTGTTGTCCGCACACCCCTATACGTTCGTCAATTGGACCAAGGGCCTCGATCCGAAAACGCGGCGCCCCATCCGCAACCCCGCCGCGGACTACATGAGCCATCCGAAGCTGATTTTTCCGGCCATGACCGGCGCACATAGCTGGCAACCCATGTCGTACAGCGCAACGACGGGACTTCTGTACATCCCGGTCATCGACGCATCGATGGTGTACATCGACACCCTGGGCCGGCGCGCGGGACTGATCGAGGGCAATTTCAACCTGGCCGGCGTGATGCCCGAGGACTACGACCCGCAGGGGCTCGCCAGCCTCTTCGGATCATTGCCGTCGATGAACGCGCTGAAAAAAGGAGTTGCGCATACGCTCGAGTCGCGCGGCGTGCTGCGCGCCGTCGATCCGCTCGACGGCCGTGTGGCATGGGAACAGCCCGGCCGCAGCATCTGGGACGGCGGCATTCTGTCGACCGCCGGAAACCTCGTCATGCGCGGCGACGTGGCCGGGGACTTCAACGTCTATTCAGCGGACACCGGCAAGCTGCTGCACACCATCGACGTGGGCACATCCATCATGGCCGCGCCCATGACATACACCGTGCACGGCGAGCAGTACATCGCCGTGATGGCCGGTTACGGCGGCGGCACACTGTTCCTGCCGTTTCCGGCCGACAGCGCGGCGCGCCGATATGGAAATGCGGGACGCATCGTCGCCTTCAAGCTGGGCGGCGGAGCCGTGCCCAAACCTCCGCTCCGAGGCGACGCAGCGTTTCAGACACCGCCGCCCCGCGAGGGATCAGCCGCCTCGATCGCATCCGGCGAGGTGCTGTACAACCGATACTGCGCGCGTTGCCACGTATTCGGCGTCGGCATGCTACCCGATCTGCGGCGTCTGTCGGGCCCGACTCATCAGCTGTTCTATGAGATCGTGCTGCATGGCGCATATGCCGGAAAGGGCATGGCGCGCTGGGACGACGTGCTGTCGCGTGCCGATGCGGAATCGATTCATGCCTACCTCATCGACCAGGCCTGGGCCGCCTATACGCAACAGCAGCGCCTCGAGTCCCATTGATCGTGCGGCAGGCCATTCATGACGCCTTACGATGCCCATACTCACCCTTGGAAGGAGAACTGTGTTGATCGAAAGAAGCGGTTACGGATTTCATCGTGGAATTCTTGCCGGCGCCCTCTTGACCCTGCTGGGTCTTACCGCGGCGCACGGTGAGCAGGCGACGCGCGGTGAGCCGGCCACGCACGGTGAATCGGCGGCGCACGGCGATCCGGCGGCGTCGCCATCGCATTTCGTGCTCACGAGCCCCGACGCCCGGCTTGCCACGCAGTTTCCGAATAAATATGTCATGAACGGCTATGGCTGCAAGGGCGGCAACGAATCGCCTCCGCTGCAGTGGAGCGGCGCGCCGCCGGGAACGCTGAGCTTCGTCCTGACTCTGTTCGACATGGACGAACACAGCACACCCTCGGGTTGGTGGCATTGGGTGGTCTATGACCTGCCCGCGAGCGCCGCCCGACTGACTGCGGGGGCCGGCGCTCTGCACGGCACCGCGCTTCCGCGTGGGACTCTCCAGGGCCGCACGGACCTCGGGACGGATGACTATCACGGCCCCTGCCCCGACAAGGGCGACGCACCGCATCGCTATGTTTTCACCCTTTATGCGCTGAACGTCGCCAAATTACCGGTGGCCGCCGATTCGAGCGGCGCGATGGTCGTCGCAACGCTCCGCGAGCACCTGCTGGACACGGCGACGCTGGTCGTACGCCATGGGCGATGAGGCGTCGCCTCAACGTTCAGGCGCCAAAAGGCGGGAACCTCGCCATCGATTCCAGATCACCCAGATCCTGGTCGTTGCGTACGTATAGACGGCTGGCGTCGCGGATCGGCTGAAAGTCCCAGGGCGTGTAGCGTCCGGCGCGCAAGGCATCGTAGACCAAGTGCCGGCGCCGCTGGCTGGCGACGACCGCGGCATGCAGGGCCGGTATGTCCCAGCGACGCGCCACCTCGGCGAGAAATTCCCGAACGCGCGCAGCATGCTGCGGATCGGCCGCGAGATTCCGCAGCTCGTCCGGGTCGTCGTGCAAGTCATAGAGTTGATCCGGATCGGCGGGGCAATGCACGAACTTGTAGCGGCCGCGCTTGATCATCAGCAACGGCGCGATCGCCCCCTCGGCGAGATACTCGCCGATGACCTCGTCCCCCTTGCCGGCCGCTCCCGCGAGCTGCGGCATGAGGCTGTTGCCATCGAGCGGCGTCGCGTAATTCGCGGCATCGCCGCCGGCGAGCTCGCATAGGGTGGGCAGAATGTCGACCAGCGAGGCCGAATTTTTCACGCGCCCCGCGGCGAAGCGCCCCGGCGCATGCACGATCAGCGGAATCCGGCAGGCCGGCTCGAAGAAACTCATTTTGTACCAGAGCCCGCGCTCGCCCAGCATGTCGCCATGATCGGCGAGCAGCAGCACGATGGTGTTCCGGGCGAAGCGGGCGTCGGCGAGCGCGGCCAGCAGCACCCCGACTTGATCGTCCACATAGGAGACCGCGCCGTAGTAGGCGCGGCGCGCGGCGCGAACCTGCACGTCGTTCACGGGCAGCAACTCGAGCCCGCAGACATGGCGCAGGCGCCGGGAGTGCGGATCCAGCTCATCGGCGGCCATGCGCACGCGCGGCATGTCGATATCAATTCCCGCATACCGGTCCCAGTAGCGCTGGGGAACCACGTAGGGATCGTGCGGGTGGGTCATCGATGCCACCATGCAGAAAGGCCGCCGATCCTTGGCTCTGGCCATGTCGAACAGTTTCTGGCGCGCATTGAAGACGACGTCATCGTCGAAGTCGGTCTGGTTGGTGCGCGTGCAGGGACCTGCCTGCGTGACGGAATCCATGGTGTGATACCAAGTGGGCCGATGCTCGAAACGAGTCCAGTCCGGCGTCCAGCCGAAGTCGGCCGGATAGATGTCGGTGGTCAGGCGCTCCTCGAATCCGTGCAGCTGATCCGCGCCGCAAAAATGCATCTTGCCGCTCAGCACCGTCTGGTATCCGGCGCGCCGCAGGTAGTGCGCGAAGGTGGGCACCTGCGCCGGAAACTCCGCTGCGTTGTCGTAGGCGCCGATGGCGGACACCTGACGGCCCGACAGGAACGAAAACCGCGAAGGCGCGCACAACGGGCTGTTGCAATAGAACGAGTCGAATACCACGCCGGCCGCGGCCAGCGCGTCGATGTGAGGCGTTCTGGCGATCCGGTTCCCGTAGGCGGGAAGCGCGCGCGCGGTCAGCTGATCGGCCATCAAGATCAGAAAGTTCGGACGGTTCGACAAGGCATCCTCCAATGTTCAGTGATTGCGCGGCGGCCCCAGGGCTGGAATGGCCATCAGCGCGACGGCCGCCGCCAGCATCACGTACCACGCCGGCACGTAAATCGATCCGCCGGATCGCTCCGCCCACGTCAGGATCATGGGTGCGAAGCCGCCGAACACGGTGAAAGCCCCGTTGTAAACCAGCGAAGTGCCGGTCGAGCGCACCCCGATGGCAAAGATCTCGGAGAGCGCGGCCGGCGCCACACCGACGAAACTCGACACCAACAGGCACACCGTTATTTGCACGATGATCAGCGTGAAGGGGGTCGGATCGGCCTTCAGCCACATGAACAGGGGAAGCACGCAAACCAAGAGAAGCGCTGCACTGATGAATAAGCTGCGGCGCCTGCCGATCCGATCCGATAGAGAACCAAACCAGAGGCAGCCGATGACGAAGGGGATGTTGCCGATGAGCGAGGCTCCGAAGGCCTGCTTGGCGCTGAAATTGTACGTATCCGGGCGTTGTACATACGTCGGCAGAAAAATCATCAGAACGTACACCGCCACCGCCCACAACACCGCCACCAGAAATCCGGTGAGCAGGCTGCGCCCGTGACTGCGGAATATCTCCAGAAGCGGCGTCTTGCCGGACGCTTCATCCCTGTCGCGCCGGGCGGTCTCGGACTGAAATGCCTCCGTCTCATCCAGTGACCGGCGCAAATACAGGCCCACGGGGGCGATGAGCAAGCCGAAAAGAAAAGGAATCCGCCAACCCCAGGAGCGCACCTGATCCTGGGTGAGGAGGGCAGTGACCGAAAACGCCGCCAGCGCCCCCAGTATGTTGGCCATCCCCATGCTGGCCTCGAGCCAGGATGCGATTCGGCCGCGCCGCATGGGGTCGGCGGTCTCCAGCAAGTAAGCCGTTGCGCCGCCGACTTCGCCGCCCGCGGAAAATCCCTGCAGCACGCGGCCGAGCAACAAGAGAACGGGAGCGCCGATACCGATCGCCGCATAGGTGGGGGAGAACGCAATGACGCCGGTGCCCGCGGCCATCAGCAGAATGGTCAGTGTGAGTGCCGCCTTGCGCCCGGCGCGATCGCCGTAATTTCCGATGAGCACCGCACCCAAGGGCCGGACGACGAACCCGAGCCCGAAGAAGAGAAAGGTTTTGAGCAGCCGCGTGTTCGGATCGTCTCCAGGAAAGAAATTCCCCGCGATGTAGCCCGCGAATAGCGCGTAGACGGTAAAGTCGTACCACTCGAGCATGTTGCCGATCGAAGTGGCAATGATGGCCCGGGTCTTGCGGGAGATCCCGCTTCCATGCGCCGCCGCATCGAGGGGGGCCGCGGCGGTCAATGCGTCGTCACTCATGGACAGCGGGGGCCGATGCCTTAGAGAGTGGGATGAACGGGGCTGAACACGGGAACCAGGAAGTAGCGCCGGGCGAGTTCGGCATATCCGCGGTAGACGAAGTGTCCGTTGTTTTGCAAAAGCTCGGCTCTGTTTTCTCGATAGTAGCGTGGAATGTCATACCAGGGCATGGTTGGCTTCAGGTGATGCGCCACGTGCAAGTTGTTATACAGGTACATCACACCGAACAGCACATTCGATTCCACCGACGCGGTCCGTTCCTGGGAGTCCGGCGCCGCGCGATGTTCGGTGAATGCCCGCAGCAGGCCGAGACTCAAACCCGGGTAGGCCAGCAGCAGGCAGTACTGCCACCAGGGGAAGCGGCAGACACCGGAGATGAACCAAAAGAGGAGGCCCACGGCGGCCACGTGCACGGCCCAGTGCGGTAAATGACTGTAGTCGCCTTGCAGCGCTCGGCCCCATTCCTTCTTGATCAAGATCCACAGGCGCAACAGCGGGCCCACGAGCAGGCGCCCGGCCATGGTTTGGTTGAACATCAGCAGGCCCCGCTTGACCGGGCCCATGCGCGCCCAATCCGCCTGCAGCACGTAGTACGACTCCGTATCCACCCCGGGTATGGTCAGATTGACGTCGCGATGATGAGTGCCATGGCTCTGCCGATACAGCGGATACGGGAACCACAGGCCCAGGGGCGGGAATACCACGGCGAAACGCAACCACGCCGGCACGCCGCGGAAGGAATGGATGGCCTCATGCTGCAGCGAGAAGTGCCAGGCGACGAGATAGGCGCCGACGGGCATGATGAACCACCATGGCAGCAGCCTGCTGTACCACATCAGCAGAATCCAGGCGCTGTACAGCACCAGGGCCACTGTCCAGGTGGGTCCATCGACTTCACGGAATTTCTGATTCAGCGAGTTCATGGCGGCTTGATGATACTACCGGACAGCGAACGCCGGATGCACCGTGGCAGCCAGTGCATGCTCGTGCCAGTACCGCATGGCGGTGTCGAAATTCAGCCGCAGCGCATCATAGGAATCCGGATCGGCGTTCACGAACCGTTCCAGCAGTAATCCCGCCATCAGGGGCTGCATGGAGGCGATTTCGTGCGCCTCGAGGAAGGCCTCCCGCAGCGGCTCCAATCCGGCAACCGACGCCACCAGGGGTGGAATCGGCGTGCGCACCGTCCGCGCGACGACGCGCAGCTGAGATGTCAAATCCCAACGATATTTCTGCAGTAGGCGGTAGGCGTAGGAATCGATGGGCGCAACCTCCGCCGCCCCCTCGACGACCGCGGACATGGCACCCAGAGGCGTGACCCGAGGCGTTATGACTTCCCGGTAAGGGGGAAATTTCGTCGCACTCGTCATGAGGTAGTACAGCGCGGCGAGGCAGCCCGACTGCGAATCGGGAACCGTGAGGGCGATGCGGCCGCCAAAGGTGTCCTCGATGCTTTGAAAGGCACTGTCCTTGCGCACCACCAGCTCGCTCCAATATTGCGGCAGGCCGCGAAAGTCCCCGGGCGAGGGGACCGGCGCGACGAGTAGCTCGGGGCGGGGGCTGGCGCGCGAGAAGGGCAGTCCACACATGAATACCGCCGCCATATCGGTGCGCTGCCACAGTTCATCGATGGGCTCAGGCTCGGTGTGCTCGAGGAGCGTGATGTCGAGGCCGGCATGTTCGATGACCGCGCAGAGCAGGGCGCGCCACAGCCCTGCGGCCTCCGGACTCACCGAGTACATCCGGGCGTTGGCGATCATTCGGTGATTTGCCGGCGCGTCATGCCATCGGGCTCGCGGATATTGCCCTTGTAGAAACTCGATGCGGCATTGCTGCGTATGAACGCCGCCGCGATTTCGTGAATGGGTTGGGTTGCCGGCATCGGCCCCAAACCGTTGAAAGGCAGGGTCTCGCGAAATGCGGTCCAGACGGCCGTCGGCGCCACGCCGAAGCTGCGCTTCGGATCCTGGGATTTGCGCAAATCCAACCAATATGTGCCGGTCAGCAAATCCTCCGCCAGGAGCTCGACGGTATCGTCGACCACGGCACGAGCGCGCAGCACTTTGAGGCGGGTTTGCCCCTGCAGGTCTTCCACATTCTGAATCAGCGCGACGCCCTGCGGCGGCACGGGATTGATCCGGCCTTGAATTTCCTGCATCAGCGCGACGGCATCGATTTCGCTGCCTTCGGTGAGATGAAAGCGCCCCGGTTCGCCGGGCGACTCGTTCGACGGCGCGATGACGGTGAAGAACGTGCTGGTGAAGCGAACGATTCGCTGCGTCACCGCGGTGTCCATGTTGGCGAGCGCGATGGTGAAGGCTTCGATCTCATTGGCCATGGGGTACGGGTCCCAATTGGCGTTCGAAAAAATGAACCCATGCTGGCCGTGGTTGCGCGGACTGCCTTTGACGTAGAACTGCGCCAATTGCGGCGTGCTCAATTCCCAGGAATCTCCCGGGGAGGCGCCCACGCGGACCGCGGGATTGTGATCGGAGGAATTCATTTGAATCAGCACGACATCGCGCAGCTGCGCCCAGGCATGCCACGCGGAGCCCTGGCGGACGGACGACGCGCGCAGGCTTTCGGGATCCTGAATGACCCGCTTCTCGTCCAGCTGGAACAGGTAACTGCCCTTCAACATGTCGAGCACGCGGGCGGCTTCCCAATTCAGCCACTTGAACGGGCGGTTGGCTTGCACGGGTTGCGACAGCGGCGAGACGCTGCTGTTCATGCCATTGAGGTCGATGGCGTAGACCAGATCCGCCCAGGACAGCGCTTCCCGAGAATCGTGCAGCAGCAAAGCCGCCTGCCCGGTGGCGTACGAATTGGTGCTCTCCAGTTCGCTGTCGTCGGCGCCGAAGGGCGCCAGCGGCTCCAATCCCGCCTGC
>Ga0070696_100003064_pt1 | contig 11101 bp, 8 predicted proteins | sample KBSK1253metaG_FD_65474 | JGI IMG/M metagenome (GOLD analysis project Ga0070696, IMG submission 65474) | Corn, switchgrass and miscanthus rhizosphere microbial communities from Kellogg Biological Station, Michigan, USA - KBS K1-25-3 metaG | ecosystem: Host-associated > Plants > Roots >... | reverse complement strand
TCACCGTGATCCTGCAAGACGATGTGTCCCGTGCGACGGTTGCCGAAGCCGGGAATGGAGCGGTACTTGCTGCTGGCGAGCAGAGAATCCATCCGCGCGCTTCCCAGCTCGAACTCGAGGATCTTCCGGCCGTTCAACCAGTGCTCGCCGTGATTGCCGCGGAAGATGATACGCGAGCGGTTCCATTCCCCTACGGGCCGCACCGCCTTCGGGTCGGCGGGCGCTACAAGATCGTACAGGGCGCCCGAGCGGTGGCTTGGCAGCTTGCCGTCCTCGTGGCGGTCGTCGTCGAGGATCTGGTACTCGAACCCCAGGGCCGAGTGGGTAGGGCCTCCGCCGGTGCCCGCACCCCCTTGGGCCATCGACAGGGTCTCGGACACGTTGTACTTGACGCCGCTATTCGCGCCCGGCGTCACCTTCCAATCCCAGGTGAGCTCGAAGTCTGCGAAGCTGTCCACGGTCATCAGGTCGCCACCGTTGAGCGGTCGTCCGTCGGAGACCCGGGGCACGTTGCCGCTCGCGATCTTCTTGATTGCCCCGTCCACCACGACCCAATGCGCCGTTGGCACGGTGTCGTAGCCGAGGCCACGCCAGCCGGCGAGCGTGCGGCCGTCGAACAGCAGGTGCCAGCCGGCGGCTCGTTCGGCAGGCGTCAGCGCGTTGGGTGATTGGAGCAGAGCGAGGAAGAGGGTGAGCGTGGCGATCATGGTGACTCCTTCAACCGGGCCGGCTCGAGCCTCGGGGCAAGCAGGTGAATGAGAACCCACGCGGTTACGTACGCGAAACCGCATACCGCGAAGATGATACCGTAGTCGTTGCCGGTGGCGTCAAGAATCCTTCCGGTGAGGCGCTGGAACAACACGCCGCCCATCGCGCCGGCGAACCCTCCTATTCCGGAGATCGACGCCACCGTCGAGCGGGGGAACATGTCGCTGGCGAGCGTATATACGTTCGCCGACCAGCCCTGGTGCGCCGCGGCGGCGATGCTGACGATCAGCACGGCGGTCCACATGCTGCCCGCGCGGGGCGCGAGCGCCGTGGGTACGATCACCAGCGCCATCAGCAGCATCGCCGTCTTGCGCGCCCGGTTGACCGTCCACCCCCGTTTGATCAAACCGCTCGACAGCCAGCCGCCCGCGATCGAGCCGACGTCGGCCACGAGGTAAACGACGATGAGCGGCAAGGCCACCTGTGCCAACTTGATGCCATACCTGGCGTCGAGAAACTTTGGCAGCCAGTACAGATAGAACCACCAGATCGGGTCCGCCATCAGCTTGCCGACGACGATCGCCCACGTCTGCCGGACGCCGAGGAGGCGGATCCACGGCACGCGGGGCTCGTCGGGCTCGCTCGCGTGCGCCTCCGCCGGCGGGCTGCGGTAGAGCGCAAGCCACAGGAGCAGCCATACGAACCCAAACGACCCCGTGACGATGAACGCCCAGCGCCACCCCCACGTCAGCGCGATCCACGGCACGAGCAGGGGAGTGATGATGGCGCCCGTGTTGGTTCCGGCGTTGAAGATGCCGGTCGCGAGCGCCCGCTCGTCCTTCGGGAACCACTCGGCCACGGTCTTGATCGCGCCGGGAAAGTTGGCCGACTCGCCGAGGCCGAGGAGGGCTCGGGCCGCGGAGAACGCCGCCGTCGTCCGGGCCAACGCGTGTCCCATGGCCGCCAGGCTCCACACGACCACGGCGGTGGCGAATCCACGGCGCACCCCGACGCGATCAAGCCAGCGACCCGCGAGGAGAAAGCCGAACGCGTACACCAGGCTGAACCACGAGACGACGTTGCCGTACTGCGACTCCGACCAGCTCAGCTCGCGCTGCAGCGTCGGCGCGAGAATGCCGAGCACCTGCCGGTCCACGTAGTTGATCGTCGTGACGGCGAACAGCAGGGCGCAAATCGTCCAACGGTAGGCGACGCGTGCGGGCGGGGCGGCCGCGGCGTTGCTCATGGCTTGGGCACGAACACCACCGTCGGGTCGAGGGGATACCGACCGAAGTGGCGGCTGTAAATCGCGAGACCACCCGGCAACGTCGCATCGACCTCGAGGCGGATGACCAACTCACCCTGCGCCGCGGCCCGCTCGAGTGCCTCGCGCGGCACCGGCACGCGCAACAACGTGCCGTACGAACCGGCCTCGCGCAGCCGCCGGTCGTGCTGCTGGTAATGCCAGGAGAGGATGCCACGATGATCGGCCGGGTCGTCCTCGAGCACCTCGCGTCCGGCGACTACCCCGTTGACGCGCACCGTCACGGCGCTCGGAAAGCGCCGCGCATCGGTCATCGGATAAGCGTTGGGATTCAGGCTCGGATCGGCCGTGCCGCGCCCCAGCATGAAGTCACCCTCGATCCGTCCGGCGCCTGCCCGATCCTTGCCGAACAACTCCTTGGAGGAGACCTCGGCCAGGAAGACAACGCTATCCAGGTCGGCGAGACGGATCTCCCGAGGCCACACGACCCGGTACTCGAAGAATCCGGAGCCCGCGCCGTTCACCTTTAGGCTGTCCAGCACGTTCCACTGTTTGAGGGACCAGGACGCGGCGGAGAAGTGTGCCGGGTTGATGGAGATGGCTCCCCGCGGAGCATCGCCATCCACGAGGAACGTGCAGAAGTTGCGATGCAGCACGGTGCCGGTCCCGTCTTCGAGCCGCACCGCCAGCACGAGGACAGCGGTCTCGGTCGGCATCGGGACGTCGAGGGCCCCTAGCGCCCCGGTCATCCACGCGTGGTAGGGCACGCGTCGCGTCGTTTCGAAATACACGCGTTTCTGGCCGAGGGCATTCCAGCCATACAGCTCCGCGCGCAGGGTGAGGCTGTCGCCCAGCGCGCTCGGCGTCAGGAACGAAGCGTACAGGGGCACGCGCACCTTCGCTCCCGCCGCGACGCTCTGGCTCAGCGAATCGCCCACGACGATGTACAGCGGCGTGTGGAGGTCGCTGAGCGACATCCCCTCCACCAGCTCTCCCAGTCCCGTTTCCTTCTCCGATCGGTCGAACCGCCAGTATCCGTTCCACTCGTTGATCACGTCATGCAGCTCGGTGTAGAGCCAGCCGGCGATGCGCGGGTGGCGGCGGAAGGCGTTCACCGCGCGGTGGTAGTCCCAGCTCCAGTCGACGTCCCCCGTGCTGCCCTCGTAGCCCCAGACATTCCCGAACTCGCTGTTGATGTTCGGTTGATTCGCCTGCCGATAGCCTGCCTCGAAGTTCCACCCGGACCCGGTGTGCGTGCTGTCGCTCACAAGGCGGTCGCGGTCCTCCCAGGCCCACCCCGGCAGATAGTCGTGCCACGAGTTGATGTCGGTCTCGGTGTGACCGCGGCCGCAGCAGGGCGAGTTATCCTCCACGAGGCGCGTGGGATCCAGACCTTTCGTGTCGCGGTAGACCGACGCCACCCACGCTTGCGTCTCGGGACGGTAGACTTCCCGCTGCCCGGTTTTCGTGAAGAGTCCCCACGTCTCATTGAACAGGACCCACGAGAAGATGGCCGGGTGGTTGTAGTCGCGGTCGATCATGCCGCGCAGCGTCGTCGTCGCTTCGCGGCGCATCGACGAGTCGGGCTGCCCCCACGAGTTGGGCACGTCCGCCATGATCAAGAGGCCGAGGCGGTCGGCCCAGTAGAGTTTCCGCGGCGACTCGACTTTGACGTGCTCGCGCAGCCCGGTCAGGCCTATCGACTTGGCGCGCAGGATCTCCGCGCGCACGAAGGAGTCGCTCGGGAAGGTGTAGAAGCCCTCCGGGTGGAACGCCTGGTCGAGCGTCAACTGCAGATAGATCGGCACGTCGTTCAAGGCGACGTAGCGGTAGTCGGTTCCGGGGAGCGTCACGACGGAGATCTTCCGCATCCCGAAATAACTCTGCACGCGATCGTCGCCGAGCGTGGCCTCGACCTCGTACAAGAACGGGTCGTCCAAGGACCAGAGGTGCGGGTTCGGGATCGGTATCTCGACGGTCGCCTGATCGGCTCCGCGCGGCACGCGTCGCGTGACGGTCGGCAGTTGCGCGTTCTTGAAATGCAGCGTGAGGGTGAGTGCCCGCGGTGCCTTCTCGAGCAACCGCGCGACCACGACCACTCGTTTCCGATCGATATCCGGCGAGAAATGGACGGATCGCAGCGGCACGGCCCCGCGCGCTTCGAGGTAAGGGGTTTGCCAGATGCCGCGGGCGTTTCCGTACCCCTGTTTGCCTTCGAGCTTGAAGTCTCGCGCCGCGTCGTCGACCCGGATCACCAACGTCTGTTGCTGTCCCGCCTTCAGATGCTTCGTGAGCTCGAACTCGAACGGGATGTAGCCGCCGTCGTGCGTGCCGAGTTTCTGGCCGTTGAGCCACACGGTCGTGCGCCAGTCGGCGGCGCCGATCACGAAGAAGACACGCTGTCCTCCTGCGGTCCAGGCGGCGGGCACCTGAATCGTGCGGGCATACCACCCGATTGGCGCGCTATCGGTAACCCCCGAGAGGGGGCTCCCCCAGGGGAACGGGACGAGGATCGGCCGTGGCGCGGGCAGCCCGCCGCGGAACCAGCCTTGCGTCTGGCCCGCGTCTTGCGCGTCGAGCTGGAACTGCCACGGTCCGTTCAGATTCTGCCACTCCTCCCGCTGGAAATCGGGACGAGGGTGATCGGCGAGGGGGATCCCCGATGGGACCGAGGCGGTCGATGAAACGACAAGCACGACGCACACCGAGAGCAGGCGGCCGGCGATCATAGGGCGGAAACTACGAGTGGCGTGTCCGAGCGTACAGAGCGAATTTCGAGGACTGATGACTCCAAGACTATGCGCCTGGTGCGTGCTGTTGGCCTCCGCTGTCGCCTGTAAGGGAGCTTCCGTGGGGCGGGAATCGTTCGGCACGACCAATCGGGGCGAGGCCGTGAACGTCTACACGCTCACGAACGCCCAGGGGACGGAGCTGCGCGTCACGAATTACGGCGGCATCATCCTTTCCCTCAAGGTCCCGGACCGAAACGGCCGGCTGGACGACATCGTCCTGGGTTACGATTCGCTGGCCGACTACGAGCGGTCATCCCCGTACTTCGGCGCCATCATCGGACGATACGGCAACCGCATCGCCCGCGGTCGATTCACCCTCGACGGCAAGACCTACACGCTCGCCACCAACAATGGGCCCAATCACCTCCACGGTGGCGTGAAGGGCTTCGACAAGGTGGCTTGGGATGCCGCGCCATTCGCGCGCGGCGATTCGGTGGGCCTGGTGTTTCAACACACGAGTCCGGATGGCGATGAGGGCTACCCGGGCACCGTACGGGCGACGGTGACCTACACGCTCACCGCTCAAAACGAGCTGATCCTTGAGTACGAGGCTACGACCGATCAGGCGACTCCGATCAACCTCACGCAGCACAGCTACTTCAACCTGGCGGGCGACGGCAAGAGCGACATTCTGGGCCACGTCGTCACCGTGAACGCCGACGCGTTCACTCCCGTGGATTCCACGCTGATCCCGACCGGTGAGATCAGGAACGTGACGGGCACGCCGTTCGACTTCCGCACGCCGACCGCGATCGGCGCCCGCATCGCGCAGGACGACGAACAGCTTCGCTACGGGCGTGGCTACGATCACAACTTCGTGCTGACCAAGGCGGGCCCTGCAGCGCTGGTGTACGAGCCCTCGAGCGGCCGCGTGATGGAGATCTCCACGACCGAGCCGGGATTGCAATTCTACAGCGGCAATTTCCTGGATGGCACCTTGCGAGGGAAGGGCGGGGTTGTCTATCGGCACCGCTACGGCTTTGCGATGGAGACGCAGCACTTTCCCGACTCGCCCAACAAACCCGGGTTTCCGTCTACCATTTTGCGGCCCGGCGGCGAGTATCGCTCGCGCACCGTCTACCATTTCACCGTCCGCCCATGACCACTCGCCGTGCGTTTCTGCAAACCTCCGCCGCGATGCTCGCGGCTTCGTACACGCCGCTGCTGCGCCGTGACGCGCGCCTGCCCCTGGGATTTTCGACACTCGGCTGCCCCCAGTGGACCTGGCCGCAGATCCTCGATTTCGCCGCCGGGCACCGGTTCGCCGCCGTCGAGCTACGCGGAATCCTGACCAACATGGATCTCACCAAGGTCCCGGAGCTGGCACCCGACCGCCTCGACGAGGCGAAGCGCCAGTTAGCCGCGCGCGGGCTGGTGGTCTCCTGTCTCGGCGCCTCGGCCCAGATGCACGACCTGGACCCGGTCAAGCACGCCGCGCAGCTCGACGACGGAAGACGTTTCATCGATCTGGCGCAAGCGCTCGGTGCGCCGTACGTGCGCGTGTTCGGCAACGAATACGTGAAGGGCGTGCCGCGGGCCGACATGCTCGCGCACATCGCCGAGGGGCTGCGGACGCTCGGAGACTACGCCAAGCCGAAGAACGTGACCGTCATCATCGAGTCGCACGGTGACTTCACCGATTCGCCGGCTCTGCTCGAGATCCTCCAGAAGACCGACTCGCCGAACGTGGCGCTGCTGTGGGATGCGCATCACACCTTCGTGTCGGGCAAGGAAGAGCCGGAGGACACGGTACGCCAGCTGGGCAGATACATCCGACACACGCACCTCAAGGATTCCGTGCCCGCCGGAAACGACCGCCGCTACGTGCTGACCGGTACGGGCGAGGTGCCGGTGAAGCGGCAAATCGAGGCCCTCGAGAAGATCGGGTACAAGGGTTTCTACAGTTTCGAGTGGGAGAAGCGCTGGCATCCGGAGATCGAAGAGCCGGAGGTGGCGTTCGCGCAGTATGCGAGCGTGGCGGCGGCGTACCTGCGTCAGCGGTAGGCCCGGAGGCGCTGGCGCGAGGAGCCGAGTTCTTCAATGCCCAGTTCGACCACGTCGCCGGCGACGAGGTAGCGCGGCGGTTTGTGGCCGAGGCCCACGCCGGCGGGCGTACCGGTCGAGATCACGTCGCCGGGCAGCAGGGTCATGAACTGGCTGATGTAGCTGACGAGGGCGGGCACGTCGAAGACGAGGTTCTTGGTCGAGCTGGATTGCTTGCGCTCGCCGTTCACAGTGAGCCACATGGACAGGGCGTGCACGTCCGGGATCTCGTCCGGGGTCGCGACGAACGGCCCCAAGGGCGCGAACGTATCGCAGCTCTTGCCCTTTACCCACTGACCGCCGCGCTCGAGCTGGAAGGCACGCTCCGAGTAGTCGTTGTGCAGCACGTAGCCGGCCACGTGACCGCCGGCGAAGACGGCGCCGCGTTCCACGTAGCTTGCGCGGCGGCCGATCACGACCGCCAGCTCGACCTCCCAATCGGTCTTGGTGCTGCCCTTGGGGATGACGACGTCGTCGTTCGGACCGCTCAAGGCCGTCGTCGCCTTGAAGAAGAGGACGGGCTCCGTCGGCAGGGCTTGCCCGGTCTCCTGCGCGTGATCGCGGTAGTTCAAGCCGATGCACACGATCTTGCTTGGCCGGACGACCGGCGGTCCGAGACGCACGCTCTCGGGTACAGTCGGCGCCGTGCGGCCGTTCTCAGCGAGCCAGCGCGCCAGTAATTCGAGGCCGCCCGAACCGAAGAACGCCTCGTCGTAATCCGCGCCAAACCCCGAGGCATCGACGCGGCGTCCTCCGTCTACGATCAGACCGGGCCGTTCCCGTCCCGGTTCGCCAAATCGAATGAGTTTCATCCGAGTCCCTCCCACAGTCCCTGCAGGTACGTCGCGCCGAGGGCGCGATCGTACAGGCCATATCCCGGGCGTCCGCGTTCACCCCAGATCATGCGCCCATGATCCGGACGCATCGGACCAGTGAAGCCGGTGTCGCGGAGCGCGCGCAGCACGGCGCCCAGGTTCACGCCCCCCAACGCCGAGGGGTGCGGCGTCTCGTGGAACTGTCGCTCGCCCGTGATGCGCACGTTGCGGCAGTGGGCGAAGTGAATCCGGCCCATGTCGCCAAGGTGCCGGGCCATACCGGGGAGATCGTTGTCCGGGAGGGCTCCGAGGGAGCCGGTGCAGAACGTCACGCCGTTCGCGGGCCGGTCGACGAGGCGGACGAGGCGGTCGAGGTCCGGGCCGCGGCAGATGATGCGCGGCAGCCCGAAGATGGGCCAGGGCGGGTCGTCGGGGTGAATCGCCATGCGGACGCCCGACTCCTCGGCGACCGGCACCACACGCTCGAGGAAGTAGGCGAGATGGTCCCACAGGCGCTCGGCATCCACGTCGCGGTAGGCGGCGAGCAGCGCCTGGAGCTCCCCGGCCCCGTAGGCAGCCGCCCAACCGGGCAGGTCGCCCGTGCCACGGCCGAGGTCCACGCGGGCGAGGGCGCGGTCGTCGTACGCGAGGGCGGTCGAACCATCGGGGAGCGGCATGGCGAGATCGGTGCGCAGCCAGTCGAACACGGGCATGAAGTTGTAGCACAGCACGGCAATGCCCAGCTCGCCCATCGCGCGCACGCTCGCGCAGTAGTTCGCGATCAGCCGGTCGCGGCTCGGCCGGCCGAGTTTAATGTCCTCGTGCACGGGGATGCTCTCGACAACGGCGAGCTTGAGGCCCGCGGCATCGATGTCCGCACCCAGCCGCTCCAGCCGCGCGCGCGGCCAGGCATCTCCTACCGGCACGTCGTACAGCGCGCTGACGACGCCTTGCACGCCGGGGATTTGCCGGATATGCGCGAGCGGGATCGGATCGGTGGGGCCGAACCAACGGAAGGTCATGTACATTGGCGCACCAGTTGCTCGACGTCCGCGCTGGTCGCGCGGCCGAAATCCCCGGGCACGGCGAGCTTCAGGGCGCCGGCGGCGACCGCGAATTCCAAGGCGGCGGCCGGTGCCTGCTTCCCCAGCAGGGCGGCGATCAAGCCGGCGGCGAAGCTGTCGCCCCCGCCGACGCGGTCCACGACCTGCACGACGTGCCGCCGACTACGCGAGAGGGAGCGCGTCGCCCCGTCGTACAGCATCGCGCTCCAGGCATGCTCACGCGGGCCCAGGATCTCGCGCTCCGTGATGGCAACGAGGCTGCAGCCGTACCGGTCTGCGAGCCGCTCCCCGAGCGCGGTACCGTCCGCCTCGACGCCCAAGAGTGCGCGGACGGCGTCGCGGTTGCCGATCAGCACGTTCGCGGCACTCGCCAGCGGCTCGATCAGCCCGCGGGGATCTCGGCCGCGCCATAAGGCTTCGCGGTAATTCAAATCCAGACTCACCGGGACGCCGCTCGCGCGCGCACAGGAGATCGCTGCCGCCAGCGCCGCCGCCGGACCGTCGCCCAGGGCCGGCGTGATTCCGGTCGAGTGAAACCAGTCGGCCCCCGCCAGCACGCGCGGCCAGTCGACGTCGCCTGGATCGATTTGCGCCAACGCGGAGCCCGCACGGTCGTACACGACGCGCATCGCGCGGAGGTCGGCGCCCGGCTCCACGAAGTAGAGGCCCATGCGCGCACCGCCCCGCAGGATCCCCTCGGTCCCGACGCCTTCGCGTTGCAGCACGTCGATCGCCGCGTCGCCGAGCGGGTTCTCCGGCAGGCGCGTGATGTAGTCGGTCCGCACGCCGAGATGCGTCAGCGCCACCGCGACGTTGGCCTCCGCACCGCCAAAGAACGTATGGAGCTCAGAAGACTCGAGCAGCCGCTCTTCGGCAGGCGGGCTGAGCCGCAGCAGCATCTCGCCGAAGGCGACTACGCGCGGCCGGTTGTTCACGCGTGCGCTCCTGCCACGCTGTCGACAAGCTCGCGGGCACGTGCCGTCAGCTCGCTCCACTGCGCCGCGCGCACGAGCGCGGGGTTGACGAGCGCGCTGCCCACGCTGATCGCCGTCGCCCCCGCGCGCACCCACTCGGCCGCGTTCTCGAGCGACACGCCGCCGGAGGGCACGACCCGCAGGAACGGCAATGGGGCGAGGACTTCGCGGAGGTAGCGGGGCCCCCCGATGGAGGCCGGGAAGAGCTTCACGACCGGGGCGCCGGCGCGCCACGCCTCGAGCATTTCCGTCGGGGTGAACGCTCCGGGGATGCACGTGACGCCCTGCTCGCGACAGAGGCGGACCACACCCCGGTCGAGCGTCGGGCTCACGACGAACCGCGCGCCGCGGGCGATGACATCTCGCGCCGCCTGCTCATCGAGCACGGTGCCCGCGCCGACGACGCAGCGCGCCATGCCCTTGTCCGACGCCAGCTCCGTGATCGCCTCGCGCGCCCCTGGCGTCGTGAGCGTGATCTCCACGGCCGCCACGCCCCCGGCGGCGAGCGCAACGGCGGCCGCTCGGAGGTCCTTGGCATCGGTCAGGCGCACGACCGCGATGACGCCACTGGGAAGCCACGGCTCAGACATGCGCGAGCGCTCCCTCCACACCCTCGTGCGCCAGCACGCGCATCCAACGTGTGGTGGCCTCGACGAAGGCCGGCAGCGCGGCCGCATCCCCCAGGGCACCGATCGGGAGCTTGGTGACGAGCAGGTGCGCCGCGCAGGCGAGCGCGAGGCGCTGCGGGGGCTTCGCCGCGGCGACGATCAGCGGCACGACGCGAATTCGCATCTTGGCCTCCTGGTTGGTCAGGATCACCCGCCATTCGTGATCGAGCCACGGGTTCCGGAACCGATCCACCACCGAACGGGCGAACGCGTCGGCCGCGCCGGCGGGCAAGGTCGTCGCGGGGATGATCTCGTCGAACAGTAACGCCCGCAAGAATGGCCCCAGGAGTGCATGGTTCACGGCCTCCCGGACGGTGCGCACGCCCGCGAGCGTCGCCAGCGGCGCGACGGCGGTGTGGGTGGCGTTCAAGAGACGCAGCTTGCGTTCTTGATAGAACCCGATGTCCGGAGCGAACACCACGGATTCGGGCCGCAAGTCGATCGGGAAGGCGGCGCGGAGGCCAGCCGGCTCGCCTTCGATCGCCCAAAAGGAATACGGCTCGGCCACGGTGAGGAGTTCGTCTGCGTACCCCAGGCCGGCCTCGAGCGCGGTGCGCTGATCGCGGGGAGGAGTGCCGGTCGTGATTCGATCGACGAGCGACGAGCAGAACCGCACGTGAGTCGAGAGCCACGCGCGAAACCCGTCACCGCCGCCTTCGTCGCGCACCACCTCGTCCACCATCGCGGCGAGCTGCGCGCCGTTATCGGGGACGAGCTCCGTAGGAATCACGAACACGGGCGGGCCATCGGGCAGGCGCTCGAACCGAGCGCGC
>Ga0070696_100003063_pt1 | contig 11101 bp, 7 predicted proteins | sample KBSK1253metaG_FD_65474 | JGI IMG/M metagenome (GOLD analysis project Ga0070696, IMG submission 65474) | Corn, switchgrass and miscanthus rhizosphere microbial communities from Kellogg Biological Station, Michigan, USA - KBS K1-25-3 metaG | ecosystem: Host-associated > Plants > Roots >... | reverse complement strand
ACGACCTTCGACCCGTACTTCTGCTGGAAGTACGGCGCGCCGCCGAAATGGTCGAAATGGCCGTGGCCGACGATGACGTACTTCACGTCGGCGGGATTCAGCCCGGCCTTCTTCAGCGACGGCTCAATGATCTTCTCGGCCTCGTCAACCGTGTTCAGCGCGTCGATCAGGATGATCCCCTGGCTGGTCGTCACCGCCCACGCGCCGACCGTGCTGAAGCCGAAGAAATAGAAGTTGTCGAACAGCTTGACGATGTCGACCTGCCGCTGCGGCTCGGCGGGGAGCCCCGCGTTCTGACGCAGCACCGCCGGGCGCTGCGGTCCGAGGACCGTGCACGCCTTCTCGAAGCGCTCCTGCAGCTTGGCGTCGTTGCCGGCCGCCGCTTTCGCTTTCGCGACGAGCGCCTGCGCTTCCTTCGAGTTCTTCCATTGATCGTCGGAGGGATACGCGTCGTTGCCCGCCGTCGTCCCGCCGACCGCGCGCCGCGCCGGCGCGCCACCCTGCTGCGCGCCGACCGGGACCTGCAGGGCCATGGCGGCGAACGCCGCGACAGCCGTTCCAACCGCGATTCGTTTGAACATGTATTTCTCCTTGGGCGGACCTAACGGTCCGCCTCTACGTTCCCAGGCGACCCCTGAAGGTCGCCCCTACGTTCATTATTTCGATGACTTCGCGTTAGGAATCCGGCCGAACAGCTCGCCCTTGTCGAGGACGTCGGCTCGCGTCGGACCGTAGCCTGATATGAGCACCCACACTTCCTCGTCGCGCGCGCCGTCGTAGTGCAGCCCGCCCGCAGGATGACGCATGAATTCGTCCGGCTTCATCCCGACTTCCTTTGCGGGCTCCCACGTCTGCGTGCCTTCACCGGTCCACCAGGTCCCCTTCAGCACCACGCAGTGGCGCTCGTCGGGGTGAGTGTGCGGCCTGCTCATGACTCCCGGGGGAAAGCGGTTGATCGTCAGGTAGAAGCCGGGCTTCGAAGGATCGCCCTCGAGCACCGCGGTCTGCACGCCGAGCTTGTTGCCCTCGGTGGCATTCCACTTCAGGTTGTCGAGCTTGAGGCGCGTGAACGCGCGGTTCGGATACGTGCCGAACTCCGCCTGGCGAGTGGCGCCCGCGACGCCCGGCTGCTGCGCGCTCGCCGGCGCCTGCGTGGTCCACGAAATCCCCGCCGTCACCAGCGCGACGGCCGCCCACGAAGCGATGGTCGAAACCTTCATTGGGATCCTCCCGGCTAGGCGGACTGCCCGCCTCTACGAATCGCTATTTTAGTCCCGGAGCTCCTGCGGCTTGATCACGACCTTGATAGCGCCGTCGACCTTCTCTTTGAAGTAGCGGATGGCGGTCGGAAGCTGATCGAGCGCGAATGTATGGGTATGCAGCGGCGATGGGTCGAGCTTCTTCTGCGCGATGAGCGACGCAGCGCGCCTGACCGCGCTCTGCCCTTCGCCCCGAATCCCGAACAGGTAGATGTTGTTGGTCACGATGTGCCCGACGTCCACCAGCGCCGGGTCGTTCGAGAACGCGCCGAGACAGACGCGGCCGCCGCGCTTCAGCATGTGGATAGCGTCGTTGACCGCGCTCGGCGCACCCGAGCACTCGAACACCAGGTTGACGCCGAGCCCATTGGTCAGCCGCCGTACCGCGTCGACGACAGGCTCCGTCGCCGCGTTGAGGACGACGTCGGCGCCGACGCGCCGGCCGACCGCGAGGCGGCTGTCGACGATGTCGGTGAGGATCACGGGGCTGGCTCCGAGCGCCTTGCCCACCGCGACGGCCGACAGCCCGATCGGTCCCGCGCCCGTGACGACCAGGCTTTCGCCCGCGACGAGCCCGCCGAGGACGTCGAGTCCGTACATCGCGGTGCCCGCGGTGACGATCAGCGTCGCCACCTCGTCGCTCAGGTGTTCCGGCACGCGCACGAGCGTGTTGACGTGGTTGACCGCGTACTGCGCGAAGCCCCCGTCGGTGGTGAAGCCGTTGGCGCGATGCCCCTTGTTGAACTCGCCGTAGTTGCGCCCGTAGTTGAGGCACGACGTGTACATGCCCTGGCGGCAGCGCTCGCAGCGGCCGCACCCGGCGTGGATTTCGACGGCGACGCGCTCGCCCACGACAAATTCGTCGACAGTGGGGCCCACCTCGACAATCGTGCCCATGTACTCGTGGCCGGGCGTGAAGTTCCGGTTGAAGGGCGGCTCGCCGCCAATCACGGCCGGCGGCCCGTGGCTGATGACTTCCAGGTCCGTCGCGCAGATGGCGGTGGCGTCGACACGCACGAGCACCTCGGCGACGCCCGGGGCCGGGACCGGCTTGTTGACCAGGCTCAATTGGCCCGGGTCGCCGAGCACCCACGCCTTCATCGTTTTCATCAGTTTTCCACGCTCTATCATCCGTTGTTCGGGCCCTGAAAGGCACCAGGGTCGGGTTCCGCCGGTATTGCCAGCCTGTATATAATCTGTGCCCTCACAGAATTAGGCGTGGTTACCAGAAGGAGGCTCTGATGAAACTCGGGCGATTGGTCCGTCTGACCGTCGCGATGCTGGCGCTGCCTCTGCTTGCGTACGCGCAGGATGCAACGATCAGCGGGACCATCAAGGACAACACCGGCGGCGTTCTTCCAGGCGTCACCGTCACCGCGACCAACGAGGCCTCGGGCAATACCTTCACCAGCGTGACCGACGAGCGCGGGCTCTATCGCATGCCCGTGCGCGCCGGTGTTTACAAGATCACCGCGGAGCTGGCCGGCTTCACCACCGTGACCCGCCCCGGCATCGAAATGCTGCTCGGGCGGCAGGTCGCCCTCGACCTGAACCTGCAGGTGTCATCGCTGCAGGAGACCGTCACCGTCACCGGTGAGGCGCCGCTGCTCGACACCTCGTCATCGACCATCGCCAGCAACATCGACCCGCGGCAGATGCAGGACCTTCCGATCAACGGCCGCAACTGGATGGACCTGACGATGCTCTCGGCCGGCTCGCGGACCAACGCCTCGAGCGAGGTGCCGCAGGACCGGCAGGGCTTCTTCCAGGCCAACGTCGACGGCCAGTCGGTGACCCTCACGGTCTGCTGCGCGCAGAACCAGCCGCGCTACAGCCGCGACTCGATCGCCGAGTTCCAGCTGACGACCAACCGGTTCGACGCGACGCAGGGCCGCACGATGGGCATGATGGTCAACGCCATCACGAAATCGGGGACCAACACCTTCGCCGGCACATTCGGCAGCACGTTCCGCCGCGACAGCTGGAACGCGGAGGATTTCATCCAGAAGAAGGTGCTGCCGTACAAGGACACGCAGCTGAGCGGCACCTTCGGTGGTCCAATCGTCAAGGACCGCGTCCACTTCTTCGCCAACTATGAGTTTCAGCGGAACCCGCAGACGTTCACCTTCGGCGGTCCGAACGGGCCGTTTCCGAACGCGGGTCCGAACATCAATCTGAACCTGGAGTCGAAGAACACGTTGAAACAGGGCGGCGGCAAGGTGGACGTGCAGGTCAACCCGCGGAACCGGTTGACGGGACGGTTCAGTCACTACACGTTTGACCAGCCGCTCCAGAACGTCAACGCGCTCAATACGACGAACCCGTCGAATGCCACCGCCAACAACCGTTTCGTCGATCAGTACTTCGCCACCTATACGATGGTGCTGAGCAACAGCACGATCAACGAGATCAAGGGTGGACTGGCCTCGAACTACTACACGCTCGAACCGGTGGGCGGGTGGGGCACCAGCGGCAACCGGCGGCCGCCTGGCACCGCGCCGATTCTCGTTGGCGTGTTCAGCGGACGTGAAATCCAGGGTGGTCAGCCCGGTATCAGTTTCGCCGGGTATACGGTCGGACCGCCGACGAACACGCCGCAGCGCACCGGCGAGCACAACTACCAGCTTCGCGACGACTTCACGACCGCGTACGAACTGGGCGGCCGCCACGACGTGAAGATCGGCGGCGACTTCATCAAGTACTCGATGTCGCAGGGCTGGTGCAACGTCTGCGATGGCCTGTTCACGTCGACACAGCGTGCGCCCGCCAACCTCGAGCAGCTGCTGCCCGATTGGCGCGACGCGTCCACCTGGAACTGGACCGCGATGTCGCCGCTCTTCCGCGACTACAACGTGACCATCGGCAACATGTCGTACTCGGTGCACCGCCAGATCTACGCGGCGTGGTACCAGGACGACTGGAAGATCGGCAACAAGCTGACGGCCAACATGGGACTGCGCTACGACCTCGACCACGGCGCGCAGGGCGAGTTCGTCAAGTTCCTGCCGTGGCTGTCGGGTACGCGTCCGACCGACAAGAACAACATCGCGCCGCGCCTCGGCTTCGCCTATCAGCTCAACGACAAGTCAGTCCTCCGCGGCGGGTGGGGCCTGTTCTTCACCGAGCTCGAAGACGACGCGCTGCACCAGTCGTACATCCTGACGCAGAACGTGAACATCACGCTGCCGAACAACGGCCGGGCGGATTTCGGTCTCAATCCGTTCGGCGGACCGGCGCCAACGATGGAGCAGATCGTCGCGCGCCGCTGCGACATCGTCGGGCTGCCGTTCAATTCACCGAACTGCTTCCCGCAGTCGATTCGCAACGGATCTGAAATTCCGGTCGGCGACCACCCGGTGTCCTACAGCAACATGGCGTCGATCGGCATCCAGCGCGAGATCGCGGCCAATACGGGCTTCGACACCAACTTCGTGTGGACGGGCGGCCGCGCCGAAGAGCGCCGGCAGAACCTGAACAGCTCGATCAACCCGGCGACGGGCGCCAACTACACGGCGACGGGCGCGGCCACCGACGTGGCGCACCTGCCGTTCCCGTCGTGGGGTCCGATTGCCGGCGAGATCATGAACGGAGTTTCGAACTACTACGGCTGGGAGAACACGTTCACCAAGCGGTTCAGCAGCCGCTGGCAGGCGAACGCCACCTACACCCTCTCGTACTTCAAGGATGACGGGGGCATCGGCGCGATCACCGGGCCGTATATCACGACGCTCGATCCGGCAGCGAAGATCACGACGATCCTGGCGCCGTACACCGGGGCCGTCGCGCCCGACATGGGCCCGCTCTACCAGCTCGCGGCCACCGACCAGCGCCACCGCGCGACGTTCAACGGCATCTGGGACGTGGGTGCGGGATTCCAGTTGAGCGGCGTCTACTTCTTCGGCTCCGGCGAGCGACAGAACACCAGCTGGGGCAGCGACCTCCGCAACACCGGCGGCGCCAACTTCGGCATCCTGACGCCGGCGGGCACGACCGCGGAGTCGCTGACCGCAGCGCTCAATGCGGACGTGCGCGATCGCGTCGGGTCGATCAAAGGCCAGGTGTACAACGGTCAGTTCCTGCTCGACCGTGCGCAGCTGGTTGGCCGGCCGATTCACCGCGTCGACATGGGCATCCAGAAGCGGTTTTCGCTCGGCGGCCGCCGCAACGCGGACCTGAAGGCGGAGGTGTTCAACCTCTTCAACCACGCCAACTACGGGTCGTACACGACGACGTTGAGCAACGCGGCGCAGTACGGGCTGCCGTCGTCCAACCTGGCGACCGCGTATCAGCCGCGCATCCTGCAGCTCGGTCTCCATTTCGCGTTCTGAGCAGCACGTCTGCCGGGTCCGAAAGGACGCGGCCTTCGCTACGAATTAGCCTGGGCAGGGCGGGTCCTTTCGGACCCGCCTTTTTTTGTGACCATCGACGAATTCGGCCGCAAGCTCAGGGCGCGGGAAGTGACCGCGCTCGAATTCACGGAAACCTGCCTGCGCCGCATCGGCGAGCTGCAGCCGCGCCTCAACGCCTTCATCACCGTGATGGCCGAGGCGGCCCGGCGCGACGCGCAGGCGGCCGACCGCGAGCTGGCATCGGGCATCGATCGCGGGCCGCTGCACGGCGTGCCGATTGCCGTCAAGGATCTGATCGACATCAAGGGCGTGCCGACGACTGCGGCGTCGCGGGTACGCGAAGGGCACGTCGCCGCGGCGGATGCACCGGTGGTCGCGTCGCTGCGGGAGGCGGGCGCAGTGCTGATCGGCAAGACGAACCTGGACGAGTTCGCGTTCGGGACGACGAGCGAGAACTCGGCGTTCGGTCCGGTCCGCCATCCGATCGATCCGTCGCGTTCGCCCGGAGGGTCGAGCGGCGGGTCCGCGGTCGCCGTCGCCGCCGGCATGGCGCTCGCGGCGCTCGGCTCCGACACCGGCGGCTCCATCCGCATCCCCGCCGCCGCCTGCGGCATCACCGGCCTCAAGCCGTCGCTCGGCGAGATCCCGACCGACGGCGTCGTGCCGCTGTCGCGCACGTTCGACCATCTCGGTCCGTTCGCGCGGACCGTCCACGACGCGCGCCTCGTCTACCGTGTGATGCTCGGTCGCGCCGGCAGTCATGGCAGCGCGGACCGCGGCGATCGTGTCGCGGACCTTGTCAGGTCCGCGACACATCTACGCCTTGCGGTTCCGCGCGGCTATCTCACCGACCTGCTCGACGGCGACGTCCGCACACGGTTCGACGCGGCAATCACGGCGCTGCGCGGCGCGGGCGCGCAGATTTCCGATGCCGCGATTCCGCACGCCTCGAGCACGCCTGCCGTCTACGTCCACATTCACGCGTCAGAAGGCGCGACGTACCACTCACGCACGCTGGATACGCACGCGGATCGCTACATACCGGCCGTGCGCCGGCGGCTGGAGCTTGGCCGCTACGTGCTCGCGCAGGACTACGTGCGCGCGACGGACGGGCGCGAGCGGCTGCGCGCCGAGGTAGACGCCGCGCTGGCCGATTGCGACGCGCTGCTCCTGCCGACGCTGCCGATTCCCGCGCCGCCGATCGGCGCCGAGCACCTCGTCATCAACGGTGCCGAGGAGCCGGTCCGTGCGCTCATGCTCCGCCTCACGCAACTGTTCAACGTGACCGGGCACCCGGCGATCTCGATCCCGTGCGGTGCGACGCCAGGCGGCTTGCCGTGCGGTCTTCAGCTGGTCGGGCACCGGCACCGGACCGAAGCGCTCCTGTCGGTGGCCGCCGAATGCGAGGCCCTGGTTCCAGTGTGATGAGACCGCCGGCAGAGGACGAAATGCTCGACGCGTTCGGGCGCGCGGAATCAGTTTGACGTCGCCCGCGGCACGTCCATCACGTTCATCTCGATGATGGCCAGGTTCGTGCCGCTCACCCACGCCACCTGCCACTGTGGCCTGCCGGCGACACGAACCGCCTATTGCGTGCGCGTGGCCGGCGCCGCCGCGACAATCGGCAGGTCGATGTAGCTGGCCTGCCCGGTCGCATGGTAGATGCGCTGCGTGGCCTTCACGTAATCCGCCGGCTTCGCGAAGAAGATGTTCGGCACGAAGGTCTGCGGATTGCGGTCGTAGAGCGGGAACAACGTCGACTGCACCTGCACCATGATGCGATGGCCGGGCTTGAAGACGTGGTTCACCGTCGGCAGCGCGAACGTGTAGGCCAGCGGCGTGTTGGACGCAATCGCCTGCGGGCGTTCGAAGCTCTCGCGGTAGCGGCCGCGGAAGATGTCGGTCGCGATCGAGAGCTGATAGCCGCCCATCTCCGGCTGGCTCGCCACCTCGTCGGGGTAGACGTCGATCAGCTTCACCACCCAGTCGCTGTCGGTGCCGCTCGTCGATGCTAAGAGGTGCACGACCGGGGGCCCGCCGACCCTGACGGCCTCTGTCAGCGGCGGCATCACGTAGGTCAGCACGTCGGTGCGGCCGTCGACGGCCCGCTGATCGGCGACGAGCCATCGGCGCCAGGCGTCCCCGTCGCTGAAGCGGACGGGGCGCGGCGTGTACGGGACCGGCCTGGCCGGATCGGCGATGTACTCGTCGTAACCCGCCGCGGACTGCGGCGCGGCCGCCGGCGCGTTGAACGACAGCGAGAAACCGGGCAAGAGGTACAGCGGCTTCGACTTCGACGCGCATCCCGACTCGCACGCGAGCGGCCACGACGTGAAGCGATCCCAGCGGTTCTCGCCGGTGTTGTAGATCAGCACCGGCGGCGTGTTCGCCTTCGGCGCCCCCTCCTTCAGGTACTGGTCGAAGAACGGCTTGATGACGTCGCGGCGGACGTCGAGCGTGGTGTCGGTCGCCCAGCGCAGCGGACCGAGCGAGGTGCCTTCACGATTGATCTGGCTGTGAAACCACGGCCCCATGATCAGGAAGTTCTTGTCGTTGCCGCGATCCTTCGGCTCGACGGCCGTAAAGGCGTGAATCGCGCCCCACATGTCCTCCTGGTCCCACAGGCCCTGCAGCCAGATGGTCGGCACCGTCAGCGGCTGCTGCGCCATCGTCCGGTCGAGCGCCTGCTCCTTCCAGAACGCGTCGTAGGACGGGTGCTCGGTGAGCTTGCGCCACCACGGGAGCTGATCGAAGCCCGCGGCCTTCGCCCAGTCGCCGGTCGACCCGGCGCGGCGGAAGTTCTCGTAGTCGTCGTAGCCGCCACGCACCACGGACTCCCCGGCGCCCCTCACCGTCGTCTGCTCCGTGAAGTAGTCGAGATTGACGTTGCGGAACGCGCCGTAGTGGAACCAATCGTCGCCCATCCAGCCGTCGATCATCGGGCTCTCGGGCACGGCCGCCTTGAGCGCGGGATGCGGATTGACGAGCGCCATCACGACCGTGAAGCCTTCGTACGAGCTGCCGACCATGCCGACGCGCCCGTTCGATTCGGGGACGTTCTTCACGAGCCAGTCGATCGTGTCGTAGGCATCGGTGGAGTGATCGACCTTGCTGTCGTTCAACGGCCCGCGCAGCGGGCGCGTCATCACGTATTCGCCTTCCGAGCCGTACTTGCCGCGCACGTCCTGGTAGATGCGGATGTAGCCGTCGGCAGCGAAGAGCTCGTCGAAGAGCGGCAGCGTCGAGACGAGGTAGGGCGAGCGGGTGCGCTGCGCGCGCGCGGACGCGTTGTACGGCGTGCGGGTGAGGAGCATGGGGGCGTTGCGCGCGCCCTTCGGCACGACGATGACGGTGTGGAGCTTCACGCCGTCGCGCATCGCGACCATGACGTCGCGCTTCACGTAGTCGTAGCCGCTCGCCGGCGCGTCGAAGCGCGGCGGGATATCCGGCGTGAGCGGCGGCGTCGCCTGCTGCGCTTGTGCGGCCAACGCGTGCGGAGCAAGCGAAGGCGCGGCGGTTGCGGCCGCGACCGCGAGCGCGGCGGCGCCAAGGGCGAGAGAAAGCGGGCTGCGCACGGGACCTCCTCTATTTCTTCGTCGGGTCATCAGCGGGATTCACGTACGTGGTCGACGTCGGGCCGTAGCCGACGATCTCGATGACCACCTGATCCCTGGTCCGCGCGAAGTGCGCGGTGTTGGGCGGCTCGGTGTACGAGCTGCCCGGCGGCAGCGCCTTGAGCGCCTTCTCGTCGAATGCCTGCCCGTAGCCGAAGTACCACGTGCCCTTGAGCACGGTCGCCACGCGATCGTCCTTGTGCGAGTGCGCCTGGATCGTCATGTTCGGCCCCGCGCGCAGCGCGAGCACGTAGAGGCCCGGCTTGGTCGGGTCGCCCTTGAGTACGACGGTTTCGATGCCGCTGGCGCCGGACGTGCCCGCGCCACCCGCGTTCGCGGACGGCCACGGGATGTCCTCGAGCTTCAACGTGCCCGGGCCGCTGAGCCGTCCCTGCGCGGCGGTCGTGACGAGGGCCGCGGCGACGACGATCATCGTCACGGCGCCATAACGGAAAACGCGTGTCAAAGTCTGCATGTACAAGGCTCCTCGGTCGACACAATGCTCTCACAGCAGATATAATCCCGGCCTGCTTTTGAACAAAACCGCCCGTTCAACGTAAATACTGCCTGAGGGAATTCTGGAGGACGAAGAGATGCGCCGTATTGGATTGGGCCCGGCAGCGATTCGCTACGCGTTCGCCGTGGCGATTAGTGCGTATGCGGTCGTGGGATGGTTGTCGATGATCGGACATGCCGGGCAGGCGCGTGAGGTGACGGCCGGCGGGTCGTATTCGGCCGCGCAGGCAACCCGGGGCAAGACTCTGTACGGCGACCAGTGCGTTGCGTGCCACGGCGAGATGCTCGAAGGTGTCGTGGGTCCGCCGTTGACCGGTGACGACTTCCTGACCGACTTCGGCGGCCACTCCGTGAAGGAGCTCGCCGACAAGATTCGCACGACCATGCCGCAGCAGGCGCCGGGGACGTTGAGCGAGGCGCAGTCGATCGACTTGACCTCCTACATCCTGCAGAGCAACAAGTATCCGGCGGGCCCCGAGCTGACCGCCGCGACGATGGCGCAGCTCACGCTGCCGGCGGGCAAGGCCGCGCCCGCGGCTGCGGCCGTGAATACGAGTGGATTGCCGACGGTGACCGCGACCGCGAACCTCGCGCAATTCATGCGCGCCGTCACCTTCCCGAACGCGAACATCATCTTCAACACGCAGCTGTACGATCCCGGCAAGGAAAAGCCGAAGATGCCGATCCCCTATGACTACGTCCTCTGGGGCAAGACGGTGTATTACGGGTGGGAGGCGGTTGACGAGGCGATTCTCGCGCTGCGCGACACGTCGCCGATGCTGCTGCTGCCCGGACGCAGATGTCAGAACGGCCGGCCGGTGCCCATTCAGAATGCCGATTATCAGCAGGCGGTGAAGGACCTGGTCGCTTTCACCGACGAGCTGTGGAAGGCCGCGCAGACGCGCAACCAGGAGACGGTGAGCGATCTCTCCGAGAAGCTGAATAATACGTGCGCCAACTGCCACAAGGTCTATCGTGACGTGTCAGTGAGCGGAGGCGCGTCGACAGGCTCGCTCACCGCCGACCGCTGCAACGCGATGCCGAAGGGCGGCGGGGTGGCGCAGTAAACAGACACGGCGGGTCCGCCTTCGCCGGGCACCGGCGCTCGGCGGAACCCGCCCCACGTACGCTTTTCTTTTATCGAGCGCCGGGATCGATGCGATCGGGACGCTGACCCGGCTGCTGCACCGCCTGGCCGCGCAGCGGCGGCGGCGGCACCGCGTGGTCCGGCTCGTTCAGATACAGGTACTGATAGCGGATGCCGCGGCCGTCGTCACCGAGCCAGCCGATCGACTGCTGCATGATGGTCGGCGGCGGGAACCCCTTCGGCACCGTCGACTCGGCGATGATCAGCCGGTTCTTG
>Ga0070696_100003060_pt1 | contig 11109 bp, 10 predicted proteins | sample KBSK1253metaG_FD_65474 | JGI IMG/M metagenome (GOLD analysis project Ga0070696, IMG submission 65474) | Corn, switchgrass and miscanthus rhizosphere microbial communities from Kellogg Biological Station, Michigan, USA - KBS K1-25-3 metaG | ecosystem: Host-associated > Plants > Roots >... | reverse complement strand
GCCGGCGTCACGCTCGACCGCAAGATGCTCGCGGACATGGCCGCGACGCAGTCAGCCGCATTTGCCAAGGTGGCGGCGCAGGCCAAGGCCGCGCTCCCCGCTGAGGCACGTGCCTGATTCGGCAGCCGATCGATCCGCCGTCGAGGCGGCGCGCGCCGATTTCCGCGCCCGCCTCGCCGACGCCGACTCCGATCAGAAACTCAAAGCGCTTCACGACGAATTCCTGAGCCGGAAGTCCGGATCGGTGACCGGGCTGATGAAGACGCTCGGCTCGCTCGCGCCGGAGGCGCGCCGCGAGTTCGGGCAGCTCGTGAACACGCTGAAGAGCGAGATCGAGACCGCGCTCGACGAGAAGCGCGCGGCGGTCGAATCGACGCGCCAGCCCGCGGGCGCCGTCGACGTCACGCTGCCGGGCCGCCGCCTGCCGATGGGGCGCATCCATCCGCTGATGCGCGTCCGCCGCGACGTCGAGGACATCTTCGCGCACATGGGCTACGAGATTCTCGAAGGGCCCGAGGTCGAGGACGACTTCCACAACTTCGAGGCGCTCAACATGCCGCCCGATCATCCCGCGCGCGACATGCAGGACACGCTCTACCTCGACGCGCCGATCGTCGGCGGCATCTGGGGCGCGCACCGTTATACCGGCGATCGGCGCGGCCAGGTGCCCGACGCGCAGGTGCGGGCAGCGACGCTGCTCCGTACGCACACGTCCGCGATGCAGATCCGCTACATGAAGACGTTCCCGCCGCCCATGCGGATCATCGTGCCCGGGCGCGTGTACCGCCGCGACAACCTCGACCTGAGCCACACGCCGATGTTCCAGCAGTTCGAAGGGCTCGTCGTCGGCGAGGGGATCACGCTGGCGGACCTGAAGGGCACGCTCGAAGCGATGCTGCGCGCGCTGTTCGGCGACGTGAAGGTGCGGCTGCGACCGAGCTTCTTCCCCTACACCGAGCCGAGCGCCGAGGTGGACGTCAGCTGCCGCGCGTGCGGCGGTTCGGGCTGCGGCACGTGCAAGCAGACCGGGTGGCTCGAGATCCTCGGCAGCGGCATGGTCCATCCGGCGGTCTTCGAAGCGGTCGGCTACGACCCCGACAAGGTGACCGGCTTCGCGTTCGGCATGGGCATGGAGCGCGTCGCGATGCTGCGCTACGGCGTGGACGACATCCGCCTGTTCTACGAGAACGACCTGCGGTTCCTCGAGCAGTTCCCGATATGACATCGTCCAGGGTCCAGATCTCGTGAAGATCCTCGTGTCGTGGCTGCGCGACTTCGTGGACGTCACCGCGTCTCCCGAGGAGATCGCGAGGACGCTGTCGGTGCGCGGGTTTGCCGTGGAAGGCCTCGAGCACATCGACTGGAACTCCTCGGAAGCCAGGATCGCGAAGGCCGATGCGGTCATCGACTTCGAGGTCACCGGCAACCGGCCCGACTGCATGTGCGTCATGGGGATGGCGCGCGAGATTGCCGCCGCGTTCAACCTGCCGATGCGGCGCCCGGTGGCGCGCGGTAAATCGGGCGAGGACGAGGACGCCTCCTCTTTGCGGCTGGCGTCGCTGAAAGCGGTCGACAAGTCCGACATCGACGTCGTCATCGAGAACCCGGAGCTCTGCCCCAGGTACGCGGGCGCCGTCGCCGACGTGACCATCGGCCACTCGCCCGGCTGGATGCAGGCGCGCCTGCAGGCCGCCGGCGTCCGCCCCATCAGCAACATCGTCGACGTCACCAACTACGTGCTGCTCGAGATGGGGCAGCCGATGCACGCCTTCGATTTCACGAAGCTCGCCGGCGCCCAGATCGTCGTGCGGACGGCGCGAGCCGGCGAATCGATCAGGACGCTCGACGGGCAGACGCGCGAGCTTGCCGACGACATGCTGGTGATTGCGGACGCCGAGCGCCCGGTCGCGATTGCCGGGGTGATGGGGGGCGCCGACTCCGAGGTGGCGGAAGGGACGACCGTCATCGTCTTCGAGAGCGCGTATTTCAACCCGCTGTCGGTGCGGCGCACCAGCAGGAAGCTGGGACTCAAGACCGAGGCGAGCATGCGGTTCGAGCGCGGACTGGACCCGCGGCTGCCGGTTACCGCCATGGAACGCGCGTGCGCGCTGCTCGAGACGATTGGCGCGGGCCGCGCGCGCGGGACGATCGTCGATCGCTACCCCACGCGCGTCGAGCCGAGAAGCCTCCGGCTGCGGAGGGCGAAGATCGCCGGACTGCTCGGCGCCGAAGTGCCCGACGCGGACGTCAAGCGAATCCTCGAGGGCCTCGGCTTCATCCTCCGAGATGGTACCGATGGCGGCTGGGACGTGAACGTGCCGACGCGGCGCGTGGACATCACGCGGGAGGTCGATCTCATCGAAGAGGTCGCGCGGCACTACGGCTTCGACAGGCTGCCGTCGACGTTTCCGCCGCTCACGGTCGCGCCGCCGCCGATCGATCCGCGAATCGGCCGCGCGCGTCACCTGCGCGGCATCATGACCGCCGCCGGCTTTTCCGAGGCGATGACGTTCGGCTTCGTCGCGTCGGCGGCCGCGGCGCCGTTTGCCGCCGAAGGCGAGCTGGTGCCGATCGCGAACCCGTTGTCCGAGAACTTCGCGGTGCTGCGGCCGTCGGCGCTGCCGAGCCTCGTGGACGCCGTGGCGCACAACCGCCGGCGCGAGCAGCGCGACGTCCGCCTGTTCGAGGTCGGCGCGCGCTTTTCGCGCACGAACGGCGAGCGTCGATCGCTCGCGTGCGCGTGGACGGGCGCGGCACACGCCGAGCACTGGAGCGGCGGCGGCCGCGACGTCGATTTCTTCGACATGAAAGGGATCGTCGAGCGGGTCGGCGAATCGCTGCGCCTCGAGGTGACCACCGAAGCGCACGGCGAGGACTGGCTCGTGGCGGGCCGCTCGGCCGCCCTCGTGGCCGGCGGCACGCGCATCGGCGTGATGGGACAACTTGCGCCGGCAATTGCCGAGGCGCACGGCCTGCCGTCGAGCGACGAGGTGTACGTCGCTGAAATCGATCTCGACGCCGCCGAAGCGGTCGCGCCGCCGGACGAGGCGCGCGTCGAGCCGCTGCCGCGCTATCCGTCGGTGACGCGCGACATTTCAATCCTCGTCGGCGCCACGCTTCCCGCCGACACCGTGCGCGCGACGATCCGCGAATCGGCGCCGGCGACGCTCGTGCAGATCCGCGAATTCGATCGCTACCAGGGCAAGGGTGTTCCCGAAGGCCACGTGAGCCTCTCGCTGCGTCTCACCTTCCGGGCATCTGACAGAACACTCACGGACACCGAGATTCAGACCGCCATGGACGCTATTCTCGCGGCTCTGAAAGATCGGCACGCCGCGCGGCAGCGTTAGCCGTTGGCCGTCTCCTCGACCAGCAACGGTCAACGGTCAACGGTCAACGGTCAACGGAGGCCGTGTTACCATCTCTCGCGACATCTTTCGACACGAGGAGCGGATGGTAAAGCAGGCGGCGCTGCGTGCGGTTGATCTCGAACCGATCGATCGTCTCGAGGAGAAGATCAAATTGCTCGTCGGGCTGATCAATCGCCTTCGCATGGAGCAGGCGAAGGCCGCCGACGAGAACGCGCGGCTCACGCAGGAGATCGACGTGCTGCGCGCGCGCCTCGCCGACTCGGAGGGCGTCACCACCGAAGTCGCGGCGCTGCGCGACGAACGCGAGCTGATTCGCACGCGCGTCAACGACATGCTCGACCAGCTGGAGCACTTGAATCTGTGACCCTTCGAGAGCCTCAGGGTCGTCCCGAGCCCTCGACAGGCTCAGGGCCGCGAGGAGTCGAGGGATGAGCGTGGTGACCGTCGAAATCGGCGGACAGCGATACCCGATCCGCAGCGATCTCGACGAGCGCTACATCGCGGAGCTCGCCGCGTACGTCGATCAGAAGATGCGCGCGGCGGTCAATTCGGCGCCCGAGAGCGATATGCTCGGGCTCGCCATCCTCGCCGCGCTCAACATCGCCGATGACGTTTTTCGCTCGCGGCAGCAACAATCGAGCACCAGCGGCGAGCTGAACGAGCGCGCGCTGCGGCTGGAGCGGCTCGTCGACGATGTTTTAGCGCAAATCAGTGTAAAGCAAGCAGTTAACGCGTCTTGACCCACTCCTGACCGCACGCTAAGATCCCCAAGTCCTGCTTTGCTCGTGATGGTTTTCGGAGGCTCGTCTGAGCCAACGTAAAACCCAAGCGAGCCGCGAGGTCGCGCGTTGTGCACGCCTCTGTTTTGAGGAAGCCTGAAGCGCGGCTGATAACAGTGGCTCCACCTGCTTTTGCAGGTTCATTCGACCTCCCCACACGGCAAAGCGGGCACCCTACGCTCCCACGCCCCGGGTGCGATTCACCGTGAGTCATCGCACCGTCTCCGACATTGGCGAGCACGCGCTCATCGCCCGCATCACCGCGCGCCTCGCCATGCCGCCGTGGGTCGTCGTCGGGCCGGGCGACGACGCGGCCGTGATCAAACCGGACCGCGGCGCGCTCGACGTGCTGACGACCGACGCGCTGGTCGAAGGCGTTCATTTCGATCGCCGGTTCGTGCCGCCGGATGCCATCGGGCATCGCGCGCTGGCCGTGAACCTGAGCGATCTCGCCGCGATGGGCGCGGCGCCGCGCGCGGCGCTGCTGTCCTTCGTGCTGCCGGACGATCTCGAGGTCGAGGCCGTCGACGGCATCGTCGACGGGCTGATCGCGCTTGCGGCGCGGCATCGCGTCGCGCTCGTCGGCGGCAACATCGCGCGCTCCCCTCGACTGGGCGCGGGGCAGGTGCCAGGTCCGTTGATGATCGATGTCACTGCGATCGGTTCGGTGAAGACGCGCCGCGTGTTGAGGCGCAGCGGTGCGCGTCCGGGCGACGAGGTGTTCGTGACGGGCACGATCGGCGGCGCCGCCGCGGGATTGAGATCGTTGCAGGGACTGGCAGGCGGACCTGAAGGTCCGCCTCTACGGCCGAACGTAGAGGCCGACCTTCAGGTCGGCCTGAACGAACAGCGATATCTCCGCCCCGAGCCGCGCGTCCGCGCCGGCCTGCTGCTCGGACGCAACCGCGCGGCCACCGCGTGCATCGACTTGAGCGACGGCCTGGCCGACGGCCTGCGGCAGCTCGCCGCGGCCTCACAGGTCGGGATCACCGTGGACGAGGCGTCGATTCCGATGGCCGACGGCGTGGCGGACTTTCACAGCGACGACTACGAGCTCCTCTTCACAGTTCGTCCCTCGTCGCGGGGGCGCCTGAGGGCGGTGAGGAGCCAGGCCGGCGATCTGCCGATAACACGGATTGGTATCGTGACCAGGGACACTCGCGTCATCGTGCGTTCCGGGTCCGGCGACAGGGACCTTCCGGCAGGGTACGAGCATTTCCGGTGAAACGAATTCTTTCGCGCTCGAACTCGCATCGGCTCCTGGTCATGGTCGTCGTCATCGGCGCGCTGCTGCTGACGTACGAGGCCACGACCTTCGACCTGCTGCCGTGGGGCAGTGCGACGCGGGTGGTGGATCCGAGCGCGCCGGTTCCAGGCGCGCGCCTCGATTTCTCCGCGACCGCCTACTGCAAGGGGACGACGACCGCGTCGGGCGCGGAGGTGCGGACGGGCATCGCCGCCGCTGACGACTCCATCCTTCCCGTCGGCAGCGTCGTCAACGTCGCCAGCGACAACATCCGGTACAACGGTGTCTACACGATCATGGACACCGGCCCGCGCGTGCAGGGCCGGCTCCTCGACCTCTACATGTGGAGCTGCCATGAGGCGCTGGCGTTCGGCCGCAAGCCGATCCAGGTCACCGTTCTGCGTCTGGGATGGAATCCGCAGGCGAGCACGCCGGGGCTGATCGATCGCCTGTTCCGCCGCCGCGAGCGGGCGCGCGCGGATCTGCCGCCGCCGGCGGCGCCCCCTCCGGTCGCGATCGAACCGCCGGTCCAACGGACCTCCGGTGACGTGGGGGACGATCCCCCGTCATCACCGGTGCTGCACGAATCGTCTACGTTTTCTGCTGATCCTTCGGCTTCTCAGGCGCCCGTTCCCTGATCTCGATGCGGCGCCCGCGCCGCACGTCGGCCGACGGCGCCTGCAGCACGACCTCCAGCACGCCGTTGTTGAACGTCGCCTTGGCGCGGGCCCTCCTTCTACCTGACAGTGACCGGCTGGTCGAGGCGGACGCGGATGATCGAGCCTGCCGGCAATTCGATGTCCTTGCCTTCGGTTGCCGCAATGGCGCCGCCCGCGCCGATGACCGCGCCGAGAATGGCGCCCTTCAAGCCGCCCAGAATGCCGCCGACCACCGCGCCCGCGCCGGCGCCGATGCCCGCGGTTCCCGTTTCCTCACGAATGCCGCCGCTCTCGAAGACGTTGGTCGCCATGGCGCGCGTCGGATACGTGCGGCCCCGAACCGTCAGCTCATCGAACGACAGCGTCAGGCTGCCGGCGCGATGGATGCGATCCGCGGGATCGACGGCCGAGACCACACCGCGAACCGTGGAGCCCGCCGGGATCAGCACGTTGCCGTTCTGCATCAGGTCGGCGACCGTCGTCGCTTCGAACCGCTGCTCGACCTTCGCGGTCTTCGAGCTCAGCGTCGTGCCGAGGCGCACGTCGAGCTCCTGTCCTGCTGGAACCACGCCGTATGCGCTGTTGTTGACCTCGGTGGGTGTCGTATTCGCCGTCGTCGTCGGCGCTTTGGATGTCGGCGGCACGTACACGGGCGCACTTGTGCCCCCCGAGCTTCCACTAGTGGTCGCTCCGCAGGCTACCGCGCCAATCGCGCTCACCAGCGCGACAATCCGAATAACTGCTGACATTGGTTCTCTCCTCCTGCGCTGTTAGACAGGCGCGCAGTGCACCAGAAAACGAAGCAACGAAGGTGCCCGCGGGGCCGACCTTCAGGTCGGCCTTACAGATGACACGTAGGGGCCGACCTTCAGGTCGGCCCTTACTGGTGTGGTTGAGGTGTGAGCGTGCTCTTCTGCAGAAGATCGCGGACCTCGTCGTCGGTCGTCTGATCGAAGTCGAGATACCACTGCCCGACGGCCGAGAACGGTTCAGGCATGCGCGCGCAGACGACCTCGTCGGCAACCGCGGCGATCTCATTGCACGTCTGCGGCGCCCCGACCGGTACCGCGACGATCACACGCGATGGCCCACGCATACGCACCGCCTGCGCCGCCGCACGCATCGTGGAACCGGTCGCGAGGCCGTCGTCGACGAGAATGACGATGCGGTTCGCCAGATCGGGCGCGGGCCGGTCGCGGCGGTACTCGCGCTCGCGCCGTTCGAGCTCCGCGGTCTCCTCGCGCGCCACGCTCTCGATAGCGCTCTGGGGTATGCCGTACCACCTGACGACGTCGTCGTTCAGCACGCGGACGCCGCCCGACGCGATAGCGCCCATCGCAAGCTCGCGGTGGCCCGGCGTTCCCAGTTTGCGGACGAGAAAGACATCGAGCGGCGCGCCGAGCGCGGATGCGACCTCGTACGCCACCGGCACCCCGCCGCGCGGCAGCGCGAGCACGACGACATCGTCGCGGTCGGCGTACGACTTCACGCGCGACGCGAGCACGCGGCCCGCGTCGTGTCTGTCCAGGAACGGCTGTCGATCGGCCATGGGCTGCTCCCTGTCAACGTCTCACGTGGCGATCGAACCAGCCGCGCGCCAGCCGCTGCACCTCTTCCAGCGTGCCGGGCTCCTCGAAGAGGTGCGTGGCCTGCGGCACAATCGCCATCTCCACCGGCGCGTGCATCCGCCGCATCGCGCCCTCGTTGAGCTCGATCACCGGCTCGTCGTTGCCGCCGACGATGAGCAGCGTTGGCGCGCGGACGATCGGCAGCGCGTCGCCGGCAAGGTCCGGGCGGCCGCCGCGCGACACGACGGCCGCGGTGTCTGGCCGCTCCGCAGCGGCGATCAACGCCGCCGCGGCGCCGGTGCTCGCGCCGAAAAAGCCTATCGGCAAATCCTTGATCGCCGTTTGCCGAGCCGCCCATTCCGTCGCCGCGATCACCCGCCGTCCCAGCAACGGGATGTCGAAGCGATACTCGGTGGTGCGAACGTCGATCCGCTCCTCCTCCTGCGTCAGGAGGTCGAGGAGCAGCGTCGCGTACTCCGCGTCGTTCAGCGACTCGGCGACCTGGCGGTTGCGACTGCTGAAGCGGCTGCTGCCGCTCCCGTGCGCGAAGATGACGAGCCCTCGTGCGTGCTCGGGCAGGTGCAGGTCGGCGTCGAGGACGTCGGGGCCGTCGTGAATGCGCACCGCGTCGACAACCATCCCACGCCGCATGTTCACACTCCGGTCGGGTAGGTTTCCGGGAGATCCGAGCTTTCGCGCGACCGCCGCTCGAGCGGCGTCAGCGCGGCCGTCGTGTCCACGTGAATGACGGCATCGAACTGATCCGCCAGGCGCGCGCGGAAGTAATGGCTCGCCCGCTCGGTTTCGGGCTTGTAGACGACGCCGATCGCCCGTTCGAGGCGCGACGCCGTGAGCGCGTCGCGCGCGTCGGCCGTCCGCACGACAAAGCGCTCGAGGCCGGTCTCGTGAAAGAGGCGCTCGCAGCTGCCCCGGAGCGACGGCGTCACGCGGCGCTGCTCAGCGGGCGCATCCCACTCGCGCGCGGCGGTCACGGTGCCCGCGTGCGTTGTGAAGCCGACGAGGAAGGCCTTGTCGCCGTAGCGCTGACGCGCGAGCTGACCGAGGTTCAACTCTCCCCACTCGCCCATCTGCGTGGCGCGCGCGTCGCCCAGGTGTGAATTGTGCGCCCACACGACCGCGCGCGCGTACTCCGAGCGCCGGGTCGTCCACTCCAGCAGCGCGTCGAGCGTCTCCATCATGTGAGTGTCACGCAGGTTCCACGACTCGACATGGCCGCCGAACATCGCACGATAGTACCGCTCCGCGTTGCGCACGAGCCGCGCATTCTGCTCCGCGAAGAACTGCTCGTCGCCGGCAACCCGTCCGTCGCGGGAGGCGTACGCGGCCGCTGACTTCTGCAGCTCGAGCAGCTGAGCCACGACATCGTCTTCGCAGGAGCGCGACAGGCCCAGCGTCGCGGCATAGCCGTAGCTCTGCGCCTCCTCCCCGAACTGTTCGAAGCAGCTGTAGCGGCGGCGGGCGCGGGCGGCGGCCTCCGGATCGACCTTGTTGAGGTACCGCAGCACCGCGTCGATCGACGTGTGCAGGCTGTAGAGATCGAGGCCGTAGAAGCCGACGCGATCGGTCGGCATCCGCCGCTCGTTGTGCCGCCACAGCCATTCGAGGAAGTCGACGACGACCGTGTTGCGCCACATCCAGCGCGGAAAGCGGGTGAAGTCGCCGAGCGCGGCGGCCGCGCCCGTCTCGCGGCTCTCGTGGCGCACCCAGCGGTTGGCGCGATAGGCGTCGGGCCAGTCGGCCTCGGCCGCGACGAGGTTGAACTGTTTGGTCCGGATCAGCGCGGTCGTGAGGTTCGCGCGGATGCGGTAGAACTCCTCGGTGCCGTGGGTCGCCTCGCCGATGAGGACGAGCCGCGCGTCGCCGATGAGATCGAGGATCGGGGCAAGGCCGTCTTCGCTCGGGGTAAACCAGAGCGCGGCGTGCCTGACGGCGTCGAGCGCGTCGCGATCGTTCATGATGCCCGTGGGAGTGCAATTTCGCCGCCCTTGGCGCCGATGCGCTCGACCGTGACGGGCCGCCTTCGCGCCGATGCGCTTCGGCGAGCCAGGTCCTACCGCGAGTCGACGAGCTCCCGATCCTTGAACTGCAGCTGGTACAGGCGGTGGTAAATGCCGCGGTGCGCGAGCAGCTCCTGGTGGGTCCCCGACTCGCGCAGCTCGCCCTTGTGCAGGACCAGAATGCGATCCATGTCCTGGATGGTCGACAACCGGTGGGCAATGGCGATCGTCGTACGGCCGCGCATCACCACCTTCAACGCGTCGCGGATCAGCAGCTCGGTCTCGGTGTCGACGCTCGAGGTCGCCTCGTCGAGCACGAGCACCGGCGGGTCGAAGGCGAGCGCCCGCGCGAACGACAGGAGCTGTTTCTGCCCCACCGACAGCGTGGCGCCCCTCTCGGCCACCGGCGTCTCGAGACCCAGGGCCAACCGATCGATGAACGGGCCTGCGTGCACGGCGTCCACCGCCCGTCGCACCGCCGCCGCGTCGATCGCCTCGTTGCCGAGACGCACGTTGCCGCCGATGGTGCCCGAGAAGAGGTGCACGTCCTGCAGCACGAGACCGAACAGAGAGCGGAGCTCCTGGAGGTCCATGTCGCGGATGTCCGTGCCGCCAATCGTGATGCGTCCTTCGTGCACGTCGTAGAACCGCAGCAGCAGGCTGACGATGGTGGTCTTGCCGGAGCCGGTGGCGCCGACGAGCGCGACGCGTTGACCCGGATCGACGGTGAACGAGACGTTGCGCAGCACCGGCTCGCCTTCGACGTAGGAGAAGGTGACGTTCTCGAAGGCGATGCGGCCGATGCGGGATGAAGGCCGGGATCCGGGATCCGGGATCCGGGATCCGGACGTGATCGCCACGGGCGTGTCGAGCAAGGCGAAGATCCGCTCGGACGAGGCCATCGCGCCCTGCAGGATGTTGAACTTCTCCGACATGTCGCTGATGGGACGGAAGAAGCGCGACGAGTACTGGAGCGAGGCGACGAGCGAGCCGAGCGTGAGCATGCCGGCCATCACCCACCCGCCGCCGATCCAGATGATGAGCGCCGCCGCCAGCGCGCTGATCAGCTCGATCGCCGGATAGAACACCGCGTAATAGAAGATCGACTGCACGTTGGCGTCGCGGTAGGTGCGATCGATGCGGTCGAACTCCTCGAAGTCGCGCGCCTCCCGCCGGAACAGCTGCACGGTCGCCATGCCCGTGATCCGTTCCTGCAGGTAGGCGTTGATGCGCGCGATCCAGATGCGGACGGTGCGGTAGGACTCGCGGACGTTCTTCCGGAACCACTGGGTGACGAGCCAGATGAGCGGCAGCACCGAGAAGGCGACAATCGCGAGCCGCCAGTCGATCCAGATCATCATCACCATGATCCCGACCAGCGTGAACAGGTCGCCGAACACCGAGACGACGCCGGAGGTGAAGAGGTCGTTGAGCACGTCCACGTCGGTCGTGACGCGGGTCATCAGCC
>Ga0070696_100003058_pt1 | contig 11114 bp, 6 predicted proteins | sample KBSK1253metaG_FD_65474 | JGI IMG/M metagenome (GOLD analysis project Ga0070696, IMG submission 65474) | Corn, switchgrass and miscanthus rhizosphere microbial communities from Kellogg Biological Station, Michigan, USA - KBS K1-25-3 metaG | ecosystem: Host-associated > Plants > Roots >... | reverse complement strand
GCCTGTCGCAACTGGTAAACCGCGCGCAGGAAACGCGGCGCCAGTTGCTCACATTGCCTGCGGTTGCGATGTTAAAGCTTGCCAACTTCCGGTTGCCGACCATTCGGTAGCGGTCCAGTGAACTCACTTCAGATCAGCCCGATGCAGGCAACTGTAGGGAACCTCATTGATTGCTCGTACTCGACCGCTTGGTCCACATCATCCGCGGCGATGGCAGATGATGGCTAAGATAGCAGAGACACCATGACGCAGCTAACTAATTCCCGTCTCGCCTGGTTCAATGGCGAGTTCATGCCCGAGAATCAGGTACTGATCTCGTTCCGCGACCGGAGCTGGAAGTACGGCGACGGCGCCTTCGACATGACGCGCACCTTTAACGGCCGCGCCTTCCGGCTCAAGGAGCACGTTGACCGTTTCTATCGCTCGCTCCGTTATCTGCGTCTGGATCCCGGCATAAGTCCGCAGGAGATGATTGACGTGTCGGAGCAGATCGTAGCGCGCAACGAGCATTTGCGCAGCAGGGCTGGCGATTGGTGGATCGGCCAGCGCGTGAGTCGCGGTGTCGATCCGATTGATGGGGAAGTGCCCGAGCATAGCGGTCCGAACGTTGTTGTGGAATGCACGCCGTTACCGCTCAAGGCGCGCGCGCGTCAATTTCGCGACGGTCTCGACGTTTGGACGCCGGCACAGCGCCGCATCGCGCCGGACATGCTCAGCCCGCGCGCGAAAACACACAACTACCTGAATATGATCGTCGCAGAGCAGTCGGTGAAAGCGCACGATTCCGATGGCTGGGCAGTGCTGCTCGACGTTAATGGAAATCTCGCCGAGGGAATGGGCAGCAACATCTTTGTTGTTCGCGAGGGCCAGCTCTTTACCCCGAGCGAGCGTTACGTCCTTCAAGGCGTCAGCCGCCAGATGACGTTCGATCTCGCGCGTAAGCTCGCCATTCCAGTGATTGAAGGGGACATCGATCTCTTCGATGCGGCGAACGCCGAAGAGATGTTCCTCACATCCACGAGTCTCTGCATCGCCGGCGTGCGCAGCTTCAACGGCGCCAAGGTCGGCGACGGCCGCGCGCCCGGCCCGATCACCAAACGCCTGACCGACGCCTACATCGCCGAAGTGGGGTGCGATTTCGTGAAGCAGTATCTTGATCGGCTGAGCTGACGCCGTACCGCGACGCCCATTCAATCTGCACTTCGTGGTCCGACGAGCAATACCCGCTATATCCCGGAGGCCGAAAGTTTGGACTCAGAATTGACCCTCGGTTCTTTTTGATATATATAGTCTATTATATCGATCTCGATCATGAAACCCCCAAGCCCGGATACCTTTCTCCCGCTGAAGCCGCACTGGTTTCACGTTTTGCTGTCGCTCGCGGATCAGCCGCAACACGGTTATGGAATCATGCTGGAGGTCCTGGACCGGACCGGCGGTAAGGTGCGGTTGTGGCCGGCCACGCTGTATGGCACCCTCAAGCGGCTGATCGATGAAAATCTCATCGAGGAATCCGATGAGCGCCCAGCACTGGACGATGCTCGACGCCGGTATTACCGGCTAACCAGATTCGGCCGGCGCGTACTGGCGGCCGAAACCGTGAGGCTGGAGGATTTGGTTCGCGTCATCCACGCCAAGCGGGGTATTCCGGCCAGGAAGGCGGAGTCATGAAAACGACACAGCAACGGGCGGCGATCAGCCCGCGGCTTGGTGGTCCTGGCGGGGAACGTTCCATCCGCTGACGGTATCGGGAGTCCAACATGCTTGAAATTCGCAATCTGACGAAGCGTTTTAACGGAATCCCGGCAGTTGAGAGCGTCAGCTTCAGCATCCGTCCGGGCGAAATCCTCGGCTATGTCGGTCCAAACGGTGCAGGTAAGAGTACGACAGTAAAAATGATCATCGGGTTGCTCGAACCGAGTGAAGGACAAATTCTGTTTCAGGGCCGGAGCGTGATCGAGGATTTGGTTGGGTTTCAGAGCCGCCTCGGCTACGTTCCCGAGGAGCCCAATTTGTATCCGTACTTGTCCGGCTGGGAGTACCTACAACTGGTCGGCCGGTTGCGCGGATTGCGACGAAACGTGCTTGAGCCCAAGCTGGACGAATTCCTCCATCTGTTTTCGCTCTGGGAAGATCGGCATTGTCCGCTGTCGTCCTACTCCAAAGGCATGCGGCAGAAGATCCTGCTCTCGGCCGCGCTGCTGCACAACCCGGACGTGCTGATCCTCGACGAGCCCCTGTCTGGCCTGGATGTCAATACCGCGCTGGTTCTGCGGGACCTGCTGCAAGGACTCGCGGCCCGAGGCCGGATGATCCTCTACAGTTCCCACGTCCTCGAGGTCCTCGAAAAGGTTTGCTCCGCCGTGGTCATCCTATGCAAGGGGCGAGTGGTGGCGCACGACTCGCTCGACCGCCTGCGCAATCTGTTGCAGCAGCCTTCGCTCGAAGGTATCTTCGCCAACCTAACTCGGGAAGAGAACCAGCCGGCTCTCGCGAGCCGCATTCTGGAGGTCATGGAAGCGTGAAGTGGCTCGACGAAACGCACGGCACCAAGTTCGAGCTGGTTCGCCATTTTCTCGCGCGCATGCTGGACGGCGAGTGGTCTTCGGCGCCCGGCCAGTGGCGGTCCGTTGTGGTAGGCGCGTTCGCGCTACTTTTTCCGGCCGGTGTGCTGCTCGTCAGAGAAGGATCGCTCAATCCGGAGTCCGCCGGCAAATATCGCCAACTTTCGATGCTTGCGTCGCCAGAGCCGTTCCGCGCCGCTGCGCTTGCCGATGAACTGGCACTCCTGACGCTGGTATTCGCCGTTACCGGGCTGATCGCATTGATTCAATGGCAATCTTTTTCCCCTGGCAAGCGCGATTACCTGTCGCTCGCAGGTCTGCCCGTCCAATCGAAACAGATTTTCGTCGCCCGGTTCGGGACAGTCCTCGTTTTTTCGGCTGCGCTCGTTCTCATGCTGAATTTTCTCCCGAGCATCGTCGCGCCACTCGAGTTCAGCGGCCGCTGGCGGAAGAATCCATCATTTCTGGTCAACATGGGCGCGCAAGCGGTGTCGTCCGGTCTCGGGTGCTTCTTTGTTCTGTTTGCGCTCGTCGGGCTCCACGGCCTGCTGCTGAATATCTTGCCGGCGCGGTTGTTCACGCGAGTTTCCGCTTACGTGCAGGGCGTCCTCATCGGGGTCCTGCTGCTGGCCGGTTTGTACAGTTGGTCGATCCCGAACTGGCAGCAGGATATGATTTCGCGGCTGCCGCAATTCGGTTCCTGGTTGCCGCCGGTTTGGTTTGCCGGTTTGCATGAACGGCTCCTCGGCGACTCCGACCCGTTCTTCTACGGCATGGCCAAACGCGGCTTAGTTGCGGTACTGGCCGCGGCCATCCTGGTAGTCCTTACGTATCTGATCAGTTACCGGCGCTATCGCAGGCTGATGGTGGAGGCACCCGGACAGGTAGACTCGCCAAGAAAACGGCAATGGAGCGTCCTTCGGCTCCTGGCCCGCGAACCTCAACAAGAAGCTGTCATGCAATTCATCGCGAAGACCCTGGCGAGAAGCCGTGCTCACCGGGTGATCTGGCTCGCCTACATTGGCGCCGCTCTCGGAATCGTGGTCAACAGCTCCCTGATAGACGGCGCATTCCTGGTGGGGTCGGATGGGTGGACGAAAGCAGTGAGGTTTCTGGTTCTGTTTTGGCCACTCGGCACTTCCGTGATATTGCTGACTGGATTTCGTCACGTCCTCTCGATTCCCGCCGAATTGTCCTCCAATTGGATTTTTCGCATCACGGAGAGCCAGGGAAGGAAGCAGTGGATGTCGGCGGTGGAGCGCGTCGTCATGCTGTATGCCATCGTCCCCACGTATCTGCTGCTTTTTCCGCTCGCAGTCCGCGTCCTGGGCTGGCCGCTGGCTATCCGCATGACCCTGCTGCAAGTATTGGTCTCTCTCACGATCTTCGAAGTCTTGTTCTACAGTTGGCAGCAACTTCCCTTCACCTGTTCGTATGTCCCGGGAAAACGTCCTCTGATCGCGATCCTGGCGGGATACATCGCATCGCTGGGTGTGCTTGTGCCATTGCTGTCGCTCATGATCCGGGCCGGAAGCGAGTTTACGGGATTGTTTCCGTTTTACTTCGCGTTTTTCGGCGGGATTTGGGTCTGGGCGCGTAAACGCCGCCGGGACGGTTGGGGCGAGGCCGGGATTGTTTACGAAGATCTCCCGTCGGGAGTGCCCGATCTCGGGATTAAGGAGATTAGTTGGAGACGAAAAGAAATCCAATCCCGGCAAGATCCTTCGGGACACGCTGGACATCCAAATTCTGCGCTTGATTCCCGTGACCCACCCCCAGACGAGCAGCCGGCACACGCGTCAAACCGGCCCGTAGCAATCAGCTTGCGCCTCTATCGCGCGCTGGCACGCGCGTTCCCGCACGAATTCAAGAATGTTTATGGCGAGGAATTATTACAGGTCACTGAAGACGCCATCGAGCCAATCTGGGAGCGTCATGGAATACCCGGGTTGGCGCGGTTGGTCGCGGACATAGCCATGCGCGTTCCAGCCGAGCACCTGGCCGAATTGCGGCAGGATCTCCGTTACGGGATGCGCACGCTCGCTGGCTCGCCTGGTTTCACCGCCGTCGCGCTAGTTTCGCTCAGCCTGGGCATTTGCATCGCCACGTGCGCCTTGAGCGAGATGAATGGTATGGTTCTGCGCACCCTTCCAGGGGTTTCGAATCCCGGCGAACTGGTCGCGCTACAGCTACCGTCCTCCTATCCCACTTACAAACGCTACCGCGAACAAGGTGATCTGTTCGCCTCCACGCTTGCCTATATTGCGCCGGTGCCATTTGGCGTTTCAGTCAACGGGCACACGGAGCGAACATGGGGACACCTGGTTACGGCCTCATACTTTGCCACGCTTGGCGTCAGTCCGGTGCTGGGCCGCGTATTCAATAAGGAAGAAGAGCGGCTGGGCCAGGCGCCGGCAGTCGTAGTCAGCCACCGGTTCTGGCGGGAGCATCTTGGATCTGATCCATCGGTTATCGGAAAGATGCTAAGCATCAACGGGCATGCGTCCACGGTAATCGGTGTGGGACCGAAGGAGTTTCTGGGCGCATCGCCGGCTCTGTTTGTGGCGGATCTGTGGATGCCGCTCTCGATGGATGCTCGTGTCGCTCCGGAACTGGCGGATAATGCGCTGGAGCGCCGCGACCTGACAATATTCCGCGTGGTTGGACGCCTGAAACCTGGCATGACCATTGCCCGCGCCGAGGCCGAACTGGACGCGGTAGCTCAGCAGGTGCAGCAGGACAACGCCGAGACGGAGAGAAATCAAAAAGGCCGGCGCGTGCTCCTGGTGGAAGGGGGCAGGTTGTTGCCTCTACGGAAGCAGGACCTGCCATTCTTCACCTCATTCCTTACGATCATGGCCGGGCTGGTAATGCTGATCGCGTGTGCCAACGTCGCCAACATGATGCTCGCCCGCGCGGCCGGCAGACGCAAAGAGATCGCGCTGCGCCTGGCGCTGGGCGCAAGCCGCGCGCGCATCATCCGCCAGTTGCTGACGGAAAGCATGATCGTCGCAGCCGGTGCCGGCGTGGTGGGGTTCCTGGTTTCGATGTGGTTGATGCACCTACTTTCGCAACTCAGGATGCCGTTACCCTTCCCGGTAAGCTACGACTATCAACCCGACGGGCGAGTCCTCTTGTTCACCGTCGCCCTCACCGGCTTCACGGGGCTGGCATTCGGCCTCGCGCCCGCATTTGCGGCCACTCGATCCGGTCTGACGCTCGCGCTCAAAGAAGGCGGCAGCGTCCTGTTCCGCAGACACCGCCATATGAGCCTGCGCAATATCCTGATGGTGTCGCAGCTCGCCGGGTCGCTCACGCTATTGGTGATCCTCGGACTTCTTTCGCTCGGCATACAAACCACCATCGGCATTCAGTCGGGCTTCGACTCGAGGAACCTGTATATGATCTCGCTCGATCCGATTCGCGATGGATATTCGGGTGTACAGGCGGCGGCTTTTTTCGAGAAGCTGCTCGGTCGCGTAAAGCTGCTTCCTTCAGTCACCGCGGCAAGTCTCACCGAAAGCGTGCCAGTCTCCATGCCGGGTGCCGGGGTGATATTTTCAACACCGGGGGTTGGAGACTCGCGTGTGATTGAGGACGCCATCAAACGCGTTGTGGGAAAGGACTACTTCGAAACGGCTGGAATTCCCATCCTGCGCGGCCGTGGGTTCCGGAGAGAAGATGAGTCGAACAGCGCGACGGCGGTTATTGTCAGCGCGGAACTGGTGCGCGAGTTTTGGAAAGGGGAGGATCCCGTCGGCCGGCGCATTGAGATCGGTAGCGACGAGGTCCAGCCAGCCAAGGTCTTGCCTGGCTCCTACGACTACCGCCCCGCAGTTAAGGCGCGGCAGGTGTTTCACGTGGTAGGCGTAGCCAGGGATGTGCCGGAAGGACTGGTGGTGCAGAAGCCGCGGCGGGTGATTTATTTCCCGCTGCGCGCGGCAGACTACGCTCGGCCGTCCGTGCAGGGCGTCACGTTGATGGTACGGGCGGTGCCGGGCGTCGATGTGCTCGGCGCGGTTCGGCGTGAAATATCGGCTATGAACGCCGATATCACCCCGTTCAATGCGCGCACCATGGCGGAACACATTGCGGAGTTCATGGCGCCGCTGCGCATGGCCGCCTGGACTTACGGACTCATCGGAGTGTTTGGGCTGGTGCTGGCCTCGGTCGGGCTTGCCGGCGTGACGGCATATTCGGTCGCGCAACGTGGCCGCGAGATTGGAATCCGTATAGCTTTGGGTGCCCGTACCGGCGATGTGCTCGGTCTGGTCATGAAGGAAGGTCTCGTTCTCGTGACGGTGGGGACGACGATCGGGATGGCCTGCGCCTGTGCCGGAGCGCGCCTGCTGTCATCAATGAATTCGAGCGTAGGCGCAGTCACCAGTACAAGCACATCCGATCCTGCCGTGTTGTTCGGCGCTCCGCTGCTGCTTGCCGGGCTCGCGCTGGTGGCGTGCTATCTGCCGGCGCGGAGGTCGATGCGGATCGATCCGGCGGTGTCGCTGCGCGAGGAATAACGCGACCGGGCGCAGGATCTCATACGCCGGTCATCGCCGCGCGTTGCCGGACCATAAGTTTTAGTGCTGTATCCGAAAACGCTCCGGCGCCCTGGCGTCCAAGCACGCGTATGCGGGCTAAGCCGATCCTACGTCCACTCGTGAAATACCCGCTAATGATCGGCAAATTTCCGATCAACCCCTGCTTGCCCGAGTCCCGATCCCCAGTATCCTGGTCCCTTCCAGGCGGGCGAACTCTCTCGCCGCAACCTGGTGCTGTTGCTCCGCCCTCTCGAGCAGCCTCACGAACTCCGGCCTCTCCCGAATGGGATCCAGCCACGGATCGCTGGACATGGCGGGATAACAAAAGATCCCGCCCCCGACCACACGCTCGAAAAGATCCAATGCGGCGTCGACTTGGTTCAAGTGTGCCAAATGCCGCGTCAGATACAAGAGCCCTTCAGGATCGCTGAACGCGGAATGGACAATATGCCCGACGGCGGCGATGCTGCCCTCCGCATCCCCTTCGATCAGGGTCCGGGCGGCCATCATGAAGTCACGCATTCGCGTCTTGATCTTCTCTTCCAGAGTCCGCAACGTCGCGACCGCTTCGTTCCCGCGTCCCACCTCCGCTAGCGACAGCGCCACGATGTAGGGATTGTCCTCGAGCTTGGTTGACGCGACACGCTTATGGTCTCGCTGGAGGAACCACGTATGCACAATGCTGGTGCGGATCGTTGGTTCCAGCGCGACGGCGCGCGCGTAGGCGGCCACCGATGCCTCCAGCAAGCCGCAGTAGCGCAAAGGGCTGATCAGAGCGGCAAAGATCTCCGGATCCGCCGCTCCCTGCGCCCGCGGGAGCAACCGCGCCATGGCATCGCCCGCGCGGCCCAGATCGACCTCCAACTGTGCGTAAAACTTATGCGCGATCGAGAGATCGGGGTTCAGGTCGAGCGCTTGCCGGAACGCCGCTTCCGCCTGCTTCAGCCCCTCTCCGGCTCCCGTGGTGAGGTACTTGGCCATGACGTGGTGGATTCGCCCAAGACGGGCCCACGCCGGCGCATAGCACGGATCGGCCTCCACGCATCGCAAATACAGATCGCGCGCTGCGCCCCACTGCTTTGAATCGTGGCTAAACTGATTGCCACGCAAATAGTACTCGTACGCCTTCGGGTCGGCTGGGACATCGTGCCTGAGAATCCGCTGTTCGCGAGACGTGAGTTGCAGAGAAAGCGCCTCGACGATGTACTCGGTCAGCTCGTCTTGCAGCCGGAACACATGGCCAATCGAAGTCTGAGTGGAGTGGGAACACATCAGCGTCCCGGTCACCGCATCCGTAAGTTGCGCGGTGACGCGGATTTCGTCGCCCGTAGAAAGCAGGGTACCGGTAACAATCAGATCGACATGGGCCTCGGCCGCTATGGTTTTTAGATCCTGCGTTCCGGCCGCAAATCGCGACGCAGCCAGGCTGGAACGCACTACCACGGATTTCAGCCCTGACAACGAAGTGCTCAACGCTTCCGGCAGGCTGAACGCAAGGAAGTCCGTACCGGGATCGGGCCGGAGCATGCGGAACGGCAGAACGATCAGACTTCGGATGGCCTTCGGCTCCACAGCTGGCGGCGTTTCCACGGGAACAAGAAAACGGTAGCCGCGGCGAGGCAACGTCTCGATGAATCGGGGCGCGTCGGCAGTGTCACCCAACGCCTCGCGAATCTGGCGGATACAGAAGTTCAGGCCCTGTTCGAAATCGACGAAGGAGTCACACCAGATGCGCTCACGGATATCGGCGCGCGTCAAAACTTCTCCGCCGCGGCGAACCAGCAGTTCCAGAACCCGGAACGGCTGGGGCGGCAGCTTGATGCGGTCGCCGTTCTTCCTGAGCTCACCGGAGCCTATATCAAGCTCGAATACGTCGAAACGAAGGATGGTCGCCGGTTCACTCATCGAAAACTCATGTCGCACTCATGGCGCGTCCATGGATGCTCCGCCGCCATTGCTGTACAACCAATCTATCAGCGTACCGCAGGCTTCTGGCAGCCGCTGAAATTTCCAAATAAGGAGACTTCTACGATGTTGCGAATCAACGATGTAGCACCGAACTTCGAGGCTGAAACCACTTACGGGCCGCTCAACTTCCACGAGTGGCTGGGCGATTCCTGGGGCGTGCTTTTCTCGCATCCGAAAGACTTCACACCCGTCTGCACAACCGAACTCGGTTACATGGCGGGACTTCAATCTGAGTTCGAAAAGCGCAACTGCAAGGTCATCGGCCTCAGCGTGGATCCCGTGACGGATCACGGAAAATGGGCGGCCGATATCGAGAAAACCCAGGGCCACAAGGTGGGCTATCCCATGATCAGCGATTTCGACCTGAAGGTCGCCAAGCTGTACGGGATGCTTCCGGCGGAAGCGGGGGATACATGCGCCGGCCGGACTGCCGCCAACAACGCTACCGTCCGTACGGTATTCATGATCGGTCCGGATAAGAAGATCAAACTCATGCTGATCTATCCGATGACCACCGGCCGCAACTTCGACGAAGTGCTGCGCGTACTCGATTCCATGCAACTCACCGCCAAACACCAGGTCGCGACCCCGGTGAACTGGAAGCAGGGTGACGACGTGATCATCGTACCAGCCGTTTCCGATGAACAGGCAAAACAGAAGTATCCGGCGGGCTGGAAGTCCGTCCTGCCCTATCTGCGGGTTGTGGCGCAGCCGCGGTAGGCGAGCTGATTCAGCGAGAAAAAAGCATGGAACCGGTACAAGTTGAACGATTCTATCTGGGTTGCCTGGCCCACGCCTCCTACATGGTTGGATCGGAGGGCGTCGCAGCGGTTATCGATCCCCAGCGCGATGTCGATATCTATCTTGAGGCAGCGGCCCGCCATGGGTGGAAGATCGAATACATTATCGAGACCCACGTCCATGCCGACTTCGTCTCAGGACATCGTGAACTTGCGGAGCGCACCCGAGCGCACATCTACCTCGGCGTGGGATCCGGAGCTGAGTTCCTTCATGTCGCGGTGACGGACGGAGACGAGATTGAGTTCGGACAGTGCTGCCTCCGGTTCCTGCAAACTCCTGGACACACACTGGAGAGTATTTGCATTCTGATGGATGATCGCAGCCAACCCGATCGACCTGCCTCGGTCTTCACGGGAGACACTCTGTTCGTGGGCGATGTGGGCCGGCCGGATCTTTCGCCAACCCACACGCCCCGGCAGCTCGCCGCGATCATGTTCCAGAGCATTCATGATAAGCTCCTGACGCTTCCGGACGACACGGAGATATTTCCGGCTCATGGCGCCGGTTCACTCTGCGGGCGTCAAATGAGTTCGGAAAGTTCCTCGACTATCGGCAGGCAGCGGCAGTCAAATTACGCCTTGCTCGCGCGAACCAGTGAGGAATTCGTGCACCTCCTGACCGACAATCTTCCCGCGCGGCCGGAGTATTTCGCGCAGGAGGTGGACCTGAACCGGCGGGGTGCGGCGCCCTTATCGGAGTTGCCGCCGCTGGCCCCGTTGACGGCGCCGGAAGTTCTGCGCCTGCAGAAGGAGGGCGCGGTGGTAGTGGACACGCGGCCGGCGATGCAGTTCGCGGTGGCGCACGTCCCGGGGTCGGTTCACATCGCCCTCACCGGGCAGTACGCTTCGTGGGCGGCGCGGATTCTTGGGCTGGACACGCGCCTGATCATCGCCGGAGAGGATCTTGAGCACGTGCGCGAGTCGCAGATGCGTCTGGCTCGCGTCGGAGTGGAGAATGTGACCGGATACCTGGCGGATGGTGTGGCAGGTTGGATCAAGAACGGCTTCGAGCTTGACTATATCCCCCAAATCACGGTTCAGGATTTCGTCGAGCTACTGGAGCAGGAACCGGACCGCATCGCCGTGCTGGACGTTCGCGAGCTGGGAGAAGTAGGTGGTGGAGCGATCGAGAACTCCCTCTGCATCCCGCTCGGAAAGCTGAAATCAAGGTTAGCGGAACTGGACCGCCAGAAACGTCTGGTGGTGCACTGTAAAGGCGGCTATCGGAGCTCAATCGCCAC
>Ga0070696_100003055_pt1 | contig 11123 bp, 10 predicted proteins | sample KBSK1253metaG_FD_65474 | JGI IMG/M metagenome (GOLD analysis project Ga0070696, IMG submission 65474) | Corn, switchgrass and miscanthus rhizosphere microbial communities from Kellogg Biological Station, Michigan, USA - KBS K1-25-3 metaG | ecosystem: Host-associated > Plants > Roots >... | reverse complement strand
CTCCTTTCGGGTCTGCGGATCGCCTCGATGCGTGGTCGTGGGCTGCACGTGAATCTTCCGGGGCCTGTGCCCGATCGTGCATGTCGTAAGTCCGTAATACGTCCGCGACGGCCAAACGGTAGGTGGCGAAGATGACATCGCGACCGGCCGTCTGGACCTGGCGGTGTTCCTCGTTGTTCCGCCATTGGCGCACCGCTTCCTCGTCACGCCAGAAGGACAACGACAGGATTTTTCCTGGTGACGCGAGGCTCTCGAATCGCTCGATCGAGATGAAGCCATCGACCTGGTCCAATAGCGGGCGCAGCCGTTCGGCGGCTTGCAGGTAGGCGACCTTCCGCTGATCGTGCGGCCGCACTTCGAATATCACGGCGATCATCGGCATGCCTCCGTGCCCTGCCATGCGTACCGCGGAATCGAGGTTGGGGTAGGGATCGGGCAGATCGGCTTCATGGGGTTCGGCCCTCCACCGCGGTGATGAAGGCCTGGACGCTCGAGTACAGCGAGTGCCGGTTCTTCTCCAGGTGCATGACATGCGTGCCATGGTCGATCTGCACCAGCCATTTCAGCGGGCTGGCGACGAATCGGGCCAGGAAGGCGGCCGCACCCGCGCGATCGACCACGGTGTCGTAATCCCCCAGCACCACGAATACCGGGCAGCTGACCTTGTCTTGCGCGTAGGGATAATCGCCCGCCTCGGCGGCTGCCAGGTCGGCCAGGGGGCCGGCCGGAATGCGCAAGTCCCCGTTCGGCGCCTTTGACGACGGCGGCGCGGAAGCGGCGAACTGGCCGGCCCATCGCGCATGCACCGCCGGTTCGAGCAGGTGCATCGCCGGGGGCAACACGTCGGTGAATTCGAGCTGCTCGTAGCGTGTTTGCGCAGACAGGGGCCACCATGCGAAGTCCACCTTTTCGGGATGCTTCTCCGGCTTCGGCACCACCGGCCCGAACAGCGTCAGCGACGCCACCGTCGACGGCGACCCGGCCGCGTACATCGCCGCGGGAATGGTGCCCCACGAATGCGCGACGAGGTGCAGTCGGGTGACGCCTCGCTGGCGGCGCATGTAGTCGACCGCCAGTGCAATCTGCCGTGCTGCCTCGGCAGCACGATCCACCGGTGGCGCGCCCTGCGGCGCCGCCTTCATGGCGGCTGGATGGCTGGACTCGCCAAACCCGAGGAAGTCCAGACCGCAGGCGAGGTAGCCGCGGTCGGCCATGTAGGACATCCACGAATCGCCCGGGGCGAACTCGAATCCGAACGCCAGCATGGTGGGGAAGCTGGCGCCATGAATGAACAACACGCCTGGCGTGGGCGCGGATCGGGCCGCGGTCGATCCGGGCGCCAGGCAGTGCAGGGCGACATGGTCGGCGGAATCCGGTCCGATGGGCAGACGGATGGTTTCCATCTGCGGTGTCGCCGTGGACAGGGCTGACGCCATTCCAAGTGCGAGTAGTGACATCATGCATCGCGCTCCATCATTGCAGGAGCGGAACTCTAGCCACGCCCGACGGCGTACAGGTTCGATGGGTATCGAAATATGGAAGAACCAGCCGCTTTTTCCGCGACTGCCGCCTTGCTGAGCGATGCTTCGCGCGCGGCGATGCTCCTGGCCTTGCTCGACGGCAAGGCCTATACGGCAAAGGAACTCGCGCGTGCCGCCGACATCACGCCGCAGACCGCAAGTTTCCATCTCGACAAGATGTCGAAAGCGGGCCTGCTGGCCGTGGTGCGTCAGGGCCGCTACCGCTATTTCAGGCTGGCCGGGCCGGATGTCGCCCGGACGCTCGAAGCCATCCTGTCGCTGCAGCATGCGCCCTTGCCGCGGCGGATCGTATCGAGCTGCCCTCCGCGGCTGCGCGAAGCCCGCACGTGTTTCGATCACATCGCGGGGACGCTGGGCGTGCGGATCTACCGGGCGATCACGAGCCGGGGCTGGACCACACACAGCGAGGCGCAATTTGCCATCACCCCGGCGGCAACGGATTTTCTCGGCGAACTCGGTATCCCCCGCGATCTGCTGCCGGTCAAGTCGACGCCCTGTCTTGACTGGTCCGAGCGCGAATTTCATTTCTCCGGCGACTTCGGCCGACTGCTGCTGCAGGCGATGCTGAGCAAACGCTGGGTTCTGGGCGGCAAGTCGCGCCAGCTCACGCTGACGGAGGCCGGCCGGCGCCGCCTGGCCGCCTGGGAGATATGAAGCGCTGAAACGGCGTGTCATCGCTTAGGCGATGACACCTCGGCGATGACTCCCGCCGGCTCGACATCAAGTGCTTTTGCCTCGACGTCGAGCCGGAACGACTCACGCATGAGGTTCCGGATACTCGACGACGAGGCTCCGCATGCTCACGCCTGAGGCTTTTTCACTCATCGTTGGGGGAATACGCTTCGTCGGAGACATGCCGAGCCTCATCCATGAACCGATCAGGTTCACCGGCGAGGCGGGTGAGGCTCAACCATGGGGATTTTTGCCTCGGCGGACCAATCGCGCATCCGGCTTTCTTCAAGGCGAAGTTCGAGGACCGTGCCCACGATCTGCCTTGGCGGCGGTGGCGTCGGCGCCGCCACAGGCGAAAAACCGGCTGGGCCAGGACGCCGGGCGGCGCCATGGCTCACCGGGTTGCCAGGCGGAAACTGAAGTTGCTGAGGAGGTGGTGGCCTCGTTGCCAGCGAACGCGCCCACCGGGTGACGGTTCGGCCGGTGCGGGAGTACGGCGGGAGCGCCGGTGCACCTCGCCGATGAAGCGATAACCGATGGTGTGCACGGTGGCGATGTAGCGCGGATGGAGCGCCGAGTCACCCAGGGCACGACGCAGCTGCGAGATCGCGTGGCTCAGTACGCCCGGCGTGACGCAGCGGTGACCCCATGCCGCATCAAGCAACGTGTCTTTGTCGACCACATGGCCCGCCCGCTCCAGCAGCGTCAGCAGCACCGTATAGACCTTGGGCTCCACTGGCTGCGCCCGGCCATCACGTTCCAGCAGGTGTGCGGAGGGATCGACGACGATGCCGTCGCATTGGTATAGCCAGTGGTCGTCCAGTTCGGAGGGGGACATGATCGTGCCTCTCGGAGACCCACCCTGCGAACGTAGGGTGCGCCTGCCGGTGACGCCGCGCCATCTGCCAGAGGTAATACGTGCGGCGTGGCCAGTGCTTGCGCCGGATCCGGGAACGCGGAAAAGAACAGCCGGACTGGCGCGGTTTTTCCCGGGACTGCCAGCCATCGGATGCCGCACATCGGGCGATGGTTTATGGGTCTTCGACTTGCGCATTCAGCAGGCGGGCTTGCCGAAGATCATCAGGGGATCCACGCGGATTCCACAGGAATCCATCAAGCAAGGGCGGTGGCTCCAGCCCAATATCGTCCCACGGACCATTGGCGCCCGTCGGGAGGTATCCATGAAAAAACAGCTGGTGATTGCCACGACCGTGGCGCTCGGTCTTGCCGGCGCCTGCAGCGTCGGCTTCGCCCAGGACGAGACACAGACCACCAACATGCAGAAGGTCACGGTCACCCTGGCGCCGGGCGAGTACGAAACCTACGTCGCCGACTTGAACCTTGGTTACGGATTGGAGGCTCATGTCGGCAACACGCATCGTCAGTACATGCGGGCGCAGCGGGCGGCGCAGAGTTCGGAAGCCCTGCGCATGAGCGGCATGTCCCAGCGGTCGCTTGTCACCGTGGCCATCGACAACTCGTCCGCCCCTGGTGTGGCCAAACAGATCCGGCTGATCGGCCCCGCCCGAGACACGGTTGCCATCGTGAACGTGTATTGCAAGCGGGTCGTGTCGTCGGGAGGCAAGCATTGCCTGTTGACGCCCCTGACGGTGCGGGGCAACACGTACAGCCAGCGCCTGGCGTCGACGCAGGCGGGGCGCCTGCAACTGGCTGAAGTGGATCTGCACGACTGAGCGGGAGTGCAAAAGGAGCAACGCTGCCACCGTGGCCTTTGGTCAGGCGCTGATCCGGGCGGTGCCCTGCTCAGGAGGCGCCTACATCGGATGCATCGCGGCAGGCGTGCCGTCGGACCAGGTGGCGACGCCGACCAGGAAGACCGACAGCGGCGGCAGGGCGGCGGCCTCGGCTTGATGGTCCGGCGTATAGGACCAGTAGCTGCCACCGAAGATCGGCGAGCCGGGCGCGTTGGCTCCCCAATCGGCGCCATCCTTCCATGGGACGTAGAACATGACGTGGGCCATGTCGTGGTCGCCGTGATCCGACAGGTAGGCGGATTTCGACATCATGTAGCACATGGCGCCAGGCTCCAGCGGCGGGATTTCCCTGGTGCGCAGGGCGGCCTTGACGTGGTCGGCGATGTCGGCGTCGGTGCGGCCGGCAAGGGTCATCGCCGTGCGAAGTCTGGCGATCGGGGTGACGCTGCGCGCGGCCTGCGGGTTGTCGCATCCGGCGGCGCGGATTTTCGGGTTCCATCGTTCGGGCCAGTCGGGGGCGCCGCTGAAACCCCGTGCCACCCAGCAGACGAACCCGTTGGTGCCGGTGACGGCGGTTTCATAGCCGGTGCGGGTCAGGACCAGCACGGTCGCATCCCTGGAAATGGATTCGGGCGCGGCGCTTCTGGCCAGGGCGATTTCCTGGGTGCGGTCCATGAGGTAGGCGTCGATCGGCGCCATGCGGGAATAGGGTCCGGCCGGATCCGCGACGGCGCCGGTGGCGGCCAGCAGGACCAGTGGCGTGCATGCCATCAGCTTGGCGGCAAGCCGGCCCATGAACGTCATCCTCATGGTTATCCGCCCGGCCCGGAGGGAGCCACCCTCGTCGAACGAAACAGATATTTTCGGGGCGAGCTTTTTCATCGTGATCTCTCCTGTCGAAGTGGGCCCTGCGATCTCACGGGAACGACGACGGAGCGTTTCGCAGATCGACATCCGCTGAGATTCTTTTCGCGAGATCGCAAGCCCCTCACGAAGCTGCCTCAGTCGCCGATGCGCCGCCAAACCGATAGGGGCACGTTGCCGTCGGGGCGCGGCGGCACCCGGTAGCTGAGCGTGTCGCCGCGCAACTCGAAGGCGCGGCGTTGCTGCTGCCCCTCCCAGTTGGGGAAGGAGGCGCCTTCGATGTGGAACACCAGCTGGTGCCGGCCCGGATCGACCGCGAGTGTGCCGTAGTGGGTGCTCGCGCCCATTGCGGCCGCCCGGTATTCCTGTGCGCTGGCCTTGGCCTTGTCCGGGTTGGCGAAGCGCGGGCGGTCGGCGCGGTAGAGCTGCAGCGAGTAGTGCCCCGCGCGGTCGATCAGCAGCAGGCCTTTCGGCGCATCGCCATAGTCGTGCGAGCGCGAGCCATCCGGATGCAGTACGTCGGCCGCCACCAGCGTCCAGGTGCCGGCCAGCGTGACATCGCCGAGGGTGTCGGCTGTTCCGATGCCGAAGGAGCAGGCCAGGCCGGGCAGCAGACAGGCGATGGCGGCAAGGCGGGGGAACAGGCGGTGCAGGCTCATGGGTTTTCCTCCTTCGAATCGGGTGGGGCACGCGGTGGTGAGGCCTTGCCGATCGTAGGACTTGCCGATCTGCGGAAAAATCGAATAATTCGTGGGTAACACTTTCGAATTGCTTATCTATGCCACTCCCCAATCTCGACATGGACGCCTTGCGCAGCCTGGTGGCGATCCTGCGCCTGGGCGGCCTGGCGCGCGCCGCGGAACGGATCGGGCGCTCGCCCTCGGCGGTCAGCCAGCAGATGCGCAAGCTGGAGCTGCAGTTGGGCGAGCCGCTGTTCCGCAAGCAGGGCCGCCGCGTGGTGTTGACCGAGGCGGGCGACCGCGTGCATGCCTACGCGCGCCGCATCCTGGAACTCAACGACGAGGCGGTCCACGCGGTGCGCGGTGCGGCGATCGACGGCACGGTGCGCTTCGGCCTGCCGGGCGATTTCGCCGAGTCCTGGTTGCCGGCGGCGCTGGGGAAGTTCCGCAAGGCCTACCCGGCGGTGCGGGTGGATGTGCTGGTCGAACCCAATCGGCTGCTGCTCGAACGACTCGACCGCGGCGAACTCGACCTGGTGCTTGCCATGAACCGTGGCGCGCGTGCGGACGCCGAGCGTCTGGCCACGTTGCCGATGACCTGGATCGGAGCGGCGGGCATGGGCGAGGTCGTGCGGCCCGGCACGGTGCTGGACCTGGCGCTCTATCAGCCGCCCTGCTTCTTCCGCCAGGCCGGTACGGCAGCGCTGGATCGAGCCGGCATCGCCTGGCGGCCGGCATTCGTCACCGCCAGCCTGCACAGCCTGTGGGCCGGTGTGGCCGCGGGACTGGGCATCACTGTGCGCACGGCTGCCGACCTCCCGCCCTCGTTGATGTGCTTGGATCAGCGTCACGGCCTGCCGCCGCTGCCGGGCGTGGAGCTGTGCCTGCATGTCGCCCCGGGCCCACCGTCGGCCGCGCTGACCCACCTGCGGCAAGCGGTGAGGGAGCAGGCACGGACGCATCTGCGCGAAAACAGGGGTCCGAAAACAAGGGGCAGAGTCGACGTTTGAGGAAGTGCACTCCGGCCCTGTCTTACATCGACTACGGCGTGGGAAAGGTGTCGCGGAAGTGGCTCCGGTTCGCTTTGATGGGATGCCCGGCTGCGCCCGCCGCGGTTCCACAAACTTCCTCCACGAGAACAAAACCGCGAAACCGGGGCGGCGGAAATTGACTCTCTTCGGGCCAGGCTTCCACTTTCGGGCACCGGCCGCTCAGAACGGATGCTGCCGGTAAAACTGCTCTAGCTGTCGATAGACGTCCGGCAAGTGCTCACGCAAGTTGGCCGGCGCCTCGAAAAATTGCTCGCTGGCCACCGCAAAGAACTCGGCCGGGCTTTCCAGCGCATACGGGTCGATCGGCAACTCGATCCCGTTGCGTTGCTCCTCCTTGAGACGATCCCACGCGCTGGAGAAGACCCGCGACCACGCGCGGCGATCCATGCGTCGGTGCAACGGCGGAAAGCCGTTGGCGTCGCCGTTGAGCATGTCGAGCTTGTGGGCCATTTCGTGGATGACCACGTTGTGCCCCGGTGGCTTTCCACTGTTCAGCACGTCCGCCCACGACAGGATCACCGGCCCGCGCCCCCAGGCCTCGCCGGCCATCACGCTGCTGGTCTGGTGCACCACGCCCGCGGCATCCGTTTGCGGACGACGCGGAATGAACGCGCCCGGGTACACGATGACGCTGTGCCAGCCGTCGTACCAGTCCATGCCCAGTTTCAGGATGGGGACGCAGGCATGCGCCGCGATCAGGACACGGTCGGCGTCCTCCAGGTGCAGGCCCTGGGTCGGCTCCAGCGACTTGGCTTCCAGGAACAGGGTTGCCAGCACGCGCAGCGTGGCCTGGTCGGAAGCGCCCAGCCGACGCGCTGCGGTACAGCGCTGCAGCGCGTCGCGCCAGAGCGGCTCGGCGATCGGGCGTCGGGCGATGGTGCGCCGTGCGCGCCAGTTTTTGATCGTGTCGAACATGGCCACATGCGGAAGGGGTCGCAGGTCAACAGCATCAGGGCCAAAGTGCGCTTTCTCAAGGAAGGAAACACACGGCGGAAACAAACCGCGCGAAACCGCGACGGAGTGAGCTGGCGCGGATTCGACGGGCACTTATGAACGCGGACGATCCCTGGGGAGGCGCCGGATGCTCAAGCATCACGACACCGGATCGACGATTCCGCCGCAGCAGGGCAGAGAGTGGTAAAACACGCTGCAACGAGGCTGGACCTGCCAGGAAAGCCCGATGCCCGCACACCGCATGGCCCTGACGATCGGATGTCTGCTGCTCGCCTGCGCGCCCGTGACGACCCGGGCCCAGTCGGCCGCCGAATGGCAGGCGCTGCAAGCGGCCGCCGCGAGCAAGTCGGACAAGATCATGGCCGAAGCCGACACCCACAAGGGGCTGCTGGCCCAGTATCAGGTGATGCGCCAAGCCTATGCCGGCGACGATTCTCCGGCGTTTCGCCTGATCTTCGCGCAATACGTCAGCTGGTATCAAAGTTTTCTCGGCGACTATCCCGCCGCGATGGACATCTATTCGATCGGGCAGCCGCCGCTGGAAGACGACAGCCCGTCGCCACTGACCGAGGCCGGCTATACGGCCCGTCCTGCCCTGGATGCCATTCCGGAACTGGCGCGAGGCTATCGCATCGTGCTTCTCAACGAAGCGCACAATATTCCGCTCACCCGCAGCCTGACCGTGCAACTGCTGGGCAGGCTGCGCCGGGAAGGCTTCGATTATTTCGCCGCCGAAACGCTCTATGAGAGCGACACCGCACTGCCGTCGCGTGGTTATCCCGTCGACGCCAGCGGCTTCTACACCAAGGAGCCGGTCTACGCGGAAATGGTGCGTACCGCGCTGAAACTCGGCTTCAAGGTGATTGCCTACGAGGCGACCTCGAATACCGTGGGGAGCGACGCACGCGAAACCGAGCAGGCGCGCAACATCGATGAACGGGTGTTCAAGTCCGACCCGCATGCGCGACTGGTGGTCAATGCCGGCTACAGCCATATCGTGGAGTCGGGCGCGTATCTCGGCGGCGCATCGATGGCCGAGCATCTGTACAAGCTCACCCGCATCCCCATGCTGTCGGTGGAGCAGACCATGCTGTACTCCCACCCTTCGAGCAGCGCCGATCATCCTTATTACACGACCGTCATGCAGGCGTTGCAGCCGAAGGAGCCCATCGTGTTCGTCAATGCGGCCGGCGAGCCGTGGTCGTTGCGTCCAGGCTATGACGTGAGCGTGTTCTTTCCGCCGGCGCAGATGCTGCACGGACGTCCCACCTGGCTCAGCCTGGGTGGTCTGCGCCGGGCGTATCGGGTCAGCGGCGATCGCTGCCACAGGCACTATCCCTGCCTTGTCGAGGCCCGCTACAGCGATGAAGGCGCGGACGCGATCCCGGCGGACCGCATGGTGCTCGTCCAGCCGCCGTCGATGAATGTCCGATCCTCCGTTCCCGTGTTCGGCGACTACCTGAGCGTGCCTTCGGGCGACCTCTATCTGCGACCGGGCAGGTATCGGCTGAGCCTGGTCACTGAAGACGACAAGGTCGTCGGAAAGAAAGACATCGTCGTTCCGGACGCGCCGGCCTCGTCGTCCGGTCGACCATGACAAAGGCAAGGCGTCGACGCATCGTTTGACGCGGGCGCAATGACGAAGGCGGCGTGGCTTCCGCCGCCTCCGCTCGATCAGTCGGCCACGCCCCGGATCACCGAATGGCCCTCAATACCGCGCTGCCGTCAACGGCGCATCGGCCCACTGCCACGCGACGGTCTGCTGGCGCGAGGTTTCGCGCGCGGCGTCGGCCTGCCCGAGTTTTTGCTGGGCCTGCGCCAGGCCGAACAGCGACCAGCCGTTGAGCGGGTAGGTCTTCAGGTCCTGCTCGAACGCTTCCGCCGCGCTCCTGGCGTCGCCCGCTTCGAGCAGCGCGGCGCCCAGGTAGGGGCGGACCGGCAGCGGCCAGTCGGCCGGTTCGTTGTAGGCCAGGGCGTCCTCGGCGGCGGCCGCTTCGCGCAAGGCGGCGATGGCCTGCGCGTGCTTGCCCCGCGCACGCGACAGTTCCCCGCGCAGCAGGGCATCGGCCACGCGCAACACGCCGTCGGCATGATTGATGTCGAAGAAGCTCACCGTCGCCATGGCCGGATCGCCGGCGATGGCATGCAGGGCATCGGCCTCGCGCGCGGCTTCGGCCCATGCGCCCTTGCGCAGGTGGGCCATGCCGCGGGCGAAGTGCCGTATGGCGGCCGGGTACGGCAGTTCCGGTTGCGCGGCGGCGTCGGAAAGGATCGCGTCCCAGTCGCCGAAGCGGACCTGGGTGAGCAGCGGCGTGACCACGAACTGCTGCATGAATTCCATCGGCGCTTCGCCCATCACTGCACGGTCGGCGCGTCGGGCGGTCTGCTCCGCCGCCTGCAGCGCCAGCGTGCGCGAGCCGGTCAGGCCCGTGGTCATGGTGGCGAAGTGCCAGTTGTGCGGCACGTAGCCCAGCGGGTAGACCCCGTTGCTGCCGCGGCACATCGCCAGGAAATCCTTGTCCGCGGTGGTGGCGGCGAGGTTGGTCAGGGTCGCGTCGTGGTAGCGGCCGACGCGGATGTAGGTGTGCGCGGGCATGTGCACCAGATGACCCGAGCCGGGCGCCAGTGCCGCCAGGGCGTCCGCGTAGGGTTCGGCGCGCTGCGGTTCGGGCGACGACTCGGTGGCATGGATGTAGTAGTGCATCGCGCCGATGTGGCGCGGGTTGCGCGCGAGCACGCGTTCCAGCACGCCGAGCAGGCGCGGGGTGAACTCGGCCGGGGCGCCGTCCTTTTCCCAGTACGCCCACGGCGAGAGATCCATCAAGGCCTCCGCGTACAGGGTCGCCACGTCGTCGTCGTCGGGGAACTGCGCGGCCACGCGCGCCATCGCGTCGGCGTAGGCGCGGTCCAGCGGCCGGCGGTCCTCCGGCGCCGGGTCGGCGTAGCGCAGCTGCAGCGCCTGGATCAGCGCGCGGTCGACCGGGCGCGCCGCTTCGGCCAGGCTCGCGGCGCGCGCGGCGAGGGCGGTGGCGTCCTTCGCCTGCGCCGGGTCCATCGGCAGGTTGATGTTCGGCCCCAGCACCAGGGCCTGACCCCAGACGCACATTGCGCATTGCGGGTCCAGCCGCGCCGCCTCGGCGAAATTGCGCCCGGCCGCCTCGTGGTTGAAGCCGTAGGCCATGCGCAGGCCCTGGTCGAAATAGCGCTGCGCGAGAGGCACGCGGCTGGCTACGTCGTGGTGCAGGTCGCCGAAGGTGTCGAACAGCGGCAATGCGGCGGCTTCCGAAGCGGCGGTGGTGTCGCCGGTCGCCTTCGGCGCCGGATCGCAGCCTGCCAGCAGGACCACCAGCAGTGGCAGGAGCAAGGCTCGCTGGATCATCGTGGTTCTCCCGTGGTGGTTACCGGACCGTAACGAAACCCGAGTCGGAAGCGGGCAAGGGGAACTCGATTGCCTTGGCGTTGCTGTCGGCGCCGGATGCATCACGGCACCGCGGCAATGATCACGATCTCGATTTTCAAGTTCGACCGGGCGAGCCTGGCTTGCACCGTGGCACGCGCCGGCGCGGCGCCTTCCGGCACCCATCGCTCCCAGACTTCGTTCATGCCGTCGAAATCGGCCATGTCGGCCAGGAAGATGTCCGCACG
>Ga0070696_100003054_pt1 | contig 11123 bp, 8 predicted proteins | sample KBSK1253metaG_FD_65474 | JGI IMG/M metagenome (GOLD analysis project Ga0070696, IMG submission 65474) | Corn, switchgrass and miscanthus rhizosphere microbial communities from Kellogg Biological Station, Michigan, USA - KBS K1-25-3 metaG | ecosystem: Host-associated > Plants > Roots >... | reverse complement strand
GGGCTGATCGTCGCCCCGCTCCTGTTCGCGGCGCTGGGACCGCGGGCCTTCTTCCTGAACGCCGGCGTCTACGGGATCTCGTACCTCATCTATCGCTACGGCGTCGAAGACCGCCAGACCGCCGAGCGCGAGGAGCGCCGCGCGGCCGCCGGGCGGAGCCGAATGGACCTCGGGCGCTACGCGACCCTGCTCCGCTCGTCGCACGTCTGGTTGCTGGCACCGACCTGGATCGCCGTCAACGCCTCCATCGGCCTGTGGTTCAGCCAGGCGATCTTCCAGTTCTCGCGCTCGAACCCCAAGTTTCCGGACCAGGTCCTCATGCGCGGCTACTCCGCGGTCCACATCTCCCTGGCGGCGGTCATCATCGGGCTCGTCTTCGGCGCCGGGCTGCTCTACTGGGGAAACCGGTTCAAACTGTTTCGGCGGACGACGATCATCGCCTTCGGGATCGTCGGCGGCGTCGTGATGGCGCTGGGCGGGTTCGTCGTGAACCACGCCGAACACCTGCCGATCCTCCTGCCGGTCGCGGCCGGGCTGGCTGCCGCGGCTGGCCTCTTCGTCCTCGCCGGAGCGACGCCGGCGGCTGTCGGGCTTCTGGCCGACATGTCCGAGGCGTTCCCGACGGATCGCGGCGCGATCATGGGCCTGTACTCGGTATTCCTCGCGCTCGGGCAGATCGGTGGCAGCCTGCTCGGCGGCTACGCGGCCGAGTGGAAGGGCATCGATGGCCTCCTCGCCGGCACGATCGGCGTGCTGATCGTCGCCCTCCTGCCGTTGTCGCGGCTGCGGAACCAGGAGCACCAGCTGGAGCTGGAGCACCCCGAGATCGCGCCGGAGCCGGCGGGGGCCAGGGCCCGGCCCGCGGAGCCCGGCTGATGGCCTGGTCGGACGGCGATCGGTCGCTCGGTCCGGTGCCCCTTGCCCGCGGCGCGCGAGGAGCGGTCGTGGCTCCGCACCATCTGGCGACGGCCGCCGGGCTGCGGATGATCGAGGCGGGCGGTCATGCCGTCGACGCCGCGATCGCGACGAACGCCGTCCTCGCCGTGGTGCTGCCGTCCGGCTGTGGGATCGGTGGCGACGCCTTCTGGCTGATCTGGGACGAGGCCGCCGGGAGACAGACGGCCCTCAACGGCTCCGGCCGCGCCCCGGCCGCCGCGGATCCTGCCGCGCTGAGGGCCGGCGGGCTCGAGACCCTCCCCTACCGCGGGCCCCTCGCCGTTACGGTTCCAGGCGCCGTGCGTTCCTGGGGCGACGCACACGCCCGCCACGGCCGCCTGTCGCGCGAGGAGGTGCTGGCGCCAGCGATCCGGCTCGCCCACGAGGGCTTCCCGGCCTGGGACGGCTTCATCAACGCGGTCGAGACCACGCTGCCGGCGGTCGTCGACGCCATCGGCAGCGGGTCCGGCTTCGAGCGGGTCTACCGGCCGGATGGACGGCCCTGGCGACCGGGCGAACGCGTCCGGCTGCCCGCGTTGGCCGCAACCCTGGAGCGCCTGGCCGACGTCGGCTTCGACGACTTCTACGAGGGCGAGATCGCCGAGCGACAGGCGCGCGGGCTCGCCGCGGCGGGGTCGGCCATCTCGGTCGACGATCTCCGCGTCCACACCTCTACCTGGACCGAGCCGCTCGCGACGACCTACCGCGGCGTCCGCGTCACCACGCATCGGCCGAACAGCTCCGGGATCGTGGCGTTGGAGCTGCTGAACATCCTCGAGACGTTCGAACCGCCCCCGGCGCCGGCGTTCGGGCCCGACGGGGTCGCGGATGCCGGGTGGATCCACCTCGGGATCGAGGCATCGAAGCTGGCGATGGCCGACCGCGACTTCCATCTGTCGGATCCCGACTTCGTGTCGATCCCCGTGGACCAGCTGCTGTCCAAGTCGCACGCCTCCGAGCTGGCCGGCCTCATCGATCCGCACCGGGCGGCCCGACCGCCGGCCTCGACACTCCCGCGCGGCGGCGGCACGGTGTACCTCGCGACGGTCGACGCCGAGGGCAACGCCGTCAGCCTCATCGAGTCGAACTACATGGGCTTCGGGTCCGGGGTGGTCGATCCCGAGACCGGGATCCACTACCACAACCGCGGCTCGTACTTCAGCCTCGATCCCGACCACCCGAACGTGCTCGCGCCACGGAAGCGGACGCTCCACACGCTCCTGCCCGGGATGCTCTTCCGCGCCGGCGAGCGACGTCCGTGGGTCGTGACCGGGTCGATGGGCGGTGACGCTCAGCCGCAGATCCACGCCCAGGTCGTGTCGGCCCTCGTCGACGGCGGCGTGGATGTCGCGACGGCAGTCGGAGCGCCGCGCTGGTTCGTCGACGGCGAGGAGCACTTCGCGCCGCCGGTCAACGTCCGGGCGGAGCGCCGCTTCCCGGCGGCGATCCTCGACGAGCTCGAGGCGCTCGGCCACCCGCTGACGCGGACGATCCCCTACAACGGCAACCTCGGCCACGCCCACGCGATCGAGCTCGTCGACGGCGGCCCGGCAGCCGAAAACGGCAACGGCTCCCTAGCGGCAGCGACAGACCCGCGGAGCGCGGGGCTACCAGCAGTCTGGTAAGGCGAAGCCCGCACGGCCGAAGATCGCCCCACTCCGCGCCGCGCAACTGCGTACATCGCACGAGATTGCATTCGTCGCGCCCGGGCGTCGAGGGGAAGGCGCCGCCGAGCACCGTAAGCGAGCGCACTTCAAGGTGCGTGAGCGCGGAGCGGAGGCGGCAACGCGCCCATCGGCGCCCAGGCGCGACAGCCCTTGCAGGGCGCAGTATCCTGCGCGCTACCGGTGGCGGGCTGCGCTCACACGACGCCGCCACCGGGACTCCCCTCCCCGCTCGCACCCGGAGTCGCCGCGTGACCTCGAACGTCGGTCAGAACTACCCGTACACGAGCGAGACGGAGGCGGATCGAGCGGCGGCGCTGTCGGCCCTCGTCGCCAACCGTGCGGGCCTGTCCGACACCCTGAAGGCGGAGACCACGCCGGTCGACGACAACGAGCGCTGGTGGGTCTGGAAGTGCCCGACGGCGGGCTGCCAGGGCCTCCTCCACGTCGCGGGCTACGCGCTCGACAAGCACGCGCTGTTCGTCGTCTGCGACGGGACCTGCGGCAAGACGTTCCTCCGCTGAGCTCCGGCCAGCTCGCCCAACCCGTCAGGGGGTCGCCGCTCGATCCTGCCGCCCTCCGCGCAGCCCGCCGGCAGCTCATCCTCGACGGGCTCGGCATCGTCATCAGCGCCGCCGGCTTCGGGTTCGTCTACGGACTGACGGCCCGGACGGTCGGTCACTTCTCGCCGATCGAGGCGATGGCGATGAGCCTGATCGCCTTCGGCGGTGCTGCCCAGTTCGCGGCCATCGGGTTCGTCGCGAACGGTCTCGCGTGGTCGGCAATCGCGCTCCTGACGCTCCTCCTCAACCTGCGCCACGCGCTCTACTCGGCCGCACTGGCGCCCTGGTTCCGCGGCCGGTCGCTTCTCGAGCGGGCGGTCGCCGCCCATCTCCTGACGGACGAGTCCTTCGCGCTCGCGATCGCCCACTTCCGGCGGGTCGGGCGGTTCGACGCGATCGGCTACTGGTACCCCGCGATCGCCACGACCCTCGTTCCGTGGAGCATCGCGACGTTTGCCGGCGTGATGCTCGGCGACGCGATCGTCGAGCCGCGCCGGTTCGGCATCGACGTCATCTTCCCGTCGGCGATGGCGGGCCTGATGGTCGGGTTGATCAGCGGCCGGCGGGAGCTGGTCGCCGCGGGCGCCGGCGCCGCGATCGGCGTGGGGACGTCGCTCGCGATCAGCCCGACCGTCGGCGTGATCGCCGGAGGCCTCCTGGGGCCGCTCGTCGGGTTGGCGATTCCGAGAGCCAAGGCTCGCGACGACGACGAGCCCACCGTCCGATGAGCACCGATCTCGTCCCGCTCGCCTTCCTCATGTTCGTCGTGACGTACCCGTCGCGCGCAATCGGATTGCTTGCGCCGGCGATCGACCGGCTCCCCCGCCGGGCCCTCGAATATCTCCAGCTCGTCGGCCCGGCCATCCTCGCCGCATTGGCGGCCGTGAATGTCATGGTCGTGACGGTCGACGGCCGCCCGTCGTTCACCGTCGGGCTCGCCTGGCTGTCGGTCATCGCGTGCATCGCGATCGTCGCGTGGCGTCGGAACCTGTTCCTCGGCCTCGGCGCAGCGGTCGCGATCGCGATCGCCGGGCGGCTCGCCGGCCTGCCCTGAGCTGATTCAGGCGCGCCGGCGCGCCTCGACCTCGACCTCGACGAGCAGGGACGGGTCGACGAGCCCGGCCACCTGGACGAGCGTCGACGCAGGCCGGATCTCCGCGAACCGCTCGCCGTGGACCGCCGAGACCGCCGGCGCGTCCTCGATCGACACGACGTACATCCGCGTCCGGACGACGTCGGCGAGCGTGAACCCGGCCTCGCCGAGGGCCCGCTCGATGATGTCCCACGCGGCTCGCGCCTGGGCCGTCGCGTCGCCCGGATGCGCCGAGACGCCGCCGGGGCCGGCGTCGGTCGTGCCCGAGACCCAGCACAGGTCGCCGTCGACGACCGCTCGCGAGTAGCCGGTCGAGGCCTCCCACGGGCCCCCGGAGGAGATCCGGCGGCGATCAGCCACCGCGGCTTTGGTCGGCGCGCCAGCGGAGGACCTCAGGGTCGCGCCCGATGGCCAGGATGAGCGCGGCGAGGAGCGTCGTCCGCGGCACGATCGAGGCGACCTCCAGGTATTCGGCCGGCGAGTGGTCCATGCCGCCGATCGGCCCCAGCCCGTCGATCGAGGGGACGCCCATCCCGGCCGTCGTGTTCGCGTCGGACGCGCCGCCGGTCGCCGCGTCCGGGGCCTCGAAGCCGAGCCGGCGCGCCAGGGCTTGCGCGTGATCGACGAGCCGGCCGGACCGCTCGAGCTTCTCCATCGGCCACCAGCGCGCCATCGCCTCGAGCTCGGTCGTCGTGTCGGGCACGATCGGGGATGCGAGGAGGGACCGGACCTCGGCCTCGGCCGCCTCCAGGTCCGCGCGACGCAGGGCGCGCAGGTCGACCTCGAACGAGCACCGCTCGGCGACGACGTTCGGCCGCGTCCCGCCCGCGATGACGCCGACGTTGACCGTGACACCGTCCCAGCGGCCGTTCAGGGCGTGGAGCCGAGTTACGAGATCCGCGGCAGCCAGGACGGCGGATCGGCCCTTCTCCGGCTCCACCCCGGCATGCGCCGCTCGGCCGTGAACCGTGACCCGCGCGTCCAGGATCCCCTTCCGCGACGAGACGATGTCGCCGTTCGCACGGGCGCACTCGAGGACGAGACACGCGTCGGCGTCCGCTGCGATCTCCCGGATGTGCGGCGTGGACGACGGCGATCCGATCTCCTCATCGGGGTTCGCGACGTAGGTGATCCGCTCGAACGGCAGCTGCCCGGCGGCAACGAGCGCCCGCACGGCATAGAGCCCGGCGAGCAGGCCCGACTTCATGTCGGTGACGCCGGGGCCCGTGGCGATGTCGTCGTCGTCGATCGCGAAGGGACGGTCGGCGGCCGTTCCGGGGTCGAAGACCGTGTCCATATGGCCGATCAGCAGGAGGCGTGGCCCGCCGGCCGTGCCGCGATCGCCGTCCCAGGTCCCGATCACGGTCGCGCCGAGGCGGCCGGCCGGGTCCGGCCGTCGCTCGATGCGAGCGCCGCTCCCCGCCATGAAGTCCGCGACGAACTCACCGATTTCGTCGACCCCAGCCGGCGTGTACGAGCCGCAATCGATGTTGACGAGCCGCTCGAGGTCCCGCAGGTACGCGGGCTCGTCGGCCCGGATCGCCGCCTCGAGCGACGTGAGCTCGTCGGCGCCGACGCCGCCGCCCGGCTCGGTCAGGGTGTCCATGAGCGCAGTCTAGGTGCGCCACGGGACCCAGGCGCGCCGGCGACGGCGCTATCCTGCCCGGACGGTGCGACTGATCGAGATCCGGCTGCTCGAGGGCCCGAACGTCTACCGGCTCGAGCCGGTGGTGAAGATCGAGGTCGCCGTCGGCCGGCGCCGAACGTGGTACGGACAGCGCAGCCCGGGCCGCCACGCGCTCGTCCGACTCGGCGCCGACGTCCCGGCGAAGCAATGGTCCCTCCCGGTCGAGGCCCTCGTTCGCTGGGTCCGTCGCCTGCGCTCCGATCACGGCGAGGGAACGGGCGGCGTTGCGGTCCACCGCTCGTCGGACCCGGGCCACTGGATCGTGACCTTCCCCTGGACCGGAGCGGAGCGCGCCCACTCGATCGCCGAGGCCGCGATGGCCCTGGCGGAACGCGACGTCTCGCCGGCCCGCCGCGCCCGGCTGACGGGCTCGCAGGAGCGCCAGCTCGCGCGCTGGAGCGCCCGGATCGCCGAGGCCCGGACGACGCCTCCGGCGTGGATCCGAGACGCCGACCGGCGGATGCCTGTCGTCTCGATCACGGGCACGAACGGCAAGAGCACCGTCACGCGGCTGATCACCCACATCCTCAAGGTCGCGGGGCAGCGCGTCGGCACGACGACGTCGGACGGCGTGCTCGTCGACGAGCGGCTCGTCGAGCCCGGCGACTGGACCGGCCCGGGCGGGGCGTGGCAGGTCCTCGGGCGGTCGGATCTCGACGTCGCCGTTCTGGAAACGGCCCGCGGCGGCCTCGTCCTCCGGGGCATGGGCTACGAGTCGAACGAGGCGAGCGTGATCACGAACGTCTCGTCGGACCACCTCGACCTCCAGGGCATCCACACGCTGCCCGAGCTCGCCGAGGTCAAGGCGACCGTCGCTCGGGCCACGAAGCCTGACGGCTGGGCGGTGCTGAACGCGGACGATCCCTTGGTCGCAGCGGTCGGGCGGCGGCTAAGGGCCCATGTCGCGATGTTCTCGCTCGGCGCCGGCAGCGGAGGGCCCGGCGCGATTCGGCGGACCGTCGCGGCCGGCGGCCGGGGCTATGTCCTCCGCGACGGATGGCTGGTCGAGATCGACGGCAGCCGGGCGGCCGGCGCGCGCGACGCCTCGAACGGCCACGGGCCCGGGTCTGCCCGCCCGGGCGAGCCGGTGGAGCATCGGATCATCGAGGTCGAGCGCGTCCCGATCACCCTCGGCGGCCTCGCGCGCCACAATGTCGCCAACGCCCTCGCGGCCAGCGGCGCAGCCCGCGGTCTCGGGGTGACGCTCGCGCAGCTCCGCGATGGCCTGGCCGACTTCCAGCCGTCGTCGGAACGCTCGCCCGGGCGGCTGAACCTCTTCCGGCTCGGGGCGCGGGTGGTCATCATCGACTTCGCCCACAACGAGGCCGGCGTGAATGCCGTGCTCGACGTCGCCGAAGGCATCGCCGGCGGCGGGGCCGGACGGACCGCCCCGGTCACCGCGATCATCGGGACCGCGGGCGACCGACCGGACGACACCCTCCGGGGAATCGGCAAGATCGCCGCGCGGCGCGCCCAGCGGGTCGCGATCAAGGAGACGCTGAAATACCTCCGCGGCCGGAGCCGTGAGTCGCTCGTCGGCGAGATCATGGCCGGCATCGCGGCCGCCCGCCGTCCCACTTCGGACGTGACGGTCTACGAGTCGGAGACCGCGGCACTCCGCGGGGAGCTGGCACGGAGCGACGGCGGCAGCCGACCGGACGCGCCCCGCGTCATCGTCCTGATGTGCCACGAGGAGCGGGAAGAGGTCTTCGCTCTGCTCGCGGAGCTGGGTGCGCGCCCGGTCGACGTCGGCAGCGAGCTGACGACCCTGATCCCTCGCCTCCAGGCTCGCCCGCGCCGGGGCTGACTCGGGGACCGCCTCAGGACGCCGCGGCAAGGAGCTCGTCGAGGCGCTCGAACGGCTCCCAGGCGCCCTCCGTGAGGTTCGACTGGACGACGACCCGCTCGCCGCTCGCGATGTAGACCCAGGCACGGGAGCTGAAGCCAGGGTCCTCGCCCGAGTGCCCGATGCGGGCGGTCGGACCGCTGCCGCCGTGGACGACGCCGAGCCCGTAACCGACCTTCGACACCGGGCTCATGGCATGCGGGGCGATCATGCGCTCACGGGTGGCTACGGACAGGAAGTCGGCCGCCGAGCCGCGCCCGGCCAGCCCGTCGAGCGCCTTGACGAGGTCGGTGGCGGTCGCCTGGGCGCCGCCGTCCGGCAGGCCCATCGCCGGCAGGCTGTACACGTTGGTCCGCCACTCGGCGGCGGGGGACCCGGGCGGCGCATCGTCCGCCGGCCGGAGGTATCCCACGGCGATGTTGGACTCGAGGCCGTCGAGGGGCCAGAACCCCGTGTCGTCCATGCCGAGCGGCTCGAACACTTCGGCTCGAATCAGGTCCGGATACGCCTCTCCGGTCACCTCTTCCAGAGCAATCCCGACCAGGACGAAGGCGCCGTTGTTGTACCGAGCGGCCTCACCCGGGTCGCCCGTGCGCGGCAGGTCGCGCATCAAGGGAACCACGTCCTTCGGGCCTCGGATCGTCCCGGAGGGGACCCGCTGCCAGATCTCTTCGTACCGCATGTCCGTGTACTCGTCAGCGTAGTCGCCGACCCCGGACGTGTGGCTGAGGAGGTGGAAGAGCGTGACCCGCGGATCGAGGTCGCGAGGCAGGAGCTCCTCCGCCACGAGATCCACGAGGCGATCCTCGTAGCGGACGGCGCCGCGATCGACCAGTCGGGCCACGGTCAGCCCGGTCAGGAGCTTCGTCGTCGATGCCGTCCCGAAGCGCGTTCCGGCGTGGATCGGCAGGCCGGCGGCACGATCCGCGAGGCCCATCGCGATCGCCAGCGGCTCTTCGTCGTCGTCCCCCTGGACGAGGACCACCCCGTGGAATTCCGACTCGGTGAGCCAGTCTCGGAACGCGGCCGCGTCCAGCCGGCCGAGCCGGCTCATCAGCCCTCCGGGACCTCCAGCTCGCCCGGATCGGCGAACGCGGTCGCGCCGCGGGCGTGACCGGCGGCGCCCATCGCCTCGCGGTAGACCGCAATCGCGTCGTCGACGCAGCACACGACGAGGTCGCCCGGCGCTGCGCGCCGAAGGGCGGTTCGGACGGCCGTCAGCTCGTCGAGCATCTTCTCGGCCTTGAGGGTTCGTGCGCCGCCGGCGCGCGACGCCCGGACGCCGTCGATGACGTTCCCGGCCGACACGCCGGGCGCGCGGCCGCGGAGGTTCTTGTCCTCACGGACGATGATCTCGTCGAACGCCCGCGCGGCGATGGCTCCGTACTCGCGCTGGTCGTCGTCCCGGCGATCGCCCGGGATCCCGATCACCCCGATCGCTCGCCCGCTCCGGGTGTGGCCGTTCGTCGAGGGGCCGATCCGTCCGGCCTTCGACTGTGGCTCCGTCATCATCCGGTTCACGAAGTCGGCGAGCTGGCGCATCCCGTCGACGTTGTGGCAGTAGTCGATCACCACGCGGATCCCGCCGACATCGAGCAGGTTGAGCCGCCCCGGGGCCTGGAAGAACGACGTCGTGAAGGTCCGGAGGCCCTGCCGGATGTCGTGGAGGTGCGCGCCGGCGGCCCACGCCGCGGCGGCCGCGGCAAGCGCGTTCGCGACGTTCATCCTCGCCCGTCCGCCGAACGTCGCCGGGATGAGGTGCGTGTACAGCACGGGCATCGTCCGCGGGCCGTGGCGGAGGACGATCAGCTCGCCCTCGGGGCCCGGCTGGAGAACGAACGCGGCGTTGCCGCGGGAAGCATGGCCGTCGACCCGGTCGTAGCCGTCCTCGCCCTTCTGGGTCGCCATGCTGAACAGGACGACGCGGCCGGCGCAGTGGCGGCCCATCCGGTAGACGTGGCCGTCGTCCGCGTTGAGCACGGCCGATCCGGAGCGCGGCACCGACTCGACGATCACGCCCTTGACGTTCGCCAGCTGGCCGATCGAGTCGATCCCGCCCAGGCCCAGGTGGTCGCCGGTGACGTTCGTCACGACGGCGACGTCGTTGCGGTCGTAGCCGAGGCCCTCGCGGAGGATCCCGCCCCGGGCGACCTCGAACACCGCGGTGTCGACGGTCGGGTTCTGAAGGACCATCTGGGCCGACTTCGGGCCCGACATGTCGCCCTTCTTGATCAGGCGGCCGTCGATGACGATGCCGTCGGTCGAGGTCATTCCGACGCGCCTGCCCTTGAGCTTCAGGATGTGGGCGATCATCCGGACGGTCGTCGTCTTCCCGTTCGTGCCGGTGACGGCGATGATCGGAATCCGGGCCGGGCTGCCCGGCGGGAACAGGCCGTCGATGACCGGCCGAGCGACGTACTGCGGCTCGCCCTCGGTCGGGTGCGTGTGCATCCGGAACCCGGGCGCTGCGTTGACCTCGACGATGGCGCCGCCGGTCTCGCGCACGGGCGTCGCGATGTCAGGGCAGATGAAGTCGATGCCCGCGATGTCCAGGCCGACGATCTGGGCCGCGGTCTCCGCGATCTCGACGTTGTCTGGGTGCGCCTCGATCGTCCGATCGATCGACGTGCCGCCGGTCGACATGTTGCCGGTCAGGGCGAGCTTGACGAAGGCGCCCTCGGGCGGGACGTCGTCGAGCCCGTAGCCCTGGTCGCGGACGAGCGCCTCCGCGGCCTCGTCGACCTTGATCCGCGTCAGGACCTTCTCGTGGCCGATGCCGCGGCGCGGGTCCGCGTTCGCCGTCTCCACGAGGTCGCGGATCGTGTGCTCGCCGTCGCCGATCACGCTCGCCGGCACGCGCTGGGCGATCGCCGCGACCTTGCCGCCGATCACGAGGCAGCGGTAGTCGTTGCCGGCGACGTAGCTCTCGACGACGAGATCGCCGCTCCGTGACTCTCGGCGGGCGCCGTGGAACGCCGCTCGGACGCCCTCCTCCGATCGGAGATCGAGGTGGACGCCTCGGCCGTGGTTGCCATCGAGCGGCTTGACGACGCACGGGAAGCCGATCCGCATGGCCGCCTCGACCGTCGCCTCTTCCGAGTCGACCACGGCGCTCTTCGGGACCGGCAATCCGGCCGAGTCGAGGAGGCGGTTCGTGAGGCTCTTGTCGCTGGCGATGTCGACCGCGATCCCCGACGTCTTCGAGGTCATCGTCGCTCGGATCCGCTGCTGGTGGACGCCCTGGCCGAGCTGGACGAGGGAGTGGCGGTCGAGGCGGATGTACGGGATGTCGCGCGAGGCCGCCTCGTCGAGGATCGCCTGCGTCGACGGCCCG
>Ga0070696_100003049_pt1 | contig 11126 bp, 8 predicted proteins | sample KBSK1253metaG_FD_65474 | JGI IMG/M metagenome (GOLD analysis project Ga0070696, IMG submission 65474) | Corn, switchgrass and miscanthus rhizosphere microbial communities from Kellogg Biological Station, Michigan, USA - KBS K1-25-3 metaG | ecosystem: Host-associated > Plants > Roots >... | reverse complement strand
ACCTTGCCGCCCATGTGGCCGCACTTCTTGACAGATGCGAGCTGATCCTCGAAGTGCACGCCGGCGGCACCCGCGTCGATCATCGACTTCATGAGCTCGAACGCATTCAGCACGCCGCCGAAGCCCGCTTCGGCATCGGCAACAATCGGCGCGAAATAATCGATGTCGTCCTTGCCTTCGGCGTGCGCGATCTGGTCGGCGCGGATGAACGTGTTATTGATTCGGCGCACCACCGCCGGCACCGAGTTCGCCGGATACAGCGATTGATCGGGGTACATTTCGCCGGCGATATTCGCGTCAGCCGCGACCTGCCAGCCGGAAAGGTAAATCGCCTTAAGCCCGGCCTTCACCTGCTGCAGCGCCTGATTGCCGGTGAGCGCGCCGAGCGTACTGACGAACGGCTCGTCCTGAATCAGCTTCCACAGCTTTTCCGCGCCGCGCCGCGCGAGCGTGTGCTCGATTTGCAGCGAGCCACGCAGCCGCACGACTTCGTCGGCCGTGTAGCCGCGCTCGACGCCTTTCCAGCGCGGGTTTTCCGCCCAGTCCTTGCGCAGGCGTGCCGCTTCCAGATCGTAGTTCATGACCGCTCCTTGTCGACCATGCGGGCGCGAACGCCTCGCGGGTTGTCGGGCCCCTCGCATTGCGCGGGTATTCAAGCCGAACGGTAGCAGGAGCTGCGCGTCGTTTCAAGGAAATTTTTGCGGTGCAGTAATCTTTTTATTCTGAAAAATCAGCCCATTAGAAAGACATTCCACCATACGGAAATTGCGACGCAGATTTTACCTGTTTGTATGTTGCGATTGCGTCAGCGCAGCGCCGACGCCAGTCTCGTAACGACGCCGCGCAATAGTGCGTATGTCGCTGATCGTTATGACGAAGTGACCGCGCGAGGGCTTTGCTGCTTGGCAAGGCAATGGCCGCCAGGAATGGAAACGCGTTCCATGAGCGTCGCCACGAATCGCTGCGCTATCCTACCGGCCCGTTCCGTCCATTCGCCCGCAACCGGACATGCGATTACCGCCGCGCACGGCAGCGACCATCACGCTTCTCGCGGTCGCATGCGTCGGCTTGGCGGCAATGGCGCATGTCGCGGACGAAGACGTACGCGCGCTCGCTGCCGGCTGCGCAAGCTGCCATCGCGCGAGCGAACGCATCCCGCCGGCGCTCGCCGGACAATCGCGCGAGGCGCTGGTCGAGAAGCTTCGCGCCTTTCGCGACGGAACGCGCGACGGAACGGTGATGCCGCAACTGGCCAGGGGATATACGCCGGCGCAGCTCGACGCGGTTGCCGCCTGGTTCGCCGCGCAACGACCTTCTCGCCGATGAGCGTCGCCAACCGAAGGCGCGTGCTGCATGCGCTCGGCGCCGCGCCCCTGATGCTGCCCGGTTGCGCATCGATCCGTGGCCGTCCCGGATCGCGCCGGATTGTGGTAATCGGCGCCGGCTACGGGGGTGCTACGGCCGCGCGGTATTCGGCGATGTGGGGCGGCGACGCGGTGAGCGTGGTCCTGGTCGAGCAGGACCCGGCGTTCGTGTCGTGCCCGCTGTCGAATCTGGTGCTTGCGGGCAGTCGCGCGATGGCCGACATCACCGTTGGCTACGCGGCATTGGGGCGTCGCGGCATCGACATCGTGCACGACCGCGCGGTTGCCGTCGATGCGGCGCGTCGACGCGTCCGGCTCGCGCGCGGTGCGGAGCTTGCCTACGATCGATTGATCCTGTCGCCGGGCATCGATTTCTTTTTCGACCGCATCGACGGACTCGGCACAGAGGCCGCGCGCGCGGCTTTTCCGCATGCGTGGCGCGCCGGCCCGCAGACGGTCGCGCTGCGCCGGCAACTGGAAGCGATGCCCGACGGCGGCGTGTTCGCTCTCTCCATTCCGCGCGCGCCGTTTCGCTGTCCGCCCGCACCGTACGAGCGCGCATGCCAGGTCGCCTGGTATTTCAGGCGAGCGAAGCCGCGCTGCAAGGTGCTCGTCCTCGACGGCAACGAAGACGTGCAGTCGCAGAAGGCGCTCTTCATCAAGGCGTGGAGCGAGGACTACCGGGGCATCGTCGAGTATCGACCCGACCACGTGCTGACTGGCGTCGATGTCCGGACGCGCACGGCGCGCTTCGAAACCGCCGACGACGTCACGGCCGACGTGCTGAACGTGATTCCCCCGCACGGTGCCGGAAAGATCGCTCGCAGCGCAGGGGTGGTCAACGTGAACGACCAGTGGTGCGAAGTCGACTTCCTGACCTTCGAATCGCAGAAGGTGCCGGGCGTCCACGTGCTGGGCGATGCGATCCAGGTCGCGCCGCTGATGCCGAAGTCGGGCCACATGGCGAACCAGCACGGCAAGGTGGCGGCCGCGGCGGTACTCGCCGCGCTCGCCGACCGACCGGTCAATCCGGCGCCGGTGCTGAACAACGCCTGCTACAGCTTCATCAACGACCGCGAAGCGGCGCACATCGCGTCGGTGCACCGGTACGACGCGCAACAGAAGACGTTCGTGACGGTTCCCGGATCGGGTGGCGTGTCCGCCGCGAAGAGCGCGCTGGAAGGCGACTACGGCTTCGCCTGGGCGCGCGCAATCTGGCAGGACATGCTCGGCTGACGGCGACTACGCGATTTCGGCTTCCGGCGTTTTCTCGAACCCGAGCCTGATCTTGTCGTTGTCGTCGATGTCGATCGTCACCTTGCCGCCATTGACGAGATGGCCGAACAGCAGCTCTTCGGCAAGCGCCTTGCGGATCGTGTCCTGGATGAGGCGCGCCATCGGCCGCGCGCCCATCTGCGCATCGAATCCCTTGCGCGCCAGGAACTCGCGCAGCTTCGGCGAGAACGTCGGATCGACCTTCTTCTCGTGGAGCTGCGCCTCGAGCTCGAGCAGGAACTTGTCGACGACGCGCAGGATGACGTCGTGATCGAGCGATCCGAATGAAATGGTCGCGTCGAGACGATTGCGGAACTCCGGCGTGAACATCCGCTTGATTTCGGCCATCTCGTCGCCCGCCTGCCTTTCATTGGCGAAGCCGATCGTGTGCCGCGCGAGCTCGCCCGCGCCGGCATTGGTGGTCATGATGATCGTCACGTTGCGAAAATCCGCCTTGCGGCCGTTGTTGTCGGTCAGCGTGCCGTGGTCCATCACCTGCAGAAGGATGTTGAAGATGTCCGGGTGCGCCTTCTCGATTTCGTCGAGCAGCAGCACGCTGTACGGATGCTTGGTGACGCCTTCCGTCAACTGGCCGCCCTGGTCGAAGCCGACGTAGCCGGGTGGCGCGCCGATCAGCCGCGACACCGCGTGGCGCTCCATGTACTCCGACATGTCGAAGCGCAACAACTCGATGCCGAGGCAAAACGCAAGTTGCCGCGCGACTTCCGTCTTGCCCACGCCGGTGGGACCGCTGAACAGGAAGTTGCCGATGGGCTTGCGCGGGTTGCCGAGCCCCGAGCGTGCCATGCGGATGGCCGACACGAGCGCGTCGATGGCCTTGTCCTGGCCGAACACGACGTTTTTCAGATCGCGATCGAGCGTCTTCAGCGCGTTGCGATCGTCGGACGACACGTTCTTGGCCGGGATGCGCGCGATCTTGGCGACGATCTCCTCGACCTCGCTCTTGCCGATGACTTTCTTCTGCCGCGACTTGGGGAGGATCTTCTGCGCAGCGCCCGCCTCGTCGATCACGTCGATCGCCTTGTCGGGCAGGTGCCGATCGTTGATGAAGCGCGCGGCAAGCTCGGCGGCAGACGTGAGCGCCGCCGGCGCGTACTTGACGCCGTGATGCTGCTCGAAGCGGGTCTTCAGTCCCTTGAGGATTTCGATGGTTTCGGCGATCGACGGCTCGGGCACATCGACCTTCTGGAAACGCCTCGACAGCGCATGATCCTTCTCGAAGATCTGCCGGTATTCGCCGTACGTTGTGGCGCCGATGCATTTCAGCGCGCCGGTGGAGAGCGCGGGCTTCAGCAGGTTGGACGCATCGAGCGTCCCGCCCGAGGCCGCGCCGGCGCCGATGATCGTGTGGATCTCGTCGATGAACAGGATCGACTTCGGGTTTTCGGCGAGCTGCTTCAGCACCGCTTTCAGCCGCTGCTCGAAATCGCCCCGGTATTTCGTTCCGGCGAGGAGCGCGCCCATGTCGAGCGAAAAGACCTGGTATTCGCGCAGCAGCTCGGGAACGTCGCCCTCGTTGATGCGCCGCGCGAGCCCCTCGGCGATCGCGGTCTTGCCAACCCCCGCTTCGCCGACCAGCAGCGGATTGTTCTTGCGGCGGCGGCACAGCACCTGGATGACGCGCTCGAGCTCGTGCGCGCGGCCGATCAGCGGATCGATCTTGCCGTTGCGCGCCATAGCGTTGAGGTTGACGGTGTACGCATCGAGCGCGCCTTGCGATTCGCTGCCGCCTTCGCCGTCGTCCTTCGCCTCCGCCGCCTTGTCCTGCTTCTGCTGCGGACTTTTCGTGATGCCGTGCGCGATGTAATTGACGACGTCGAGCCGCGTGACGCCGCGCTGATTGAGGAAATAGACCGCGTGCGATTCCTTTTCGCCGAACACCGCCACCAGCACGTTGGCGCCGGTCACTTCCTTCTTGCCGGACGACTGGACATGCAGGATCGCGCGCTGGATGACGCGCTGGAAGCCTTGCGTGGGCTGCGTGTCGGCGTCCGAATGCGCGGCAAGCCGCGGCGTATGCTCGTTGATGAAATCGGTGAGCACGCCGCGCAGCTCGTCGAGATCGACGCCGCAGGCCTTCAGCACTTCGGCCGCCGACGGGTTGTCGAGCATCGCGAGCAGCAGGTGCTCGACGGTGATGAATTCATGCTGCTTCTGCCGCGCCTCGACAAAAGCCATGTGGAGAGAGACTTCCAGTTCCTGGGCGATCATGTTGCTTCCTTGACCTCGTTGCCTCGACGGAAACCATTTCCGGCGCGGCCTGCGCCCCTTTGCGGGCTGCCAACTGCCTTAACGCTCAAGTCTCCTCCATCGTGCACTGCAAAGGATGCTGATGCTTTCGTGCGAGGTTGATGACCTGGTCCACCTTGCTTGCCGCCACTTCGCGGGTGTACGTGCCGCAAACACCCATGCCCTCGCGGTGAACCTGAAGCATGACCTGCGTGGCTTTTTCCCGACTCATGCTGAAGACAGTTTGGAGCACGATGACGACAAAGTCCATCGGCGTGTAATCGTCATTCAGCAAGACGACCTTGTACAGCGGTGGCGGCTTGACTCGCGTCCGTTCCGCCTCGAGCACGCTGTCGTGCTGCTCCTGGTTGGACATCGCGCGTTGCGTAAGCCTAATTGGGGACCATGTTTGATGATTGCAACAATTTTTTCAAGAGGAAAGCCGATGGACGGGTTATCCGCGCAGCGCAGACCGTCCCCGCCATCCGGAAAGGTGCCGAATCGGCTGCGCCCCTGTCGGCGGTTTACGGTGCTTCCGCGCAATATTTACATCGCTCAAGCGTGGTTTTGACGTGAGACAGCCGTGGCGCGGGGCAAAGTATCGGCCGGCGCGCGCGGGCGCTCGAGCCACGGCCGTCCGCTCATCGCGACTGATGCAAGTTTCGCGCAACGGCTCGGCCGGCGCTCTCACCCAACGCCATTGCACGGCGCCCGACGTGTCCGCCGCCTTACATCCGGTCGATCATCGCCTGCCCGAAGCCGGAACAGGACACCTGGGTGGCGCCGGCCATCAGCCGCGCGAAGTCGTACGTCACGACCTTGTCCGCGATCGCCTTTTCGAGGCTCGACGTGATGCGCTCCGCCGCCTCGCGCCAGCCCATGTGCACGAGCATCATTTCCGCCGACAGGATTTCCGAGCCGGGATTGACGTAGTCCTTGCCGGCATATTTGGGCGCCGTGCCATGGGTAGCCTCGAAGACGGCGATCGAGTCGGACATGTTGGCGCCGGGCGCGATGCCGATGCCGCCCACCTGCGCCGCCAGCGCATCGGAAACGTAGTCGCCGTTGAGGTTCAGCGTGGCGATCACGTCATATTCCGCCGGACGCAGCAGGATCTGTTGCAGGAAGGCATCGGCGATCATGTCCTTGACGACGATGTCGCGGCCCGTCCGCGGATTCCGGAACGAGCACCAGGGTCCGCCGTCGATCTCCCTGGCGCCGAACTCCCGCTGCGCGAGCGCATAGCCCCAGTCGCGGAACGCGCCCTCGGTGAATTTCATGATGTTGCCCTTGTGGACGAGCGTCACCGAGCGCCGGTCGTTGTCGATCGCGTACTGGATCGCCTTGCGCACGAGGCGCTCCGTGCCTTCGCGCGACACCGGCTTGATGCCGATGCCGGAAGTCTCCGGAAAGCGGATCTTGCGCACGCCCATCTCGTTGATCAGGAAGTCGATCACCTTCTTCGCCCCCGCCGACCCCTCCGCCCACTCGATGCCGGCGTAGATGTCTTCCGAGTTCTCGCGGAAGATCACCATGTCGATCTTCTCGGGCTCCCTGACCGGCGAAGGGACGCCCTTGAAATAACGGACGGGCCGCAGGCAGACGTACAGGTCGAGTTGCTGGCGCAGCGCGACGTTGAGCGACCGGATGCCGCCACCGACCGGTGTGGTCAGCGGACCTTTGATCGAGACCGCGTAGTCGCGCAGGATGGCGAGCGTTTCGTCGGGCAGCCAGACGTCGGGGCCGTACACGCGGGTCGACTTCTCGCCGGCGTAAATCTCCATCCAGTGGACCTTGCGCTTGCCGGCGTAGGCCTTCGCGACCGCCGCGTCGACGACCTTGATCATCACCGGCGTGATGTCGACGCCGGTTCCGTCACCCTCGATGTACGGGATGATCGCGTTATCGGGAACCGCAAGGCTGAAATCGGCGTTGACCTTGATCCTGGCACCACCGGCCGGCACGCTGACGTGTTGGTACATTGGCTCTCCTGACGGGACAGCGCATGCGTCAGCCACACGGGAAACGCGGCGCCAAACCGACAATTATGCTCGAACGGCCGCAACCACGATCAGCGGCGATTATCTGGCAACGCGCATGAACAGAGTCGGAGAAGACTTTGGCCGGAGGGCTCATAAAGCAGGGTCGAAGACGATTTTTGCCGGAATGGCCGAAGGATTTTGGTACATTCGTCCGGCAAAAGTCGTCTCTGACCCCACTTTATGACACTGCGATGATCCGCCGTCTGCTCGCCCGCCTCATGCCCGGCAAGCAAGGGCGCGGACCGCGCATCTACGCGCCCGACCAGCACGCGGTACGCAAGGAGCAATTGTCGAACGCGGCGCGCACCGTCGTGCGCCGGCTGCAGGAAGAAGGGTTCAAGGCGTTCATCGTCGGCGGCGCCGTCCGCGACCTGCTCCTCGGCATCGCGCCGAAGGACTTCGACATTGCGACCGACGCTACGCCCGAGAAGGTCAAGCCGCTCTTTCGCCGCGCGTTCATCATCGGCCGCCGTTTCCGGCTCGTGCACGTCCACGTCGGCAGCGACGTCCTCGAGGTGTCGACGTTCCGCGCCGCGCAGACGGGCGACGACACCACCGACGAGCATGGACGCCTGCTATCCGACAACGTCTACGGATCGCAGGCGGAAGATGCCGTGCGCCGCGACTTCACGATCAACGCGCTCTACTTCGACCCCGAAACCGAGTCGATCTGGGATTACGTCGGCGGCGTCGTCGATATCCGCGCGCGCCGCCTGAGGCTCATCGGTCCGCCGGTTACGCGATTTCGCGAGGACCCGGTGCGCATGCTGCGCGCGGTGCGGCTTGCAGCGAAGCTCGGGCTCACGATCGATCGCAAGACCGAGGAGCCGATCCTGCGGCTGGCGCCACTGATGCAGAACGTGCCGCCGGCGCGGCTCTTCGAGGAGATGCAGAAGCTGCTGCTGTCGGGGCATGCGGTCGACACGCTGAAGAGCCTCCGCGCGCACGGGCTCTCGCACGGCCTGCTGCCGCTGCTCGACGTTATCCTCGAGCAGCCGCTCGGCACCCGGTTCATCGATGCGGCCCTCGCCGGCACCGATCTGCGCGTGCGCGCCGACAAGGGCGTGTCGCCCGCGTTCCTGTTCGCGGCGCTGCTTTGGCACGAGGTCCTCGCGACGTGGAAGGCATCGAAGGAACGCGGCGACCGGCCGCTGCCCGCGCTCTTCGACGCGATGGACCGCGTGCTGCACGCGCAGGCGGAACGGATCGCGATTCCGCGCCGGTTCGAAGCGACGATGAAGGAAATATGGTCGCTGCAACCGCGCTTCGAGCAGCGCGCAGGGTCGCGCCCGGTGCGCCTCCTCGAGCATCCGCGCTTTCGCGCCGCCTATGATTTCCTCACGCTGCGCGCCGAAAGCGGCGAAGTGCCGCAGGCGCTGTCCGACTGGTGGACGCGATTCCAGGACGCGTCGCCCGAAGAGCAGCAGGCGATGCTGAAGCCCGACGAAGCGCCGAAGAAGCGGCGGCGTACGCGCCGCGGTCGCAAGGCGCATCCCGAAAGCGCGGACGAGGCGCCCGCGCCGCGCGTCGAAGAATAGCGCCCGCTATTCGCCATGGTGCCGGCGCGCGCCTTCGTCGGGCTCGGCAGCAACCTCGCTCATCCACGGCGCCAGCTTGCGAGAGCGCTCGCTGGCCTTGCCGCGGTTGCGGGCGTGCGCGTGCTTGCCGTGTCACCGAGCTACGCGACGGCGCCGATCGGCGGCCCTCCACAGCCGGACTACGTCAACGCCGTTGCGCTGATCGACACGACGCTTTCCCCGCATGCGCTTCTCGTGCGGCTGCAAGCGATCGAGCGCCGCCAGCACCGCCGACGCGATCGCGCGACGCAGCGGAATGCGCCGCGAACGCTCGATCTCGATTTGCTACTATACGGCGCGCGCCGGATCGCTACGACGCAATTGACCGTTCCGCATCCGCGCATGCACGCGCGCGCGTTCGTGCTGAAGCCGTTGACCGACATCGCACCCGCCGTCACGATACCGGGCCGCGGTCTCGCGCGGCGCTTCCTGCGCGACGTGCGGCAACAGCGCATCCGGCGCACCCGCACGCACCGACCCCGCCGATTTCCGGTCATCTGACGCCGCCATGGATCTCGCTGCCTGCCGCTACATCGTCGTCGAAGGTCCGATCGGCGCCGGCAAGACGAGCCTTGCACGCGAGCTCGCGCGGCGCCTGCATGCCGACGAGCTGCTCGAGCAGCCGGACGACAATCCGTTTCTCGCGCGCTTCTACGACGACATGGCGCGCTTCGCGCTGCCGACACAGCTCACGTTCCTGTTCCAGCGCGCCGACCAGCTCCGCGGATTGGCGCAGCTCGATCTCTTCCGCCGGCCGACCATTGCCGATTTCCTGCTCGACAAGGACCCGCTCTTCGCGCGCATCAACCTGACCGACGAGGAGTACGCGCTCTACGACAAGGTCTATGCGCATCTCAAGCCGCAGACGCCCTCGCCCGACCTCGTCATCTACCTGCAGGCGCCCGTCGACACGCTCGTCGAGCGCGTGCACCGGCGCGGCGTCGAGTTCGAGCAATCCATTCCGGCGGAGTATCTCGCCAGGCTGGCCGACGCGTACACGCGCTACTTCTACCGCTATGAAGAATCGCCGCTGCTGATCGTCAACAGCGAGCGGCTGAATTTCGTCGAAGAATCGGCGCACTTCGACCTGCTGCTCGAACGCGTCGCGGGCATGCGCGGACAGCGCGAATTCTTCAATCTCGGCCGGTCCTGACCGCGAATGCGGCCGGACCACTCGCAGGGGAACGGGCGATGGAAGTGATCCAATCGGCGGAAGCGTTGCGCGAGCGCATCGAGCGCGCCGATCGTGTGGCGTTCGTACCGACGATGGGCAACCTGCACGAGGGCCACCTGTCGCTGATGCGGATCGCGCGTCTTCACGGCGATTGCGTCGTCGCGAGCATCTTCGTCAATCGCCTGCAGTTCGGGCCGAACGAGGACTTCGACCGCTATCCGCGCACGTTCGAGGCGGATTGCGCGAAGCTCGAGCGCGAAGGTGTCGACGTCGTATTCGCGCCGCACGAGCAGGACATGTTTCCCACACCGCAGGTGTATCGCGTGCAGCCGCCGCCGGTCGGCGACGAGCTCGACGGCGCGTTTCGCCCGGGCTTCTTCAACGGCGTGTGCACGGTGGTGCTGAAGCTCTTCAACCTCGTGCAGCCCGACGCCGCGGTCTTCGGCAAGAAGGATCGCCAGCAATTGAAGATCGTGCGCGGCATGGTCCAGCAGTTCAATCTGCCGATCCGCATCGTTCCCGGGGAGACGATTCGCGCCGACGACGGCCTGGCGCTTGCGTCGCGCAACACCTACCTGACGCCGGTCGAGCGCACCGAGGCGCCGCGCCTCTACCGCACGTTGCGCGACATCGCCGACGCGATCGCCTCAGGCCGCACCGACTATGCGAACCTCGAAGCGGCGGGGCGCGCCGACCTTGCCCGACATGGCTGGAAAGTCGACTACATCGCCGTCCGCAACGGCATCGGCTTGCGCATTCCGCATCCGGAAGGCTTCGATCATCCGAACCTGCTGATCGTGCTGGGCGCTGCCACGCTGGGTGCCACGCGCCTGATCGACAACGTCGACGTGATCAAGAAGGACGGCGAGGATTAATGCAATTCGGTGTCGGAGGTGTAATTATCGGACACACCATTTCCGATAATTACACCTCCGACACCGAATTGCGAACCTTGCGCCGAAACTTACGACTCTGACCCCATTACCGCTGTCGCGCGACGCCGCCGGCGTGCCGGCTTCAACGCCAGCCAGTTGCCGGCGATCGCGAGCACGACGCCGAAGGCGGCGAGCGGCGTCCACCGATAGCCTTCGAACAGCGTCGACAGTGCCATCGCGACGACCGGCGTCGCCACGCCGACATACGACGCCGTAGCCGCTCCCACCTGCTTCAGGAGCGTGAGGTACGCGCCGAACGCGATGACGCTGCCGACGATCGCGAGGTAGAGCAGCGACGCGACGTACGGCGCGCGCAGGTCGATCGTCCACGCGGCTCCCTGCAATACAGCGACGATCGCCGCGGCCAACGCGCCATAGCCCATCCCCCACGCCGCACCGGGCAGCACGGCGATCCCCGCGCGCTGATTGCGCATCGCGGCGAGGTTGCCGCCGGTCGCGATCACTGTCGCACCGAGCCCGAGCACGATCGCGAGCGCCACGCTTCCGCC
>Ga0070696_100003048_pt1 | contig 11126 bp, 10 predicted proteins | sample KBSK1253metaG_FD_65474 | JGI IMG/M metagenome (GOLD analysis project Ga0070696, IMG submission 65474) | Corn, switchgrass and miscanthus rhizosphere microbial communities from Kellogg Biological Station, Michigan, USA - KBS K1-25-3 metaG | ecosystem: Host-associated > Plants > Roots >... | reverse complement strand
TCACGATCGCGCCCGGCAAGAGTGGCACTGTCTCCTTTTCGCAGCCGGTGATCCCCTGGCGCCTGAGCGAGGGTTTCTTCCCTCTGGGTGTGCTGGTGGCGCGGATTGGCGGCCAGGTGTGGACCCGGGAACTCGGCTTCTTCCCCTCGGAGGGGGCGGCGAGCCGATGAGCGGTCCGATCGTCAGGATCGCTGCAGGGCAGGGGTTCTGGGGAGATTGGCTGGAGGCGCCGGTCAGGCAGATTCAGGGCGGCCCGATCGACTACCTGATGATGGACTACCTCGCCGAAGTCACTATGTCCATCATGCAAAAGCAGAAGTCTCGCGATCCGAAGGCCGGCTATGCCCGGGACTTCATTCCCTTGATGGAACGCATCCTCCCCGACCTCGTCGCCAAACGGATCCGGGTCACCTCCAATGCTGGAGGAGTGAACCCGCGGGGCTGCGCGGAGGCGGTGCTCGAGGTAGCCCGGCGGTTGGGATTGCAGGGGAAGCTCCGGGTAGGTCTGGTCTCGGGAGACGACATCCTCGATCGGCTGGACGAGCTGATTGCCAAGGGACACGCCCTGAGTGACATGGAGACCGGCCGCCCGTTGTCCGAGATCCGCCCTCGAGTGCTATCGGCCAATGCCTATCTCGGTATGGCGCCGATCGTCCAGGCACTGCAGGGAGGCGCCGATGTGGTCGTGACTGGCCGGGTGACCGATACCGGCCTCACTTTGGGCCCGATCTTCCACGAGTTCGGCTGGTCGCCGGAGGATTGGGACAAGGTGGCGGCCGGCACCGTCGCGGGGCACATCATCGAGTGTGGGGCGCAGGCCTCCGGCGGCAATCTCCTCCGCGGATGGCGTTCAGTGAAGGGCATGGCCAATCCCGGGTTTCCCATCGTCGAAGCGGCGAGCGACGGCAGCTTTGTCGTCACCAAGCATCCGGAGACCGGCGGCGTTGTCTCGGTGGCGTCGGTCTCTGAACAGCTGGTCTATGAGATGGGAGATCCCGCGAGCTACATCACGCCTGATGGCGTCGCCGACTTCACCACCATTCGGTTGGCGTCAGCGGGGAAAGACCGGGTACGGGTGAGCGGGATTCGCGGCCGGCCTCGCACGCCGATGCTCAAGGTCTCGGTGGCATACTTCTACGGATATAAGGCGGTGGGGACGCTGGTCTATTCCTGGCCCGAGGCCTATGAAAAGGCCAAGGCAGCCGATCGGATCCTGCGCCAGCGGCTGGCCGATCTCGGCCTCGAGTTCGAGCGCATTCTAACGGAGTTCGTGGGCGTCGACGCCACTCACGGGCCGCTCAGCGGGCCACCTGATCCCGATCTTCCCGAGGTACAGTTGCGGGTGGGGGTTCGGGCGCCAGAGCGGGCCGGGGTGGAACGGTTCACCAGGGAAATCGCGCCACTGGTGCTTACCGGCCCACCCAGCGTTACCGGTTTTGCCGGCGGCCGCCCCGCGGTGGAGGAGGTCGTGGCCTATTGGCCGGCCCTCATCGACCGGCGTGAGATCGAGCCCCACGTTCGGGTCGAGATCCTGGAGGCGTGATCGTGCCCCGCGCCGCCAAGGGAACCAGCCGTCCGCTGCAGCTCCGCTACCTTGCCCATGCCCGGTCTGGCGACAAGGGCAACACCGCCAACGTCGGGCTGATCGCACTGCGGCCCGAGTGGTACGATCTGCTTCGGCGTGAGGTCACCGTTGCGCGGGTAGCCCGCCACTTCAGAGGGATGGTGAGTCGAGTCGAGCGCTTCGAGCTCCCCAATCTGCACGCGCTCAACTTCCTCCTGCATGATGCCCTCGATGGCGGCGGGACAATATCTCTGAAGACCGACGCCCAGGGGAAGGTCTATTCCACCGCTCTCCTCCGCATGGAGATTCCCGTTCCTACGACGCTGGCGCGACGGCGGGCCAGCAAGCCTGCATGATCGAAGCTATCCGGACTGCATTGGACGGGGGCGTGTTGACTCTCACCCTGGCTCGTCCGGAGAAGCGGAACGCGCTCAACTCCGCGGTCATCGAGTCGCTGCACGCCGCGCTCGAGCGCGCCGACCTCGACGCCGAGGTGCGAGTCATCGTCATTCGGGGTGCGGGCCAGGATTTCTGCGCCGGTGCGGACTTGGACGAGCTGCTCGCGTCGGCGAATCTGCCGCCCGGTGAGAACGAGGCCACCGCCTTGCGGATGGGCACCCTCTTTTCTCGAATGCGGCGGCTGCCCAAACCGATCGTAGCCCTGGTGCAAGGGCGGGCGCTCGCGGGCGGTGCCGGGCTGGTTACCGCCTGCGACGTCTCACTGGCAGCAGCCGGTGCGCAGGTAGGCTACCCCGAAATCCAGCGCGGCTTCGTGCCGGCCATGGTCATGACTCTCCTCCGGCGGCTCACGGGCGAAAAGGCCGCACTCGAGCTGGTTCTCACCGGGCGCCTGCTATCGGCGGAGGAGGCTTGCGCCCTGGGCCTCGTCTCGCGAGTCGTGCCTGATTCCGACCTCGAGCGCGAGGGAACCACACTGGTGCGACGCCTCGCCGACACCAGCCCCTCGGCGCTGGCTCTCACCAAGCAGCTCTTCTACCAGCTCGATAACGTCTCGTTCGATCAGGGGATCGCGCTCGGCGCGCGGGTCAACGCACTGGCGCGCCAGACTCCCGACTTCCGCGACGCGATCGGGCGTTTTCTGCAGCGGTGAATCGCCTTCGCCTCGGGCTCGCGCTGGCGGGATTCGCGGCGGCGTTGCTGGCCGTGTCGCTGGGAGACCAGCGCATCGGATGGCTCGGGATCGCGCTGCTGGCAGGATCGCTGATCGTAAGATTGTTGCAGAAGCGCACCCGCAAAGAAGATATAGATGCGCGGTCACATGAAAACGATTCGATGTGACCTGCCTCACGATGGTAGCACGAGGCCTCATAGTACCTTGCCCAGCGCCCGTCAGACGGCGGGTGAACGGGCGGTCCTCGGAAACCCAGGTCTCGAGCCCCCGCTCTCCATTGAGGATCAAAGGAGGTTTGGGGTATGAGAAGTCTATGCAAGGGCATGGTTGCGTTGCTGGCCTGCGCGGCCGTGAGCGCTTCGCCGCTTCGAGCGCAAGGGCCCGAGTTCGCCTTGGGCGGCGGCATTGCTAACCCCCTCGGCACGTTCAACGACGCCACCAAGCTGGGATGGATGGGATTGGCGGCTGTATCCTTCGTACCTACAGGTTCGCCGGTCGGCATCCAGATCGACGGTCAATATCATCAGTACCCATTCGACGCCGTTGGCGGCCACGAGCGTTTCCTGATCGGCACGGGGAACATCGTATACAAATTCAAGACTTCTGAAACTTCGACGGTCCGCCCGTATCTCATTGGCGGTGGCGGGGTGTATAATTTCAAGAGAACGGGGAGCGGCACCGTGAGTGGCAACTTCTCGACTACCGGGTCCACTACAAAGTTCGGTATAAATGCGGGCGCCGGGTTCGACTTCAAGGCGGGGGGCGCCGGTCTCTTCGTGGAAGGCCGGTTCCATGACGTGTTCACAAGCGGGAAGGACATTAATTTCATCCCGATCACCGTCGGCATCAGGTTCGGCGGGCACTAAGCATCCGGAAAGCGTGGACCGCGCAAACCGCCTCGCATTCGCGAGGCGGTTTTGCTTTCCGGGGGACAATACGATCCGCGGCGGGCGATCCTGATACCTTCGGTCCGGTAGGCCTTACTAGCTTTGATGGATGCCCGATCGCCTGCATCAGGCTCGCGAGCTGCTCCGGCATCATTTCGGCTACCCTGAATTCCGGCCTGCGCAGGGCCGAGTGCTCCGCTCTGTCTTTGCCGGCCTCGATACCCTGGCCATCCTTCCCACCGGCGGTGGCAAGTCGATCTGTTTTCAAGTCCCCGCCCTGGTGTTCGGTGGCCTTACGCTCGTCGTGTCACCACTGATCTCCCTCATGCAGGACCAGATTGCTGCCGCCTGCGCTCGCGGCATCGCCGCGGAGGGGCTGAATAGCACCCAGTCGGAGTCGGAGCAACGGCGGGTCTGGCAAGCGCTGCGCGGCGGAGCGCTGCGGCTGCTCTACGTCTCACCCGAACGGCTCCGGCGACTCTCTCTCGAGCTCCGCGATGCGGAAATTCGGCCGAGCCTGCTTGCGGTGGATGAGGCCCACTGCATTGCGGAGTGGGGGCACGACTTCCGACCCAGCTATCGGACGCTGCAGGGATCGCGTTACCGGCTCGGCCGCCCCCAGACCATTGCGCTCACTGGCAGTGCGACGCCGACGGTCCGCGAAGACATTGTGCGGGCCCTGGGCTTTTCACCAGGGCGTTGCGCCGTCCATCTGGGATCGTTCGATCGCGCCAACCTCTGGTTCGGAGTCGTCCAGGTACCAGGTGAGCGGGAACGGCTGAGAGCGCTGCTCGATCTTCTCCGAGGGGATGACCGGATGGCGATCGTCTATGTCGCCACCCGCGGGGTGTCCGAAGCACTCGCGGGCGCGTTGCGGACCGCCGGCCATCGGGCGGAGCCGTATCATGCCGGCCTTGCCAAGGCCCGTCGCGCTGCCACGCTCCAGGCCTTTCTGGACGATCGGGTGGATGTCGTGGTTGCCACCTGTGCCTTCGGCATGGGCATCGACAAGCCCAACATTCGCCTGGTGGTTCATTGGACCTTACCGGCCACGCCGGAGGCCTACTATCAGGAGGCCGGAAGAGCAGGCCGCGACGGCGAGTTCGCTCGGTGCGTGCTGCTCTGGCGAAAGGGCGACGCCGAGCTCCATCGCCGCCAGCTCGAGGTCACCTTTCCGCCCCGCGCCTCTCTGGAGAGGATCTGGTGCGAGGGCCCCAGTGCACGAGGAGTTCCGCGCAGCGTGCTCGCGTCGGCGGAGCGCCTGCGGTTCGAGTTGCGCCCCGATCGGGGCCCCGTCGATTGGTCGCCGGTAGAGCGGCGCCGGCGACAGGCCGAGGCGCGCATCGCTGCCATCGAGACTTATGCCAGCGGCGGCAAGTGCCGTCGCCGAGTGTTGGTCGGCTATTTCGGCGAGAAGTTAGGACACTGCGCCGGATGCGATCGCTGCGGCGGTCGCCCGGTTGAGCGCCCTCAGAGTACGGCAGCTCGAGCACGCTTGCTGCGCCTCAGGAGAGCCCTCGCCGGCAGGCGCGGTCCGTGGGGCGGAGCACTGGTGGAGCCCGAGGTCATGCTCCGCCTGGCCCGCCACCCGCCTGCCGATGTCGCCGGATTGGCCGATGTCCCCGGCTTCGGCCCAGCCCTGGCCGCCTCGATCGGGCGGACCGTGATGCAGGCGCTCGGACCGGTCCCGCTTCCTCCAGCCGATGAGAACCCGCTTCACCCGCTCTGCCGAGCGCTATGGGACTGGCGCTCCAGCCGGGCGCGCGAGATGGGTGTCGCCCCTTTTGTGCTTCTGGGCGATTCGGCGCTTCAGGCCATCGCGCTGGTGCGCCCGGGCGATCGTAGCGCGCTGGCCCGGATCCCCGGCCTCGGCCCGAGAACCCTGGCAAAGTTTGGCGAGGATCTCTTGCGACTGATCCATGATTCGGTGGAGCAACCCTCCTCGGGAGTATCAGCGCACGTGTTCGGCGAGAGCGCTGTCACAGACCGTAGCCCCTCATAGCAGTTACGGTAGGCGTCCGGCGGGAGGGGTTCGGGCGGGGGTAGCCAGGGGCTGCCGTGATCGCGGCTCAGCGTAGGAGAACAGGGAGAAGCCAGTGTCCACCATTCTCATCATCATCCTGGTCTTGCTGCTTATAGGTGCGCTTCCATCGTGGGGATACAGCAGCGGTTGGGGGTACTTCCCCAGTGGCGGGTTGGGACTCATTCTCCTCATTGTGATTGTGTTGGCGCTCACCGGCCGTTTGTAGCGCTCCCCCCCAACGAGCACCTCCCCGGCCGGAGAGCCGGGGAGTGAACCGCTCTCAATTGCCCGCCTTGCGCAGTCCCTTCAGGTCGAGATCCTCCGCGATCTTGCGGGCGGAACCCTCTCCGACGCCGCGAGTACTGGTCTTCACGATGAACCGATCGCCCACCATGACGATGGCCTCGCTCTCGCCACCATTGCTCCACTTCTCGTAGGCCGGAAATCCCCCAATTTGGGCGCTTCGCTCGTAGCCGTCGGTGCTCTCGGTGCTGACTTTCATGTTGAGCATCATCTGGAACGGGACGTACAGGAATGGAATGTGGGCATAGTCGAAGATTCCAACGTTGGCGCTCCGGCTGCCATCCGAGTTGCGATAGTCGGCTTCGGCTTGGGAGTACTGCCACTCGCCTGCCGTGGTGGTTTCACCCTTGGGCGGGTCGGATTTCATGTCACCCATGCTCTTGGGCAGGTAATCGATGAGCTGTTTGAAGCTGACCGGCGGGACCGGCTTGCGGTTGGCCGCGTCTGTGAGGCCCTGGCTGAGCTGGGTCGCCGCCGCGGTGAGCTGCGAGAGAGGATCCTTGTTCACGGCTGTACCGCTCTGGTCTCCACCGCAGGCGACGAGCCCGACAGGGAGCACAATGCTGAAGGTGGTGGACAAACAACGGCGCATGCGGACGTCTCCGAGTGGAATATCCAGGCGTCTGAGAATTGGTGAGGGTGTAGTCAAGATCAGAGCGCGGTGGGACGAGCGCAAGGCGGTCGCCGACGCTGGCTCCCGTCGCCTCCCGCCCCGGGTATATTGGAGGCCGACACGCCCGTCGTTCACCTGCCGGGAGAGCTATGGACGATTCTCTCTACTTCACCGAACAGCACCATCAGGTCCGGGAGATGGTGCGCGAGTTCTCGCGTACCCACATCGCTCCTGTTGCCCGCGAGCTCGACCGGACCTCCGCTTTTCCCTGGGAAAACATCAAGGCGATGGGTGAACTGGGTCTCCTGGGGGTTCCCTGGAGTGAGGAGTTGGGCGGCGCGGGGATGGATTATCTCTCGTATTACATCACCATCCACGAAATGGCGAAGGTGGACGCTAGCCATGCCCTTACCGTCAGCGCCCACACCAATCTGGGCACCTCTCCGATTGTTCAATTCGGCAACGATGAGCAGAAGCGGCGGTTCGTCCCACTGCTCGCATCCGGCAAGGTGCTCGGCGGATTCGGACTGACCGAGCCTGGTGCCGGGAGTGACGCCGGTGGTACCGCCACCACCGCAGTCGACAAGGGTGACCACTATCTGCTGAATGGATCCAAGAACTTCATCACCCACGCCGGGGTGGGGGAGATCTTCTCGGTCACCGCCCGCACCGAACCCGCCCGGGGCAACAAGGGCATCTCCAGCTTCATCGTCACCAAGGATTCGGTCGATCTGGAGGCCTGCCGTCGCATCGGTGTCGGCCACGTGGAGAATCTCCCCAAGACCCGGGGGGTGCGAGCTGGAAAGAAGGAAGAGAAAATGGGGTGGCGGGCCAGCGACACTCGGGAGCTGGTCCTGGAAGACGCCGTGGTGCCCAAGGAGAACCTCCTAGGCCAGCCGGGCCAAGGCTTCGTCAATTTCCTCAAGACCCTCGATGCCGGCCGAATTGGGATCGCGGCGCTGTCCTTGGGTATCGCCGAAGGGGCCTATGAAGAAGCGCTCAAGTACGCCCGGGTGCGGAAGCAGTTCGGACGGGTGATCGGCAGCTTCCAGGGGGTAAGCTTTCAACTGGCCGACATGGCCATGGAGATTGAGGCTGGAACCCACCTGCTATATCACGCCGCGTGGCTCAAACAGCAGGGCAAGCCGTTCAAGAAGGAAGCGGCGATGGCGAAGTTGTTCTGCTCCGAGCTGGCCATGCGGGCCACCACCAAGGCGGTCCAGATCTTTGGCGGCTACGGCTACACTACCGAGTATCCGGTCGAGCGGATGATGCGGGACGCCAAGGTGTGCGAGATCGGGGAAGGGACGAGCGAGATCCAGCGGATCGTGATTTCGAGGCAGATTCTGGGGCAGGTGGGGGATTAAGTCTCTGGTCGTTGGTCTTTGGTCATTGGTCTTGTACTCCCACGCCCCATTGGCGTGGACCAAAGACTAACGACCAGAGACCAAAGACTCCGAAGTATTCCCCAATAGCCAACAATCCCAAGACTTTATATACTTCCCGCCATCTGCGACGCGTCATCCCGCGGCATGCTCCGTCTTCGGTCGTTGGGCAGGCCGGTCGGGGGGCGCGCTTTTCTTAGGGTCGGAGGGGCCGCTTTCCGACTCCACAGCTGAGGTCTTCACAGTTGAAACGCGAGATCCTGATCAACGGGAGCCAGCGGGAAACCCGCGTGGCGATTCTCGAAGACGATCGTTTGGTGGAATTGCTGGTCGACCGGCCCGATCATCGGCGCACCGTGGGTGACATCTACCTCGGTCGGGTGGAGGCCGTGTTGCCCGGGATTCAGGCCGCGTTCGTCGACATCGGCCAGGAGAAGAGCGCGTTCCTGCATGCCTCTGATCTACTCGAGCCCGACGAAGATGAGGAGCCGGAGGAGGAGGAGGCGGTCGAGGATCCCGATCCACCGGAGGCGGAGGTCGCGGTGGAGACCGCCACCTCCGAGGAGGTGACCGAGCGTAAGGGGGGATGGCGAGGACGCGACCGCCGGCGGCGCGGACGTGGAAATAGCGGAAATAAGGGACCAGGAGAAAACGGCGGCAACGCAACCGTCGAGCGCGGAGGCCAGCCGGAGATGCGCCAGCGGGAGATTTCCCCCAGGCGCGCGTTGCCCAACATCCAGGACATCCTCAAGAAGGGACAAACCCTCCCAGTCCAGGTCACCAAGGAACCGATCGGCACCAAAGGATGCCGGGTCACTGCGCAGATCTCACTGCCCGGCCGGTTCCTGGTGTACATGCCCTACGCCTCGAAGGTCGGAGTCAGCCGCAAGATCGAGAGCCGGGAGCAGAGGGCCAAACTCCGGGAAATGGTTTCGAAGCTGCTGCCCAAGGACGCCGGCGGGGTCATCGTCCGGACCGTGGCCGAGGGCGTCACCGACGAGCATTTCCGACGGGAGATCGAGTCGCTGCTCGCGCTCTGGCGCAAAATCAACCGCAAGAAGACCTTCGTCCGACGAGCCCCGGCGCTGCTGCAGCGAGAGACCAGCCTCACCCGCGGCATTATCCGCGATCTCTTCAGCGCAAAGGTGGATGCCCTCTACGTGGATTCCAAGGAGCTCTACAACGAAATCGAGCAGTACCTGAACCAGATCGACCCGGAGCTCATAAGCCGGGTGCACCTGTACGGTGAGGCCAGTCCCCTCTTCGACAAGTTCGATATCGAATCGGAAATCCGGGATCTCTTCAAGGCCCGGGTAGAGCTGCCAACCGGTGGATCGCTGATCATTCAACCCACCGAGGCGCTAGTGAGCATCGATGTGAATACCGGGAGATACACTGGCAAGAAGGATCCGGAAAAGACCATTCTTCGCACCAACCTCGAGGCGGCCAGAGAAATCGCTCGGCAAATCCGGCTGCGGGATATCGGCGGGATCATCGTCTGCGACTTCATCGACATGGAGACCCGATCCAACCGAGACAAGGTCCTCCAGGAGCTTCGCACCCACCTAGGACGGGATCGAGCCCGCACCAAGGCCCTGGCGGTCTCGGAGCTCGGCCTGGTGGAGATGACCCGCCAGCGGGTGCGGCCGTCGCTGTGGCACTCCATGACCACGGATTGTCCCACCTGTGCCGCCAGCGGACGGGTGTTTACGCCCGAGGTCGTGGCTCGCCGCATGGAGCGCGCCCTCCGCCGCGCGGGACACGAGCACCGAGAGCGCCAGCTCAGCGTGCGATTGCACCCCGAGGTAGCCCTCTATCTGTTGGAGGAAGAGCCCAAGCTGCTGCAGAGTCTCTCCAAGCTGACCGGGATCGATCTGGAGCTGCGGGACGACCCGATGATGCGGCTGGACGAATTCCGGCTGATGAGCCGGCCGGCCGGCCGGGACGTCACCGACCTCTACGCGGTCGCCTGACCGAAACGATTTCCCCCTCCGGCTGTCACGCTGCGAGCAATCGGTGCCGAAAGCGGCCGACCTCCTCCCTGGAATCCCCATTTTTCTGCCAATCTGACCGAAATCCCGGGCACCGGCATTGCTACCGGGCGCGCTAGCGGCGCTTGACAGAAAACCGTCGCTGCTTATCTTTGCGGCCAGCGATTAGCACTCTTTGTCGCTGAGTGCTAACGAGTTGGTGCTATTAACGTTACCTAATTACTAACAAAGCTGTGGAGGTCCCCCCAGATGGCGACAGCTACAAAGAGCAAGACGACCGTGAAGATCCAGCCCCTCGAGGACCGCGTGGTCATCGCGCCGGCCGAGGAGGCGGAGGCCATGCGCGGCGGTCTGTACATCCCCGATACCGCCAAGGAAAAGCCCACCCAGGGCGAGGTCATCGCCGTTGGGCCCGGCCGCTACGAGAAGGGCGAGCGGATTCCGATGGAGCTGAAGGTCGGCGACCAGGTGATCTACGGTAAATACAGCGGCACTCCCTACACGCTGGATGGTGACGAGTACGTCATCATCAAGGCGTCCGACGTGCTCGCCAAGCTCAGCTAAACCGGCTCGCACCCACTAAGGAGAACTGACAGATGGCAGCGAAGGAGCTTCTTTTCAATACCGATGCCCGCGCCAAGCTCAAGAAGGGCGTGGATCATCTCGCCGAGGCGGTGAAGGTCACCCTCGGTCCCAAGGGCCGGAATGTCGTCATCGACAAGAAATTCGGCTCGCCCACGGTCACCAAGGACGGCGTTACGGTGGCCAAGGAAGTCGAGTTGGCCGACCCGGTCGAGAACATGGGCGCCCAGATGGTCAAGGAAGTCGCCACCAAGACTTCCGACCTTGCCGGCGATGGCACCACCACCGCCACCGTGCTCGCCCAGGCGATCTTCCGCGAGGGCCTCAAGAACGTCACCGCCGGCGCCAACCCGATGGAGCTGAAGCGGGGTATCGAGCGCGCGGTCGAGACCGTTGTCGAGCAGCTCAAGATCCTCTCGGCTCCGTCCGCCGGGAAGAAGGAAATCGCCCAGGTCGGCACCATCTCCGCCAACAACGACAAGGAAATCGGCAACCTGATTGCCGAGGCGATGGAGAAGGTGGGCAAGGACGGCGTCATCACGGTGGAAGAGGCCAAGGGTCTGGAGACCACCCTCGAGACTGTAGACGGCATGCAGTTCGACCGCGGCTATCTCTCGCCCTACTTCGTCACCGATCCGGAGAAGAT
>Ga0070696_100003046_pt1 | contig 11133 bp, 7 predicted proteins | sample KBSK1253metaG_FD_65474 | JGI IMG/M metagenome (GOLD analysis project Ga0070696, IMG submission 65474) | Corn, switchgrass and miscanthus rhizosphere microbial communities from Kellogg Biological Station, Michigan, USA - KBS K1-25-3 metaG | ecosystem: Host-associated > Plants > Roots >... | reverse complement strand
GCCGCGCGACATGCCCCGCGACTGCACCTGGAACCCGGTGGCATTGGCCACAATGGCCTGCTCGAAGCTGATCTTCGAACCGTCGGCAAAGCTGGTCACCATGGCCGGATTCTGTTTCCATTTTTCGGCAAAGCCCTTCTGTGTAGTGGGATTGCGGTACGGGTCCTGCAATCCTTTGACGTTGCCGATGACTCGCGGCGTCAGGCCCAGCCCCTTGACCCAGCGATAGAGGTTGATCTGCAGGCCGGGCTCATCGCCGTCGCAAGCCGAGAAAATTACGCCATGCTTCTCCGCATAGACCTGCAAAATCGGGCCAATGGTGGCGTCGATCTCGGCGTTGAGCAGAATCACGTCCTTGCCATGCTTGAACGCCTCGAAAGCCACGCGCGCGCCGAACTCGACCGAGCCGGTCACATCCACCAGCACATCGACTTCCTTGGAGCGGGCCAGCAGGAAGGCGTCTTCGGTGACCACGGTCTTGCCTTCACGAATGGCGAGATCGGCCTCGTCCTGCTTAGCAGGCGCAACTACGTCCTTTACGCCGCAATAGGCACACAGGTCGAACGCCCTTTGCACTTTGCGGTTGAAAACCCCCACCATGCGCATTCCGGTCATGGTGTTGACGATGTGGTTCCCGAGGCCCTGCGACATGAAGCCTGCGCCGATCAGAGCCACGCGAATGGGCCGGCCTTCTTTTTCCCGCGCTCTTAGTGCGTTGTCTACAAGAATCATGGCGAAATTCCTTCAGCATTATCTCAGAGCTATTTACCGTTTTTGCGCGAACCCACTGTGGCCGGTTCCTGCCGCCCCTGGCCCATGCGCCGTTTGACCTCGGCTCCCTGTTCGTCCAGCAGCTTCCAGACTGCATCCTTCTCCGAAATCACCGATACCGGCAACGGCCACTGCAATCCCAACTGGGGATCGTTGTACATCAGCCCGCCTTCGGAGCCAGGAGTGTAGAACTCCCCGACCTGGTAGCTGGTCTCAGTCTTGTCCCGCAGCACCTGGTAGCCGTGCGCGAAGCGCTCCGGCACATAGAGCGCGCGGTTGTTGTCTTCGCTCAATTCGACGGCCACGTGTTGCAGGTAAGTCGGGCTTTCCGGCCGGAGATCGACAATGATGTCGAGGATCGCGCCCCGGGTGGCGCGCACCAGCTTGGTTTCGGGTGCAGGTGGAAACTGGAAGTGCATGCCGCGCAGCGTTCCCTTCTTGTGATTGAAGGCAATGTTGGCCTGCGCGATCACCGGCTTCAGACCGTGTTGCTCGAACTCATGCTGGCAGAAGGCGCGGGCGAAAAACCCGCGCGAATCCTCTCGGCGCTCGATGTCGATGATGAACGCGCCTTTCAATTTTGTTTCCGTGAAAATCATCTGGATCACTTCCCTTTCGTTTTGCCCGATTTGGCAAGCCTTCTTTGGTCCCCTTCGGTCAGAGCACGCCCGCCGGCGCGGCCGCGGTCCAGCGCAATCCCGCGTCCAGCTGCTTGTCGCGCAGCAGCCCGCGAATGTAATCAATCCGCGAGTAGCGCGTACTCTGGAAATCTTCCAGCGTAAGGTTGACCGCGCGGTAGGCATCGTAAAGTTCACGAACTCCCTTGCGTGCGTTCCACTGCGGCTTGAATGCAGGAACCAGCCGGCTGATCTTGCTGCAATCCACCCGGTAGCAGCGCTTGTCGGGCCCGGCTCCAGGAGCAAACTCAATCTGGCAGTTGGGCACAACTTCCTTCACCATGTCCGCGAGTTCGTGAATGCGGTAGTTCTCCTGATTGAGTCCGACGTTAAACGCCTGGTTGCAAACCACATTCGCCGGCGCGGTCATCAGCGCCAGGAAAGCGCGCGAAATATCCGCAATGTGCACAATCGGACGCCACGGCGTTCCATCGCTTTTCATCAGCACCTGGCCGGTGGTCATGGCAAAGGCCACCAGGTTGTTCAGCACCAGGTCAAAACGCAGCTTGGGTGAAACTCCATAGGCAGTCGCATTGCGCAAATATACGGGGCAAAACTTGCCGTCGGCCAGTTCCGCCAGATCGCGCTCGACCAAAACCTTCGACTGGCCGTAGGGTGTCACTGGATTGAAGCTGCTGTTCTCATCCAGCATGTCGTCACCCGCCGATCCGTAGGTGCTGCACGAAGAAGAGAACAGAAACCGCGGAACTCCGGCCTCCTTGGCTTTCCGCGCCAGCCGCACTGAGCCCAGATGATTGATGTCGAAAGTCAGCTGCGGATCGAGATTGCCCAGCGGATCGTTGGACAGAGCGGCCAGATGCACCACCGCGTCCATCCCTTCGAGGTCGGACGCCTCCACATCGCGCAGGTCCTTGACGATCTCCGGAACCGCGACCGACTCCGCGCCGAAAGTGCAGGAGCGGTAAAGATGGGTGTCCAGGCCTACCACCGCGTGGCCCGCCTTCAGAAACATCGGCACCAGAACCGTTCCGATGTAGCCTCCATGTCCTGTAACCAATACTCTCATTCCTTGTCCTTTCTTCGAATCCGCTGCAATGGCAATTTACCTTCACGCCTTCAATCTAAAGTCGAGATAGCGGCGGCGGCTGAGATCCTGGGTTCAGTGGTTTGAGCTTTTCTCGCGGGAGATCCTTGGCAAACCCAGGGTCGATACGTTTCAGCAAGTGCCGAACACTTCATGCTAGATCATTTGCACCCCCTCCAGAAGTCACTGAAGTACAGGGCGATAAGGCACTTCCCAGTGATGCAGCAGCTGCGCCAGGCGGCGCCGATTACCGGGTCTTGGGGCCGGCCGGAGCCACCGGAGCCAAAGGAACAGCGATGGTCTCATCCTGCACCATCCGGCCTTCGGCACTAACCGCAGGGCCGCTCACTCGGTTCAGCACTTCGGCAAAGCGGCGCGCCATTTGAAAGTGCGTGTATTTTCCGATGGCCGCTTCGTCGCCGTAGTACGAAACCGCTCCCCGGCTCTTGAATTCGCCGTAGGCTCCCATCAGGAAAGTCCGGACTTCGGCCTTGGAAAAGGCATGCGTTCCAGCGGCGGTTTCGCGCAGCGTATCGGTCAGAACGCTCCGGCTGCCTCCGATGGCGAGAATGGGCCGGGCGGCGCCGAAATACTCGAACAGCTTGCCGCTGTGTTGGCCGGTTTCGCGGGGATCGCTCCACCCCAGCATCAGCAGAATCTGCGACTCGGCCTGCCGTTGCAGGGCTTCGTTGCGAGTCACAACTCCGTGGATCCCGACCACGTCCTCCAGGTGGTACTCCCGCAACAGGGTGGTGACCCAGGATTCGATCCGGCCATAGAAACGCACCCGCACGTCGTCCGGAGTCATGATTTTCTCGTCGAACAGCTCGCGCAGCACCTCAAACAGAAGCCGGGGATCGCGCCGTCCCTGGTAAAGCAGGCCGGCGTAGGTGATGGTGAACTTCTCCGTGAGTTGCCTTGAGACCGAGGCGAAATGGTCGGGATCGAAACCGTTGGTGATGGCAAACACCTGCTTCCGGGGATGGCTCTTCTGTAGGCGGGCGGCCCATGGCTCGGAAACCGTGACCAGAGCGTCTGCCTGCTTGAGCGTCCGTTTCTCCAAACCGATCTGGATCGCGTCGAGCACCGGGTAGGAGTTGGAAAGGTTCTGCGACCACAAATCGCGGAAATCGGCCACCCACGGACAGCCCAGAATCTTCCTGGCCTTGGCCCCGATAAGATGGCTGGCGATGGGAGGAGAAGTGGTCACAATGGCATCGATCTTCAACCCCCGCTTGGCGATCTCTTCAACCGCCTCGACGGCAAACGGGATCCAGCCCTTGGTCTCGTCCGGGTAGGTGACGACAGATTTGGCCACATCCAGGATTCGAGTGTAAAAATGACCGCCGCCGGGCTGGGACGATACGGGTAGTCCGAGCTGCTGATGCACGCTGCGCTTGCCATCCAGCCCGAACCTGGCTTTCCACGCGTCCACCACGTCCCGGTATTCGGTCTCTATGACGGCGGGATCGGAAGCCGTACGTTTGACTTTCGGCGTGAGGACGACGGTTTCCCATCCGAACTCGGGTAGGAACTTGGCCAACCCCGCCGGTCGTACCGAGCCGATGACCTGGGTCGGTGGATAGCAGAACGTAATGAGCAGGACTCGCGGCATATTAAGGTTAAAGACTGAGCGATTGAAGCTATGGGCGGCAGCCGCCTCCCGTGGTTACACCGTGAATGGCAGAAGCGGTTCGAGCGGCGCCTCGGACTCGACCCGGCGGCAGTTGTCGCTGAGCTCATCCTGCAGGGCTTCTCGGTTGTGTCCCATCACGAACAGGCGCTGCAAGACGGCATAGTTCAGCAGGCACCATAACGTCATGGCCTTAGTCGGCTCCGTTCCCTGCAGGCTGCGGAGTTGTTTTATGTCGACGGCCTTGGCCGCAATGCCGATTAGCGGCTCCAGGGGCCCACCCTTGACCGCCCATTGGTCGGTTGTGATTCCAAAACTTTGTTTCGGCCGATCCAAGATCAGCTCCGGGACCCCCAACCTGCGTCCCGCCTCGCGAACGATATGCTTCTCACTCTTCAGTTTGGTCTTCCATGGTATGGAAAATGCGGCGCGCAGGATGCTCTCGCTTGTGAAGGGGAAATAAAGGATTTTTCCTTTCCCTTCTCCGAGTTTGGACCAGACTGCCGTGGTAGTGGACACATCGCAATGATTGAGCGCGTAAAGCGCGAGCATATCTTCAAAAGGCCGGCCGGTTAAGGTCTGCAGTTCGGTCGATCTCGATCCCATGATCTGCGGCCACGAAGTACTGTAATGGCTTTCGACCCAGTCCACGTTTCCATATACGTGATACTTCCACATCGGGCTGAGGGGGTCGGAAATAGGCCGAGTCAAAGCCCGGCGTTGAGCCACCTGATTGGCGAGATGCCTGGCCCGCGGCCAACTGGGGCTGAGCGCGCGCAAACCCGCGTGCACTGGCGGGAGCGCACAGAATCGGCGCAGGAGATCGGTCGGTTGGCGCAAGTTGAACAGGGTTTCAACCCCGAACGCCGTGTCCGCACCCTCGCCGCAGACAACTCGATCCAGATTTACCGGAATCGCCTCCTGGAAAAGCAGGTACAGGGGAACCGATTGCAGGTGATTGAGCGGAGCCTCCGCGACCGCCACAGCGTCTATAAAACCGGTGAGGTAATCGGTAGGGGTAGGACTAAAAAGAGTGTGGCGGGTCGACATCGCGGAGGCCGCGGACAGGGCATATTTTTGCTCGTAGTTGGTCGCCGGGCCGTCGAAGGGATAGGACGTCGAATAGGTATCGCAGACCGCCAGCCGGTCCTTCACAATGGAGGAAAGAATGGAAGAGTCGACTCCGCCGCTAAGCAACGTGGCCACCCGGGACGCCGCCGGAGCCAGTCGGTCGATCGAAGCGCTCAGCAGGTCGGCCACCGAGCCGGCCGGGTCCGCCGGGGTTTCTGCCAGCGGCGCGGGATAGTAACCAGTGCGGGACTCGCGCAGAACCAGAGTTCCGGCCTTGAGCTCGACTGAAAGACTCCCCGCCAACTGCATCTGCCGAATCCCGCGAAACAGGGTGCGGGGTGGCGCTACCGTCCGGTAGATCAATAGCTCCGGCAGCACCTCCGGGTCTTCCTCCAGTGAAACTCCCGCCTGGCGCAACAATTGAATGTGAGTGGAGAGGAAGAAGTTGCCTTGGCCATCCTGACCGTAGTAGACCGGCCTTCCGGAAACCGGGTGTTTCAAAACTTCCAGCCGGTTCAGGGTTCGCAGAAAACGCGCCTCCACAAACATCACGTCGTGCTCGCGCGGTTCGAGAGCAGCCATCAGCGATTCCCCGAGGGCAATCTCCTCCTCGGAGGTATCCAGGCGGGAGAGGAAGTCGTCGGTGACACAGGTCAAAAACCAGCCGGGAGCGATGGAGAACTGACGCGCCGGATGGGGCGAGAGGGATGCAATCAGGCTGTGTCTGGTCAGGGCCGAAAATAGCATGAGGGATGCTCTGCTTTCGTGATAGATATTTTAGCCGACGCTTCGGCCAAAGCGGGCGCCATTTGGGCTGGGCCCGGATGTGCTTGAATCAAAAATAACACGAAGGTGCAAAGGCACTGGACCGATTGGGAGGGAGGGCTCGAAGTAGGGCAGAAGGCTACAGGTGTGTTCATAGCGCCGGGCCAGTACTCAGTGGCGTCAGAGGACCCTGTCCTTCCGACATCTGGTCTAGGTCCTCCCGGTACAATAGTGTTGATCTTAACGACTTGACACAGAAGGGCTGTCACCGTTGCCACGCGGGCGCACAGCTGCAGTCGTTCAAATCCCCGCCGTAGGTGTCAATACGGAAAAGAGGTTGGTCCATGAGAGGTTTTCGTTCCCATTGGTGCAGTCTGATTTTCTGCTCCTTTCTCTTCCTGACGTTGCCCCTGGCTGCATTTGCCAATGATTACTATGTCTCCGCCACCGGCAGCGATTCCAACAACGGTTCGCAAGGCAGTCCCTGGAGATCAATCCAGAAAGCCACCAGCGCGTTTACGCTGGGCTCAAGCGGAACGGTAATCCATGTCGCAGCCGGAACGTATACCGCGCCCGACATTACCCGGGGCGGAGCGTCAAATTCGGCCCGACTGGTAATCCAGTGCGACGCGGGTGTAGCGTCCGCCAGCGCGGCCCAAGGGCAGTGCCGAATCACCAATGATCACATTCTGATTGAGGCCGGCAATATCGATATGGTGGGTTTCGATGTAGGCAACAATTCCAACATGAACGTGGCCTTTGACGTGATCTGTCCCTCGAACAGCGGCAGCGGGCAATTGTGCCCGGCGGGACCGAACGTTCGCATCATTGGAAACTATATTCATGATCTGGGCGCCAGCGTCAACGCGGGCTCGGCGGTAGGTTGCTCGGATGCAGGCGCGATCAATGAAGTAAGCCATGGCTACCGGATGACAGGCAACAAATACATTGGCAACTTCATTCTGAATTTCGGCGCCGGGTACCCTTCCCCGGTCGGCGGCAATTGCGGCTGGGGCATTGATCTGGACGGAACGGACGCGGTCGTCCAGAACAACATCATCATCAACGTCCCCACGGGAGGCATTGGCAGCCACGCCGCGTGCAACCTGGTGATCTCGAACAACGTAATTATCAAAACCACGGATGCCATCGTACCCAACTCCCAGCATGCCGGCACCATGTGCCCCAACGGCGTCGGCCATAACACGTTTGCCAACAACTACAGCGCCAACGTGGTGAATCATTACTATCAGAGCGGCGGCGCCTCCGCCTGTACCAGCAGCAATCCTTCGCTCTACAGCCACAATATTACGGACGGCAGTGGCAACGACTTTAATCCCTCGCGCACCGGCTGCGACACCGTCAACCCCAGCCCGATGGCCCATCAGGCCCCGTCTGCATACTTCGTGCAATATCAGGCCAGCGCCGCCGGCGACTTTCACTTGAGCACGACCAGCGCAGGAGTGCTGGCGGGGAGCACGCAGTGCGTGGCGGGAGGAATTTCGCCTTGCACCCCGTCGACCGACATTGTTGGCGTCGTGCGCGGATCTCCGTTATCGGTCGGAGCTTATGAAACCCAGCAGGCGGGCAGCGTGCCCAGTCCGCCCACCGGATTGACGGCGCAGGTCCAGTAACATTACGGCGACGAGGGCGGATTCCTGACATTTGGACGAAATAGGATTCTCAGCCTTCGTCGCCTTTTCTTTCCCTCGAAAACCATCCAACCCTGGATCACCTCCGCTAACGTATGCGTTGCTCACAGACCGCTAACCGGTCCATGACCAGGCCCAGGGTCAGAACCGTTCCCAGATGCTGGTCCTTGATGGCTTCAAGGCTCACCGCTGGGTTCAGCACACCCGCATCTTTAAGTTGCTCGACGGCCGACCTTACCCGCTCCGAGCGGCGCAGCGTGGGAAAGAGCTGGGTATGTCCTAAAGGCTGGTCGAGTTTTCCACAGGAGCGGTAATCGCGGCGGAAATATCTTTGTCCCAAGCGCCGCCTGACCCGGGTCAACTTGTCGCCGGCGTATTTGTAAACATCTTTCTGCAGGAAAGCAGATTCGGTCGACATGGTGTAATTCTTCGTCGTCCGGTTGCGGGCGGCTACCGGCAGGCGCTGGGTCGCAGTCTTGCGGAAGTAGTAGTCGAAAAACCGCTGGGAGCGCGGCAAGTGATAGCCGTATCGTGCGGTTTCACGCTCCATGTAGGGAGCGGAGCAGGGCAGGACCTGGCTGTGATTGGTGAGAAAGCGTCCAATCGACTCATGGTAGAGGACGCGATAAGTGATCTGGTCGTAGGTTTGAGTGTTCCCTTCCACGGCAAAGCGCGAGAGGTCGCGCAATAGCCGCGCCCGGTAGCCGCGGCTCAGGTCACGGTATTTTCCCGCCAGAAGGGAATGGTCGGGATCGGTGGGCAACAGCCGCAAATCGCAGAAGCGCTCTAAATTGGGCTGGCGGCGGGCATAGAAGGGAAAATCCTGGAGCCAGAAGTGGTCCCGGAAGAGTTCGCCGGCAGCGCCGCTCACCATGAGCGTGATGCCGCGCCGGGCCCGTTCGTACTGCAGTTGCAGTGAGCCGTACGAGGTAACCACATCCATCAATCCGTCACAGATGCCCAAAACATTGTCGAGATCGTTTTCCAGGCGGTCAATCCGGGGATGGCAAACCTGCAGGTCCTTGCCCAGGGTCGCCGCCACCTCGCGGGCGATTTGCACGTCGAGATCTTCTTCATTGCCTCGAATCGCCACTTCGAACGGCAGGCCGTAATAGTGGAGCAGGATCGCGATGATGCGGGTGTCCATGCCTCCTGTAAGATCGACACTGACTCGTTCGCCGGACACCGACGCGGCCAGGTCACGCAGGGAATCTTCCAGGGAATATTGGGTCGGTGCGGCAAAATCCGGGAGAGATTTTTCGACAAAGGAGATTCCCGATTGGGGAGAGACCCGGGCGATCACCTCGCCGGAAAGCTTTCGTATGCTCGGAAAAAAGGTGCGGTCAAAATTGATGTTTCCGAAGTGGAGGAACTCGACCACGGCTTCGAGGTCCAGCTGGGATGGAACGAGTCCATCGAAGGAAGCCAGCTCGAGAAAAGACGCTGAAATTCCGTGGTCAGAATAAAAGACCTGGTACAAACCGCTGTTGTCGATCAGCACCTGGCACACGCCCGAGGGCTGGTGCCGCACCCACAACATGAAGCAGCCTCGCAGCTCCGATGCCAACTGCTCGAGCGTGCGATGCCGGAGCTCGCCAGCCAACCGGGCAACGCAGGGCAGCCCTGCGGGGACGCCTGGGCTGTAAATGAACCCGCGCCAATAAATTTTGTAGTCGCCAGCCTCGTGGAGAAGAAGATCTTCGACCCCACGGCAACCAGCCTGCGCATCGACCAACATTGCCATCTCCGGCGTTACAAAGACGTCTAGAAGCCACTCGAGGTACCGACAATTCACGAAGACCGATTCACGAAGGCCATTCAGTGACAGCGCAGCTCAGGCCCGAGGATGAAGTGTCTCCATCCCCTTCGGGTTCCGATCGACTGATGTCGTTCTTGCGAGGCCGGCCGCATGCGGCATATCCAGAGGTACCGGAACAGAGCGGCTACGGCTGAACGTCGGGAGAGAGAACGGACAAGGGATAAGGCTGCACCCAGCAAGACGCGTACCTGCAACTCTGCTGGAACCCGGCATATGCGAAATGAAATTTCAAGCTACTCCCTTAAAGCGGTCTCATACGCGCTTGAGCTTTCGCGCGCTTTCTCCAATTCGGCCGCCGCGTTCTGAACCTCGCCCGGGGCGTGGTCCGGGGCGGGTCCGCGCAGAACTTCGTCATAGCATTCCCGCGTCCGACGGGCGATGTCCTTCCAGAAAAGACGAGCATCTTTGCCGGCTGAGGGCTGGGCCAGAGCCTCTCGTTTTGCCGGGTCGGAAATCAGGGTCAGCAGAAGCTGCGACAGCCCCTCCACGTCTCCATATTCGACGCACACCGCCCCGTGATAACCTTCGAGCGCTTCCCGGAAACCCGGCAGCGAAGTGGCCACGATCGGCTTTCCGAAAGCGATGCCGGTCATCAGCGCGCCGCTCTGAGTGATTTCCCGATGCGGATAAATCGCGATATCAGCGGCCTGGTAGTAGATCGGAAGCTCTTGCGAAGTGATGTAGCGCAAGTCAAGCTGAACCGAACCTTGAACGCCGTCGGTTGCGACCCTTGCCTTCACGAACTCCATGTGGCGGTCTTCGCCTCTGCCGGCGATGACCAGCCGGGCGTCCGGCTGTTCGGCCTGCACCTTCTTCCACGCGTCCAACAGGAAATCAATACCTTTGTAGGGCCGCACCAGACCCTGGTATAGCACCATGCAGTTTTCTGGCTGCAAGCCGATCCGCCGTTTGGCCTCAGGCTGGCCGACGGGGGTGTAGTCGTAGAATAAAGGTCCGTGCGGAATGATCCTGATCTTTGACCCATCCAGCCCGAATTCCGCAATCAGGCGATCTTTGGTCTCGCGGGTGTGGCAGATCAGGCCGTCCATCATGCGGTAGATGCGGGCGAAAGTCTCGCGCACGCCGGGCTCCGAGTCATGGGGCAGAAGGTTGTGCACGGTGTACACAATCTTGACGCCACGACGCTGGACCAGCTTGAGGAACCAAAGCTCGAAGGGCACGCCCTCGGCCACCAGCGGAATCCACTGGACATGAATCAGATCGGGGCGGGCAAACTGAAAGCGCAAAGTCAAAGCGCTGATATTGGCCACAAACTCCAGGAAGCGCAGCGAGCGCCGCACTCTGGGATTGCTGATGTTCAAACCTGAGGCAAAGCTGCCGAGTCCCGGATCATTCTTCAAGCCGCGCTGCTGAAAATACCCGGGCTCGAGGTGGAAATTGGTGGAGCCCAAGACACAGGCTATGCCCTCGGCCTCGAGCGCCGCGCACAGGTAGGCGTCATAAAACGGAATCTGACACCACAAGTCCATCATGTAGACGGTGGTCATGGGTGATTTGGCCGGGAGTGGGGACACGGGTGGGGTCAGACGTCCTTATCGGTTGTTGCGGGTGGCGGACTGGGCAGCAACGCTCATTACTTTTTCCACGGCCGAAGCGGTGTCCTGCGTGTCCTGATCGGAAAGGGTGGGATGAACCATAAACATCAGGCTGGTCTCTCCCAGTTCGCGGGCCGCGCTCAG
>Ga0070696_100003044_pt1 | contig 11138 bp, 12 predicted proteins | sample KBSK1253metaG_FD_65474 | JGI IMG/M metagenome (GOLD analysis project Ga0070696, IMG submission 65474) | Corn, switchgrass and miscanthus rhizosphere microbial communities from Kellogg Biological Station, Michigan, USA - KBS K1-25-3 metaG | ecosystem: Host-associated > Plants > Roots >... | reverse complement strand
AACCTGCGCTCGGGCCAGCTCGACTTCATCGAGCGCCTCGCGGGATCGGACGTCGCCGGCCTGAAAAGCGACCGGCGCTTCAAGATCGACCGCATCGTCGAGATCGGCTACCAGGGCATCTACTTCAACGTGGGCAAGGGCGAACCAGGGGACAAGAGCCCGGTCGGCCGCGATCCGCGCGTGCGCGAGGCCTTCGAGCTCGCGCTCGATCGCGCGGCGCTCGTCAAGGTGGCGATGGACGGCGAGGCGCAGCCCGGCAATCAATGGGTGCCGCCGTCCAACCGCTACTACGCGAAGAACGTGCCGATTCCGAAGCGCGACGTGGCGAAGGCGAAGGCGCTGCTCGCGGCGGCCGGCGTGCCCAACCCGTCGGTGACGCTGATGACGCCGACCACCTCGGACGCGCAGCGGATCGCGCAGGTTGTGCAGTCGATGGCGAAGGAGGCCGGCTTCGACATCAAGATCCAGTCGACCGAGTTCGCCTCGTCGCTCAGCCTCGCCGACAAGGGCCAGTACGAGGCGTTCGTCCTCGCGTGGAGCGGCCGGGCGGACCCGGACGGCAACCTGCAGGCCCACCTCGGCTGCAAGGCGCCGCTCAACTACTCGGGCTACTGCAACAAGGAAGTCGACGAGCTGATCAACCAGTCGCGCACCACGCTCGACCCGGTGCAGCGAGTCAAGCTGTACGAGCAGATCGCGGCGCGGGTCGACAAGGACCGCCCGATCGTCTTCATCTTCCACCGCCACTGGCTGTGGGCGCACAGCGCGAAGCTCACCGGCCTGCGTACCGTGCCCGACGGCCTGGTGCGAGTGCAGGGCTTGAGAATGAACTAGGTGTTGAAATACCTGCTGCAGCGCCTGGCGACGATCGTCCCGACGCTCGCCTTCGTCTCGATCCTGATCTTCGGGCTGCAGCAGCTCCTCCCCGGCGACCCGGCGCTCGCGCTCGCCGGCGAGGAGCGCGATGAAGAAGTCATCAGGTATTTAAGACAAAAATTCCATCTCGACGAGCCTTTGCCGCTGCGCTACTGGTATTGGCTCTCCGGGGTGCTGCACGGCGATCTCGGCGACTCGGTGCGCATCCAGCGGCCGGTGACCGACCTGATCCTGGAGAAGCTGCCGGTCACCCTCCAGCTCGCAGCGATGGCGATCGTCATCGCGCTCGTCATCGGCATCACCGCCGGGGTGATCGCCGCGGTGAAGAAGGACACCGCCTGGGACTATGCCGCCAACGTGTTCGCGCTATGGGGACTGTCGACGCCCAACTTCTGGCTCGGCATCCTGCTCATCCTGCTGTTCGCGGTGCAACTCGGCTGGCTTCCCGCCTCGGGCTACGTCAGCCCGTTCGAGGACCTGAAAGGCAGCCTCGCGGCGATGATCATGCCCGCGTTCGTGCTCGGCAACGCCTTCGCCGCGGTGCTGATGCGCCATACGCGCAGCGCCATGCTGCAAGTCCTGTCTTCCGATTACGTGCGAACGGCAAGAGCGAAAGGCTTGGACGAACGCGTAGTCGTGCTCAAGCACGCGCTGCGCAACGCCCTCATCCCGGTCATCACGCTGGGCGCGCTCGGCCTGGGCGAGCTCCTCGGCGGCGCGGTGCTCACCGAGCAGGTCTTCACGATACCGGGATTCGGCAAGCTGATCGTCGACGCGGTGTTCAACCGCGACTACTCCGTGGTTCAGGGCGTGGTGCTGTTCACGGCCACCGTGTACATCACGCTCAACCTGCTCGCCGATCTCGCGTACTTCCTGGTCAACCCCAGGATGCGGCACTGATGGCCGCCGTGCTTTTCCAGGAAGCACAAAGAAAACAAGGTTCGAAAACCTTGAAACGGCTCGTTCGCCGCCGCGGCGCGGTGTTCGGCCTCGCGGTGGTGGCGTTTTTCGTGCTCGTGGCGCTGCTCGCCCCGTGGATCGCGCCCTATGATCCCGTGGCGACGAGCTGGAGCACGGTGCGCGAGGCACCCAGCGCGAGCCATCTCTTCGGCGCCGACGAGCTCGGACGCGATGTGCTCTCGCGCATCGTCTGGGGCACGCGCGCATCGCTTCTCGCCGGCGTGGTGTCCGTGTCGATCTCCCTCGCGCTCGGCATACCGATCGGGATGGCCGCCGGCTACCTCGGCCGCTGGATCGACGCGCTGATCTCGCGCATCACCGACGCGATGCTCGCCTGCCCGTTCCTGATCCTCGCCATCGCGCTCGCCGCGTTCCTCGGTCCGAGCCTCACCAATGCCATGATCGCGATCGGGATCTCCGCCACCCCGGTGTTCATCCGCCTGACGCGCGCCCAGGTGCTGGCGGCGAAATCCGAGGACTACGTCGAAGCGGCGCGGGCGCTGGGCAACCCGCACCTCAGGATCGCGCTGCGCCATATCCTTCCCAACATCGTGGCGCCGCTGGTGGTGCAGGCGACCCTCGCCATCGCCGCCGCGGTCATCGCCGAGGCGAGCCTGTCGTTCCTGGGACTGGGCCAGCAGCCGCCCGCGCCGAGCTGGGGCAGCATGCTCAACACCGCGCGCAGCTACGTCGACCAGGCGCCGTGGATGGCGATCTGGCCGGGCCTGTCGATCTTCCTACTGGTCCTGTCTTTCAATCTGCTCGGCGACGGCCTGCGCGACGCCCTTGATCCCCGGCACCGCGCCTAGCAGCGCCTCGCGCAGGAAGAGCGTCGCCGCGGCGCTCGGCGCGCGGCGCCGGGATTGGGTAATGCTCAAGCGACGCTCGACAGGCAGCCCCTCGACGTCGAGCAGGAAGAGGTAGACATCGTCGGCACCGGCGCCGAGCCGCCTGAGCAGCTCGTCGCGGCCGCCGACGTGCAAGCTCGCCTGCACGCCGGGATGGCGGGCGCAGAAGGCGGCGATGAGGCGCGACGCCGCGGCGCGCGCCTCGGGCTCGGCGGCAAGGCACAGGCGCTCGGTCTTCGGCCTGCGGAAGGCGCCGAGCTTCGCGTCCAGACCCTCGAGACAGTGCATGAGCTCGTGGCAGGCCTCGCGCAGCGTATGGCCCGCGCCGGTAATGCGAAGCTGCCTCCCCTGCTGCTCGAAAAGCGTCACCTCGAGCGTGGCCGCGAGCTTCTTCAGCTGCAGGGACACGGTGGGCTGGGCGAGATGCAGCTCTTCGGCCGCCCGGGTCACGCCGCCCAGGCGGGCGACGGCCTCGAACACGAGAAGCTGCGGCAGCAGCCCATGACGAAAGAATCGGCGCGTGCGGGTGCGGGACATCTCGGCTCCTTTGCGGTAACCGAGGTCTCGCTTGCAGCGCCGCTTGGAACATACGCGGGCTGCCGGGATGACCGGGGATGTTCCCCGTATTGACGGCCATCCCGCGGAAAGCTACTCCCCTGCGGGTGAGCCCATCATAGCAAAAACCCCGGCCCAGGGCCGGAATTCGGGGTCAGAGCCCGATCTTGTTTTCGCGTACGCAAAAACGAGATCGGGCTCTGACCCCGAATTCCATTGCGATATGCAATGGATCACATCGCATAACGTCATTTTTCTTTTCGCGCCGCAATCGACAGAATCGGCCGCATGTTCACTACTCCCGAATTCTGGTCGGCGCTTGCCGCGATCGTGGTCATCGACCTGGTGCTCGCCGGCGACAACGCGATCGTCATCGCCCTCGCGGCGCGCAATCTTCCCAAGGCCCTGCAGCGCCGGGCGATCGTCTGGGGCACGCTCGGCGCGGTGGCGGTACGCGCGAGCCTCACGGTGGCGGTGCTCTGGCTGCTGGAAGTTCCGGGCCTCATGGGCGCAGGCGGCGTGCTGCTCGCCTGGATCGCGTACCGTCTCCTCACGGGCGACGACGGCAGCAAGGGCCACGACATTGCTCCCGCCATCGGCTTCTGGAGCGCGATGCGCACCATCGTCATCGCCGACGCCGTGATGGGCCTGGACAACGTGCTCGCGGTGGCCGGGGCGGCGCACGGCAGCGTGCTGCTGGTGGTCGCGGGCTTGCTCATCAGCATTCCGCTCGTGGTCTGGGGCTCGACCCTGATCCTGAACTGGATCGAGCGGTTTCCGGGCCTGCTCTATGTCGGCGGCGCGGTCCTCGCCTGGACCGCCGCCAAGATGCTCGCCGAAGAGCCCCTGCTGCAGGACCTCCTCGAGGACCGCTCAGGTTTGAAAACGCTCCTGTACATCCCCGTGATCGGCGGCGTGCTCGGCCTGGCATGGCTGCGCAACCGCAGGGCCGCCGCGCAGGAGAGCACCCGAAAGGAGGCAGTGCAATGAAAATTCTCGTTCCGGTCGACGCTTCCGCGGTGGCGCTCGCGCCGATCTCTCATCTGCGGGCCCTCCAGCGCTCCGGGGTGCAGACCGAGGTTCTCCTGCTCAACGTGCAACCGCGCTTTCATCGGCACGTCGCGCAGTTCACGAGCCGCGCCGCGCGCGATCTGCTGCGCCAGGAGCGCAGCCAGGTCGCGATGGCGCGGGCCATCGAGGCCTTGTCGCTCGCGGGCCTTCGCTTCAGGGCGTTCACCGAGCTCGGCCGGCCCGCCGAGCGCATCGCCGCCGTGGCCGAGCGCGAGCAGGTCGACGAGATCATGATGGGCGTCGGCCGCCACCCCGGCTGGCTGCGCTGGCTCAACCCTTCCATCGCGCAGGGCGTCATGGCGCGCACCGACATCCCGGTGAGCGTGCTCGCGCGCGGCCAGGCCGGGGTGCTCGAGCGCTTCGCGCTGCCGGCGGGCGTCGCGGGTCTCGCCGCCCTGCTGCTCAGCGTGGAGTGAGCTCCTCCGAAGCGTCGAAGTTGAGCTCGATTTTGATGCCGTTGGGGTCGTAGAAGAAAAGCTGAAGCAGCGCCTGGCCGTTCGCGCGCCGCCGGGTGAAGGCGATTTTCTCCTTCTCGAGATGCTCGAGCATCGCGCGCAGCCCGCTCGCGCGGAAGGCGATGTGATCGATCGCCCCGGTGCCCTCTTCCTGCGCGCTTCTTCCCGACGTGCGCCCGAGATATTTCTTCTGGTTCTCGCTGGCGGCCGCGGCGCTCGGACCGATGTGCACCACGTCGACATCGCCCAGGTACATCCAGTGCACCGGGAAGCCGAAGTCGGGGTGCGGGCCGGAGCGCATTCCGAGCACGCGCGCGTACCAGTCGCGGGTTGCGTCGATGTCGTCCGCGGCCACCAGGAAGTGCTCGATATGCGAAAGCGGCATGCACTAATATATTACGAGGAGGAAACATGTACGTCGCGGATGGGAAGCGGCTCACGGCGGCCGGTGCGCGCAAAGTTCTAGATACGGCGCTCGCGCGGGCGAAGGAAGCCGGCATTGCGGTCACGGTTGCGGTGGTGGATGCAGGCGGACACATAATGGTTCTGCAACGGATGGACGGCGGCAAATTCCACAGCGTGCACTCAGCCACCACCAAAGCGGTGTGCGCCGCGTCCAACAAGCGCAGCACCGGATCGAAGGGTGCCGTGGGCCAGGCGCTCGACGTCGCGCATGCGCTGGGCCTCGCGCTCGCCGCGGGACCGGAGCGCTGGACCGCTATGGAAGGCGGCGCGCCGATCATGGCGGGCGGCGAATGCATCGGCGGCGTCGGCGTCGCCGGCGGCAACTGGGAGTTCGACGAGCGTGTTGCCAAGGAAGCGGCGGAATCACTTGCCTGAGGGCGTCCAATGAAAGTCGCGTGCATCGGGATGGGCTGGTGGTCGGACGTGCTCGCCGACGCGATCAAGCGCTCGGGCAAGCTCGCGATCGCCGGCTGCTACAGCCGCTCCGCCGACAAGCGGGAGAAGTTCGCCGCCAAGTACGGCTGCCGGGCGTATCCCTCTTACGAGGCGGTGCTCGCCGACCGCGGCATCGAGGCGATCGTCAACACCACGCCGAACGCCGCGCACCTCGAGACCACGCGCGCCGCGGCCGCGGCCGGCAAGCATGTCTTTCTCGACAAGCCGATCGCCAACACCATCGCCGATGCGCGCGCCATCACCGCGGCCTGCAGGAAAGCGAAAGTGGTGCTCGCGCTGGGCTACCAGCGCCGGCGCGAGAGCCAGTTTCGCTGGATCAAGCAGCGCATCGGGGAGTTTGGAAAGCTGGTCAATGCGGAAGCCAATATCAGCCGCGACCGCCTTGGCCAGATCGATCTGGGCTCTTGGCGCTATAGCGCCGAAGGCATGCCCGGGGGCGTGATGCTGCAGATCGGCATCCACTACACCGATGTGCTCGAATACCTGCTGGGTCCGGTGAAGGCGGTGAGCGGCCATTTCGTGCGCCTGGTGCTGCCCGGCGACAATCCCGACGTGGCGAGCCTCCTCCTCGAGCACGAGGACGGCGCCCTGTCCACGCTGAACGCGAGCTACGCCTCGGCCTCCGAGTATTACTTGGTGAACCTCTACGGCAAGGAGGCGACGGCGTACTACGACCTGCACCAGGGCTTGCGCGTGCTCAAGCGCGGCTCCCAGAGCGCCACGGCGGTCCGCTCCGAGAAGAACGACACCATCGTGGAGGAGCTCGAGGAGTTCGCGCGCGCGGCGCGCGGCGACGGCGAGCCCGAGATGGACGGCGAGCGCGCCACGGCCTCGCTCGCCGTGATCCTCGCCGGCATCCGCTCGGCAAAGGAAGGCCGGCGGGTTGAAGTAAAGGAGATTCTGTCGTGAACCAGGTCGTGAAAATGCTGCTGTGGCTCGCCCCTCTGCTCACCTTCAACGTGCAAGCACAGGAAGCCCAGTTTCCGCACCGCGCTCCGATCGAGATCACGGTGCTCTTCCCCGCCGGCACTTCGGCCGACGTCACCGCGCGGATGCTCGCCGACGGCATGGCGAAGCATCTCGGGCAGCGGGTGCTGGTGGTGAACCGGCCCGGGGCGGGCGGCGCCATCGGCTACAAGCACGTCCACGCGCAGAAGCCCGACGGCTATTCGCTGGTGTGGAACTCCAACTCGATCTCGACCACCTACCATTCCGGCCAGCTCGAATTCGACTACAAGGGGTTCGACGAGGTGGCGCGGGTGCTGGTCGAGTCGGTGGTGGTCGCGGTGCGCTCCGACGCGCGCTGGAAGTCGCTCGGCGATCTCATCGCCGAAGCGAAGGCCAAGCCCAAGGCGATCAGCGTCGGCCATTCCGGCATCGGCAGCCACACGCACATCTCGCTCGCCGCCCTCGCCAGCGCAGCGGGGGTCGAGGTGAACGAAGTGCCTTTCGGCGCGGCGCAGGTGATGCCGAGCCTGCTCGGCGGTCACGTCGATGCGGTGGTGCAGCTTCCGGCCGCCCTGTCGGGGCCGGTGAAGCAGGGCCAGGTGCGCCTGCTCGCGGCGCTGATCCCCAACCGCGATCCGGCGCTCCCGGAGGTGCCCACCGCCCGCGAGCAGGGCATCGACGTCTCGCTCGAAGCATGGCGCGGCATCGCCGTGCCGCGCGGCACGCCGCGCGCGGCGATCGGCGCCCTCGAGGACGCCATTCGGCGCACGGTCGAGTCGCCCGAGTTCCGCAAGGGAGCCGAGAACCTCGGGGTGCGGCCGGCATTCCTGCCGGCGGCCCAGTTCAGCGAGCTGGTGGCGAAGGAGGACGCTTCGCTGTCGCGCCTGATGAAGCTGATCGGCCTGAAGAAGACGCCGTAGGCACCCTCGCGGCCTGCTTCTTCAGCGCGGTCGCTTCGGCGATGAGCTGGTTGCACGGGCTGTCCTCGCCCTTGCCCTCCTTCATCAGCGGCAGGACCGCGAGCAGCGGGTTCACGATGCCCATCACGATCGCGCCCACACCTTTTGCAGCGAGCCTTCCCATGTCCGGAGACGGCTTGGGTTGGCTGAAGGTGCCGCGCACGTAGAGCGGCGAGTTGAGCGACGCCACGCTCGAGTCCTTGGGCTTCGGATTCAGCTTGATGTCCATCTCCTCGGTCTTGAGATTGATGGTGCCGCCGCCTTCGACCTTGACCACCGGGGTGTCGAACAGGAACGCGTTGGTGTTCATCACCCCGTCCTTCACGCTGAAGTCGGCCACTGCGCAGCGGATCTCGACCGGCTCGTCGCCCTTCAGCTTCACCCGGGCCACTCCCCAGAGATCCATCGCCACCAGCTCCATCATGAAGCGGCTGATCTCGCCGCCGTCCATGAAGAAGCCGATCTTGCCGTTGGAGGAGCCCAGCATCTGCGCCACCGAGTTGCCGCTGCCGGCGAGCTCCACCAGGCCGCCGATGTCGCCGACCGAGGCCTTGTTGCTCTGGATCGTCGGGAAGAGCTCCGCGAGCTGCAGCTTCTGCACCCGCATCTGCAGATCGGCGCGGATCGTGTCCTTGCGGCCGTCGAGCGTCACCGGACCGGCGAACTGGCCGCCGGCGATGCCGAATTCGAGCGGGTTCAGCGTCAGCACGCGGTCCTTCATCTGGATGCGCGCCGAGAGGTTCTGCAGCGGCAGCTGCTCCGGACGGCGAATGGTGCCGGCCTTGATGCGCACGTCGGCGTCGATGCTGTCCCAGCGCGCCGGGTCGAAGGGCGCGTCCGGCAGCACGCCGTCCTCGCGCGGTTGCTCCGTGCCCACCACCACGCCGAGGTCGGCGAGGTCCACGACCTTCGACTGCAGCTCGCCCTGCATGAAGGGGCGCTTGCCCGCGGTATCGACCTGGATGGTGCCCGAGAGGTCGCTCGAGCCCACCTTGCCCATGAACTTCTCGTAACGCACGAGCGTGCCCTCCCGGAGGAGCCGCCCTTCGGTGACGTAGGGGGGCGTCTGCGGCAACGCAACGTTGATGATGTCGTAGAGGTCCGACATCGAGCGGCCGCTCAGCCGGACCCGGGTCTCGACCTTCTTCAGGCCTACCAGCCCGGTGATGCTGCCATCCACGCGGAGCTGCGTATCGCCGATCCTCGCCTCCGCCTTCAGCGGGAAGGGATTGTCCTCGTCGCGCAGCGACAGGACCTGGCCGGTGTGCCCCGATGCGGAGAGCTTCAGTCCCTGGTAGGTGCCCGCGGCGGCGAACACCACGCCCGTCTCGTCGGTATTGAGGTCGGTCTGGATATCGATGTCACGCCCCGCGTCGGCGTAGCTGAGCTGGCCCCGGGTCAGCGTGAGCCGCTCGATGCGCACGCGCGATTCCTTCTTCTGCTCTTCCTTTTTCGTATCCAGGATCCAGTTCTGCCGGCCCTCCTCGTCCTGCTCCAGGTTGACGTCGGCGCCCTCCAGATGCAGGTCCGGTATGACCACGAGGCCGCGCAGCAGCGGCAGCACGCTCACTTCGGCTTCCACCGCGTCGGCAGTAAAGAGATAGTCCTCTTGCGCCCAATCGGCATTGGCGAAGCTCACGCGCTCGACCCGGAAGCGCGGGTGCGTCCAGCTCCAGACTGCGCGGATCTTGCCGTCGATGACCAGCTCGCGGCCGGTGGCGTTGCTGACGGCCCGGGTGATCGGGCCTTTGAGGGTGTTCAGCCCGAACGCAACCATGAGCGCGAGCGCCACCAGCAGCGCCAGCACGAAGCCAACGGTCCACCTGAGCGCGGTACGCATATCGATCGGATATGCAAAACGCGTGCCCTAGCGGCGGGCGCGACAGCGTGTCAGCCGGCCGCGACGCAGTCCTTCACCTTGGCGAGCCAGTCCCGGCACCACTCGAGCGCGGTTTCCTCGGGCAGCACGCCGCTCGAGGCGTCGTGCATGTGGCGCTCGCCGACGCGCCGGGCGCCGAGCTCGGCGAGCAGCTCGTCGAAGCGCTTGCCGCCGAAGTTGAAGGTCTCGGCGTAGGTGCGGTCGCCCAGGCCGAACACGCCGTAGCGCACGCGCGAGAGGTCGGGGCGTTTTGCCTTCAGGTCCTCGTAGAGCGCGCGCGCGTTGTCGGGGACGTCGCCCTGGCCGTAGGTGGAGGTGCAGATCAGGAACACGCCCTCGCGCGAGAACACCCCGCCGTCGAGGCCGTCCATCATTAGGGTCGCGACTTCGGCATCGCCGTCGTCGAGCGCGAGCTCCATCTCCTGGGCACAAAGCTGCGCCGTGCCGGTCATGGTGCCGACGAGGATGGTGATCCGAGCGCGCATTGACATTCAATATAGTGCACCGTAGAATGCAGGTCAAGCATTATAGTTCATGAACGCTCCTCTTACCGATCACGCTCAGGACAGCCTCTACCTCGCCCGCCTCGGCGAGCGCGTGCGCGCCTGGCGCGGCGAGCACGGCATGACGCGGAAGAACCTCGCCGCCGCCTCGGGCGTCTCAGAGCGCTACCTCGCGCAGCTCGAGGCCGGCCGCGGCAACATCTCGGTGCTGCTCCTGCGGCGCGTGGCGCGCGCCATCGGCGTGCCGGTCGAGCACCTCGCGCGCGAGGACGACGCGCCGCGCGCGGCGCGCATCGCCCTCCTCGGCCTGCGCGGCGCCGGCAAGTCGACGCTGGGCGCGAAGCTGGCGCGCGCGCTCGGCGTCGCCTTCATCGAGCTCGACCGCGAGGTGGAGAAGGAGGCGGGCGCCGAGCTCGGCGAGGTGTTCGCGATGTACGGCCAGGAGGCGTTCCGGCGCTTCGAGCGCCGCGCGCTCGAGCGGGTCCTCAACGGCAACGAGCGCGCGGTCATCGCCACCGGCGGCGGCCTGGTCACCGAGGCCTCCACCTACGAGCTGCTCCTCGAACGCTGCTTCTGCGTGTGGCTGAAGGCCTCGCCGCAGGAGCACATGTCCCGGGTGATCGCGCAAGGGGACAAGCGCCCCTTCAAAGGACGAATGCAAGGGCAGGGCCGTTCGGCGGCGCTCGAGGAGATCCGCAAGCTCCTCGCCGACCGCGACCGGCTCTACGCGCGCGCGCCGCTCGCGCTCGACACCAGCGGCAAAAGCGTGAGACAAACCCTGCAGGAACTGCGCAAGGCACTGCCATGATCTCCTTCGACACCGAGCCCGGCCGCTACCGGCACTGGAAGCTCTCCTTCGACGGGCCGCTCGTCACGCTGAGCCTCGACGTGGCCGAGGACCAGCCGCTGGTGCCTGGCTACAAGCTCAAGCTCAACAGCTACGACCTGGGCGTCGACATCGAGCTGCACGACGCGCTGAACCGCATCCGCTTCGAGCATCCCGAGGCGCAGGCCGTGGTGATCACCAGCGCCAAGAGCCGCATGTTCTGCTCCGGCGCCAACATCTACATGCTCGCCACCTCGAGCCACGCGTGGAAGGTGAACTTCTGCAAGTTCACCAACGAGACGCGCAACGGCATCGAGGACTCGAGCGCGCATTCCGG